>WBZT01000434.1_pt1 | contig 33952 bp, 36 predicted proteins | sample 5204241 | NCBI WGS metagenome assembly WBZT01 (sample SAMN12344358, study PRJNA552823) | activated sludge metagenome | biome: Activated sludge suspended growth; feature: Nitrification reactor; material: Wastewater; isolation source: activated sludge from nitrification reactor of wastewater... | reverse complement strand
GGGATGCAGCCCCGGTGCAGGCACGTGCCGCCCACCTTGTCCTTCTCCACCAGGGCGATGTTCAGTCCGGCGGACGCTCCGTACAGCGCCGCGCCGTAGCCCGCGGGCCCACCACCGATGATCACGAGGTCGAAGTGCGTCGTCTCCACGGGGCCGAGACTACCGATGCCGTCCCGTCGCCCAGGACGCGTCGTTTGAGGCCGTGGCGGGCTCAGATGATCTGGGCGGCCTGCACGGCGAACGCGACCAGGACCGCCAGGCCGCAGACGAGGGCGAGGATGATCAGCATCCGGGTGCTCACGCCGCCGAGGTTAGGGGTGGCCGGGACCGGGGGCACAGCCGGTAGCCTCGCCCCGACCCCGGCCCGCAGGAGGAGCAGAACGGTGCAAGACGCGCTCGGTGAGGTCCAGTCCGTACTCGTCCTCGGCGGCGGATCCGACATCGGCCGCGCCCTGTGCGTGCGCCTGGCCCGTTCCCGCTGCCGGACCGTGGTCCTGGCCGGACGTCCCGAGGACGACATGGAGCCGGTGGCCGACGCGGCCCGCGCCGCCGGGGCGACCACCGTCGAGCTGGTCGAGTGGGACTCCACCGACGTCGACAGCCACCGCAAGGTGATCGATGACGTGTTCGACCGTTTCGGGTCGATCGACCTGGTGTACGTCCCGGCCGGGATCCTCGGAAGCCAGGAGGCGTTCGACGCCGATCCGACGTTCGCGGCCAAGGCGGTGGAGATCAACTTCGGCGGCCTGGTGTCGGCCTGTCTGGTCGTGGCCGACCGCCTGGAGAAGCAGGGCTACGGCACCCTCGTGCTGATGTCGTCGGTCGCGGGTCTCCGCGCCCGCAAGGACAACTTCGTCTACGGCTCCACCAAGGCCGGGCTCGACGCCTTCGCCCAGGGCCTGGGCGACTCGCTGCACGGTCGCGGCGTGCGGGTCGTGGTCGTCCGCCCCGGGTTCGTGCGGACCAAGATGACCGAGGGCATGGACGCGGCGCCGTTCTCGACCACTCCGGACAAGGTCGCCGAGTTGATCGTCGCCGGGATGGCCAAGGGAAAGGAGGTCGTCTGGGCCCCGCCGCTGCTGCAGTACCCGTTCTTCGTGTTCCGCCTGCTGCCCCGGTTCCTCTGGCGGATCGTCGCGGAGCGAGCCGGGGGCTGAGCACCGCGGACGGCTCGCGTCCGGCGGGGCCGCGTGCCTCCGTAGCGGGCGCCACGTATCGTCGTGCGCCATGACCACCGCGCCCTCCGCTCCGCCGACCGCCGGCGATCCGTCCGCCGCCACCTCGTCGACACCCACCTCGGTGTCGGCCAGTCGCCTGATCGGCGCGCCGGCCCAGCAGCTGTTCGACCTGGTCGCCGATCCGACCATGCACCCGGTGATCGACGGGTCGGGATCGGTCCGACGGGTCAAGGGATCGGCCCGCAAGCTCGCCCTCGGCGACCGCTTCACCGCCAACATGCGCATCGGCGTCCCGTACGTCATCGCCAACACGGTGGTCGAGTACGCCGAGGGTCGGCGCATCGCCTGGGCGCACTTCGGCGGATGGCGCTGGCGCTGGGAGTTCGAGGAGCTCGAGCCGGTCGACGGCGAGCCCATCACCCGGGTCACCGAGACCTACGACTGGTCCACGTCCCGCGCCGGGTCGTCCTACCCGACGCTGTTCGGACGCGACCGGAAGAACCAGGAAGCCATGACCCGGTCGCTGAACCGGCTCGCCGCCTACGTCGCCCACTCGGGCCAGCCGCTCTGATCCGACGACGGCACCGAGCACCCCGAGGACCCGCATGACCGGCTCGCTGGCCGCGTTCGACTTCGACGGCACGATCACCCGACGCGACACGCTCGTCCCGTTCCTGGCCCGGGTCGCCGGCCCGGCGCGGTTCGCCGGCACGTGCGCCCGGCTCGGCCTGCTCGGGGCCCGGGGCTCCATCCCGGTGCGCGACCGGGACCGCGTCAAGGAGCACATGATCGAGCTGCTCCTGGGGGGAATGGCAGAGCACGACCTGCGGACCCAGGGCGAGCGCTACGCCCGCGACCTGCTGACCGGCGACCGGCTCCGCCCCGAGGTCGTGGCCCGGATCCACGAGCACCACCGGGCCGGCCACCGTTCGGTGCTCGTGTCGGCGTCGCTCGTGTACTACCTGGAGCCGATCGCCCGGGAGCTGTCGATCGACGACGTCATAGGCGTCGAGCCCGAGGTCGCCGGCGGCGTGCTGACCGGTCGACTGGCCCACCCCAACGTCCGGGCGGAGCAGAAGGCGATCCGCCTGCGGGAGTGGCTGGGAGCGCCCGCCCTCGGACCGATCGAGGACACGACCGTCCACGCCTACGGGAACAGCTCCGGCGACCACGAGCTGCTGGCGCTGGCCGATCGCGCCTGGTGGCTGGGCCGGTCGTCGAAGTGCCCCGACTTCGCCCGACCGTTCCGCCCCGGCACCGCGCTCTGCTGACCCGGCCTTGACGCGGAGCGGCCCGACCCCGAAGGGCCGGGCCGCACCCGAGCTCGCTGTCGACCGCGCGGGTCAGCTCACTTGGGCTGCATCCGCATGCCGGAGTCGATGCGGACCGACTCGCCGTTGATGTAGGAGTTGCGCAGCAGCTCGAGAGCGAGCGACGCGTACTCGGAGGCCTTGCCCAGGCGCTTGGGGAACAGGGTGCCGGCGCCGAGCTTCTCCTTGAACTGCTCGGCCGCCTCGCCCTGGCCGTAGATCGGGGTGTCGATCAGGCCGGGGATGATCGTGTTGCAGCGGATGCCCACCGCGGCGAGGTCACGGGCGATGGTGAGGGTCATGCCGACCACGCCGGCCTTGGACGCCGTGTAGGACACCTGACCGATCTGGCCCTCGAGCGCGGCGACCGACGCGGTGTTGACGATGGCGCCGCGGGCGCCGTCCTCGTCGGGCTCGTTCTGCGACATCGCCGTGGCGGCAAGGCGGCACACGTTGAACGTGCCGATCAGGTTGATCTCGACGACCTTGCGGAAGATCTCCAGGTCGTGCGCCGACTCGTAGGTGCCGTCCCGACCGATGGTGCGGGTGGCCCAACCGATGCCGGCTGAGTTGATCACCGCGCGCAGCGGGCCCATCTCCTTGGCGGCGTCGATCGAGGCGATGACCTGGTCGGTGTTGGTCACGTCGCACTCGACGAACGCGCCGCCACCGATCTCGGCCAGGATGGCGTCGGCCTTCTCCTTCTGGTGGCCGAGGTCCATGATCACGACCTTGGACCCGGCCTCCGCGAGGGCTCGGACCGTGGCCTCACCGAGGCCCGAGGCGCCGCCGGTGACGAGTGCAGATGCTCCGTTGAGTTCCAGCATGGCGGGCACTGTATTGACCGGGTGGTCAAGAACGCCAGCCCGGCCGTGGGTCATCGGGCACCCGGTCCTCACAGCGGACCGGCGGCGGCCGATGGGAGCCCATGACGACCAGCACCGCGGCCCCCACCGACTCGACTGCCCGGTTCCAGCCGACCTGGGAGTCGGTGTCCACCCACACCGTCCCCTCCTGGTACGACGACGCCAAGCTCGGCGTGTTCCTGCACTGGGGTCTGTACTCGGTTCCGGGGTGGGCACCGCAGGTCGACGACATCCAACAGCTGCTGCGCGACGAGGGCCCCGAGGCCATGCTGCGCGCCAACCCGTACGCCGAGTGGTACCGAAGCTCGATGCAGATCGAGGGCAGCCCGACGCAGCGCCACCACCGAGAGCTCTACGGGGACGCCCCCTACGACGACTTCGTCACCGCGTTCGACGACGGGTCGCGCTCGGCGGACCTGGACGAGCTCGCCGGGGTCTGCGAACGGGCCGGCGCCCGCTACGTGGTGCTCACCACCAAGCACCACGAGGGCTTCACGCTGTGGCCCTCCGCCCAGCGCCACCCCGTCAAGGGCGCCTACCGCGCCGAGCGCGACATCGTCGGTGAGCTGACCGGTGCCGTCCGCGCCCGCGGCATGCGCATGGGGCTGTACTACTCGGGCGGCTACGACTGGCCCTGGAACGACGCCGTCATCGCCCGCCCCGCCGACACCACCCTGGCCGTGCCGGCCGATCCGGCCTACAACGCGTACGCCACCGCGCACGTCCGCGAGCTGATCGACCGCTACGCCCCGTCGGTTCTGTGGAACGACGTGTGCTGGCCCGCCGGCGGCGACCTGGCCGCTCTGTTCGCGCACTACTACAACACCGTCGACGACGGCGTGATCAACGACCGGTGGCTCCAGCCGTCAGGGCCCCGAAACCGCCTCACCGACGCCGTCACTTCGGGTCTGGGCGAGCTGGTCCAGGCCGCCTGGCAGCACCTGCCCGAGCGGTGGAAGTCGCTGACCTTCCCCGGCGCGAACCACTACGACTTCAACACTCCCGAGTACGCCCGCTTCGACGAGATCCGGGACAAGAAGTGGGAGGCGACCCGCGGGGTCGGCCACTCCTTCGGCGCCAACCGCAACGAGCGACCGCGGGACATCGTGACCACGACCGAGCTCGTCCGCATGCTCTGCGACGTGGTGTCCAAGAACGGCAACCTCCTCATCGGGATCGGCCCGGGCCCCGACGGGACCGTCCCCGACCAGCAGGTCGCACCGCTGCGGGGACTCGGCGACTGGTTGGCGGTCAACGGACCGGCCATCTACGGCACCAGGCCGTGGGACGTGGCCGCGACCACGACTTCGGAGGGCACCGAGGTCCGCTTCACCTGTCGAGCCGATGGCACCGACGGCGCCGAGGGCGCCGTCCACGCTCTGCTCATCGACCTGCCCGGGCGTCGCACCTTCACCCTCCGCGACGTCGACGCCACCGACGTCGACCGCGTCGCCCTGCTCGGCCTCGACGAGCCGATCGGCTGGCGGGTCACCGACGACGCTCGGCTCGAGGTCACCCTGCCCGAGCGGCTGCCCGTGACCGCGGCGCACACCCTGGTGCTGACGGGCCGTCCCCGCAGCACCGCTGCCGCGACGGACTGACGACCACTACGGATTGACGACCTCGATCCGGGCGCCGATCACCCGGTAGGTGTCGAGCGCCCGCTGATCATCGGTGGCGAGGAGCGCCCCGTGATCGCGTGCGACGGCGGCGACGAGCGCGTCGTACACGGCACCGCCGGAGATCTCCCCGCCTTCGAGCTCCGCCAGGACGACTGGTCGGCATCGCGGAGCTCCTGCACCTGCTGTGCGGTCAGCACCTCGCCCGACGGAGGGATGACCAGGGTGTCGAGACTTCCGGCACACCCGCGTTTCCGAGTGGGTCCGCCGACGGGTCGGTCGGCAAGACTCGGCCGCGATGGTCACGACCCCGGACCGAGCCGTCATGCGGTGGCTGTTCGCGTTCAGCGGCGTGGTCGCCGCGCTCATCGTGTTCGGTGGCTTCGTCCGACTGACCCGCTCCGGTCTGTCGATCGTCGAGTGGAAGCCGGTGACCGGCGTGGTGCCGCCGATCGGCGAGCAGGCATGGCACGACGCGTTCGCCGCCTACCGACGCAGCCCCGAGTTCCTGATCGTGAACTCGTCGATGACCCTCGACGAGTTCCAGCGGATCTTCCTGATCGAGTGGCTGCACCGCCTGATCGCCCGTCTGGCCGGCTTCGCCTTCCTGATCCCGTTCGCCGTCTTCGTCGCCCGCCGGCGGATCCCCCGGCGCGACCTGGGTCCGTACCTGGCCATGGGCTCGCTGTTCGTGCTCCAGGCCGTCGCGGGATGGGTCATGGTGGCGAGCGGCCTGGAGTCCCGGCCGTCGGTGAGCCACATCAACCTGAGCGTGCACCTGCTCCTGGCGTTCACTCTGTTCGCCCTGGCCCTGTGGACCGCCCTGGAGCACCGGTCCGCCCCGGTGGTCCCCCGGCGAGGCGCGGTGTGGTCACGCTCATCGCGCCTGGTCGCCGGCTTCGTGGCCGTGCTGGCCGTGCAGATCCTCTACGGCGGGTTCACCGCCGGGCTCAAGGCCGGCTGGGTGTCGAACACGTGGCCGCTGATGCTGGGAGCAGTTGTCCCGGAGACCGCTTTCGGGTCGGTGGCGGATCTGGTCGAGTCACCGATCACCGTCATGTGGATCCACCGCTGGCTGGCCTTCGCGGTCGCGGCCATGGCTGTCGTGTCCGCGCTGGGTGCACGCGAGCGGCGGGCCGACACCGACGTGCGACGCGGCACCGACGCGATCGTCGGCCTGGTCTGCGTGCAGATCCTGCTGGGGATTGCCACCGTGATGACCTCGGTGAACATGGCCCTGGCGTTGTCGCACCAGGCGGCTGCCATCGCCCTGTTCGCCTCGGGCGTGTTCACCCTCCATCGGCTTCGTTCCCTCGACGGGTTCGCCGCGGTCGCGCCCCCGTTGCATGACGCGCCCGGTGACATGTCCAGCACCGCAGGTGCAGCTCGTCGATGACGGTGCGGCCGCTGACCGCGTACGGCGGATCGTGGTCGAACTCCAACAGGTTCCTGGCCCCGCAGTCCACACAGCCCTGGTCGCGTTCCCGGACCACCCGCTTCTGACGGGTGCTCGGATGGCGATGCCGGCCTGACGCGTCGATCGGCCGACCGTGAGCGTCGTGGATCAACGCCCGCAGGAAGGATCCCGGCACCAACTTCTCGAGCACCGAGCCCGCCAGCGGTGTGCCGTCATCGAGGCTGCAGCCGTCGCCCCGCACGTGCAGCACCACCTCGGTCGTGACGCCGAGGCCACCCCCGGTCACCAGCCCGACCAGAGCATCGGCTCGCTGCTGGGACACCGACGGCCACCGCTGCGTGCCGTCCACGGACGCGTCCGCGGACGCGTGGGCCGGTCCCCGGTAGGCCATCACCGACGAGTCGATCGCCGCGATCACCGCCGCCGCGTCCGCGGGCGCCAAGCGGAATCTGCCGACCACCATCCCGTCGATGTCCGTGCGCCACGACACCTCCCGGGCGGCGCGATGACGGTCCTCGGTATCGGCCGGCTCCTCGTGACCGGCCAGCCAACGGGCCAACTCGACGCCCAGCCGACCTGCAGGGACCCGCTCCGCGATCTGCAACAACTCCCCCTCGAGCTCCGGGCTCGCGACCCGGGTCAGCTGGCGGACCTTGCTGTAGGAGATCCGCCCCGACGAGAACGCCGCGTCGATCTCGGGCAGCCCAGCCAGAGCCCGGCCGATTCGCAGCCACTCCCGGGCCGTGCACACCTCCACGTCCAGCACCGACGCCACCCAGTGCGCACAGGTCCGGGATCCGTCCAGGACCCAGTCCCCGCTCGAGTCGAGGTCGTGCACCAGGTGAACCAACCGGCACAGAGCCCGGGCCCATGCGGAGCCGACCGCCACCACCTCGGCACGCAGGTCCACCCCCGGGGCTGGATCACCGGCGCCGCTGCAACGATCGGCGGCGTCCCCGTCAGCCGAGCTCGCCCCGGCAACAGCGAGCGACGTGACATCAGATGATGTGGCAGCAGAGGACGTGGCGACGGACATGGCGGTCTCCCCATGGGACGGACACCCGGGGCATCCGGATGTTCAGGAGGACCGCCTTCCGAGCAGGCAGTCGAGCTTCGCTCGACCAGCGTATTCACCCGGTCTGACACTCCCGCCGATGGGCGAGCTCGATCACGCGTCCGCGGACGCGCGATCGAGCGGTCCAGCGGATCTGGGGCTCGGAGGATTCACTCGTCAGAGATCCAGTCCCATCGGACATGGAGCGCGCTGCGGGATGGGCGCACGATGACATGGGCAGATCGGGTCGGTCGCTCCGGCCCGTCCACTGCCCCCTCGACCGGTGGAGGTATCCCATGTCGTACGGAATCGTTCTGGAGTTCGAGGGCGTCGGCGAAGACGCCTACTGGTCGGTCAACAAACGGCTCGGCATCGACACCGACGCACGGACCGGATACCCCGACGGCCTCCTGGCCCACGCGGCGGGACCGACCGCCTCGGGCTGGATCGTCGTCGAGGTGTGGGACGAGCGGTCCTCGCAAGAGAGGTTCATGGCGGAGCGTCTGGGTGCCGCCCTACAGGCGGAAGGACTGCCGGCGCCGTCGAGGGTCACCGACTCCGAGCTGGTCAACGCCCAGGCACTCGGCTGAACCGAACCGGTGCACTCCGGTCATCGACGCACAACAGTGATCGTGCACTGGGGTCCCGGCGCGCGAGCCAGGCGACCATCAGCAGTCACGAGCGGGCTCTCGAGCGCCTCTGCAAGTGCGACGTACGTCGCGTCGTAGGCGCTGAGGTTCTCACGCAGCTCCCACACACGACCCAGGAGACCTGAAGCCGGGACGCGCTCGATGCCCAACCGCTGCCAGACGTCGATCATCCGTTCAGCGGCCCCGACGTCGAGATCACCGCGAAGCACTCGCCCCCTGAGGGCGTGGACGACCTCCGAATCGGCCAGATGGGGGCAGGTGGCGGCTTGTGCTGCCAACATCGCCCTCGCATCGCCGTCGTTCATCAGACCCAGCACCGCGGCCGAGGCATCGATCACGATCAACGGGTTGCTCGCCCGGCCTCGACATCTGCGACGACGGCATCGGCGTCGACTCCGAGGTCCGGCAGCCCGGCCAGCAGCGCAGGGTTGTCGGCGCGACGTGAGATGGAAGCGAGCTCGCGCGTGGCGAACGCGGAGAGCGACAGGCCCTCCCTCTCAGCGAGACGCTCCAAGCGCTCGCCGACCTCGTCAGGCACGTTCCGCAGGTACAAGGTCCGCATGTCGCATAATGCTAGCATTGCGCTTGCATTTCGCAAGGGTACTGATCACAGCGAGACCGCACCTCCGCCCAGGCTCCGCGTCGGCCACGAGGAAGGCATCGATCGCCATCTCCGACCCAGCGCCGACGGTTCCGACGGAGGTCCGGCCCGTGGGCGACCGTCGACGACAGACTCCGCGCGTCGACGAGCGGGCGGAGCTCCTCGAGTTGCGGTGCTGATCTTCCGGTCTCAGACGAGCAACTCGACCGCCACGTCCAGGAGCCGGTAGGTGCTCTGCGCACGTCGGTCCCGGGTGGCGAGCGGGAGGCCCGCCGACCGCGCCGCGAGGGCGACCAACCCGTCGTAGGTGGCGCCGCCAGCAACACCTGCGGCAGCGAGGACGGCTGGCGCGGAACGGACCGACCTGCTGTCGAGGAGCGCCGCCGACTCGAACCGCTCCCGCAGCAGCCGGACCGCGTCCGCCGGGGCGACGCGTGCGTCGCCCGGCAGCCGGGTGAGGACCGCGTACGTCTCGTGGAGGGCGTGACCGGCGAGCGCAGCCGCCCGATCTCCGAGCGCCGCACTGACCGACCGGTGAGCGACGTGCGACGTCACGAGCAACGGGACGGCCACGCTGGTGTCCAGCACCAACTCGGTCATCGTCGGCCGGCGTCGACCAGCGCCAGCACGTCGTCATCAGTGACCGGAGTGTCCGCGACGGCCACGAGCCGACCGTCGCGCTCCTCGAGCCGGGCGGTACGGCTCACGGGGGTGACGTGCAGCCCATCCCCGTACTCGCTGACATCGACCTTCGTCCCCGGGGTGAGACGCAACCGATCCCGCAAGGCCTTGGGGACGACGATCCGGCCGACCTCGTCGACGGTGGCTTCCATGGGAACACGCTACCAGTTCGTTCCCAGTTGACGCTGCGGACGAACCGCGGTGCACCAGCTGACGGTCACGAGCCGCCTCGATGGGGGTGTCCCGCCTGCTGGTCAGACTGCGTGGACACCGCTCACGCTGGTGGATGCCAGGCCTGAACTCGGTCCGCCCACCGGCTACCCGGCAACGCCAGCGCCCCGCCCGGCGCATCAAGGCGAAGGGCTCGGTGAGCGACCTCGTCGCGGATCAGCGGCGGTGATCGTCTACGTCGGCACTTCCTCGCTGCTGAAGCTCCTCATCGACGAGGACGGTTCTGAGCGAGCTGAGCTGATCTGGAACAGCGCGGATGTGTTGGCATCGGTTGCGTTGGTGGTGGTCGAGGGGCGAGCCGCACTCGCAGCAGCCCAGCGCGGCGCGCTCCTCGACGCCCGTCAGCATCGGCGGGCCCGCCAAGCGTTCGAGATTCTGGTTGGGGCGCTCTCGATCGTGGAGGTCTCGGAGGCGCTCATCGTGGACGCGGCGGATCTCGCGGAGGCCGAGGCGCTCCGTGGCTACGACGCGGTCCACCTGGCCGCTGCGGTCACGGTTGGGGCGACGGTGTTCACGAGCGCCGACAGCGAGCTGTGCGCGGCGGCGCAGCGGCGCGGTCTGCACATCGCGAACCCGCTGAGCGAATAGCCGGCATCACGACCCGCTCGGCGGCGGACCCCAGCCGCCGCCTCCGGGCGTCAGCACTCGCAACACGTCGCCGGCCTCGAGCTGGATCGTGCACTCGGCTCACCCGACGACGGCTCCACACCCTCGATCACCGAACGGGGCGCGTCGGCCTTGACCTCCCCAGTCAGGCCGAGCCGCTCAGACCCGGCACCGATCCAGCGGCCCGGCGCCTCACCCGACGAGAGGTAGTAGTCGTCGCACTCGTTGGCGATGACCTCCAGGTAGTAAGCCGCCGGGTCGCCCAGTGTCCGTCCAGGTCGAGCAGGGAACGGTGGCGATGTCGATGCTGCTCGCCAGCTCCGACCACTCGCGCAGGTAGTCGAGCCCGTTCCGCCCGCCCTCGCTGTTGTCGACGATGAACAGCGGCCCTTCAGTCACGCTCGACCACATTGGAGGAGGCGTCGCCAGGCGGCAACTCGCGTTGGGCGTCGAGGGCAACGTGTTCTCGGAGGTAGTCCCGCAGGTACGGCATCGTGAAGTCGACCCATCCATGACCAACCGGCTCGATGAGCTCGGATGCGATGAGACGCAGCCGGTACTGGCTGGCGTAGTTGGCGTCGACGTTGAGCCTCGAAGCGATGTCGCTCATCTTCGAAGGCCCGTCGTCGTGAGCCATGGCGAGCAGGAACGTGCGGGCCACTCCAGGCAGGTCGGCGAGAGCCGGCTCGTGGACCAGCGATCCGAGGCGACGACGAGCGGCGACGATCCCCGCCTCGACATCGTCCCCGGAGACGTCGCGATGGCGCGGCTGCTGCCGCCAGATGTGGTATCCGATGAGCTGGATGAGGAACGGGTAGCCACCGGTCGCCTCGGCGGCGCGAGCCGCGAGTTCGGGGGCGATCCGCCGATCGGCGTGCTCGATCGGCTCGGTGATGGCCGTGGCCACCTCAGGAAGTGCGACTGGACCAAGCGAGTGACGGTCAGCTCGACGCAGGAACGTCAGGACGTCGTCGTTCAGCACCGCGCTCACCGCGGACGGCAGCCCCGCACCGACGAAGGCGATCTCGCGTTCCTCGCGCACCAGATGCTGGAGAACAGTTGCCACCTCGCGCAGCTCCGGCACCACTTGGTGGTGGATCTCGTCGAGGGTGAGGAGCAACCCGGCACCGTTGCCGGCGAGAAGGTCACATGCGGCGGTGAGCTGCGTCCGAAGCGCCGGTGCGACCTCGTGCGCTTCGCTGGTCGCCCAGGCCGCTCCTCCGAGTCCCATCGGCGCGCTGACACCGGTCACCTTGGTCTCCGAGCCGTCCGGGTCGATCTCGCTGAGCAGCGCCGGCAGATGTTCCCGGACGAGGCGGTTCACCAACCCCTCCGTCGCGGTCTCGGAGATGACCCGCCACCCCTGCCGGCGAGCGAGATCCTCGACCTCGTTGAGCATCACGGTCTTCCCAGTCCCCCGCGCTCCCGTGTAGAGGGTCATGCGCCCGGGCGCCCCGGGGCCGTCCTCGAGAGCAGCCACGAAGTCGTCCAGCAGGTCCGACCGGCCAACGAGCAGCGGTGGGGAGACGCCGAAGGTCGGCGTGAACGGGTTCCTGGCCACGCCGCACCGTACCCTGCCAAGCCATTAGAGGTTGTTAGATCTGTTAGAGATCGTTAGACGGACGAGGTGTGCCCCAACCGCCGCCGCCAGGAGCCAGCATCCGGAGGACGTCGCCGGCCTTGAGCTGGATCGTGCACCTATCGGGGAGGCGCTCAGCTCGGGCTTCTTCGCCCGACGGCAGCAGCCAGTTCTCTCCGACCGCTCCGGGCTCTCCACCGGCGAGGCCCCACGGCTGCGAGACGCGTCGCTCGGTGATCAGCGACACGGTCGCGTCCTCGAGCACCTGGAGGTGTCGCTCGATGCCCTCGCCGCCAGCGGATGACCCGGCACCACCACTCCCCCGTCGTAGCCGGTAGCGCAGCACCCTCAGCGGAAACGACCGCTCCAACGCCTCGATGGGCGTGTTCTTCGTATTCGAGCCGCCCTCCACCTCCGGCTACCGGAACCGGGGTCGGAGCCGCCCGAAGTTCGGCGAGCTGCGGGAGCTGATCCGTACCGGCGAGGTCGACTGCGTGATCGCCTACAAGACCGACCGGCTCTCCCGTGGCGGCGGACCGGGGTGGGCCGCTGGTCGATGCCTTCGAGGACGCCGGCCGTGACCCCGACAAGACGGTGGCGACCACCGATGGTTGGGTGAGCGAGTTCGAGTTCGAGATCGGCACTCGCTCGGCCATGGACCGAGAGGAGTCGAAGAAGACCTCCGACCGGATGCTGGCCGTGCGCGCCCGCGAGGCGCGCGAGGGCGTCCCACGCATCGCCGGGCGCCGGGCCTACGGCTGGAACTACGACATGACCGAGCACGTCCCCGAGGAGGTCGCCCGCATTCATGAAGCCGCAGAGCGGGTCCTCGCCAGCGAGTCGGTGTGGAGCATCTGCGACGACGGGAACACCCAGGGGGTGCCGACAGTGACCGGTCGCCCGTGGACGATCACGTCGATCCTGACGTCCGGGCGGATCGCGGGCCTGCGCGAGCACAAGGGCGTGCTGGTCGCCATGGGCCAATGGGAGCCGATCGTCACCGAGGAGCAGCACCAGGCCCTCGTGGTGGCACTCGCCCCGAAGCGGGCGAAGCCCCGCAAGGGCCGGACCTACCCGCTCACAAGCCTCATGCGCTGTGGCCTGTGCGGCGGACGGATGCGCTCACTACAGCGCGAGGGCGGTCGGCGCACCTACGCGTGCCGGAAGGGACCAGGTCTCGACGGCTGCGGCCGAGTCAGCATCCGCGCCCCCGAGCTGGAGCAGTACGTGCGAGACCTGATCTGCGGGATGCTCGCCGACCCCGTCACCCGAGCGGCGATGGCCCGCCTCGACACGGGCGACGAGGATGAGGGCGACGGCTCGCTCCTGGAGGCCCTGCGGGAGATCGATGAGAGACGCCAGCGGCTGATCGACCTGTACACCGACGGCGACATCGACCGCGCCAGCTTCCGCACCCGCAAGGACCGCCTCGACGACGAGGCCCGAGAGGTCGAAGCGCAGATCGCCAACCGCACGGGCACCCGGGTTCTCGCCGAGGTCCCCGGCACCTACGAGGAACTCGTCGCGGCCTGGGAGGAGCGAGGCATCGACTTCCAGCGCCGCCTGATCGAGACGCTGCTGCACCCAATCGTCGTCAACCCGGCCAGGAGCAGGAAACGCGCCTTCGACCCCGGCCGTCTGGAGATCGTGCCAAAGGCATAGCGTCACTGAGCAAGCGCCGGCCTGGCCGTACGCTCATTCGTCGTGGCGCTCTCACGACGAGATCGAATCCGCCTCAAGACGCAACTCATCGAGGCACTGGCGAACCCCGAGTGGACGTGGGATCGAACGAACGTCCTCCTCAGTGAGTTCGGCTTCGGCAGCCTCAGCGACGATCGATTCGCCCCGTCCATCGCCGAGATGATCACCGACGCCACCGACGAGGTGGTCGTCGAGATGTACTCGGTGGTGATGGACGTCGATGCGGACGAGGTGCAGGAAGCTGTCGCTATCGGAGCGGACGATGGCAACTGGAAGCGCGGCTACGCACGCGTGTTCCTCTCGCACTCTGCCCTCCACAAGCAGTTCGTCGGCGAGGTGGCTTCTGAACTGGCAGTGGTGGGCATCCACGGCTTCGTCGCCCATGACGCTATGGAGTACAGCAAGCCGTGGCAGATCCAGATCGAGCAAGCGCTGCGCACGATGCAGGCCTTCGTCGCTCTCGTTCATCCCGAAGTCAATCAGAGCGCATGGTGCCAGCAGGAGATCGGCTGGGCACTCGGACGCCGCGTGCCGCTCTACGTCTTGAGACTCGGAGCTGACCCGGCGGGCTTCATCGGTCGCGACCAGTGGCCGAGTGCCGCCTCCCAAACGCCGAAGCAGGTGGCGGCAACCATCGCAGGATGGGTTACCAGACTCCCTGACCTCGGGCCTTCCGTCTTCGAAGGGCTGCTCGAAGCGCTTCGTTCAGCCCAGAACTACATGGACGCCGGGGCAACGGCGGAACGGATCGAGGCGCTCGGGTCCCTTGAGGAGGACCAGCTCGCTGCCATCGATCACGTCTGGTGGACGAACGACCAGCTGTACGGGGGTGTGCTTCCGAGCCGCGCCATGCAGAGGGTGTACGCCAGCCACAGCCGGGCATGGCCGCCACCGAAGCCCGACCCCTCGCGAACCCAACCGGAGGAGGAGCCGTTCTAGGCAGGCGCCCAGTTCACCCATCGGAGCGGACAGCTAGCTCGCTTGGCGAAACGCCGAGCGATTCCGCTGATCTGGATCGATGATTCGGCGCGCCTCGCTGAGTACGTCGAGCGACGTGAGCGACTGCGGGAGCCCTGCCTCGACACGATCTTTCGGGCGTGCTGCACCGCCGGATGCTGTCGCTCGTCGAGATCAAGCCGAAGCTGCGACTCGTCGACTGGGCGAGCACGCCGGGTCACAGGCCGAGGCCTCCGCGATCATGCGCAGTCTGCTTGGCGGTGCTGACCGCCAGGGCTCGGCGGAGGTCGTCGGCCGGCCGGGCGGCGGGCTCCTGGCGTGCGACGGCATAGACGTGGTTGCGCTCGCGTCCTCGGGTGATCGAGGTGTAGCCGGCTTCCTTGTGGAGGGTGTCGTCGCCGAGCACGAGGGCGACATCGCAGGTCATGCCCTGGCTCTTGTGGATGGTCATGGCGTAGCCGTGGGTCAGGTGGCCCGCCGCTACGTAGTCGATCGGGAGTGCGAGACGGTCGCCGTCGCTGGTCTCGACTTGGACTGCCTCAGGCCCCGCCCCGGTGACGGTGGCGACGGTGCCGTTGACGATGCCGATCTTGCGGTCGTTGCGCAGCGCCAGTACCCGGTCGCCGACGCGCAGCTCGAGGTCCTCCGAGTTCAGGACGACGGGTCCGAGGCGGTCGTTTGCGATGAGGTGGAGCCGGGCTCGTTGGTTCAGGTCGGCGACGTCGCTGCGGTGCAGCGCCAACATCACGGCGTCACGGCCGGTGGTGTGGCTGAGGTACCAGTCCTCGGCCATCCGGCCATGAACGCGATCGGCGTTGTCCCCGATCGTGAGAGACCCACTCTGCTCCATGCGCAGCAAGGCCTGATCGGTGTGGCCGTCGCGCAAGGCAGCGGCGGTCGCCTGCTGGGCTCGGTCGGTGAGTCGCCGATTCTCGGTCAGTTCGGCGTGTCCAAGGCGCCTGATGAGGGAGGCGAACAGGCCACCGGCTTCGATCTCGGCGAGCTGCTTCGGGTCACCGACGAGCACGAGCTTCGCTCCGGCCTTGGCGGAGTGATCGATGAGGCGGTGGAGCTGGCGAGTGCCCACCATTCCGGCCTCGTCGAGAACCAGGACGTCGGTTCGGTACAGCCGGTCTCGGCCCGAGTCGAGGTCCTGGAGCAGGGATGCGATCGTCTGGCTCGGGATGCCCGACCCGGACTGGAGTCCGCGTGCCGCCTTGGCAGCGAGGGCAGCGCCGCGCACTCGCAGTCCGGTGCGGTGCCATGCGTCGCGGGCAGCGTCGAGGGCGAAGGTCTTGCCGGTGCCTGCCTGGCCGACGATCACGGCCACCGGCGCGTCGGTGACGGTCACCCGCTTGACACCCAGAGCCTGTTCGACGCTGATCGACGGCCGGGCCCGGACCGCGAGCATCAACGAGCGGGGATCGACCGCGACGGTCCTGGGTCCGTCGATGGCACGGCGGAGCGCGTCGGCCTCAAGCGCCAGCATCTCCGGGGTCGTCCAACACCCGGCCGCGACATCGATGACCGCGTCGCTGGCGAGGTAGTGGTCGGCTCGCAGGCGGATGGCGTCGTAATCCAGTCCTTGAGTTGCGGTCTCGGCGACAGCCCGGATCACCTGGCGACGATCGAAGGTGGCGTCCTGCTCGGTCAGCAACGCGCCGAGCTCCTCGTCGCTCGCCACGACCATGCGGTGCGGGGCGGTCGGGACCTTGCCGGTGAACCCGAGCTCGCCAGCCCGTCGTCGCCACCCTTCCCGCAGGATCTCCTCGTCGACGATCTCGGGCTTGGCCGGGCGGCTGTCGAGCGTGGCTACCTGCGCCCCGTGCGCCGAGCGCACGCCGTGTTCGGCCATCACCACTTCGATCTCGATTCGGCGGCGGCTGAACGCCCGGCGCAGCTTCGTCGGGAACCCGACGACCTCCCCCACCCCCGGCGCCGACGGTTCGAACCGGACGCCGAGTCGCTCGCCCAGCTCGTGGCGCAGTACGGACTGGTAGACGAACCCTGCGGTCTTGCCGTGCTGGTAGATCGCCGGGGTGTGCAGCGCGCTCCACCGGCCATCCGGACCGAGGGCCATGTTCGCTGTCACCAGGTGGGTGTGCAGGTTCGGGTCGGCCTCTCGGCTCGTCCTATGCCGGAACGCGGCGGACACCAGCCCGCCACCCTGATGACGGGCGGCGCCGGCCTTGCCACGGCGGACCACGCACGCCTCGTCCTCCAGATACCGAACCGCCGAGCCTACGGCCACGTCGTGCGCCGCCACTACCTCGGTGGCCAGTCCCTCGTCGCCGAGGCCCCACAGCAGCGACACCGACTTCGGCGCCGACAGGGTCAGGTCGAATCCCTTGATCTTCCGCCACCTCGTCAACGGATCCCGCGACGAGGGGTCCACACCTTCGATCACCGAGCGGAGCGCGTCGGCCTCGACCTGCCCGGTCAGGCCGAGCCGCTCAGCCCCGGCACCGATCCAGCGGCCCGGTGCTTCACCCGACGCGAGGTAGTAGTCGTCGCGCTCGTTGGCGATGACCTCCAGGTAGTACGCCGCCGGGTCCGGGGCCGCGGTGAACTTCGCGATGCTCAGCACACCTACGTAGGCCCTGAAGGCCCCGAAAACCGCGCGATCAATCGCGGATTTCTCAAACGAGAGGCGTCGGCAGCCCACCGGCGACCTCCCGCCGCGCCTCCCGCTGGCTATCCCGTTGACCACCCGGCGGCCACCCGGCGGCCACCCGGCGGCCACCCGGCGGCCAATCGGACACCCCCGGTGCAAGTGTGTGGAAGATCGACGGGAGGGTTGGCGCCGCCCGGTTCGATGTCACTGGGGCTGCGTAGCCTCCGGCTCGGAGGTTCCGATGGCGACGACGATGTCAGCGCTACCCGTTCAGGACCGACCGCGAGAACGGTTGCTCGCGCTCGGCGCCGGCGCGCTCAGCGACCAGGAGCTGCTGGCCATCCTCCTGCGGAGCGGCACCCGCGGCACCGGCGCCCCCGAGCTGGCGGCCTCGCTCCTGTCGGCGCACGGCGGAGTCCACGGTCTCGCCTCGGTACTGCCCGAGGAACTGGCCGCCGCGACCGGGGTTGGACTCGCGAAGGCCGCGTCACTGGTCGCCGCGTTCGAGCTCGGGCGCCGCGCTGGGCACCCCGAGGAGAAGGTGGTGATCCGATCCGCCGAAGACGTGGTGCGGGTGGCTCGCCGCCACCTCGACGGGCAACGGCGCGAGCGCGTCGTGGTCCTCGTGTGCGACGCGTCGAACCGCCTCACGCACACAATCGTGGTGTCAGAGGGCTCCGTCGACCGCTCGGCGGTGCCCGTCCGCGAGATCCTCAACGCCGTGCTGCGCCACGACGGCCGGGCCTTCGCCCTCGCTCACAACCACCCGAGCGGGAACGCGGAACCCAGCTCCGCCGATGTTCAGGCGACTGCGGACGTCCAGGACGCGGCCGGAGTGGTCGGCCTCCGATTCCTCGGCCACGTCGTCGTTGCGCACAAGGCTTGGGTGCAGGTTCAGCCAAGACCTGCGAAGGCTTGATTGAGCGCCGCGGGAACGAGCGCGTCCGTGCGATCGACTGACGCCCCGCGTCGATTGGACAACGCAACCACCGACGCGATCTGACGCGCGATCGCCGCCTGCTCATCCAGGGGTGGGACCCAGATCTCGGCGCGCAGGAACTCACTCGGATTGATGCGGCGGCGGCGGACCATGCTCCCCCGCGCCATTCGATCAAGTTCCGCCCAGAAGACGGGAGACCGCGCCACGCCATCGAAGAAGCCGGGGAGCAAGGCTGACCTGTCGACCTTGAAGACCGGATACTCGGACGACACGTAGCACCCGTCAAACGGCGGCGGCACGACAGCGACGGCACCCTCCCACCCATTCAGCTTGCTCACGACGACGTCGCCGATCGCCAGCTTCGAGAACTCCTTGTAAGAGGTCTCGCTTCCAGAGATCGCTCCCCGATCGATGAGGCCACGGCCGAAGCTGTACGTCCCAGCGACCCGATAGGCCCGGTCCGGGTGAACGGGGACTCGCGTGTCCGCCGGTGTCATTACGTCACTCAGCGGTATCCGCCTCCAGCCTGCGAGCTTGCGAACGTGATCGTCCAGATCCGGTCGCATCGCAAGCGACGACGGAAGGGCCGAAGAGAGGCGATCGGCACGGCTCATGAGGTATTGCAGGGCTCTCGCACGTTCCTGCACCCCGTCGAGAGCCTCAACGACCACGCGCTGTTCACCGAGCGGCGGCAGCGGGATCTCGAGGTTCTCGAAGCGCTCGATCGCGAGCGTGCGGTTTCGATCCGCGCTGCCGGGTGACGCTTGCTGGATGAGCGGCAGGCCTACCTCGCTCAGGAAGAACCATCGCGCCCAGTTGACGTCAACCCGGCCATCCGCCGGCGCGTAGATGAGGAAGCGGTTCGAAGCGATGCACCCCACCTCCGCCTCGGACGAAACGGCAATCGCTCCTTCCCAGCCCTTGATGTTGCTGACGACAAGTCGGTTGGGCTCGAGCGCGAAGAAGCGGAGCTTGCCCAGCTGATCCCCGGGCTTGGCGTCGTAGTGAAAGATGCCCTTGCCAAACGATCGAACGCCGATGGTCACGAACTCATGTGCGGGATCCAGCTCCACGGGTGTGCGCTCCAGGCGGAGCACATCGCCGGCTCGGACGCGTTGCACGCTCACGCGTCGCTCCGGAGCTGTCCCTGGAGGTCCTCCAGGACGGCGAGGATCTCGTGCTCGATCTGCACGAGCTCGTCGAGCAGCTCGCCCGGTGGGCGGTGGGCGAGGTCCTCGGGGCCGTGGGGGTTGCGGAGGTCGAGGTTCCAGCCCTTCTCCTCGATGTCGGCGATCGGCACGCGCCATGCCCGCTCGTTCTCGGTGCGGTCGCTCCACCATGTCTGGCAGTCGGCGAACTCCTCGAACCGCATCGGCTTGGTCTTTGAGTACTTCTTGCGCCCGTCAGGTGGGGCGATCTCGTAGAACCAGACCTCCTTGGTCCGGCCCGTCTTCTCGAAGAAGAGGAGGTTGCTCGGGATCGCGGTGTAGGGCTCGAACACGCCATCGGGCAGCCGCACGACGGTGTGGAGGTTGCACTCGGTGAGCAGTTGCTGCTTTATGCGTGCGCCGACGCCGTCGCCGAAGAGGATGCCGTTGGGCACGACGATCCCGCAGCGACCGCCGTCCTTGAGGCGGCGGATCACCAGCTGCAAGAAGAGCCACGCCGTCTCGGCGGTCTGCTTGTCGGCCGGAAAGTTGGCCTGGATGCTCTTCTCCTCCTCGCCCCCGAACGGCGGATTGGTGAGCACGACGTCCACACGGTCAGCGCGGCTGATCTGGGTGATCGGACTGCCGAGGGCGTTGCCTCGGACGACGTTCGGGTTGCCGACGCCGTGCAGGACGAGGTTCATCATCCCGAGCAGATACGGCAGCGGCTTCTTCTCGACGCCACGAAGGCTCTCGTGCAGCTTGCGCAGCTGTTGGGTCGTCTCCACCTTCGGTTCGAGCTCCTCGAGCGCTTCGACGAGGAAACCACCGGTGCCACAGGCCGGGTCCGAGACGATCTCGCCGAGCTGCGGGCCGACCTGCTGGACCATGAACCGGATCACGGGTCGCGGTGTGTAGAACTCGCCCGAGTCGCCCGCTGCGTCGCGCATGTCCTTGAGCATCGACTCGTAGAGGTGGGCCATCGTGTGGATGTCATCCGACGATGCGAAGTTGATCTCGTCGACCTTGTTCACGACATCGCGGAGCAGGTAGCCGGAGAGCATCCGGTTGTTGGTCTCCTTGAACACGGCGGCGAGGACGTCGCGTGGATCGTGCGCTCCGGTGCCGGTGAGGCCCCTGAGGTACGGCAGGAGCTTGGTGTTCACGAACTCGACGAGCGCGTCGCCAGTGGCGCCGTTGGGGTCGGCCGCCCAGTCGCGCCAGCGGTACGGAGCCTCGATAGCCGGCCGGTACTTGGCATCGGTGATCTCCCGGTTCTCCTCGAGGCCGTCGAACGCCTTCAGGAAGAGCATCCATGCGAGCTGCGGGATCCGGTCCAGGTCGCCGTTGAGGCCGGCGTCCTTCCGCATGGCATCCCGAGCGGTCTTGATGACCGACGCGAGCTTCGCTTGCGGTGAGGTCGGGGCCGCGGCCTTCTTGGCTCGTGCCATGATCAGGTCTCCTCGATGGTCAGGTCAGTCCACAGCGCCGTGACGAGGGCGACGGCGGCGGGGAACGTGAGGGCGGTGACGTCGTGTTCGGCGGCGAGGCGCTCGTAGCGGTCAGGCCAGCTCGCGGGCAGAACGGCAAGCTCCTTGGGACGTGCTGTGGCATCGCGTTCCTGCCAGACGTCGCGGACGGCGCTCGCCATGGCCGGACGGTCGAGCAACTCGTTCTCGATCAGCAGCACCAGGTCGAGGAGGTCACGAACGCGGGTGTTCTCGCGGTCGTCGAACTGGCGCAGCATCGCGTGGAACTTCTCGGCGGCGTGGCGGTTGACGTCGATGATCTCCACCGCAGGCGCCTCGATGTCGGCGAAGGCGAGGGAGTTCGGCAAGGCCACCGTGTCGGTCAGATCGAGTTCGTGAGCACGCGGGGAGACGTCGATCTGGACGCCACCGAAGGGTCGCCCGGCGAGTTGAGCGGCGACACTCGATCGCCAGGTGGTGTGGCCTCCTCCGTCGGGGCTCAGCTCGGTGACCGGACCAGCGACCAGGACGAACCGATCGTTGAAGGGATCGGCGGCGAGCGCTTCGACCAGCCGCTCGTGAAGTTCGGCCTGCTCGTTAACGCCGTCGCGAAGGCCGAGGTCGATGTCCTTGGTGAGGCGGGCCTGGTCGCGGAGACGGACCTCCAACGCCATTCCCCCCTTCAGCACCCACCGCCCCGGCTCGGCGTGCGCCAGTCGGGCGACGATGCGCTCGAACACGACGCGACGACGCAACCTGTCCAGCGAGATCCCGGTTTCCCGCGACCGGTTGTTCAACCGCTGCTCTAGGGCCATGCGCAGCGCTTCGGCGGTCTCGTAGGTCACCGGGGCTCCAGCGTGTGGATGGCACGCTCGATGAGGAGCGCAGCCTTGGCGTCGACCGCCTCGGCGCGGGAGCGGAGCTGGCGGAGTGTGGTCAGCCCACGATCGAGGACGTCCTTGATCGCGCGGGCGAGCTGCTCCTCGTCGGCACCAGCAGCTGCGACATCGACGAGCGATCGGGCGGGGGTCGTGACTCGGAAGCCGGCGTGCTCGACGATATCGGTTCCGTCGAGGTCCGCCCGGTGGAGCACCACCGCGTCGTCGGTCATGGTGAAGGCTGGCGGCACGGTCAGGTGGACCTTGCCCGATTCGAGCTCGCCGGCGTCGTGAACGGACAGCGCGGTCTCGTGCGAGACGACCGCTCGGCCCTTCGACCACACGGTCCACCGGCGGAGGTCGTCGTGGAGCTCCGGGACCCACTCGGCGAGGCGGAACAGCCCTCGGTCGACCCGGTGCCAGTTCCCGGCCGACACGTGGTGCGCCTGGGCCTGGTACGAGTAGCCGAGGTCCTTGGCTTGCGCGGCCGTGAAGTACCCGCCCTGCTGGGTAGCCAGGCTGAAGAGCCGGCGACGCAGGTCACGACGGTCGATGTTCATGCGGTGATCCTACATCGAAACTTGAGTTTCAGTCTGACTAACGACCTATTCCTCTAGTTCTGATTGAGTTTCAGGCCGCGTAGAGCAGTTCGCCGAGCTTGGAGACCGCGTCCTTCAGCTTCTGTGCGGATCCGAATCGGTCGGCGATGTCCTTGGGCGAGCCGAGCGCCGAGATCGGTGGCACCTCGAGGACGGCCAGGTCGTCAAGCTGACTGATGCCGTGCTGGGCGTACTTGTCGAGTAGCTCTGCCAGCACCTCCCGGGCAGCAGGCTGGTACTGCTCGAAGAAGTCGGCGTGCTCCTTGCGAACTCGTCGAGCACGATCGGTGCGAGTGGCCAGCGGCTGGTTCCACGCGAGGTGCACGAGGACGTCGATGGGGTCGGCGTCGACGAGTCCCGTTCGCTCCGTGAGCTCCGCTGGATCGACACCCCTACTCTCGAGGGCTTCAATCACATCCTGCCGCCCGACTCGGTTGGACCACTTGGCTCGCAGCTCGCCCGAGTCCGGGAAGAGGGTTCGGACGGTGTCGGCGATGAAGTCGCGGTACTCGACCAGCCGGAGGCGATCGGTCTCCGGGTCGAGGTGGTAGATCGCCTCGGCGGTGACCCACACCTGCACGTCGTCCACGTAGAACTTCGCCCTGGGCTCGGCGTCGAGGTCGTCCGGATCGACCGTGTCGTCCTCCTCGCCGGCGTCGAAGTCGGGCTCGGGCTCCTCGACGACGGGCTCGTCGAGGACGTTGCCCTCCTCGTCGATCTCCTCCTCGTCGACCCGCTCCGGTGGGCCGTCGAACTCGGGGTCCTCGAACAACGCTGTGGCGCCCGAATAGTCGATGATGTCGAACGAGAGCTTGTCCTCGTCGGGGAACAGCCGGGTGCCGCGGCCGATCATCTGCTTGAACAGCGCCATCGACCCGACCGGGCGGAAGAGCACGATGTTCCGAACCGTCGGAAGGTCGACGCCTGTCGAGAGCATCTCCGACGTGGTTGCGATGACTGGCACATCCTTATCGGTGTCGGCGAAGTCACTCAGGTGACCCTTCCCGATCTCACCCTCGTCGCTGACGATGCGCACCACGTAGTTCGGGTGCTGCTTGGCCAGATCAGCGTTGGCGTTGTGCAGCGCCCGGCGCATCTGGTCGGCGTGCTCCTGGTCGACGCAGAACACGATGGTCTTGGCCCAGCGGTCGGTCCGGTGGAGGTACTCGGTGAGGTGCTTCGCCGCGGCCTCGGTGCGCGTGAGGAGCGATACGACCCGCTCGAAGTCGGGGGTGGTGTAGAGCCCTTCCGGGATCTCCTTGCCGAACAGGTCGAGCTGACCCTGGTTCGGTGCGAAGCCGTGGGCATCGGGGCTGAGCACGATACGACGCACCCGGTAGGGGGCGAGGAAGCCGTCCTCGATGCCCTGGGCGAGCGAGTACTCGAAGACCGGATCACCGAAGTAGTCGTAGCTGTCGATGGTCTCGTCGCGCTTGGGCGTGGCGGTCATACCGAGCTGCGCGGCGGGGCTGAAGTGGTCGAGAATCGCGCGCCACGACGATTCGGCGCGGGCGCTCCCGCGATGGCACTCGTCGACGATGACCAGGTCGAAGAAGTCTGGCTCGAACTCCCGGAAGATGCCGTTGGGGTCGTCCCCGCTGTCGGCGAGCGCTTGGTAAAGCGCGAAGTAGATCTCGCGGCCGGCCTTCGCCTCACGCCGCAGCTTCCAGATCGGCCCCTCTCCGAACGCCGGGACGAACTCGCGCTCCATGGGCTGGTCGACGAGCACGTTGCGGTCCGCCAGGTACAGGATCCGCGGGTTCCGATCGAGCCGCGAGTGGCTCTGCCAGAGCTTCCAGACAACCTGCATCGACACAAACGTCTTGCCTGTGCCGGTCGCGAGAGTGAGGAGCAGCCGCTTGTCGCCTGCGAGGATCCCCTCGACCGCACGGTTGATCGCGGTGCGCTGGTAGTAGCGGGGCTCCTTGACGGTGCCGTCGGGGTTGCGCAGGTCGCGGTTGAACGGCAACAGCAGCCCGTCGGCGACCGAGTCGTCGGCGATGCCCTTCCATGCCCGGTAGCGGGTCCACAGCTCTCCCGGAGTAGGGAACGCCGTCAGCCGGTCGTTCTCGAACCCGGTGTCCCGGTCGTCCTCGACGATGCCCTTGCCGTTCGTCGAGTAGGCGAAGGGAAGGTCGAGGAGCTGGGCGTAGTTCTTGGCCTGCTGCAGCCCCTTACCCGGAATTGAGTACTCCCGCTTCGCCTCGACGACCGCGACCGGCAGTCCCGGCTCGTACTCCAGGACGTAGTCGGCGCGAAGCGCATCACCACGACGATGCTTCCTGCCCACGGTGACGACTCGGCCGGCAGTGATCGGGTACTGCTCGACGATCTGGTCGTCGCTCCACCCGGCAGCCTGAAGCGACGGAAGCACGTAGTCGCGACATGTGTCCTTCTCGAGCGGGCCCGCTGCCATGGCGAGGAACGCTACTTGAGCGACGGGTTTTCGCTCGCGTGGTCCTACTCGGTGAATACGAATCGCTGTTTGAGGTCGTTTCCCCGACTGAACGGCCAGCGGCTCTCGTGTTGCAGACGACCGACCACTATCCCGGGCGCGATTCCCAGCGTGTTCGCAAAGGCCACCACGTCCGCCGTCGTGGTCAGCTCGCCAAGCGCCGCCTCGGCGGACCGCGGGATGAGGAGCTGCGACGCGAACGCATCGGCTTCCTGCTCGACGCCGCTGTGTGCTCCTACATCGTTGATGAACATGTCCTTCTTCGAGTGCAGAAGCAGGTGTCCAAGCTCGTGGAACAGCGTGAACCAGAAGATGTCGCTCCATCGGTGCCGCAGGCTGAGCTGAACGAGAGCCTTGTCATGGGTGAGCCACCTGGCGGCGCCGTTGATGCGCGCTCCTTTGATTTCTGGTTCTGCTATGACAGCAACCCCGACCTCAGCACACTGACCTACGAGCTGGGGCCACCATCGACCAGGATCAGGGTCGACTGTGAGGGCACGCAGTACCGGCAGGAGGTCGTTGAGGCCCGTTCTGTCGAAGGGAGCGCAGTCGATTGCGGCGGCCTCGATCTCACCGATTCGCAGCCACGCAGCGACCGCACCCGGGTGACTCGAGAAGGCCTTGGACGTGCGGTAAGCGGTCGGCTTGTGCCAGACCGCATCCCATGCCGAACGATTGGCAACGCCGAAGAAGCGACAGACACCAACCAGTCGATCGAGAGGTGACGCTCCCTTCGGGAGCCAGCCCTTCTTGATCAGCTCGTTGATCGGCAGCTCGTCCAGCCAGCCGAGGTCCGCTTGAAGACGAGCAGCCTGCTCCACTCGTGATTCGTGCTCGCGGTATGCAATCTCGAGGTTGCTCCAGACTCGTGCCGAGACACCGGTCGTGCTCTCCAGAAGCAGCGCCGTGTCTGGTGTGATCGGTGCAATCCCCTTGACGATCTGGTTGATGTGCTTCGCAGACAGACCGGTCCGGGCGGCCAGTTCGGCCTGCGTCATGCCTCGCTCGGCGATCACCTCGACAAGTGTCTCCCCAGGAGGGAGAACGAGGTCGGGGGCGTATCGGTGCTCGGCAGTTGGTGTCCTGGCCATCGGTGCCTCCTTTCAGTTAGTGGTAGTCGACGATCTCGGTGATGGTGATCGACTCGACCTGACCCCAGTCCAGTCCCCCGTCGTCCTTCTCCGGGGGCGGGTCGTCGGTCGGTCGGAAGATCAGTCGGTGGCCTTGATGGACGTCGACGGCAAGCTCCCCATCGCGATCTCCGACTAGCTCGTGGCAGCGCCCGGGAAGCTCTCGCATGTCCTCGAGAGTCACGGCAGCCGCAAGTTGTTGGAGCCGCAGGGTGACGCGCTTCGCTCCGGCGTCTCCCCACTTGCGCTGGAGGTTCCGCTGACTCGATAGCTGCTTCTGAAGCTTCTCGGTGATGAAGAGGACGTCCACAGGCTGCTCAGCGGAGGATCGGAGAAAGGCACCGGTCGGAGCGTACGCGCCAGTCGGACGTCGGGGTTGGATGTCATGGGTCACTAGTTCGACACGATTTGACTATACCTTGACGGTAAAGAGAAATCTACGCGAGACTTCTACCCATCGGGTCCATCCCAGAGGTCGGATCCCTGGTCGTGCGAGCCGCCGGCCCAACCCCAAGGCCGAAGGAGGCCCCCAAGATGACCGACACACCCACCCTCACCGAGGAGCGCAAGCGCCCACCTCGGACCTTCATGATCACGGTGAACGAGGACACCCGGGTCACGCTGACCGAGCACAACCTCACCGGTGCCGAGATCAAGGCGGCGGCAATCGAAGCTGGCGCACCGATCCAGCCGGACTTCGTCCTGTCCAAGGTGCTGCCCAACGGTAAGCAGCGGATTGTGCCCGACGACAAGCGGATCCCCGTCAAGGACGGCGACGAGTTCTGGGCGGTGCCTGGTGACGACAACTCCTGAGCTCTCCCTCGTGGGCCTCAAGGAGGCAGTCGGGGTCGGCGTGACCGAGATCGTTCGCGCCTACCCCGACACGCGCCACGTGGCCGACGGACAGGGAGGAGCCTGGATCGAGATCCCCGAGGTGGAGGTTGGCGAACTCTACGCCAGGTCGACGTCGCTTCTGATCTGTCTGCTCCCGTTCGCGCTTCCGGCAGCCGACGTCTACCCGATCTTCTTCGACCGCACACTCACCCGAACGGACGGATCCGCACTCGGCGAGGGTTTCGCTCCCACTGAGCTCAGTTGGCCGGGTGAGCCGGAACCTCGAGCCGTGACCCAGGTGTCAAGGCGAACTCGTGGCGACTTCGCCCTCCAGACGCCCTTGATCAAGATCGAGAAGGTGCTCGAGTGGGTGCGCACACGATGAGCACCTCGGGACCCGTCGAGCTGCAGATCATGCAGGGCGACTGGGCCCGCTTGCGCGCCCACCTTTTCCCTGGTGACGGGGATGAGCATGGCGCAGCCCTTCTCTGCGGAGTGGCGAACAGCCCGCGAGGCCCTCGCCTCCTCGTGCGCGACATCGTGCTAGCAGAAGATGGAGTCGACTACGTCCCAGGCACCCGCGGCTATCGGCACCTCACGGGCGAGTTCGTCACACACCAAACCAGACGCGCTCGCGAGGAGAAGCTCGTATACCTCGCCGCCCACAACCACGGCGGGCACGACTCGGTCGCATTCTCCGGGCCGGACTTGGCCTCGCACGAGCGCGGCTACCCCACCCTCCTCGGGCTCACCCACCAACCCCTGGGCGCTCTTGTCTTCGCAGAGCAGGCCGCTGCCGGCGACATCTGGCTCCTGGACGGGTCGCGGACCGAGCTGGTGCGGCTGGTGATCATCGGCCAGAGCCGCACCGTTCTGACCCCTCACCCCTCAGAGGCAGACGCGGCCGTTGCAGCGCGGTACCACCGCCAGGCGCTCCTGTTCGGCGCGATCGGCCAGGCGATCCTGGCCGAGTCCAGGGTTGCGATCGTGGGGGCGGGCGGTGTCGGCATGCTCCTCGTGCAGCTTCTCGCCCGGCTCGGTGTCGGGCGCCTCGTCGTGATCGACCCCGAGCGGGTCGACACTACGAATCTCCCCCGCCTGCCCGAGGCAACCCGCCTGGACGCGATGGAGTTCGTCGATCGAGACGGCATCCCCCGAGTCGTCCGCTCCATCGCTCGGCGGCTTGCCGCGAAGAAGGTTCGAGTTGCACGGCGCGTCGCCCGACGTGCGAACCGAGGCATCAAGTTCGAGGGCGTCTTCGGGGACGTCGCCGACGACGCCGTGGCGCGCAAGATCACCGACTGCGACTTCATCTTCCTCGCTGCCGACACGATGCTCGCCCGCACCGTCGTGAACCAGATCGCCTACCAGTACCTCATCCCCACCCTGCAGGTCGGCTCCAAGCCCGTCATCGATCCGGACACCGGCTCGGTGCTCGACGTGTTCGCCGTCGTCCGCTCTCTCGGGTGCGAGGCGGGGTGCCTCTCGTGCAACGACCTCATCAACGCTGCCCAGCTCTCCGAAGAAGTCCTGGCCGATCCGGTCCAGCGGGCGAACCAGCGCTACGTCGACGATCCCGCCGTCCACGCCCCCAGCGTTATCACCCTCAACGCCATGGGCGCCGGGTGGGCCGCGAACGACTTCATGCAGTACATCGTCGGCCTCGGACGCCCGGCAGGTGGCTTCCGGATCCTGCGCACGAACCCCGCTGGCTGCCTGCCCCATGTCGTGGTCCAGGACCCCGAGCCGGACCCGAGCTGCCACGTCTGCGGGTCGGCGGCCGCCTCGGCGCGCGCCCTTGGCGATGGCCGAGAGCTACCCACCCGAGTCTGACTGCGACCCGACAGCCTCCGACGGTCCGGCGTCAGAGACTCAAGCCTGGCCGACGACCTTGGGACTACGGAACCACAAACTGCGCACGAATAGCGGCGTCGGTCTTCGCGACCACGCGCTCGAAGAAGGTCATGCATGCCTCAGCGTTGGCCCGACCCAGCGCACGAGATCCGTCCTTCAGCTTGGCCAGCATCGGTACGTCCGGAAGCGCGTCGTGCCCGTGAGCGATGGCGTGGCGGACCTGCAGCCACCTGTTCATCCGTTCACAAGCGGATGCGGAGGACAGGTTCTCCTGACCCACCTTCCACGTCCAGAAGGGTCGAGGATCGAAGCCCACGAAGATCAGGAGATCCCGGGTGTTCTCTGCGTTCGGGGTTGAGAAGAGCTGAATCGCCCTCGTCACCTGAGCGTTCGTGAGGTTCCACTGCTGCATCGGAGGCCCAGCCGGCTTCAGCAGGTCCATCGCCTCGCGGGTGATGTCTTGAACGTAGGCCTGCCACGCGGCGACTGTCAGCACGACGATCGCCCGGTTGAGCGCGAGCTCCTGGACACGCTTGCCCGCGCCCGTCTTGACCTTCTTGTGGATCGCCACGAGGTTCGCCGGGTCGGTCATCGCCGTCTCGAACTTCGTGTGCGCCGCCTCCAGACTCATCGAGTCGGTCTACCAGGGTCAGCTCGTTCGATGTCGAGGTTCGGCGCTACCGGTCGACCCGGGCTCCCCCAGCCGCCGCCTCCCGGCGTCAGCATCCGAAGAACGTCGCCGACCTTCAGCTGGATCGTGCACTTGTCGGGGAGGCGCTCGGCTCGGGCCTCGTCCCCGCCAGGGAGGAGCCAGTTCTCCCCGACGGCTCCGGGCTCTCCACCGGCGAGGCCCCACGGCTGCGACACCCGCCGTTCGGTGATCAGCGACACGGTGGCATCGACGAGCACCTGGAGGTCTCGCTCGATGCCCTCACCGCCAGCGGACCACCCGGCGCCACCGCTCCCCCGTCGTAGCCGGTACCGCAGTACGCGCAACGGGAAGGCCCGCTCCAGCGCTTCGATGGGAGTATTCCGCGTATTAGTCAACTCATTACTCTTTGACTACCTATGACAGCGAGACGCCGAGCGGCTCTGTATGCACGCCAGTCGATCACACGCGACGGCTCCGCGTCCCTCGACGTGCAGATCGAAGCATGCCGAGACGCGGCGAAGCGGCTGAAGGTCGACGTCGTCGTCGAGCTGGTCGAGCCGCCGTCGACGTCCGGGTACCGGAACCGGGGCCGGAGCCGCCCGAAGTTCGGCGAGCTGCTCGAGCTGATCCGTGCCGGCGAGGTCGACTGCGTGATCGCCTACAAGACCGACCGCCTCTCCCGCGGCGGCGGGCCGGGCTGGGCGCCGCTGGTCGACGCCTTCGAGGCCGCAGGCCGTGACCCGGACAGGGCGGTGGCAACCACCGATGGTTGGGTGAGCGAGTTCGAGATCGGCATCCGTTCGGCGATGGACCGGGAGGAGTCGAAGAAGACATCCGACCGGATGCTGGCCGTGCGCGCCCGTGAGGCACGCGAGGGGGTCCCGCGCATCGCCGGACGGCGGGCCTACGGCTGGAACTACGAGATGACCGAGCACGTCCCCGACGAAGTCACTCGCATCCACGAAGCCGCAGAGCGGGTGCTCGCCGGCGAGTCGGTGTGGAGCATCTGCACAGACTGGAACACCCGGGGCGTGCCGACGGTGACCGGTCGCCCATGGACCGTCACCACGATCACGTCGATCCTGACCTCGGGGCGGATCGCCGGCTTGCGCGAGCACAAGGGCGTGGTGGTCGCCAAGGGTCAATGGGAGCCGATCGTCACCGAGGAGAGGCACCAGGCGCTCGCTGTGGCGTTGGCGCCTACGCGGGCGAAACCCCGCAAGGGCCGGACGTACCCGCTGACGAGCCTGATGCGCTGCGGGCTCTGCGGCGGGCGGATGCGGTCGCTCCAGCGCGAGGGCGGACGACGAACCTACGCCTGCCGGAAGGGGCCGGGCCTCGACGGCTGCGGCCGGGTCAGCATCCGCGCCCCGCAGCTCGAGGAGTACGTGCGGGATTTGATCTGCGGGATGCTCGCCGACCCCGTCACCCGAGCGGCCATGGCCCGCCTCGACACCGGCGACGAGGACGAGGGCGATGGCACGCTCCTCGAAGCCCTGCGGGAGATCGACGAGCGGCGCCAGCGTCTGATCGACCTGTACACCGATGGCGACATCGACCGCGCCAGCTTTCGCACCCGCAAGGACCGACTTGACGACGAAGCCCGAGAAGTCGAGACCAGGATCGCCAGCCGCACCGGCACCCGAGTCCTCGCCGAGGTCCCCGGCACTTACGAAGAGCTCATCGCCGCCTGGGACGACCGAGGCATCGACTTCCAGCGACGCCTGATCGAGGCGCTCCTGCATCCCATCATCGTGAACCCGGCCCGGAGCCGGAAGCGGGCCTTCGACCCGGGCCGCCTGGAGGTCGTGCCGAAGGCCTGACGCGGCGGCGAAAACGGCGTGCCCTCGTCGACTGCCCGCGCTCCGTTCACTACGGGGTGTCACAGGCCCCTTGTACCCTTGCGAAATGGCACGATGCACAGCACCCGTCTACGGGCACCGCTCGTCAGCCGCGGCTGCGCGGTGCCCCGCATGCGGAGGGCGGTCCTACTACCGCTCCTCGTACAGCTACTCGCCGCCCGCCTCGTCGTACCGCAGCGGTGCGTCGAGCGGGCTCGTTGGATCAACTCGTGCCGGGTCGTCCGGGGGTAGCAGGTCCCGTCGGACCAGGGCCGGGGGCTCGGTCTCATATACGGACTCGGAGTGGCGCTCCATTGAGCCCCTCGCCCGCAAAGCCGTTGAGCAGGCGCGAGAGCACCCCGAGCGTCGCGATCTCTTCCTCTGTCACGCCTGGGATGACCGTGAGGCGAGCGCCTCCGACCTGTACGACCGACTGAAGTCGAATGGCGCAACGGTCTGGTTCAGCGAGAAGGACGTCCCCCTCGGCAAGCAGCTCATCCGTGAGATCGACAAGGGCCTGAGGAACTCCCGTGTCGGGATCGTCTTGGTCACCCCGGCGCTGCTCAAGAGCATCGAGTCTGAGGGCATCGCCGAGAAGGAGCTTTCCGTGTTGCTCGCAAGCGGCCGGGTGATCCCCGTCGCGCACGGGACCACCTTCGAGGCCTTGCGCGATGTCAGCCCGATGCTCGCATCCCATGCCGGGCTGGACACCGCAGAGTCGTCGCTGGACGACGTTGCCGCAAAGATCGCCGCCGCCGCTGCGGCTCTCGCCGACGGCGACGGCTAACGCCAGGCCGGCCCGGAAGCAGCGAATTCGGTTAGCTCGCCTTCCTATCGAGGGTGTGACCTCGACGACGGGCGGCGTGCCGGTCGACATCGAGGATCGTCCGCACGAGGGCCAGAACGTGGGGGGCCGTCAGGGACTCTGGGAGGCCCGCTCCGGCACGAACTTCGCGGGCGTGCAGGACTGACGGGTGCTGGCTCCCGTCCAGGTCCAGGACGAGCTGAGCCTCGTCGCCCCGGAGGCCACGGCGGCGGGTCACAGCCCGAGGCCTCCGCGGTCGTGGGCGGTCTGCTTGGCGGTGCTGACGGCGAGGGCTCGGCGGAGGTCGTCGGCTGGGCGCGCGGCTGGCTCTTGGGCGGCGACGGCGTAGACGTGGTTGCGTTCTCGTCCTCGGGTGATCGAGGTGTAGCCGGCTTCTTTGTGGAGGGTGTCGTCGCCGAGCACGAGGGCGACGTCGCAGGTCATGCCCTGGCTCTTGTGGATGGTCATGGCGTAGCCGTGGGTCAGGTGGCCAGCGGCGATGTAGTCGATCGGCACGGCGAGGCGGTCGCCGTCGCTGGTCTCGATCTGCACCGCATCAGGCCCGGCGCCGGTGACGGTGCCGATGGTGCCGTTGACGATGCCGATTCTGCGGTCGTTGCGAAGGGCCAGGATGCGATCGCCGAAGCGCAGCTCGAGGTCCTCGGAGTCGAGCACGACCGGGCCGAGGCGATTGTTGGCGATGAGGTGTAGCCGCGCTCGTTGGTTGAGGTCGGCGACGTCGCTGCGGTGCCCCTACCTGTCAGTATGAGTGTCGCTCAGTGGAGTGGCCATATTCGATGAGGGCGGGGAGGTGAGATCATGACCGTGATGACTGATGAGACCGAGGTGCGACGCGCGAAGCGTTCGTGGCCGGCGCAGTACAAGCTCGACATCCTCAACGAGATCGAGGCGGCGAAGGAGTCCGGTGAGACGACGGTCGCGGAGATCTGTCGGCGTGAGGGCTTGTATTCGTCGTTGATCTCGGAGTGGCGCAACCAGCGCGACGCCGGTGCCCTGGAAGGGTTGACTGACCGCAAGGCCGGCCGGCCGAAGAAGGACCGCACGAAGGAGCAGTTGGCTGCGATGCGCGCGGAGAACGAGAAGTTGCGTGCCGAGTTGGACACGGCGAACGAGTTGATCGAAGCGCAGGGAAAAGTCTCGGCGCTCTTGCAGCAGCTGTCCCGCAAGAGCGCCGAGAACAACACGTCCAAGCCGTGAGCTCGAGCATCGAGGAGTGGGCGCCCAGGGTGGGTGTCGGCCGTGCCTGTGCGGCGTTCGGGGTGTCGCGACGCAGCTACAACCATCGCCGTCAGGCAGCCGAGGGGCGGCTCCCCGCACGCCGGTCGAAAGCCAAGCCGGTGTCAGAGCACCGTCCGGTCCCGTGGAAGCTGTCCCCCGATGAACGGGCCCGGGTCCGAGACGTGTTGTGTTCAGAGCGGTTCGGGGATCTCGCTCCCGCGCAGGTGTACGCCACGCTGCTCGACGAGGGCACCTACCTGTGCTCAGAACGCACCATGTACCGGATCCTGCATGAACACGACCTGGTCCGAGAGCGTCGCCGAGGGCACCGCCGCCACGGCCATGCCCCACCGAGGGTGCACGCGACCGGACCGAACCAGGCGTGGTCCTGGGACATCTCCCGGCTACGCGGACCCGCGCCGCGGTCGTGGTTCTACCTGTACGTCGTGTTGGACATCTTCAGCCGCAAGATCGTTGCCTGGTCGATCGACACCATCGAGTCCGACAAGGTCGCCAAGACGCTCATCAGCCGCGGTTGTGCCCGCGAGGGCATCAACGCAGACGAGTTGTTGTTGCACTCCGACCGAGGCGCCCAGATGACCTCCACCACGATCGCGGAGCTCCTCGAGGACCTCGGTGTCACCCGCAGCCTGTCCCGCCCCCGCACCAGCAACGACAACCCGTTCATCGAAGCGCATTTCAAGACCGCCAAGTACCGGCCCGATTACCCCGACCGCTTCGAGTCCCTCGACCAAGCACGCACCTGGATGCGCCGATTCGCGCACTGGTACAACCACGACCACTACCACTCCGGCATCGCCTACCTACACCCCGTCGATGTCCACAACGGCACCGCCCACAAGACCGTCGCCGCCCGCCAGACCGTGCTCGACACCGCCTACGCAGCGAACCCCGACCGGTTCCGCAACCGGCCACCCCGAGCAGCAAGCCCACCCGCCGAAGCGTGGATCAACCAGCCGACCCTACAAACGAAACCCTGAACAGATCAGCAACCAACCCTTGACAGGTTCCGCAGACGCCCGC
>WBZT01000433.1_pt1 | contig 33960 bp, 22 predicted proteins | sample 5204241 | NCBI WGS metagenome assembly WBZT01 (sample SAMN12344358, study PRJNA552823) | activated sludge metagenome | biome: Activated sludge suspended growth; feature: Nitrification reactor; material: Wastewater; isolation source: activated sludge from nitrification reactor of wastewater... | reverse complement strand
GAGGTAGACCGCCTTCACGGTGGAGTGGCCGAGAGGCGAGGCAGCGGCCTGCAAAGCCGCGTACACGGGTTCAAATCCCGTCTCCACCTCGGGCTCCATCGCACGGTCGGAGCACTCCTAGGGCGATTAGCGCAGTGGTAGCGCGCTTCCTTGACACGGAAGAGGTCACTGGTTCAAACCCAGTATCGCCCACCATATAACTGCAGGTCAGAGCCCCGTCGAGGGCCTCTGGTCGTCTCCGAGGAACATTCGAGGAATAGCGGACGGGTCGTTCTGACCCTTCTTGGCGCGTCTTTCGAGGCGTATGGCGACCCCGGGCCTGGTGTCGTCGTGGGCGCGGCGGAACGCCCGCGGACTCTCGGCCCACGGGCGTTGCGGCCGCTCGTCGTGAGGGAGCGCTCAGGCGACCCCCCGGCGCCAGTTGCCGACAGGCCTGGCGTCGATGAGCCGCTCGATCGAGTCGACCTTGACACGCAGGGTCTTGCGGCCGAGCCGGACGGCCTCGAGGTGGCCGTCGGCGATGTAGCGCCGGACGGTCCTTGTCGACACGGCGAGTGCATCGGCGGCGTCGGCGAGGGATACGAGCCTGCGGGTGATGGTGGCAGCCATGAGTCGCTCCTGGGTCCGTGGCAGCCGGATCGGCCGCCGTTGCCCACGAAGGCCGCGACCCTTCCATGAGTGGCCACGAACGGTGTCTACTCTTGGCCGGACGCAGTCGGAGGTCATCACTACTGTGGTCCCGTGACCGACTCCAGCAACGATCCGAGCGAGTTTGAGACTCGCGGAGCGGAGCCTTCTCTGTTCGACGTGGTCCAGGTCGGGGCCACCGTCACCGGACTGGCGGGTCCCGAACCAGTCAAGATCTTTGCCGTCGAGCGCCTGACTGACGACTCGGCGAGCGTCATGTATCGCGGAGATTCCGGCCCGGCAGAGCGCATCGTCTACGCGAACGCGGTCCAGCACATCCGAGCGGTCAAGCCCGGTCTGCCATTCAGCTTTGAGGCGGACTCGAACTCGTTCATGCTCGCTGCCGAGGCTCGCCGGATGCGGCTGGCCTACCTGTTCGATCCCCAGGCCGCGTTGGGCACCAGTGAGATCCAGCCGCTCCCACACCAGCTCCGAGCGGTGTACGAGACGATGCTTCACAAACAACCCCTCCGCTACGTCCTCGCGGACGATCCCGGTGCAGGCAAGACGGTGATGGCCGGCCTTCTCGTGAAAGAACTTCTGCTGCGTGGAGACGCCGCGAACGTCATGGTCGTGGCGCCGGGCGTCCTCGTCGATCAGTGGGACGAGGAGATGCGCGAGAAGTTTGGGCTGGAGTTCGAGGTGCTCACTCGTGACAAGATCCTCAACGAAGGCAACCCGTTCGCCCGTGGCGGGCTGTGGCTCGCCCGTCTCGATGTGCTGGCCCGCAACAGCGAGGGCATCCGCGACAAGGCATGCGACGTCGACTGGGACCTGATCATCTTCGACGAGGCTCACAAGATGTCCGCGACCGTGTGGGGCAGCGAGGTCAAGAAGACCAAGCGCTACCAGATGGCCGAGGAGCTCGGGACGCACACCCGCAACCTCCTCATGATGACCGCCACCCCACACTCGGGGAAGGAAGAGCAGTTCCAGCTCTTCATGGCGCTGCTGGACTCCGACCGTTTTGAGGGCGTCGCCCGCGAGGGCAGTCGCAAGGTCGACGTCGACGACCTGATGCGCCGCCTCGTCAAGGAGGAGCTGCGGACGTTCGAGGGCACGCGCCTATTTCCCGAGCGGTTCGCGTTCTCAGTGAAGTACGAGCTGTCGCAGCCTGAGAAGGAGCTGTACGTCGCGGTCACCGACTACGTCCGCGAGGAGATGAACCGGGCCGACCAGAACGAGGGCGACAAGCGTCGACGTACCGCGGTCGGATTCGCCCTCACCACGCTCCAGCGGCGGCTCGCCTCGTCGCCGGCGGCCATCCACCGCTCACTGGAGCGGCGCAAGGCGCGCCTGGAGTCCGAACTTCGCGAGTCACGCATGTACGCCGCAGTCAAGAGGGACGAGGTGGACGTCCCTGACGACTGGGAAGACCTCGACGACCTAACCGATGAGGAACGTGAGGAACTCGAAGAGAAGGCGATCGCTGGTGCCACCAGCGCCCGCACTCCTGAGGAGCTGGAAACCGAGATCGCGGTGCTTGACCGGCTGCTGATCAAGTCCTCGGCCGTGAAGTCCTCGCCGACCTACGCCAAGTGGGATGCGCTGCGCGACACGCTCGACGACAACGACGAGATGCGCGACGACACCGGCGCCCGGCGCAAGGTCATCATCTTCACCGAACACAGGGACACCCTCGACGACCTGGTGATGCGGCTGACCCAGCACCTCGGCAGAGACGACGCCGTCATCACCATCCACGGTGGCACCAAGCGCGAGGACCGCAAGAAGGCCAAGGAAACGTTCGAGCAGAACGAACGCTGCGTCTTCCTCATCGCAACCGACGCTGCAGGCGAGGGCGTGAACCTGCACAAGAACGCCCACCTGCTCATCAACTACGACCTGCCGTGGAACCCCAACCGCATCGAGCAGCGGTTCGGCCGGGTTCACCGCATCGGGCAGCCCAACACCTGCTTCATGTGGTCACTGGTCGCCGAGGACACCCGCGAGGGCGACGTCTACACCCGGCTGCTGGAGAAGCTCGAAGAGCAGCGCGCCACGCTCGGTGGTCGCGTATACGACGTCCTCGGCCAGCTCTTCCAGGGCAACGCCCTGCGCGACCTGATGATCGCCGCCATCCGAGAAGCCAACAAGCCTGAGCGCCAGCGCTACCTCACCGAGGTCGTTGATCCCAAGATCGCCGACGGCATCCCCGAGCTCCTGCGCGCCAACCAGCTCGTCCCGTCCGCGATGGACGACGCCGAGATCGACGCCATGCGCCGCGAGATGGAACGAGCCGAGGCCGCGCGCCTCCAGCCCCACCACGTCGAGGCATTCTTCCACCGCGCCTTCGCCGACGTCGGCGGCTCGCTTCGCATGCGAGAGAGCCACCGCTTCGAGATCAAGCGCGTGCCATCAGAGGTCAAGGAGCGCGACCGGATCACCGGCTACGGTCAGCCGGTCGTGGACTCCTACCACCGCGTCACCTTCGACCCGAAGTACGTCCGAGTCGACGGAAACAACCACCTCGCGACACTGCTTCACCCAGGGCACCCGCTCATGGCCGCCACGATGGGCGTCGTCTCCGACCGTCACCACGACGCACTCCGACGAGGCGCAATCCTGGTTGATCGGTCAGACCTCTCGACAAAGCCGTACGTCGTAAGCCTCCTGGAGCACGACGTTACGGACGGCCGCACTGCCCGAGATGGTCAGCCCTGGGTGGTTTCCCGTCGCGCACAGTACGTCCGCATCGACATTGACGGGACAATCACGGCCCTCACGGGATCGCCTATCCCCAACTTCGAGGTCCCGACCGATGAGGAGCACACCATCGCGGGGAAGATCCTTACCGAGCCGTGGGCGCAGGCGTCCGACCTCGACCAGCGCGTGATCCGCGAGGCTTCTGTCACCATCGCGAGAACTCACGCCGATGAGGTCACCAAGCGCACGATCGAACGAGTCGACAAGACCGAGCGCCTTGTGCGTGAGCGCCTCACCCGCGAGATCAACTACTGGGACCAGCGTGCCTTCGAGCTCGGCGAGCAGGAGCGCGCCGGGAAGAAGACACGGCTCCCCGCCTCTCAGATGCGAGAGCGCGCCGAGGCACTCGTTCGGCGCCTCGACCGTCGCATCAAAGACCTCGAACTCGAACGCGACATCTCCGTTCGGCCCCCGCGAGTCACCGGGGCATGCCTCGTCGTCCCTGTCGGTTGGCTTGACGCCCAGGATGACCCGGAAGGCGCCGCCGCTCGCGCTCGCGAAACCACACGCGTTGAACGCCTCGCAGTCGATGCCGTCCTCCGTGCCGAGCGGGCGCTTGGACACCGTCCGACGGAGATGCACCACAACAACCCCGGGTACGACATCGAATCAGACACCGGGAAGCACATCGATTTCATCGAGGTCAAGGGCCGCGTGCTCGGCGGCAAGACCTTCGTCCTCACGCGCCAAGAAGCCGTCACAGCGCTCAACAAGGGCGACCACTCCGTACTCGCGCTTGTGCAGGTCGCCGAGGACGACAGCACCACAGTTCGCTACCTCCGACACCCGATCACCCAACCCATCGACCCCCGCGCTGCCCGCGTGGAGTACGACTGGGAACCCTTCTGGAACGACGCGACAGAGATGAGCCAAGAGTGAGTGACACACACAGCCGAAGGAAGCTGGTCGAGGTCGCCCTCCCACTCGACGAGATCAACGCTGCCTGTAAGGCCGACAAGGGTCGAGCGCACGGGACCTTGAAGAACCTGCACAAGTGGTTCGCCCCCATGCCCGTGCCGGCTTGGCGCGCACTGATCTTCGCGTCATTGGTCGATGACCCGGAAGACGACAACAAGAGAGTGCTGCTGCTCGATCTGATCAAGCGCCTTGTTGCCAACGGTGCCGACTTGCCGGACGAGGAAACCGTCGTTGAGGCCCGCGAAGTACTCAGGCGCCAGTACCCCAACGGCCTCCCCATTGTTCACGACCCGTTTTGTGGTGGCGGCTCGACCCTGGTGGAGGCGCAACGCCTTGGGTTGGAATCGCTCGGCAGCGACCTGAACCCCGTTCCTGTCCTTATCAGTCGCACGCTGACCGAGATTCTTCCGCGCGTCAGCGGGGGACAGCCAATTCATCCTGAAGGTGATGGCCAACGGGATGCGCTCTTCGGCGGCGGACAGCGTGGGAGGGCGTATGCCCGCCTTGATGGATTGATTTGCGACGTCATGCACTACGCGCGGACGACGCGGGACCGGGCGCACGAAGCCTTGGCCGCCCATTTTCCGTCGAATGGTGGGGAGACGATCGTCGCTTGGCTGTGGGCTCGGACGGCCCGGTGTCCGAACCCCACATGCGGCGTCGAGTCCGTACTCACTACATCTTGGTGGCTCTCCAAGCGGAAAGGGGACATGGCGTGGGTTGAGCCCCGAGTCGAGGACGGGGAGGTCTTGCTCGACGTCGTGACTGGCCAGCGGACCGGGGCAGCACCTGAAGCGCCGAAGTCGCCGCGCGGAGCAACGTTCGCATGCCTTGGCTGCGGGAACTCAATCAAGGAGGACGAGATTGAGGCCCAAGCAGCGGACGGCGGGCTAAACGTCCGAATGACTGCCGTAGTTGTTGAGGACGCTAATGGACGTCGAACCTATCGAGCTCCGTCAGCCTCCGAGACTACAGCTGCCCGTGTTGATCTGAGCGCTTATGACATCCCAGACCAAGTTCCTGTCGGCGACGGAGGAACTCGTAATCGCTTTGGCATGATTGTTCAATCTGACCTGTACGGCGAGCGTCAACTCGCCACGATGTGTGTTCTGGCGGATCTCATTGCTGAGGTGTATGAAGAAATCCGGGCTGAAGGCGGCTCGTCGGAGTGGGCGCGCGCTGTGGTCACCGTCCTCGGGCTTGGCATCGGTCGCTTCGCTCAGTTCGCATCCTCGCAGGCTCGATGGACGGTTCGTGACGCAGTCTCCTCGTTCGAGGGGGCGTTTCCTCGCAATGATATTCCGGTTACTTGGGACTACTACGAGATCAATCCGTTCGGGGACGCCGGACCAAGCTGGACACAGACGTTCATTTCGACGACTCGCGCGCTAAAGAACATCGTCGTAGACGGTAACGGCAAGGTCGTCATCGGGGACGCCCGTAAGGTCACGGCCTCTCGCCAGGCGCTCGTCGCGACGGATCCACCCTATTTCGACGCAATAGGATACGCAGATCTTTCGGACTACTTCTACGTTTGGCACCGGCGTGCGTTGCGCTCGGTCCATCCGGACCTGTATTCAACGATTGCCGCACCGAAGGCTGACGAATTGACGGCCATTGCAACCCACCACGGGAACAGTAAGAAGGCAGCCCGAGAGTACTTCATCGATGGCTTCACGGAAACGTTCCGCAGCCTCCAATCGTCACTTGGCTACGACCTTCCTATGGTGGTGGTTTATGCGTCACGAGAGCAAAAGGGAAGCGCCGACGAGCAGAGTCGTTGGTCCTCCATTCTCACCGCGATCGTCAAGGCGGACATGGAGATCACCGGTACTTGGCCGATCCTTGGCACCACCGACCGCCGGATGATCGGGCAAGGGACTAACGCGGTGGCAACGTACGTTGCGATGGTGTGCCGGCCCCGCACGGAAGACGCCGGCTCGACTACGTTGAACGAGTTTGCGCGCTCCCTCCGGCGTGAATTATCCACGCGGGTTAGAGACCTGCAAGCAGCTTCGATCCTTCCTGTTGACCTTGCCCAAGCAGCAATGGGTCCCGGAATGCAGATCTATTCCCGATACAGGGCAGTACTTGATCAGGCAGGCACCCCCATCGGGGTGGAACAAGCGCTGCGCATCATCAACGCCTCGTTGGCCGAGGTCCTTGATGAGCAGGAGGGCGAGTTGGACCCGGAGTCCAGGTTTGCTTCTCGGTGGTGGGATCAGCACGGGTGGTCTGCGGCCAATTACGGCGAGGCAGACAAGGTGGCACGGCCTCTTGGAATCAGCGTCGATGACGTTGTTCGAGCCCAGGCGGTCGCAGGCGTCGGCGGGAAGGTTCGTCTTCTCGGGCTGGAAGAACTCGACCCCGAATGGGTCCCCTCCGCTGATGTGCGTCCCACCGCATGGGAGGCAGTCCATCACCTTGTGAACAGACTCGTCGATCGTGGTGGTGAAATCGAAGCTGCCCGCCTCTTGGCCGAACTCGGCACGCTCCAGGACCCGGCAATGGAGTTGGCGTATCGACTCCATGAGATCGCTGCAAAGCGCGGCCGCGCGTCCGATCAGGAGCGTTACAACGCTCTAATCAGTTCGTGGGCTGAGCTTGTCAAGCTGAGTTCAGCGGGACCGACCGCAAGGGAGAGGTTGTTCTGACATGGCGGCGCTAACGAATAAGGAGCGTGTGGGACGCGCGCTCGACCTCGTTGCGGAGGGGCTTGGCCCGTGGATGATCACTGCGCTTCACGCAAAGTATGGCGACAACTGGGCTTCAGAGGTTGGTCGGACCGCTGGCTTGACCGGGCGAGACACGACTCCGAACCAGGCCGACCCGGCCTACCTGTTCTGGGTCTTCGACAAGCAGTGGCACGGGTTGTTCAGGGACCAGCTCTCGTTTGAGGACAAGCGGGCGGTCTCCGCTCTCTGGGACGCCCGCAAGGAGTGGGCGCATGGTGAACGGATCTCATCCGAGCGCACCGAGCGTGTTCTCATGGACGGGGAGCACATCCTTCGCTCGATCGGCGCTGTGCAGCAGGCAGACAAGGCCGACGAGATGCGCCGGGAGTTCCGGCGGCTTATGTTCGAGGAGGACCAGAAGCGTCTCCAGCGTGCGCAGGAGAAGGCTCTCTCGGTGCAGGTCGAGTCGACCGGACTGCCCGCGTGGCGTGACGTCGTCGAGCCTCACGATGACGTCGCGCGCGGGACGTTCGAGCTTGCGCAGTTCGCGGCGGACCTCCGCCAGGTGCATCAGGGCGTCGCGGGACCTGAGTACGGCGACCCGATGGAGTTCTTTGGCCGGACGTACCTGACGCGTGGCCTTCGGTACCTGCTGGAGCAGGCGATCCGGCGACTCTCGGGCGGTGGCGGCGAGCCGGTCATCGACCTTATGACGACCTTCGGCGGTGGCAAGACACACTCGCTCCTCGCGGTCTATCACGCTGCGGCTGGGGTCTCGGCCGAGAAGCTTCCCGGAATGCGCGAGCTGCTCGACGGAATCGGCATCGACGAACTGCCAGCCAAGGTCAACCGCGCCGTGCTGGTCGGCAACGACCTCTCCATCCTTGGTATGCCCAAGCCGGAGGGATTCACGGTCAACACGCTCTGGGGAGAACTCGCGTACCAGCTTGGCGGCAAGGAAGGCTACGACCAGGTCGCTCGCTACGACGAGCAGTCGGTTCCTCCCACGACTACGGCGATCGCGAACCTGCTTGCGAAGTACGGCCCGTGCATCGTTCTGATGGACGAGTGGGTCGCCTACCTCCGGCAACTGTGGTCGCGGGAAAAGCCTGCCCCGGCCGGCACTTTCGATGGACACATGACATTCGTGCAATCCCTAACCGAGGCAGTGAAATCGGTCCCCACGGCGCTCCTTGTGGTCTCGTTGCCCGCCTCGGACGTGGTGCGGGACATGGCGGGCGCAGAGGCGCCCATCGAGAACGAGCACGAGGTCGGTGGCACCGCAGGCTTGGAGGCACTTCGACACCTCCGCTCGGTCATCCACCGTGTCGAGTCCGCGTGGCAGCCGGCGACGATCGAGGAGTCGTTCGAGATCGTCCGGCGCCGGGTCTTCAAGCCCTTCGGTCGGGAGCAGGACGCGGCACGCGATCTTGTGGTGCAGAAGTTCATGGATCACTACCTGCGCTACGCGTCCGATGTCCCGAGTGAAGTGATGCAGCCCGGCTACCGGGCGTCGATGAAGAGCGCGTACCCGATCCACCCCGAGTTGTTCGACCGCCTCTACAAGGACTGGTCGACGTTGGAGCGCTTCCAGCGCACTCGTGGTGTGCTGCGTCTGATGGCGACGGTCGTCTATGCGTTGTGGATCAGCGGCGACAAGTCTCCGATGATCTTGCCGGCCTCGATCCCGCTCGACAGCGCCAAGGTCTTCGACGAGCTCGCCAACCACCTCGACGACTCCTGGAAGCCCATCGTTGATGCCGACGTCGCCGGAGAGACGTCGACGGCCAACGTGGTCGACAGCGAGATCAAGATCCTCGGGAAGTCGATGGCGACCAAGCGCGCTGCTCGCTGTGTCTTCCTCGGGACGGCGCCGATGGCGAATCTCCGCCAGCGCGATGGCCGTGCAGCCACGATCCGAGGCATCGAGCAGAAGCGCGTTGTGCTCGGGTCGACGTACCCCGGCGATAACCCTGCCCACGTCACCGACGGTCTGCGGCGACTCGGCGACCTCGGCAAGTACATGAACCGGGACCAGGACCGCTACTGGCTGTCGTTGCAGCAGACCGTCGCGCAGATCGTGCAGGAGCGCGCCGACTCCTATCACGAGGACCAGGTCTTCGATGAGCTCGCGATCGTCGTCCGACAGGAGACGGACAAGGGACTGTTTGAGCGGGTCCACCGCTTCCCACACGGCAGCATCGACGTCGACGACGATCCCGGGATCGGTCTGGTGATCTTCGGCCCGGACCGTCCATTCTCCAAGCGCGGCAGGTCAGTCGCCGAAGACGCGGTGGCCGAGTTCCTCGCCAAGCGCGGCACGAACGCCCGCATCCACAAGAACAGCCTCGTGTTCCTCGCCCCAGAGGTCGACCGCATCGACGTGCTCATCAATGCCGTGCGTCAGCGCATGGCGTGGGAGGACATCCTGGAGCGGAAGGACTCCCTCAACCTCGACCAGCACAACATCAGGGTCGCTGAGTCTCGGGTCGCTCAGGCGAAGCTGACGGTAGCGGACTCCATTCGTGAGGCGTACCGCTGGGTCCTAGTCCCCACCCAGGAGCCCGGCTCCTCGGAGATCGAGCTTGAGCCGATCCTGATCAATGGCGACGGCACGCTCGCGGAACGGGTGACGAAGAAGGCCGATGCCGGTGAGTTCGTCGTGCGGTCGTTCTCGCCGTCGCTGCTGCGCATGCAGATAAACCGGCTCAACCTCTGGAGGGACAAGCCGTACGTCCTAGTCGATACCGTCGTCGGGTACTTCAGTCAGTACGTCTACATGCCCAAGGTGGTTCAGCCCAAGGTCGTCATGGATGTGGTCTGGCACCTCGACGAGGTCCTGAGCATCGAACTCGACGGCTTCGCTTATGCCGACGCGTTCGAGGAGGGGCGCTTCGTCGGTCTGACGGTCAACAGCCCCACGGCTGTCCGTCAGGGGGGGCTCCTGGTCGAACCCACGGTCGCTCTGGAGCAGATGGCCAAGGACACCCAGTCCGAGGACGAGCCCGGAGCGGCGGAGCCCTCGGAGACCACCGGTACCGAGACTCCGGCCGATCCCTCGGGGTGGGCCAAGCCCGGGGTCGCGGGGGCCCCGAAGCGCTTCCAGGCGACCAAGGACCTCACGATCAACCGAGCCGTCCGAGACGTCGGTCAGATCTACGAGGAGATCGTCTCCCACTTCGTGACGAGCGGAGTTCCGATCCGACTGTCGATGGACATCGAGTCCGACCAGCTGGATAAGCTCACTGAGGACCAGCGCACAGCGATCCGCGAGAACCTCAAGACGCTCGGCTTCCACGACGACGACTGGTCTATGGACTGATCCAGGCGGGCGATCCACCGTCCAGCAGGTCGAGGAATCTCGAAGGTTCAGTGCGGCGGGGCCCATACCTGGTGTCACGCATCGCCGGGCGCGTGAGCAACAGGATGCGTCGTGGTCGAGTGATGGCCACGTAGAACGTTCGTAGTTCGTCGCGCAACGCAGCGTCCGTCTTCGCTCGAAAGTCAGGGAACTGTCCATCGTTCAGACCGATGATCGCCACCGCTGCGTACTCGCGACCTTGAGCCTTGTGAACTGTGAGCAGGCGAACCCCGGGAGACAGATCGTCCCCTCGCTGGGCTCTCGCGCAGAACAATTTGAAGTTCGCCCAGGAGAGTTCGGATCTCGAGGTGAGACCGTCGAACCGCGCCCAGGTGGTCTCCAGTTGAGTGAGATCACTCTGCCAGTTGGCCGCCTCGGAGTCCGCCAAGCTTGGAGGAAGATCTGTAGCCTGCAAGTAGGGCAGGAGGCCAGACACATCGCTGAGACCGAGGACGCCGGCCACCCTTCGAACGAGCTCGTCGTCAGAGCCCGCAACGGCGGCTTCGGCTGCTGCGATCGACTCATCCAGAGGGACTTTCCCAAGCAGCCGACTCAGCTCCCAGTACGTCGAGTGGTGCGCCGGCGCACCCTTCAGCCCAACGAGCTCTAGGACGACCCTCGCGGCCGATGTAGTCAGCCAGTCATTCGGAGTGCTGGCAACGGCACAAGGGACACCACGGTCTTCCAGGCTGGCTTCAACGAATCGGAGTCCGGCAGCTGATCGACAGAGCACCGCGACATCCTCCGGCCGCAGTGCCGTGTTCTCCCCGTCGCCAAGCGCCGCTTGCGGCATGCCTTGTTGAAGGAGACTGCTGACCCATGCGGCGACTCGGGCTCCTTCGCCTTGCTCGGAGGGAAGAGTCTCGATGCTGACCTGTCCCGGAGCAGCAAACGCCAACTCCTCACCGCCATGGTGGTCCAGAGCAGCCGCAACCTTGCCTGCTGCCGTCGCCAACACCGTAGCCGAGCGGAAGTTGGTCGTCAGGGCGTGCCGCTCAGCCGCGAACGCCATCTCGAACATCCCAATCAGAGAGGGGTCTGCCCCGGCGAAGCGGACGATGGACTGCTTGTCGTCGCCGACCAGCATGCTCGGTATGGCCAGAGAGTGTCCGTCAGCGCCCAGAGTGAGGAGGAGCTCGTACTGCGCGCGCGTGAGGTTCTGTGCCTCGTCGACCACGATCGAGGTGTAGAGCCGCCGGATCTGTCGGCGGACAGAGTCGACTCGCAGGAGTTCACTTGCCTTCGCCAGGAGTTCTGGATAGTCGAGCGCAGCGTTGTCGGAAAGCGCCCTGCGCCACTCGTCCAGGTAGTCGGCTTCACCGCCCCTTGCTCGTGCGAGGTCGATGTCAGCGAACAACCCCTGCAGATCGTCGGGCACCGACTCCCCGCGCTCTCCCAACCACGAGCGGAACAGCTCGACCCGATCTTCATCTCGTGTTAGGAGCTCAGGCTCCAAGGGCAGGCCAATTTGTGTGCCATGAGTTCTCAGGAGGTTGTGGGCGAATCCATGAATCGTTTCGCTATCGACGCGGCGGGCCAGGAGTCCGAGCCGCGCGTCCAGGCGTCCGCGCAGCTCGTCAGCGGCCTTGACGGTGTAGGTGAGCGCCAACACCCGTCCACTGTCATCAGGCTCACCGAGCAGGAGCCTCTGAACGCGACGGGCGACCACCTCAGTCTTCCCACTGCCGGCACTGGCAACGACAACGAGTGCACGAGCGTTGCTGTCGACGGCCGCTTGCTGCTCTGAGCTGAGGACCGGCTCATTGAAGTCATCTGATGTAGTCACGTCATGGCACCGTCGAGAAGTCGGACGAGTTCCTGGAGCGGCGCCGGCCAGGTGCTTGCGTCGTCATACCGTTCGATCATGACATCTGCGAGCGTCTGACCAACCGATCCCTTCAGATCCTTCATCGTCGACAGGACATCCGTCACTGGAGCCAGGTCGGGACGTAGTCGCTCGCAGGCGGTCTTGCCGACGTCCTCGTCGAAATCGACAACCATCGCCTCGATGGCGCCCGAGACACCTTTGTCCGAAGCGCCATCGGGCTTCCCCGCCCACACCACGGGAGCAGGAGGGGTGCTTGTTGCCGCCAGGGCTTGCGCGGCCGCTCTCCCCGCTGGGTCACAGTCGGCGAAGATGAACCACGGCAGCCCGACCGCGATTGCGAACTTCGCGACCGCAAGGGCGACAGGCGTTGACATGGCCTCAGGGTCGACCACGCAGATTCCGTGAGCCTTCACTCCCAGACAGTGCCGGAGCAACGGCGGAAGGAATCCCCGTTCCGTTGCCCCGTCGCCGACAACGATGGCGCTAGCGAAGAGGAGCTCACCGAAGGGTCTTTCCGCGAGTCGCTTGAGTTTCTCCATCTCCTCGGTGTGTCTGCTCGGACGAAACGGTCGTGGCGTTCCAGAACCGTCGCTGAGGCCAGGACCGAGGTCGACAACGGTGAGAGAGCCACCGTCTTCACGAAGGAGTCGAATCGTTCGGGGGTCCGACGCGGTGACCACCTGGCTGGAGTGCGTGCTTGCTACGACTTGGCCGCGAATCGACTCCAACAAGTGAGGCAACTCGGACGCTGCCTGCGGATGAAGGTGCGCCTCCGGCTCCTCTACGAGTGTCACGGGGTGGGGTCGGAGCGAGCCACCGTCCGCACCCAGCAGCCGCTCATAGAGGACTCCCTGGATCTGGAGCGATGCCAGACTACGTGCCCCCGCACCATGCAGTCGGATCGGCAGCGAGCCATGCCCGCTGTCCAGCTCTATCGACAGGGAACGGGAGAGTTCTTCCAGAGTGACTGGGATTGGGTTGATGCCGGGTGCACCGATGCTGCCTACGGCCCGGTTGAGCGCCTCGAGTGACCGGCTCACCGACGCCAGTGTGTTGCTTCCATCGACGATGGCGCTGCTCAGCTTCGCCAATCGATCTTCGAGGTCGTCGCGTGTTGTCTCGTCTACGTCGAGGTCGCTCAGGACTCTGCGCACGCCGGAACCTCGACGACCGAGTTCCTCCGTCAGGTCGCGGCCGGTGTTGACGAGGTCGGGCGTCACGAGCCGGCGGGCGTCTCGGCCAAGGTCCTTCGCTCCCTCACGCTCCGCCCAAGACTCGCTAGTCGAGTTGAACGTCAGAATCTTGAACTCCGACCTCGCACCAAGTCCCTCCGCCGAACGCCGGACATGGGTCCGCCAAGCGAACCGCTCACGAAAGGGGCTTTCGCTGATGGTCTGCACGTCGCCGCCGATGAGACGAGCCGCGTCGGTCTCAAACGCTTCTTCCTCGGTCGCCGCAGCCGGCGGCACCGGTGCCAAGATCACGTCGATCTCGGGCTCATCAGTCGAGCCAACAGTGAAGTCGTCGACATCGGCGACGCGCCCTCCGAGCGCTAGATGAAGTGCTGACAGCACTCTCGACTTGCCGACGTTGTTCCGTCCCACCAGAAGGGTGAGAACTGGCTCGAACTCGATCACACACTCCTTGATCCCCCGGAAGTTCCGGATCGCAAGCCTCTCGACGTAAAGAGCAGCGTGCCTTCGTGCCCTAGCGACGCCAGCCGATGTCATACGACCAACGCTAGCGCCAGCCCCGCTGTTGGCCGCCCACTCCACGCCGCCGCCTACTTCGCAACGACCCCCAGAGCCGACACACCTCTTTCATCCTGGCCGGTGCGGCGGCCACTCGCCGGCAGTCCGCGGCCATGGGGGACGTGACCATGACGCTGCACAAGCTGTCCGCCGGGTCGGGGTACGAGTACCTGACCCGCCAGGTCGCCGCGATGGACTCGACCGAGATGGGCCGCGTCGCCCTGGCCGACTACTACTCGGCGAAGGGGGAGTCGCCCGGACGGTGGGTCGGCTCCGGGCTCGTCGGGATCGACGGGCTGGAGGCCGGCGACCCGGTCACCGCTGAGCAGATGTTGCACCTGTTCGGCAGCGGCCGCGACCCGGTGACCGGCGCGGCGCTGGGCGCGACATATCGCGTGTACGACACGGCCGGTGGCTTCCACGCCGAGGTGGCCCGCCGTCTCGCCGAGCGCACTGCCGCCGCCGGCGGTCCGGTCGGCCCGGTCGCGTCGGCGGCGGACGTTGCTGCGGTGCGCACCGAGGTGGCGCGGGAGTGGTTCGCCCGGGACCGGGGCCGGTCGCCGCGGGACGCGCGTGAGCTGGCCGCGGCGGTGGCGCGGTACTCGCGACCCCGGCAGAGCGCGGTGGCCGGGTTCGACCTGACGTTCAGCCCGGTGAAGTCGGTCTCGGCGCTGTGGGCGGTCGCCCCGCGTGAGGTCGCGCAGCTCATCTTGGCGGCCCACGACGCGGCCGTGGGTGACGCGTTGGCGTTCATCGAGCGCGAGGTGCTGTTCACCCGGGAGGGCAAGGACGGGGCGCGGCAGGTCGAGACCCGCGGGCTGGTCGCGGCGGCGTTCACCCATCGCGACTCGCGGGCCGGGGACCCGGACCTGCACACTCATGTCGCGGTCGCGAACAAGGTGCAGACCCGGCAGGGGAAGTGGCTGTCGATCTACGGGCGGGTGCTGCACCAGCACGTCGTCGCCGCGTCGGAGACCTACAACACCGCCCTGGAACGCCACCTCGACGCCTCGCTCGGCGTGCGGTTCGTCGAGCGGCCCGACGGGCCGGGGGAGCGACGGGCGGTGCGGGAGATCGAGGGTGTCGACCTCGCGCTGTGCCGGCAGTGGTCGCGCCGGCGCGGCGACATCACCGCCCGTCAGCACGAGCTGTCCCGCGAGTTCCAGCGCACCCACGGGCGGCCACCGACCCCGCTGGAGGCCATCGCCTTGGCCCAGCAGGCCAACCTCGAGACCCGCGAGCCCAAGCACGAGCCCCGCTCGCTCGCCGAGCAGCGCGCCACGTGGCGGGTCGAGGCCGTGCAGATGCTCGGGACGCAGGAAGCGATCGACGACATGGTTGCCGCCGCGTTGCACCCCACGGCCCGCCCAGGCGTGCAGGTGTCCGCCGACTGGGTCCGCCAGGCCGCCGAGCGGGTCGTCGCCGAGGTCGAGTCCCGGCGGGCCACCTGGCAGGTCTGGCACCTGCAGGCCGAGGCGCAACGGCAGGTCCGAGACCTCGACCTTGGTCCCGACGAAGTCGCCGACGTGGTCCGGTGGGTCGTCGACGCCGCCACCGGTGACCTGTCGGTCAACCTCACCCCCGACCTCGACCCGGTGCCCGAGCCGGCCGTGCTGCGACGGGCTGACGGGACCAGCGTCTACCGGCACACCGGAAGCGACCACCTGACCAGCCGCCGCGTCCTCGACGCCGAGCGGCGGGCCACCGCCGCGGCCGGCCTTGACGACGGCGCGGCCATCGCCCCCGAGGACGCGCAGCTCGCGGTGCTCGAGGCCTGCCTGCACGGCATCTCGCTCAACCCCGGCCAGGGCGACCTCGTCGTCGCCCTGGCCAGCAGTGGCCGGCGGGTCCAGCTCGCTCTGGCCCCCGCCGGGTCCGGCAAGACGACCGCGGTGCGGGTGCTCGCCGCGGCGTGGCGCAGCCACGTCGGGCCGGTGATCGGGCTCGCGCCGTCGGCAGCGGCGGCGCACGTCCTCGCCGACGCGACCGGCATGCCAGCCGAGACCCTGGCCAAGCTCACCTACGACCTCGACCACGGCGGGACGTCGTGGCTCACCGACGCGTTCGGGCCGGACACGCTCGTGGTCGTCGACGAGGCCGGCATGGCCGACACGCTCACCCTCGACCGGGTCATCGCCCACGCCCTGGACCGTGGCGCATCGGTGCGCCTCATCGGCGACGACCAGCAGCTCGCCGCCGTCGGCGCCGGAGGGGTCCTCCGCGACATCGCCGCCACCCACGGCGCCGTGCGCCTCGACGAGGTGGTCCGGTTCGCAGACCCCGCCGAGGCGAGCGCCGGCCTCGCGCTGCGCGCCGGCGAGCCGTCCGCGCTCGGGTTCTACCTCGACCGCGACCGCGTCCACGTCGGCGACCTCGCCACCAGCGCCGACGCGGTCTTCGAAGCCTGGACCGCCGACCGGGCGCGCGGACGGGACTGCCTCATGCTCGCACCGACCCACGAGCTCGTCGCCGCGCTCAACTCCCGGGCTCGCACGGCACGGCTCGGCGGCCGCGTCCCCGGCGTCGAGGCGCCACTGTCGGACGGAGCCGCCGCGTCAGTGGGCGACATTGTCATCACCCGCCGCAACGACCGACGCCTCGGCATCAGCGGCACCGACTGGGTCAAGAACGGCGACCGGTGGACCGTCACCGCGGTCCGCGACGGCGCCCTGACGGTCCGGCACCTCACGTCCGGGCTGCGAACGACCCTGCCGGCGGCGTATGTCGCCGCGCACGTCGAGCTCGGCTACGCCTCGACGGTCCACACCGCCCAAGGACTGACCGCCGACACCATGCACGGCATCATCACCGGAGCCGAGTCCCGGCAGCTGCTCTACACGATGCTCACCCGGGGCCGGCACGAGAACCACGTCCACGTCCCCCTCGCCGGGGACGGGGACTGGCACCTGCTGCCCTTCACCGAGACGACCCAGCCGGCGACCGCGACCGAGCTCCTCGAAGCGGTGCTCGTCCGCGACGGCGCCGCGGTGTCGGCGACCACCACACGCGCCCGCGCCGCCAGCCCCGCAGCCCAGCTCCACGACGCGGTGACCCGGTATGACGACGCCCTCCTTGCCGGCTCTGAGCTCCACGTCGGCTCGGTGTGGCTGGAGCGGCTCGACGAGCGAGCCGAGGCGCTCGTCCCCGGGCTCACCTCCGCCCCCGCGTGGGGGTCCCTGCGCGCCCACCTCGTCCTCGACGAAGCCGACGGCCGGGACGCGCTGGACGAGCTGACCTCCGGGGTGACCGGTCGGAGCCTCGACGACGCGGACGACCCTGCGGCGGTCATCCTGTCCCGCATCGACAGCCGGCGGGTGCGCGGGCCCCTGCCCTGGGTGCCCGCGATCCCTTCCCGGCTGGTCGACGAGCCGGAGTGGGGCCGGTACCTCAGCGCCCGAGCCGACCGGGTGACCGGGCTCGCCTCGCAGGTCCGCGAGCAGGCGACCAGCGACACGGCGTGGGCCGAGCCGATCCGCGCCTACCTCACCCCGGACCTCCTCGGTGACATGACGGTATGGCGCGCCGCCCGCGGCATCGATGACCTCGACCACCGCCCGCTCGGGGCACAGCCGCGCGCCGGCGCCCCCGCGCAGCACTGGCAAGGACTCGCCGACCGGGTCAACGAGATCTACACCGACGCCGTGCGGCGCTGGGAACCGCTCATCGTCACCTACGTCGGCCACCGCGACGACTTCACCACCGAGATGGCCATCCGCCTCGAACGGCTCCACACCACCGGAGCCGACGTCCCCGCCCAGCTGGCCGAGGCCGCATCCCGCGGGCCCCTCCCGGACGACCACCCGACAGCCTCGCTGTGGTTCCGGCTGATCGACTGGGACGACATCACGGCTCGAGCCCACCGGACACCCACGACGGTGACCCGGCCACGTCCGGAGGACCACCACCGGATGTACCGGTCGATGCGTCCTGAGAGTCACGGTCCTCGGCGCTGACCCGGGTCGCCTCACCGCGTCGACCGGGCAAACGCTCCGAGGGCATCGAGAGCGCTGGCGGTCCGTCGGCGGACCGTGCGCGCCGACACCGGGTGGTGAGTCGCGACGGACTCGGCCACCGACGGGGTCGTCAGCCCACCCCGGCCGCGCCTGGGCGGGGCCCCGAGCCGCACCGCCTCGTGGGCTACCTCGAGGAGCAGCAGCCGGTCCTCCCGGGCCAGAGCGCCGACCTCAGAGGCCTCGTCGAACAGGTCGGCCAGCTCCCGTTCAGGATCAGGTTCATCGTGGGCGAGCGGGACCTCGGGAACCGACCCCGTCCGGGCCACCGAGGACCAGGCGCGGTCACGGCGCCGACCGGCGTCTCCGACACCGAGCTCGGCCATCACCTCGCGTCGGGTCCGGGCCAGCAGCGCCGCGGCGACCCGCCGGCACGGCCGGCCGTCATACTCGCGGACCGCCAGCCACAGCTGACCCGCGACGAGGGCGTCGATGTCGGGGGAGAGGTCGGCCAGCTGGCGCGCGACCGCGACCGCGCCGGGCAGCAGCAGCCAGGTGAGCACCGAGACCGCCTGCGGGTCGCGCGAGGCGACCCGGGCCAGGGCCGACAGGACCTCGTCGCGCGCCGGTGGGGAGGCCGGCCGCAGCCACTGCGGCAGGTCCCGCACATCGGTGACCACGGACAGCGCCGGCTCCGTCGAGCACCAGTGCCGCCAGCGGTCCCGGGCCAAGCGCAGGGCCGGCCGCTCCGGGTCGTCCACACCAAGACACGTCGCCACGCTCATCGTCGTCTCCTTCCACACCGGGTCGATATGGACGACACGGTCCGCACGGACGTCCTCGTCTTCGTCCCCCCCGGAACGTCGCCCCCCGGGCGGCGTTCGAGGTGTGGTCGCGGCTAGACGATGGCATCTGCGCAGGTCAGAGCACGTCCCCCCACGTCGCCCCCCCGCGCCTCCCCAACGTCCCCCCATACCGGGGTAGTGGGCACCGACGGACGGGCCTCTGGGCATCTGCGCAGGTCAGAGGGCGTCCCCCAACGTCCCCCCGAAAGTCGCCCCGAAAGTTGGCGTCGCCGCCTTGACGAGGGTGGCCGACGGGCCGTTCGAGACCGCGAGCCCTGGGCCGAAGCCCCGGGAAGTGGGGAGGCCGCTGCGCGTCATGGAGCTTCGGAAGGACGGAGCGCTCAGTCTGCGCCGACTCAAGCGCGGGCCGCGAAGGTCCCCTGCGTGGCGGTTCGGGGGAGCGACTCGAGACGGTGCCGTCGAACAGCAGTCAGAGCCGGCGAAGCACGTCCGCGATGACCAGCTCGCCCGCCTCGTCGACGTCGTAGCCGGCGGGCCAGTCAGCGACGAGGCGGGCCGTCGAGCGCCCAGGCCGCGATCGCGGCGCGGGGGATCACAGGTCCGGCTTCACGGCCGCGTTCTCGACCAGGCCCCACTTGGCGTTCGTCGGGCCTCGCCGCGGCCCACCGGCGGCGAGCAGGTCGACCGCTCGACGGCCGGGCGCCGAGCGCGACACGACGCATGCGTGCAACGCGTCGGCGAGCGCCGCGCTGTCGGCGGAGAAGCCCACGCGATCGAGCAGCCAACCGAGCCGGCGCACCACGGCAAGCGGGTACTGCGCAGCGACGTGGACGAGCCTGTCGGCGTCGAGCTGGTGCTCCTCGCACAACTCACCGGCGATGGTTGCCACGTTGTCGAGCGAACCGGAGGCCGTGGGCCGGGCAGCAAGGTCGAACATCGTCACCTCCGGCGTCGCAACACGGACCTCAGCGGTGCGCGAGTTCCGCAGCACGATCAGAGCCTGGGCCAGGTCGCGACGCTCGTAGAAGCGCAGATGCACCCGCTCGATGTCGCGATCGGCGACTCGCCGGTCGACCATCACTTGGAGGACCTGCGGCCGCTGGTGCGCGGCACCGTGCAGCTCGGCAGCCGAGAGCAGCCCCACGTAGTACGACCGGCCGAGGAACCCCATCATCTGGTCGATGAAGTCCATCGCCGGGACGACGCCCCACTGCGAGTACTCGGACGGGATGGGGACATACAGTCCGGGCACCGGGGCGAAGAACTGACCGGCCTGGCGGGCCCGCCGCATCGCCTCCGTCGCCGAGGACCGGGAGAGCCCGGTCACCGCCACGACATCGGCGAGCGTCATCGCACCGACACCGTGGCCCACGGCGTGATCGCGCAGGCGTCCGACCGGGACCTTGGAGAGAGTCCGCATGAAGCCTCCCGCCACGAGGCGCCTGTGTATCCAAACAACCCTAAAGCATATCCCGCATGTGTATGACGGATCTCATGACACCCCGACTGGCGGCCGGTGGCGGTCCGCAAGGGATGCGATGGCTGCCCCCCAGCGCGGGCAGTTGAGCACGATGTTGGACGTCAATGGAGCCCACTGATTGTCGTCGGTAGGGATTCACGTGGGGCAGCGGCCCGTCGACCTCCTCAAGAGGAGGCAGAAGAACGCCGCGAAGATGCCTTCGAAAGCAGCCCTCTGACTCACGACGCCTGCGGAGTTGACGGCCGACATGCTCATCTGCAGTCATAGCCGGCGCATCACGCACGGAGGCGATAGATCGACCCCGATCCCGACCTCAGGCGACATCGATGCGGTCGACGAAGGCCTGGACCCGCTCGGCAGCCTCGACGGCGGACGGCGGCAGATCGAGCGCCGACAGCCCCTCCAGCGCGCGCCGATAGATCGGCTCCCAGTGGCGTCGCGGCGCTATGGCCGGCGGCCAGGTCTGCCTTCTGCGCGCCCGGAACACGGCGAGGCAGGCGGCGCGAGTGTCGGCTAGGGGCTCATCAACCAGGAGCGCCTCGATCAGCAGGAGATCGACCAGGTCGTGCGCGCGGTCGTTGGTGCGCGGTTCCTCAACGGGGTCGGTGCAGGCGTGCAGCTTCTGCGCCACCTGCCATGGAAGTGTCATGCATGGCACTGCGTCGGCAGGCGGAAGACCGACGAGAGCGAGTGCGTCGGAGGCGACTGCGTCGTACCGCTCAGCGTTCCCAGCCTCGACCGCTGACACCTCTACCGGGACCGAGGCGAAGGGCTTGCCGTGGTAGCTCAGTTTCGCCGTGAACCGTTGTGCGGGCGTGGACAGGCCGGGGACCTCGAACGCGGCCGGGGGAGTGAACTGGGCGGTGAATCCCTCCCAGCCGACGGCTCCGGCGTCCGCGAGCTGTTCATACACGACCTGCATGTCGGCGCCCGTGACCGCGTCGAGGTCCTTCGAGGTGCGCGAAGACGGGATGCCGCGTCGCAGCTCGAGAGAGGCGCCGCCCTTCACCAACAGCAGCGGCCTCCCATCCGAAGTGCTAGCCGCCGACATGAACTGGGCGACGACGAGCACCGCCACGTGCTGCTGCAGTCGCCCGAAGAGGATGCCCTCCCGCTTGGCTGCCTGGGTGAGGCGGTCCCGCAGCGACCGCAAGTTCGCCGGCGACGACTCATAGCGCGAGCTCATGCGCGCGCCCCGGAGGTGGCGATGTCACGACGCAGCGATTTCGCGACGGACTGACGCACCAGCCCCTCGGCCTCAGCCCGGTCGATGGCCAACCGCAGCTGGTAGGGGTCCGTGCCGTCGGCGAGGCAGTCCCGGACCGTGCGCTCGACCGTGGTCACCGGGATGCCGTCTGTCTGCGTGACGTCCGCAGCGGCGAGGTCCCGGCGGTGGAGGCGGTAGAGCTCGCCGCCCGCGGCGCGGGGATAGTTGTCCGGGGGTACGGTCAGGTGCACGCGCGATGGGTTGACATCCGCAATGCCGTGCAGGACCAATGCCGACTCGTGCGAGACCACACCGCGACCGAGAGTCCAGGCCACCGCCTCGGCGAGGTCGTCGTGGGGGCCGCGGGGGAGGACCTCCACGCGGTAGACCCCCCGTGCCACATGCTCCAGACGGCCACGAGCGGCGAGCAGGCGCAGCTGCGTCGGGTCGATCCCGAGATCCCGAGCATCACGAGTCGTCACGTACCCATGCCGCTCAGCGGCTCGCTCGACGAGCCGATCCCAGATTGCCATGTGCTCTAACGTATCAAATAGATACGCTTCAACACACGTGAGGCCGCGATCCGGCCTCACCTGGACGCCATGTCGGAGAGCCGTCTGGCGATCTCGGCGTCGCGGTCGGCTGCGGCGTGCTGGTAGCGCATCGCGGCGCCGGGGGTGGAGTGGCCGAGCCGGCCCATGAGTTCGGCCAACGTCGCACCGGTCTGGGCGGCGAGGACGGCGCCGGTATGCCGCAGGTCGTGCCAGCGCAGGTCCTCCCGCCCGGCCGCCCTCCGCGCCGGGTAGAAGACCTTGTACAGCGACGACGGCGCCATGTGGTGGTCGCTGCCGGAGGCGGCGGGGAAGAGCAGGGCATCTCGTCCCGGCGCGGTGTGCTCGGCCAGGTGGTGCCGGACCGCTGGCATCAGGTGCGGGGGGATGGCGACATCACGGCTGCCGGCGTCGCTCTTCGGTGGGCCGACGACGAACGCCCCGCCCGCCCGCACCACGCCGCGGCGGACCTTGACGCGGCCGGCCCGCAGGTCGATGTCGCCACGCCTCAGCTCGGTGAGCTCACCGAAGCGAAGGGCGCACCAGGCGGCGAGCAGGGTCATGAGCCGGTAGCGCTCGGGCATCTCGGCGACAATCGTCTCCAGCTCGGCCAGGGTCGCCGGCTCGACGTGGTGGACCCGCCTCGGGCTGCCCGCGCCGCGGATCTGCGCCGGGTTGTAGGGGATCAGGGGAGTGGGCCGCACCGTGGCGGCGCTGGTGAGGATCGTCCGCAGCAGGCTGTATGCCTGGGCCCGCATCGTCTCGCGGCCCGGCGCGACCGCGTCGTACCAGTCGTCGACGTCCTCGTGGGTGATCCTGTCGATCCGCTCGTCGCCGAACGTCGGGTAGAGGTACCGGTCGAGCAGCACCCGGTACTGCACCTTCGTCCGCGGTCGCAGCTCGCGCCCGCGGGTGCGGCGGGTGGCGAACCACTCCTCGGCATACGCGCGGAACGTCGGCGTCTCGCGGCCGCGCGCCCCCCGGGCCGCGATGTCGGGCGCCCAGATCTGCATCGCGATCTCCGCCCGCCGAGCCGACAGCCACGCCACCGCATCGTCCTTGGCGTCGAAGGTCATCGGGGCTCGGTAGAGCCGCCCGTCCGGGCCGGTATACGCCGCCCGGTACCGGCCCGACGCGAGCCGTTCGATCCGCCCGAACCCCCGTCGGGCCTGTCGCCGTGGACCAGTCAACTTGTGTCCCCCCAGTATCGCCTTTTCGAGGAATATCGACGAACACACGAGGAATATAGACGTCCTCGAGTGTCCTGACACGTCCCCTGCTGTCACTCGGCCATATGGCCTCTGACCTGCTACTTTACCGCAAGATTGGACGTCTGGCGAAAGGCTGTGGTAGCCCCCAGAAGTAAAGTTCAAACCCAGTATCGCCCACCACCGAACGGCCCCTGACCAGCGGAAACGCAGGGCAGGGGCCGTTCTCGTGCTGGAGCGGGCGGCTGCGCGTCTCATTGCGGACAGGGGCCGGCGATCGGCCCGCGAATGGGCTCGCGAAACGTGCCCAGGTCCGCTCCGCACGCGGGCAGGACTCAGGCGGATGTATGTTGTGCCGACCGTTCCCATCCCTCGGTCGGCTGCCGACCTCCGTGAAGAAGAACCGATGCGCCCAGACCAGATCGCCAGCGCGATTCGCCGCGCCGTCCTCGAGCGCGTGATCCGGCCCGGCGAGGTCATCAACCAGGAGGAGCTTGCCAAGCGCTTCGGAGTGAGCCGCATTCCGTTGCGCGAGGCCCTGCGCACGCTCGTGGGCGAGGGGCTCATCGTCATCAAGCCGGGGCTCGGCGCGATGGTGACCCAGCTGGATCTCGAGGCGATCGACGAGCTCTACGGCTTGCGGCTGCGGCTGGAGCCACCCCTGGCACCGGACCTCGTGGAGCATGTGCGACGCAGCGACGTCGCCGAGCTCACCCGCATGTCGCAGCGACTCATCGACCACCTCGAGGACGCGAGCGACGAGTGGTCGAGCACGGCATACGCGATGAGTCGACGGCTCTACGAGCTGTCCGAGCGCCGCCACACGACCCGACTGGTCGTCCAGGTGCTCAACCTGGTCGAGCCCTACGCACGGATGTACGCACAGATCCCTGGGGCCCGCGAGGCGAGCACCGACATCGCCGTGCGGATGGTGGCGGCCCTCGACGCAGGAGACGCCACGAGGGCCGAGCGGTTGATCGCCCGCGGCATCGAGACGACCCGCACCGAGCTGCTGGCCGCCATGGCCGCCTCCGATCGTGTGCTGCCCTCGCAGGACCGTCCGGCTGCGCGAACCACCCGCTGAACCTGCTGCCGACACCGCTGGGCGCACGGGGATTCCCGTCCCCGAGACCCGACGACGGGTGTCCTTGTCGGCGTCGCGTCGCGCACTGTATACAGTGCATACCTGCTCGCTAACGGGCCGAAAGGGCATGTCAATGAAGACCTCCCGATTCCTCGCCACGGTGACGATCACGACGCTGGGGGTGGCCCTGGCTGGATGCGGTTCCAAGGGCGACGCCGGCGCAAGCGGGGGAGGGAGCTCCGACACCCTCACCCTCGGAGCCTCGATCTCCCTCACCGGCAAGACCGCCCGAGAGGGTGTCCTCACCCAGGAGGGCTACCAGCTGTGCCAGACGAAGGTCAACGCCAAGGGCGGGGTCAAGGTCGGTGACAAGACCCTCAAGCTCGACATCAAGTACCAGGACGACACGTCCAAGCCGGACACGGCCGCGCAACTCGTCGACCAGTTCAACGACCAAGGCGTCAAGCTCATCCTCGGTTCCTATGGTTCGGCCAACACCGAGGCGCAGGCCGCCGTCATCGAACGCAACAACCAGGTGATGGTCGACTCCAGCGGCGCCGACAACAACATCTTCGCCAAGGGCTACAAGCGCACCTTCGGCGTGCTCTCCCCGGCCACGGAGTATGCCGCGTCGATCGTCCGCGCGATCGCCGAACTGGCCAGCCCCAAGCCGACCTCGTTGGTGGTGCTCTCGGCGGACGACGGCTTCTCCAAGCGGGCGGCCGACGGCGCGGTGAAGGCCGCCAAGGAGCTGGGCTTCACGGTGCAGGAGACCCAGTACTTCCCCAACGGGGCCACCGACGTGAGTGCCTCGCTCAACAAGGTCAAGGGGGCCAGCCCCGAGGTGATCATCGGCTCGGTCCACCTTGCCGAGGGGGTTGCGATCATCAAGCAGTCCAAGGAACTCGGGCTCAAGCCCAAGGTCTTCGGCGAGACGGTCGCCCCGCCCACGCCCGACTTCGTCACCACCCTGGGCAAGGATGCCGAGGGAGTCCTCGGGTCGAGCCAGTGGACCAAGTCCGCCGCCGGACAGGACGACTATTTCGGGACCGCGAAGCAGTACGACGCCGACATCCAGGCCACGTTCAAGCACGAGGCCGGGTACCACAATGCCGAAGCCAGCGCGGCCTGCCTCGCCTTCGTCCTGGCCATCCAGAAGGCCGGATCCACCGATGCCAACAAGGTCCGCGACGCCCTCGCCTCGCTCGACGCCCCCTCGTTCTTCGCCCAGCTGAAGTTCGACTCGGCCGGCATGAACTCGTCCAAGCCGATGAGCGTCATCCAGATCCAGAACGGCAAGCAGGTCACCGTGTGGCCGAAGAGCGCCGCTGAGGGGCAACTCGTCTGGCCAGGCCTCGCGCAGTGACCGGTTTCCTGCAGGCGACCGTCTACGGTCTGCTCCAGGGAGGACTCCTCGCTCTCGTGGCGGTGGGGTTCTCCCTGGTCTGGGGGGTGATGAACGTCGTCAACCTCTCCCACGGGGCCTTCGTGGTGCTCGGGGCCTATCTCGGTTGGAGCCTCAACACGGCTATGGGGCTGGATCCCTTCCTCGGGATGCTGGTCGTCGCGCTCGTCCTCTTTGCCGTCGGGTATGCCGTGCAGCGGCTCCTCGTCAACCTCGTGGTCAACGGGCCGATCTTCATCACCCTGCTGCTCACCTTCGGGCTGGAACTGTTGCTCGTGCAGGGCATGAACATCGTCTTCACCGCCAACTACCAGAGCATCCAGACCAGCTATGCCGGCAACGCCCTGTCGGTCGGCGGGGTCCAGATCCCGGTGGGCCGGCTGCTGGCCTTCCTCCTTGCCCTCGGGCTCACGATCGGACTGGTGAAGGTCATGGCCAACACGCGGGTCGGGATGTCGATCATGGCCACCGGGATGGACCGGGGCGCCGCTCGCCTCATGGGCATCCGGGCCAGGCACGTCTACGCACTGACCTTCGGCCTGGCCACGGCGCTGGCGGGCATGGCCGGCACGATGGTCGGCACGGTGGGCACCTTCAACCCGGCGGCGGCCGGCAGTTTCACCCTGCTGTCCTTCGTCATCGCCGTGCTCGGCGGGCTGGGGAACATGTACGGCGCGCTGGCCGGCGGGATGCTCATGGGCCTCGTGCAGGCCTGGGGCGGCTACTACCTCTCGGGCACCTGGGTCAATGCCCTGGCCTTCCTCCTGCTCGTCGTCGTGCTGATCTTCCGGCCCTCCGGTCTGGTCGGCAAGGCCTTCTATGCCGCGCGGCTGGAGGTCTGATGTCCACGACGGGGACCGAGGTCAGGGCCGGGACCACGCCGAAGGCCTCCGCGGCCGCGCCCGGCTGGCGACGCTACCTGCCGTGGGCCTTGGGGATGCTCGGGGTGCTGGCAGCGTTGGGGCTGCAGACCCAGCTCTACTCCGGTCAGGTGCGTACCGTGGGGACGATCTTCATGTTCGTCGCCCTCGCTCTGAGCTGGAACCTCATCGGCGGCTACACCGGCTATGCCTCCTTCGGGCAGGTCGTCTTCTTCGGGGTCGGCGGCTACGTCACGGCGATCGCGATGACCCACCTGCACTGGAGCTACTGGGTGGCGCTGCCACTCGCGGGGCTGCTCGCGGCGGCATACGCGTGCCTCATCGGCGTGCCGCTCTTGCGCTTGCGCGGGCACTACTTCGCCGTGGCGACTCTCGGCGTGGCCGAGGGGACCCGCGAGGTCGTCATCAACTTGGACACGTGGACCGGTGGCGGAGGTGGGATCACCCTGCCGACGGTGGGTGCTGCTGCGACCACCCCATACCTGGGCAACGACGGGTTCTATCTCGTCTACCTCGCGCTGGCGGCCCTCGCGCTGCTCGTCACGGCCCTCATCGCCCGCAACAAGTTCGGCTTCGCGATGCGGGCGATCCACCAGGACGAGGACGCCGCTGCCGCTGTGGGCATCAACACGACCCGCACGAAGGTGCTCACGTTTGCCGTGTCGGCCTTCATCACGGGGCTGGTCGGCGCGACCTACGCCTTCCAACAGGTGACGATCTATCCCGAACGGCTCTTCGACGTCGAGATCACCGTGCTCATGGTGGTCATGGTGGTCATCGGCGGCTCGGGGACGGTCCTGGGTCCGATCATCGGAGCGGTGGCCTTGCAGTTCCTCTCCGAGTGGCTCCGGCAGAACTACACCAACGTCCACTCGCTGCTGCTCGGCGCGATCATCATCGTCGCGGTCGTCCTGCTACCGCAGGGCTTGGTCAACTACCTACGCGAGGCGCGACGCAGCGGGGACTATTCGTTGCTGTCCAATGTGCGGAGGTACCGGCTGTGAGCGCCACGCCCGTGCTCGAGACCCGAGGCCTGGGCATCCACTTCGGTGGGCTCAAGGCAGTCGACGCCGTCGACCTCGTCGTGCCGGAGGGGATGACCCTCGGGGTCATCGGCCCCAACGGCGCGGGCAAGAGCACCTTCATCAACCTGGTCACCGGCCACCTCAGGCCGACCGAGGGCCAGGTGCTCGTCGACGGCCAGGACCTCACCGGGGCCAAGCCCTGGACGATCGCGAAGGCACGCGTGGCCCGGACCTTCCAGATCGTCAAGCCGTTCCGGGGGATGACCGTCCGGGAGAACGTCGCGGTGAGCGTCCTCTACGGCCCCGAGGGCACGAGCCGGATGGCGATCGCGCTGGAGACGGCCGACGCCGTGCTCGGCGAGGTGGGTCTGGCCCACGCCGGCGACCGTTCCCCGGGGGAACTCTCCGTGGCCGACGCCCGTCGGCTCGAGTTCGCCAAGGCGCTTGCCCTTCGTCCGCGGCTGCTCCTGCTCGACGAGGTGATGGCCGGATTGCGTCCCGGTGAGATCGAGCCCTCGTTGGAGCTCATCCGCGAACTCAAGACCCGCGGGATGACGATCATCGTCGTCGAGCACGTCATGCGGGCCATCCTGGCGGTGAGCGACCAGGTGCTCGTTCTCAACGCCGGGCGCACGCTCATGATCGGACCGCCGCGCGAGGTGTTGTCCGATCCACAGGTCATCGAGGCCTACCTCGGTAAGAAGTACGCCACCCGTCAGCAGAGTCAATCCCGCGGGCCCAGGGAGGTGAACGGCGATGCTTGAGGTGAAGGGGCTGGCCGCCGGATACGGTCGGGTGCAGGTGCTCTGGGACGTCGACCTCACCGTGGGAGCGAACGAGATCGTCGCTCTCGTCGGACCCAACGGCGCCGGGAAGACGACGCTCTTGCGGGCGCTGTCCGGAATGGTGCCGGTCCGCGAGGGATCGGTCCATTTCCGCGGCGAACCCCTCGTCGGGCGATCGATCGAGCAGATCGTCGACCTGGGCATCGCCCACGTGCCCGAGGGTCGCCGTCTCTTCCCGGGCCTCACCGTCCACGACAACCTGCGCCTGGGCGGCTGGCGCATTCGCAACACCGACGTCGACCAGGTCGTCGAACTGTTCCCCAAGCTCGGCGACCGGATGAACCAGGTGTGCGGGAGCATGTCCGGTGGGGAACAACAGATGTGTGCCATCGCCCGAGGGCTCATGGGCAAGCCCGACCTGCTCATGATCGACGAACTCTCGCTCGGGTTGGCCCCGGTCGTCGTCGAGGAGATCATCGGGCGGTTGGCCGACATCGCGGCGGCCGGCACGGCCGTGCTGCTCGTCGAACAGGACGTCGACGCAGCCCTCACGGTCGCCGAGCGTGCCTACGTCATGGAGACCGGTCGCGTCGTCATGTCCGGCAACGCCGGCGCCCTGCTCGCCGACCCGGCCGTCCAGCAGAGCTACCTCGGGATCGCCTGAGCCCACTGCCGCAGAAGGCCGGTCGGCCCGACGATCTGACAGGGTGGTTGCATGACAGCGCCACGGGTATGGGTCGACGGCCGCCTGCTCGACGGCGCCGAACCCTCCATCCCCGCCCTCGACCACGGTTTCGTCGTCGGCGACGGGGTCTTCGAGGCGACCAAGATCCTCGACGGCGAGGGTTTCGCCCTGACCCGTCACCACGACCGGATGGCGCGATCGCTCGCCGGCCTGGGCCTCCCTCCGGCCGACCGCGGGTGGTTCGCCGACGGCATACGCGCCGTGCTGGCCGCCGGGGAGCCGATCGCCTTCGGCAAGTTGCGCTGGTGGGTGACCGGCGGGGTCGGTCCGCTGGGCAGCGACCGCTCACCGGCCGGTATGCCGTCCGCCCCCGTCCACGTCGTCGCCGCGGAGGCGATCGACCGACCGCCGCCGACCGCCACGGTGAGCGTGGTGCCCTGGACCCGCAACGAGCGCGCCGCGACGGCCGGCCTCAAGACCACGTCGTATGCCGACAACGTCGTCGCGCTCGCGGCCGCGCGTCGGGCGGGGGCGAGCGAGGCGATCTTCGCCAACACCCGTGGGGAGCTGTGCGAGGGGACCGGCTCCAACGTCTTCGTCGTGGTGGACGGCGACATCCTCACGCCGAGCCTCGACGCGGGGCCACTGCCGGGCGTCACGCGCGATCTCGTCATCACCTGGTGCCGGCGGGCCGGGCTGCCGGTCCACGAGCGTCGGCTGCCGCTGTCGGTGCTCTTCTCCGCGGACGAGGTCTTCCTCACGAGTTCCACCCGCGACGTCCAGCCGGTCACCACGGTCGACGACCGCCTGCTGCCGGCAGGCCCGGTGACCGCGCGCGCGGCGGAGGCCTTCCGCGCGGGACTGGCCCAGGACGGGATCGACCCCTGAGCGGCGTCGAATCGCTGGTATCCGCGAGCGCGTGGGCGGCCTGTCTGGACCGCCGCCGCGCCGGGGCCCTAGCGTGGCAGGTCATTGACTACCACGACCCGGACACCACGCCCGTCACGGCTCACACGAGCGAATCGGGTTGCCGAGCAAGGGGATCACCATGGACTGGCCGACCTTCAACGACTACATCACGCGCTTCAACAACCAGGACCTCACGGCCTTCGACGACTACCTCTACCCCGACACGCACATGCTCAACGGCACCTTGGAGATCCTCGGCAGCGGCGGGATGCAGGAGCACTACCGGCTGATCTGGAGCCAGTTCACCGAGGAGCTGCACATCGAGCGCTTCGTGAGCGACGAGGACACCGCCGCGATCCAGATGTGGGCGCACTTCACGGCCGTCGCCGACAACGAGGCGTCCCTGTTCGGCCCGGTCCGCGCGGGCGAGACCTTCGACTTCCGGGGCCTCATCATGTACCAGATCGTGGACGGCAAGTTCACCGACATCAAGGTCGCCTACAACACCTTCACCTTCACCGACTCCGCCGGCACGGTGACCAGCCTGGGGATCCCGCACTGACGGCTCACGCCGAATGTGCGTCGCCGAAAGCACGATGCCCCGGGCCGGTGGCCCGGGGCATCGTCGTCTCCCACGCTCGCCCGCCGGGTATGCCGTCCGGGCGGCATACCCGGCGGGTGAACGACGTCAGGTGATCGACATCGCCGCCCGGTAGGCCTGGGTGACCGCCTCGCCGACCCGTCGGGCGGCCACGGCGTCGCCGATGACGAAGACCGGCACGTCGCCGGCGGCATCGGCGAGGGCCTGGGCCTCGGCGTTTCGTGGCCGTTGCCCCAAGCCGACGATGACCGAATCGGCGGGCAGCAGCCGCTCGCCCTCGCTGTCCCGGACGAGCACCCCGTCGGGTTGGATCCGCAGCACCGTCGTCTCCAGCACGCTGGTCACCCCGTGGGCCGTCATCTGGTCGAGCAGGGCTGTGCGGTGGATGCCCAGCGAGTCGGGCACCAGCCGCTCGCGCGCCTCGACGACGGTCACCTGGCGGCCGTGGGCGGCCCACTCGAGGCTCGCCTCGGACCCGACCAGGCCCCCACCGACGACCACGACGCGCTGCCCGATCGTGTGGGGGTCGACGAAGAAGGTGTCCCAGCCCGGGATGGCCAGCTCGATGCCGGGGATCGGCGGCAGGAAGGGTCCGGCCCCGATGGCGACGATGAGCGCCTCGGGGGCGAACTCGCGCACCGTCGCCGGCGTCGCGCGTTCGTTGAGTCGCACCGTGATGTCCCGGCGGTTCACCTCGCGGATGAGGTAATCGCGGTAGGCGAGCAGCTCGGTCTTGATCGTGTCGGTGTCACACATCCGCAGGGTGCCGCCGAGCCGCTCGGCATCGTCGACGAGCGTGACGTGGTGTCCCCGGTCGTGGCAGTCGATCGCCGCCTGCATACCGCCCGGGCCCCCGCCGAGGACGAGCACCCGACGCGCGGCCTGCACCGGCGGGACGTCCTCGGGGAAGAGGGTGTGGTGCGAGAAGAGGTTGACACTGTAGGGATTCACCGTGCACGAGCCGAGCTTGGGATAGACCCGGTCCGCGGGGTCGGTCTCGTGCTCACCGGACGGCCCGGGATAACAGACCGTGCACCGGATGCACTGGCGGATCTCGTCCCGCCGTCCTGCGGCCGCCTTCACCACGAAGTCGGGGTCGGCGATCATCTGCCGACCCAGGGCGACCACGTCGGCCTGGCCCTGCGCGATGATCCGCTCGGCGACCTCCGGCGTGGTAATCCCGCCGACGACGTTCACCGGCACCGAGACGGCCGCCTTGACGGCCGCGGCTGCGTCGGCGTTGAGCCCGTTGGGGCTGAACACCGTGGAGAACTCCTGAGATCGACTGGGCTTGTAGTAGTGCCCCGCCGATACGTGGAACATGTCGACCAGCCCTCGCCCGTCGAGCTCCTGACAGGTCTGCACCGTCTCCTCGAGGGTGATCCCACCGGGGATGTTCTCCCGGCCGCTCACCCGCACCTCGACGAGCAGGTCGGAGCCGCACCGCTCACGGACCGACTCGAGGATCCGGACCGGGAAACGCGCCCGGTTGGCGACACTGCCGCCGTAGGCGTCGGTCCGCGTGTTCACCCGCGGGTTGAAGAACTGACCGGCAAGCCAGCCGTGTCCGTAGTGGATCATCACCCCGTCGAAACCGATCGTCGAGAAGTAGGCCGCAGCGTCGGCGAACTCCCCGCAGATACGGGCCATCCCGGCCTCGTCGAGCCCGCGGACCTGCACCCCGTCCTTGCGCCGGTAGCTCACCGGGCCGACCGGCAGGTGGCCGTCGGCCAGCAGCGGCTTCTCCTGCCCGAGGTGGGAGAGCTCGGCGACCGCGAGCGCTCCGTGGCGCTTGATCCGCGTGGCCATCTCGCCGAAGGTCTGGGCGTGTTTGGAGTCGGTGTTGCGGTAGTCGACCGGGAGTTCGATGAGCGCGCCGTCGTCGACGACCGGACGCATCGAGTCGGTGAAGTTCACCGTGATCTCTCCGGTGACGACCAGGGCCGCGCCGCCCCGTGCTCGGTCCTCGACCATCCGCATCGCCCGTTCCCGCAGGTGGGGGAGTTGGACGAGCGAGATGAAGATGGTCGGGGCCGCCTCGACCCGGTTCCGCAGGGTGTGGGCGCCGACCCGCAGCGGGCTCAGCAGGTGGGGGAAGGGGTTGGTCATCCGTCTTCGCTCTCGGTGAGATGGGCACGGGGTATGCCGCGGCACTTGTCGCACACGGCATACCCCGTGGTCGGGGGGTGGGGGTCAGCTCACGGTGAGCACGATCGCACCGGTGTATGCCGCGCCGGGAACGATCGCCGTGGGGACGCCGTCGACGGTCATCGTGAGGGTGTGGCCGGCCGGTGCCGTGATCGACGCGCCTGCGGCGACCGCGAGCCTGGTGAGGTAGGACGTCCCGGTGACCGTCCAGCGTGACCCGGCCCGCAGGTCGACGAGCACACCGTTGTTGACCGCCGGCGCCGGGGTGTTGGTGATCTCGCCGAGCTGCCGGTAGTCGGCCGCGGTGATCGTGTCGATCGCGTGCCGGGCCGTGCTCGAGGTGATCCGCCCGGTGACCTGCGACCGGTCGAAGGTGAGGGTCATGTTCTTGCCCTCCGCCGGCGGCGGGGGACCGGGTTGCGGGGGTCCGGCGGGTCCACCCTGGTAGGCGTTGAAGAAGTCGCCGGACAGGGTGATGTCGGTGAAGGTCGCCGCCGCGTCGTCTGCCGAGGCCTGGGTGACGTCGAAGCCGGTCGCCTTCACTGCCGGCGACGTGGGTTCGACGTAGACGCCCGTGTTGAGCAGTTGGCCGTTGACGAACTGCGGGCCGGGGTCGTCGTCGGTCATCACCTGCAGGAGGATGCCGTTGGCCGGAGTGAGGCGCGCGCCGCGGGAGCCGTCGACGGTGATGCCCACCGCCTGGCCCTTGTCGAGGAAGGTCGCCTCGCGGGTCTCGAAGAGGGTGCCGCCGCTCACGTCGACCGTGCCGGGACCGTGCCACATGACGCCGAAGCGTTCGGACCGGACGACGGTCGGCTGGACGGGGATCGACGCGAGCTCCGAGTGGGACAGGCCCAGGCCGAGGCTGGTGTTGAGGGCCGACACCGCCTCCCGGGTGCTGTCCGCGAAGTAGACGGCACCGCCCCGGTTGATCGTCGCGTAGGTCTTCACGTCGAAGCGGGTGCCGAGGAAGCGTTCCGTGACGTTGCCGATGACGTAGGAGCCGTAACCGTCGGTGCCGGTGTTGGCCACCCGGCTGGCGATGGCGGTGAGCTGGCCGTCCTGGCCGTAGTCGGTGGACAGCACCCCCCAACCCTCCGAGGAGATCGAGGAGTTCACGTAGCTCGCCTTGGTCCCGACCCCGACGAGGTTGGTGGCGCGGGCGTTACCGGAGATGCCGAGCATCCACGGGGCGTCCTGCATGACCGCGAGGTCGACGGTGCTGCGGTAGTCGCTCGGCAGCACGCCGTTGGCGACCGAGATCGTCGAGTTCTTCACGACGACGTTGCTGCCGCCATCGGCAACGACG
>WBZT01000432.1_pt1 | contig 33969 bp, 30 predicted proteins | sample 5204241 | NCBI WGS metagenome assembly WBZT01 (sample SAMN12344358, study PRJNA552823) | activated sludge metagenome | biome: Activated sludge suspended growth; feature: Nitrification reactor; material: Wastewater; isolation source: activated sludge from nitrification reactor of wastewater... | reverse complement strand
CTGACATCGGCTTCCAGCGTGTTGGCATCGCGGTGTTTGGCGGCCATCCAGGTATGTTTGACCAGATGCCAGAGTTTTTCGATACGGTTCAATTCCGGGCTGTAGGGCGGTAACAAGTACAGGGTGACCCCTTGGCGGCGCAGGACCTCGAGATGGGGCTGAATGGCGCGCGCGGTATGGAAGGAAGCGTTGTCTAGGATGATCGTTACGGGTTTTCCGACCTGCTGGCGCAGCAGCCCGAGGAAGCCGACGAAGATGAGCGCATTAATAGCGCACCACAGCGCGGCGCTGATCACCCGGCCCGTCGAGAGGAAGGCGGCGATCACGTTCAGTCGCTGGCCGCGCACCGCCGGAATGGCGTGTTGCTCGCCGACTGGGGTCCAGGCGCTGCGGTTGGGATGCACTGGAGCGAAGCCCGCTTCATCGAGATAGGCCACCGCGACCTCACCGTCCTGCGCTTGCCGCCTCAAGGCGCTAATCTCCTGTTGTGCTTGCGCAGATTTCGCGTCGTCGCGCTTTTTTTTAGGCTATGCCGGGTCCGTTTCCACACGAACCCCGCCCGCTTCAAGACCCCGGTCAGGGTGTTGACATGCACCGGCGCCCCGCCTGCGGCGACATGGCGCGCCTTCAGGGCGGTTAAGGTCAGCGGCGCGGCGCGGGCCCAGGTTAACAACTGCTGCGTCTCCGCGGCGGTGAGTTTGGCCGGGGCACCGCTGCGGGCCCGATCCGGCAAGCCGACCAGGCCCTGCGCCAGCCAGCGACGACGCGTCACGCTCACCGTCTGCATGCTCAGTTCCTGCTGCTCGGCCACCTGTTGGCAGGTTAGCCCCGTGGCGAGCAGCAAGACGCTCTGCGCGCGCTCCCGGACCCGCCAGTGGGGATCGCGCTTAATCAGATGTTGCAGCGCCTGGCGGTCAGTAGCACTCAACACGAGCGTTACACGTAACATCGTTTTCAGCCTCAAGGAACAGGATCAGGAGGCCACTTTACGACAAATCACTAGATTTTGATAAGGTTATGATTAGTTTATGTGAATGACTTAACGCGCCGATCGGCGTCAATTTCCTGATCGGAGGCTGCGCCTTTACGCGGGGCGCGCTGACCGCGGACACGGCGGTGCCGGTGACCGATGCCCGGTTCACCACCTCCAACGCCCTGCTGGGCTATGTGCGCGTACTGGATCTTTGGGGTCAATCCGCCAAGTTCGATGTCGTAGTGCCCTATAGCTGGCTATCGGGATCGGCGAATTACGCGGGGGAGCCCCTCGAACGGCGGGTCGATGGATTCGGCGATCCCCGGTTTCGCCTGTCGGTCAATCTCTCCGGAGCGCCGGCGCTGACGCTCAAGGAGTTCTCGAAATATCACCAGGACCTGATCGTGGGGGCCAGCCTGCAGGTCTCGGCCCCGCTCGGCCAGTATGACAACAGCCGGGTGGTCAATCTGGGTACCAACCGCTGGTTCGTCAAGCCCGAGATCGGCCTTTCCCAGGCCCTGGGTTCCTGGACCCTGGAGCTGGCTGGCGCGGTGACCCTGTTCACGGGCAACCCGGACTTTTTCAATGGTCGCACCCGGTCCCAGGAGCCGATATACTCGCTGCAGGGACATCTCATTTATGCCTTTCGTTCGGGCATCTGGGCTTCCTTCGACGCCACCTACTTCACGGGTGGCCGTACGACCCTGGAGGACGTGCTGAACAACGACCTCCAGCGCAACTGGCGGTTGGGGACTTCGCTATCCTTGCCCCTGGATAGACTCAACTCCATCAAGCTCTACGCCAGTTCGGGGGTGGACGCCCGTACGGGGAACAATTTCGATCTACTGGGCATAAGCTGGCAATATCGCTGGGGGGGCGGGCTGTAACGATATGAATCAACCTGGATGGTGGCCGCCATGAGTATTCTGAATCAAGAGTCCAAGCTGGAATTTCAACTGGGTGGGCCGGCTTACCGCCTCATGCAGCGCATCGGCCTGATCCGGGGCGAAGGCCCCTGTCTTGGCCGGCGCATGATGGGTTTTCTACTGATCACCTGGGTACCGCTCCTCATCCTTGCCCTGATCGAGGGCCAGGCGCTGGGGCCGACCCCTCGGGAATCCTTCCTGCTCGACTTCGCCACCTACGCCCGCTTCTTTCTGGCCGTCCCGCTGCTCTTCCTTTCGGAAGTCATCGTCGGGCCCCGAATCCAGGCGGCCGGGTTGCATTTTGTGCGGGCCGACCTGGTCCGCCCGGAGGATCTCCCTGCCGTCGAGGCGGCCATCCTCCGGGCCTGGCAACGCCGCGAGGCGCTCCTGCCGGAGTTGCTCATGCTGGGCTTGGCCCTGGTCGGGGCCTGGCAACTGACCATGGAAACCTGGATTGGCGGGGCGAGTGACGCCACCTGGCGAACCCAGGTGACGGCGGCCGGGATGACGCTCACCGGGGCGGGGCTCTGGTATAACTTCGTGGCGGTACCTATCCTCCAGTTCTTCGTGTTCCGCTGGCTCTGGCGTCTGATCAGTTGGACCCTGTTTCTGCGCGACATGGCGCGGCTGAACCTTGATCTGGTCGCCACCCATCCCGACCGGGCCGCCGGGCTGGGCTTCCTCGGCGGGGCCCATCTCTCCCTGGCGATCTTTCCCTTCGCCTTCAGTTGCGTCCTGAGCGCCAACGTAGCCTTCCAGGTCTATTTCGATGCCGTGCCGATCAACTCCTTTAAGCTGATCTTCGTGGTCTATCTGGTGCTGATGCTGCTGCTCATTCTGGGTCCCCTGCTGATTTTTGCCCCCCTGCTGGCCCGGACCCGGCGGCGAGGGATGCGGGAATACAGCATCCTGGCCAATAGCTACAACCGCGCCTTTCACCAGAAGTGGGTGACCGGTCCGCCACCCGAGGATGAACCCCTCTTGGGCAGCGCGGACATCCAGTCCCTGGCCGACCTGGGTAATAGTTTTGGCCTGATCCGGGAGATGAAGATCTTGCCCTTCAGCCAGCAACAGATCCTCCAGATTGCGATTATCTCGAGTCTCCCCGGCCTGCCCCTCCTCTTCCTGGTAATGCCGGTGGGGGAACTGCTGCAGTTGCTGGCCGGGGCGCTCCTGTAGCTTATGAAGCTGCCTCGGGTACTGGCATCCGCACCAGGGGGGCGCTATCCAGTACCCGCCGGGCCACATCGGTCAAGGTCTCCAGATTCATGCGGTTGATGAAGGCGCTGAAGGTCAGGATGGCCAGCAGGTAGCGGGGGTCGCTGATCCAGGGTGGCAGGAAGCGCGGCGCCCGGCACAGGCCCATGGCATAGAGTTCGCACAGGGCAGGGATGTCGAAGGTATCCAGTTTACCGCAGAAGAGCAGGCCGAGGCAGTCCGCTCGTCCGGCGGCGAATGCCGCGCGAATGATGTTGTTCACCTGGAGCAGACCCAGGAGATAGACCAGATCCTTGCAGAAGGGGGCACCCCCGGTGATGACGCCCCCTCGAAAGACCCGGCGGGTATTTTCGAAGGCCTGATCCGGATCGCCGGTGCGCTCCAGGTAAAAGCCATTGACCTCCAGAAAATCCGCGCCCTCGATGGTCATTTGGATGGCCAGCACCCGATCCGCCAGCCGCCGCAGCCGGTCCAGTTCGATGGAGCCGCTGATCACCTCGGCGAAGACGGCCAGGCCCTCCTGAGTGCGGGTGGTGCCCGGATGGCCGGCCGCCAGGAGTGGCAAGTCGGTTTGAGCCTTGCCGTTGAGGGAGGTGGCGACGTGGATGAAGGCCTCGTGATGCAGCAGCTGCGTGAAGTCACGGTCGGTAAAGCGGGCGCTCCGCCGGACCCTGATCGCCCGGGAGGTGGCCAGGGCATTGGCGGAGAGGCGGTCCACCAGTTCGATGGCGGGCGCCTGGTCGCCGAAATGGGCGCGCACCGCCCGTTCGAGATCCGCCGCCACCGTCTCGGCACTGTGATAGGCCGGTGGGGCCGTGGAGATCTCGATATGGGCAAGTTGGCTAATGGTCTCCAGGACGCTTTTTGCCAGCTCCAGGGGGGTGATAGGCACATAGCGCAGGGGTGCCGTTGGCTCGCCATAAAGTTGGCGGCCAAACTCGAAGAAGCTGGGGGTGCCCACCGCTGCCAGCATCCGCGCCCCGAGTTCGATTGCCTGGGCATGCCGCTCCAGCCACATGTCGATAGTGGTAAAGGGCACGATCTGGCGGCGGGCCTCGCGCACCAGCTCGATGCTGGGCGTTGGGTCAAACGGGGGATAGGTCACTTGCGGCAGTTCCCGGCTTCCGCCAGCCAGGAATGACTCCTTTATCTCGGGGGCCCAGTCGAGGGTGCGCAGGATGCGGATGGGCTTGCACGCCTGATGGAGCAGGCCAGTTACTGCGCGGATACGGTCCTTCTCGCGTTCAATGGGTGTGGTCATGGGGAAAGTCTCTGGGGATTCTTCGGTGAAAGCCGGTCTGCTGGAGCACACTTATGATAGTCAGTTCGAAGGTTTCGTTGGTGTCATCAAAGGGTGCCTTTCAGGGAATGACTGATTCGCCCCGCGATCTGGCAGACCTTCGCCATGATTTTCTCTTCATTCAGGGTGAGGAGCCGGCGATCCTTCATCACCATCTTGCCATTGATGAAAACGGTTTTCACATCCGCGCCATTCGCAGCGTAAACCAGCTGTGAATACGGATTGTACATGGGGGTCAGATGCGGACTCTTGAGATCGATCATGATCAGATCCGCCTTCAACTGTGGCCTTAAGCAGCCGGTAATCTGTTCCATGCCAAGAACGTGGGCGCCCTCGCGCGTGGCCATGGCAACCACGGTTGGCGCGGGCATCAGCGTCGGATCAAGGTTTATCGCCTTTTCGAGTTTGGCGGCCGTATCCATGGCCTGAAACATATCCAGGTTGTTGTTACTGGCACAGCCATCCGTGCCCAGTCCAACGCGAATCCCCGCCTTAAGCATTCGGGAAACGGGTGCGAAACCGGAGGCAAGCTTCATATTGCTCTCGGGATTGTAGACAACCTTGCAGCCATGGTCTCTGAAGGTGCCTATATCCCCTTCATCCAGATAGACGCCATGAAAGGCAATCAAGCGTTCGTTGAGGCAACCCAGATCCTTGAGATAAGCGACGGCCCCTTGTCCAAGTTTTTCTTTTAGTTGCTGCTTTTCCGAGGCATTTTCGAGGAGGTGCAGGGCGAGAGGAACCTCGAACTCATCCGCTAATTTTATCGCTTCCATTAGCAAGGGCCGGGAACAGGTATAGAGGGAATGAGGTTCCACGGCGATACGGATCAGGGGATCGCCAGCCCAACGTTCCAGGAGTCTGCGCGTATAGGCCAGTCCTTCCTGAGGTGTTTGGTAATTGGGCGAGGGGAAATCGAATAACACCTCCCCAAGCAGGCAGCGCATTCCGGCCTCTTGGGCGGCGCGAGCGGTTTCATCCTCGAAGATGTACATGTCGCAGAAGCTGGTCGTCCCCGACTTAATCATTTCCGCACAAGCGAGCATGCTTCCCCAGTAAGCCAGTTCCGGGTCCACGTTTCTGGCCTCGGCGGGGAATATATAATCGTTCAGCCAGTCCATCAGATTCATATCATCGGCGATGCCCCGAAAGCAGGTCATGGCCGCGTGCGTGTGGCTGTTGATCAGGCCGGGCATGATCAGGGTATTTTTCCCATCGATGATGTTTTGGCTGGAGAATTGACGCCGCAATGCCTCTGCCGTACCCACGGCGGCAATGGTGTCTCCCACAATCGCTAAGGCGCCATCCTGAATTTGGGTCATCTGCTCATCGAGGCACAGGATCGTCCCTCCCAGGATCAGGGTATCAACTGCGTTCATATCAAGGCCTCACACAGGGTGACAAGGTTTGGCATAGGTTCAATGTCCACCGGCGATACGGGTCCGCCAGGCGCGTGCCTCGGCGAGAATCTCCTCGGAGTTCAGGGTCGTTGGTTGGCCGTTGCGAAGGAGTTGGCGTCCGGCAACCCACACATGACTGACCTGGGAATGATTGGCGGCATAGACGAGTTGAGAGAGCGGATTATGGATGGGCTGGGTATTGGGATGGCCCAGGTCGATAGCGACCAGGTCCGCGGACTTGCCGATTTCCAGGGAACCGGTCTCCTCCTCCAGGCCCAGGGCGCGGGCACCATCAAGGGTGGCCATGCGCAGGGCGCTCGGGGTGGGGAGGGCGGTGGCGGAACGTGCCACGCCCTTGGCGAGGAGGGCGGCGAGGCGCATCTCCCCCAGCATGTCGAGCTCATTGTTGCTGGCGGCGCCATCCGTACCCAGGGCGACGCTGACGCCCGCCTCCCTAAGACGTGCTACTGGGCAGAATCCGCTGGCCAGCTTGAGTAGGGAGGCGGGGCAATGGATGACATGGGTTCCGGTTGCGGCCAGGAGATCGATCTCCTCTTCCTCCACATGGGTCATATGCACGGCCACCAGGTTCGGTCCTAACAGATCCAGTCGTTGCAGCCGCCGCAGGGGTCTCGTGCCGTGATCGCGCAAGGACTGGTCAATCTCGCCGGCGGTCTCATGCAGGTGGATGTGGATGGGCACCTCCAGTTCGTCCGCCAGGGTGCGCACCCGTAATAGGGAGGCGTCGGAGACCGTGTAGGGCGCGTGGGGCGCGAAGGCGGTATGGATGAGGGGGTGGCCCCGGTAGTGGTCATGGAGAGCAAGACCCTGACGCAGGTACTGATCCGACCCGTCCGCGTATACCGTGGGAACATCCAACAGGATCATGCCGACGACGGCGCGCATCCCGGCCTCTGCCATGGCATGGGCGGTGACCTCCGGAAAATAGTACATGTCGTTAAAACAGACCGTGCCGCTTTTGAGCATCTCCAGGGCCGCCAGCCGGGAGCCCGCCAGAATCATCTCCGGGCTCACCCAGCGCTGCTCCGCGGGCCAGATGTGATCCTGCAGCCAGGTCATGAGGGGCAGGTCGTCCGCCAGCCCCCGCAGTAAGGTCATGGCTGCATGGGTGTGGGCATTGACAAAGCCCGGAATCAGCAGGTGCTCAGGCAGGTCCAGTTCCCGCACGGTTGGGTAGCGCCGTCGCGCCTCTGCGCTGGGCAAAAGAGCCTTGATGCGACCACCAGCGATCACGATGGCATGGCCCGCGAGGACAGAGTCCTGGGCGTCCACGGGTAGGATCCATGGGGCGTGGATAACAAGATCGGCGGTCATGGGCGGACTCGTGGTGGTTTGGGATCAGAGTGGCTCTTCAAAGCCGGCGGGGGCTGGTTCAGAATGGACGCCCAATTTGCCACAGGATAAGCGCCCATGGAAACCCAAACCCCACTTATTCCCACCCCAGACCAGGCTCTGGTCTGGCGGGAGGGCTGTCTATATCTTCTCGACCAACGCCTGCTGCCCGGGCGAGCGGAGTTTCTGGAACTGAACTCGGCCAGGGCCACGGCCAGGGCCATCCGGGACATGGTGGTGCGGGGGGCGCCGGCTATCGGTATCGCCGCCGCCTATGGTGTCGTACTGGCGACTCAGGATCGCTATGCTCAGGATAGCCAAGCCTGGCGCTCGCTGATCCAGGCCGATCTGGGGGAACTGGCGGCCTCCCGCCCCACCGCGGTTAATCTCTTCTGGGCCCTGGAGCGCATGAGCCGCCGGTTGGATAGCATTAGCGAGGGTGATCCAACGCCAGTGCTGCTGGCGGAGGCCCTGGCCATGCACGCCGAGGACATCGCTGCCAACCGGCGCATGGGTGAACTGGGCGCCAGCCTGATTCAGGGCCCTACCGCCGTCATCACCCACTGCAATGCCGGGGCCCTGGCCACCGGCGGCTACGGCACTGCCCTAGGGGTCATTCGCCAAGGCTTTGCGGACGGCAAAATCACCCGGGTCTTTGCCGACGAGACCCGCCCCTGGCTACAGGGGACCCGCCTCACCGCCTGGGAACTGGCCCAGGACGGTATCCCGGTGACCCTGCAGGCGGATGGCGCGGCGGCCAGCCTCATGGCCAAGGGCGGCATCGGCTGGGTCATCGTCGGCTCCGACCGGATCGCGGCCAATGGGGATGTCGCTAACAAGATTGGTACCTATGGCCTGGCTATTCTGGCCCGTTATCACGGTATCGGCTTCATGGTCGTCGCCCCCACTTCAACCATCGACTGGGAGATGCCCAACGGGGTCGCCATTCCCATCGAGGAGCGGGATCCCGACGAAGTCCTCGCCTGCGGCGGCCAGCGTTTGGGGCCAGTGGGGGTAGGCGCCCGCAACCCGGTGTTTGATGTCACCCCGGCGGAACTGGTGGATGCCATCGTCACCGAGCGGGGAATTGTCGAACACCCAACGGCGGAACGGATGCGTGCTCTTCTTGGGTGAGTTGTTAGACGACCTTTAACTTTATCCCGGTACCCTCCAGTCGCGCCATGACGCGACTGCCCTGGGGGCACTCGCCGGTGACCATCATCATGGCTAGAGGGTTTTCGAGCTGACGTTCCACCTCGCGGCGCAGGGGCCGGGCCCCATAGACGGGATCGAAGCCGTCAGCGGCGAGTTTGTCGAGCACGGCATCCTCTACCTCGACCTGAACGTGGCGGGTGGCGAGGCGGCGGACCAGTTCCGCGACGAAGATACCGGCGATGCGGCGCACCTCGGCGGGTTCCAGGTAGTGGAAGACGATGACGTCGTCCAGCCGATTGAGAAACTCTGGTTTGAAGAAGCGCTTGACCTCATGCAGCACCAGGTCGCGGGCCTCCTGGTAACTGGGGGTGGCGGACTGAATGAAACCGATGGGGCGCTTGTCCGGGGACAGGGCCTCCGTGCCCAGGTTGGAGGTGCCGATCAAGATGGTATTGCGGAAGGAGACGACCCGGCCCTGGCCGTCGGTCAGCAGCCCGTCTTCCAGGATCTGCAGGAGCATGTTGAAAACGTCGGGGTGGGCCTTTTCCACCTCGTCCAGCAGGACGACGGTGTAGGGGTTGCGCCGCACCCGCTCGGTGAGTTGACCGCCCTCGCCGTAGCCGATGTAGCCCGGCGGGGCCCCGATCATCTTGGAGACCTCGTGGCGCTCCATGTACTCCGACATGTCCAGGCGCACCACCCGCGACTCGTCATCGAGGAGAAAGGCGGCCAGGGCGCGGGCGAGTTCGGTCTTGCCGACGCCGGTGGGGCCGAGGAAGAGGAAGGAGCCAATGGGTCGTCGCGCCGAGCCGATGCCGGCGCGGTTGCGGCGGATGGCATCGGCGACGGCATGCACGGCGTCCTCCTGGCCGACGATGCGCTGGTGCAACTCCTCCTCCATGCGCGCCAGCTTGTCGGCCTCCGCCTCCACCATGCGCGCCACCGGGATGCCGGTCCAGCGCGAAACCACCCGGGCAATGTCCTCGGCGCGCACCTTCAGGTCCTCGCTGGCCCGCTCCTTTTCCCACTCCTGGCGATCGCTGGCCAGCTTTTCCTCCAGCGCCAGGATCTCCATCTGCTGGCGCGCCGCCCGCTCGAATTCCTGGGCGTTGAAGGCCTGGGTCTTCTCATGCAGCAAGCGTTGGCGCTCCCGTTCCCGTTCGCGGATCGGGGCGGGAACCGAGATAAGCCGCAGGTGTTTGTGGGCGCCGGCCTCGTCCAGGAGGTCGATGGCCTTGTCCGGTAGGCGGCGGTCGCTGATGTAGCGCTCCGCGAGTTGGGCGGCGGCCTCCAGGGCATCGGCGGCATAGTGGATCTGGTGGTGCTGCTCGTAGCGGGGGGCCAGGCCCTGGAGGATCCGCAGGGTATCGTCGGCGCTTGGTTCCCGCACCAGGATGGGGTGAAAGCGCCGCTCCAGTGCCTTGTCGGATTCGACAAAGCGGTGGTACTCGTCCAGGGTATCGGCGCCAATGACCTGGATGCTGCCTTGGGCCAGGGCCGTCTTGAGCAGGCTGGGGGCATCAAGACTGCCAGAGCCCGCGCCCCCGCCCGCCCCGACCACGGTGTGGAGTTCGTCGATGAAGAGGATGACGCTGCCCTTGGCGGCAATGACGGCGTCCCGCACCGACTTGAGCCGCTCCTCGAACTCGCCGCGCATTTTGGCCCCCGCGATGATGTCGCCCATGTCCAGGGCCAGCAGGCGCTTATTGATGAGGGTGTCGGGCACCTCGGCATTGGCGATGCGCTGGGCCAAGCCCTCGACGATTACCGTTTTGCCAACCCCGGCCTCGCCAATCAGGGCTGGGTTGTTTTTTTTGCGGCGGGAAAGGGTCTGGATGACCTGGGCGATTTCTTCCTCGCGGCCGACGACCGGGTCCAGGCTGTGCTGGCGAGCCAGTTCGGTGAGGTCGCGGGTGTAGCGCTCCAGGGGGTCGGGCTCGCTTTCCGCCTCCTCGGAATTCATGGCGCGGCCGTGGCGAAGCTCCTTGAGGGCCTCGCGCGCCGGGTCGTGGTTAAGGCCCGCCTCCCGCAGGCGCTCGGCGACGCCACCGCAGAGGGGGTCAAAGAGGGCCAGGAAAAGGGTGCCCGTGGCGATAAAACCATCGCCCATTTGCCGGGCCTCCTCGTGGGCCAGGCGGAACAGGTCGTTGATTTCCTGGGTGACCAGGATCTGGTTGCCCTGACGCGGCACGGCAAGCTGATAGTGGGCCTGGATGTTCGAGCGTAGCTTGACGACGGTCTCCGCCACATTGGGCAGGAGGCGCTCCAGGATGCGCAGGGGCTCCGCGTCCGGTTGGCCGAGCAAGGCCAGGAGGATGAAATCCGGCGTCAGGGTGTTCTGGCGCAAGGCGACGAGTTCCGTTGCCGCAAGCTCCAGGGTCCGGGCGACCTTCTTGGTGCTGAATTGGGCGTAGTTTTCGAATTCGGCCATGCTCGCTCCCGGAGGGTCTTGATGGGGTCGACTGGCGGCGCGGCCCGACCCCGTTCCTCAGCGTTCTGCCCGTTGCTCAGCCAGTATCCTCCTGACCTTGTCCACCAGATCCCGGCTGAAGTAACCCTGGGCGACCAATTGCCTTTGAGCAGTTTCGACGCTCTGTTGCCAGCCTTCCAAGTCCCTTCGCGGTGGCTGAAGGAACTCAATGCCCTGGTTTTTGAGGGCCCTGAGGGCGGCCTCATTGTCACGGCGGTTCTGGGAATCGATCGCCTTGAAGGTATTGCCCAAGACCTCCCGCATCAAGGCCTGATCCGGTCCGGAGAGCTTATTGAAGGCCTGATCGGAGATGACCAGGATGCCATAGGTATAGAGTAAGGGTACCTCCGTCAGGTATTTGACGCGGGTATGCCACTGGAGGGCAATGGCTCCGGCGGGAGGCGAGGTGACGGTGTCGATCAGTCCCGTTTGCAGGGCCACCAGGACATCGGTAATGGGTAGGGTTATCGGTGACACGCCTACGGCCTCGAAGCCGGTGAGGCTGATTTTGTCCCCCTCAGGTGCCCAGACCTTACCGCCCTGGAGATCGCGGATGGTCTTGAGAGGGCGATTGGACATGAAGTAGGCAAAGCCGCCCTCGGCAAAGCCGAAGCCAACGAAGCCCTTATTCTCTAAATTTTGCAGTAAGGTGGCGTCCATCCGGGCGCGCACACGATCCACTTCGCGCAGATCGTGGAAGAGAAAGGGCAGACCATAGATTTCGATGTCCTTATCCACGCCAGCAAGGGCACCAATGGTAACGGCACCTCCCTGCAGCTGGCCGGCCCGGATCTTGCGCATGACACTCTGGTCATTGCCCATGACACCACCGGGATAGAAACGCAGTATTACGCGCCCCTGGGAGCGCTTCGCAATCGTATCACCCGCGGTGCGCATGGCGCGCATCCAACTGGTGCCATCCGGGGACAGGGTCGCGATCTTGATCACCTGGGCGGCCAGCAGTGTCTGGACTGGTATCAGGAATAGGGAGATCAGGGCGAGGAGGAAGATGCGCCGTATGTTCATGTCATGACTCTTGATGGATAGAAATCGAGACGGATCAACAGGATTTTGTGGCCCTAGGGGGAATTTGTCTTTAGTTTAGGTTAGTAGCTATGGCTAACCCGTGAGTCTTTGCTCTACATCGCAAACCAATCCTCCGCCAGCAGGCGTCTGGCCTCCTCCTGGGCCAGCAAATTGGTCAGGGTCAGCCCCGGGGCGACGGGATCGGTAGCCAGGGCCTGGTTCAGGAGCCGATCGTGAAGGGGCTGATCCAGGGCTTGACGTGCATAGCGGCGGGCGTATTCGACCTGGACCATGAGATCCTTACCATCGGACAGCCGCAGGGCTTCTTCGAAGTGGGCTCGGGCCTTATCTGGCTGACCACCCAGGGCGGCTGGACGGAGGATGGCAAGGGCCCCGGCATAGAGATGGGCGCGGCCGGCACGGAAGCCAGGATCCTGGCTGATGATATGGTCAAAGATCAATTCCAGCTTGGGCAGATTGGCCAGGGCGTCCATGTCGCCGCCATGAAACTCCAGCCAGGTCGCCCAGGCGGTGGCGAAAACATAGAGGTTGTCGAGACCCGAGGGGCCAACCTTGGCCACGGCCGCGGCGAAGTCCTCGAAGGGACCGTCCAGCGCGGCACAGACGGATACTTGTTCGGCGCAGAGGGCGCGCTTGGCATAGTCATAGGCGCGATCCGCCAGGCGGGCCCGCCGGTCGGGATCATCCAGCAGCGCCCCATAGGAGGCCGCCAATTCGGCTCCGGTGACCAATAGGCGCGGGTCCTCTGGGCTTTCGGCGATTAGGGACTCCACCAGCAGCAGGAAGGCCGGTGCCGCTGCCCGCACCGTCTCGGGATCATCTTGAGCCAACATAACCGTCCTGAGGTGTCCCGCCATGCGGTCCGAGGCCAGGGAGGCGCACCCGGTTAGCAGCATAGCCAACGAAAACAGGATGAGGGCGCGGAAAAGCATCATGACTGGCATCCTCTAAGGGGTGATGATCCTGAGGCAGGGTCGGGTGCCCAACTCACGGGGGCCGCTTCTCATGCCAATGGATCGGCCTGAAGCGCGGGGCTTAGCCGCATTCCTACCTGAAAGGATAGGTGACCTGACTGGCTTTGCCATGACCACAAGCATAAAAGACACGTCCCCATTGCACAGCCACTCAAGGAGTTCAATCAAAGATTCAAGGAAAGGGCCCGCCAGAGCAAGAGGATCCCCATGCCCAGAATAAGAACGTAGGTCAGGCGGCGATAGTCGTGAGCACCCATCCGCCGGTAGAGGATGATGCCGGCCTGGGTCCCGGCGGCGAGCAGGGGGAAGCCCCAGAGGAACCAACTCAATATCTCGCTCGTATAGAGATCGGCAAGGCCGAAGGCAACGAGGGTGATGAGGTTGGAGAGGCCTAGAAAGAGGGCCAGGGTAGCCTTCTGCTGATCGGGTTCCCACTCCGGGTGTGCGGCCACATGGAGAATAATGGGGGGGCCGCTAGTGCTATAAGCGGACCCTAGGGCGCCCGATATCAGGCCCAGAACCAACCGCCACTCCCGCAGCCAACGCGCCCGTGGTTGGCGGCCTGTAAGAGAGGCGAGGGCATAGCTCGTCAGAAAGACACCGAGGGCGCCAAGCATCAGGGTCGCCGGGGCGCGGGTGAGCAGGTAGAGGCCCAAAGGTGTCCCCACGACATAACCCACCAGCAGCAATGTCACCCGGTCGAAGCGGAGGGCCTGACGTAGATGGAGCAGATTTTGTAGAGAGATCAGCGGGCTGAGGAGGGTCATCAGAGGCACCGCCGTCTCCAGCGGTAACAGCAGGGCCAGCAGAGGTGCCGCCACCAGCCCCGACCCAAAGCCCGACAGCCCCTGCACCAGGCCCGCCAGGAAGGCTATGCCCAGAATGGGTAGCAGGAGTTCCAAGGGTGGCATGGTCAAGATCGTCCAGTGGCGGCGTGGCGGTAAACAGGTTGGTGAACATGACGGCTGGCGGCTCTAGCTCAACACTCAGAAATCATAGAGACTGAGAATGATGGCACCGCGCGTGATCTCGCCGAGCAGGCGTCCGTCCTCGATCACCGGCAGAAAACCGAGTTCGGAACTGGCCATGAGTTGCAGGGACTCCCGCAGGGTCTGTTCGGGGCGGACGATAGTCATTTGGCGGCGCATCATGGAGGTCACGGGCTGATCCCATTGACGCTCGCTGCGAATTTTATCCAGCTGGCCTAGGCCAAAGGTGCCCAGGGGGGCCATATCGTCACCGATCACCAACAGGGCCTGGCGGCCAGTCCGGCGCAGCAGTGCTTCCGCCTGGCGGATGGGATCCTGGGGTGACAGGCTGACGCCGACGGGCTCCATCAGGCTCGCCACCCGCGCCTCCTGTACCTCGGTCTGGGAGATGAGTTCCTCGACCCGCTCCCTCACCGTTTCTACCGGGGCCTGAATCATGGCCGACGCTGCCCCCGGGTGGCCACCGCCGCCCAGGTGGCGGAGCAGGGCACCCACGTCGAACTCCCGGGCGCTGGCGCGGCCGATCACTGTCGTACGTGTTGGGCCCATGGGAAAGATGCCGAGTGCCACGTCTAGACCCTTGATTTCCATGAAACGGCTCACCACGGCAGGCAGCATGGTCATGCTCTTGTCCGCATCCTGCACACAGAGTCCGAGGCGTAACCCTCCGATCTGGTGGGTCTCGACCGCCTCAAGCATCCGGCCAAAAAGGTCGAGGTGGCGGTGGTCCAGGGCACTGGCTAGATAAGCGGCCACCACGTTGAGATCGGCGCCGTTTTCCAACAGGAAGGCGGCCATGTGGGCGTCCCGGGCCGTGGTGGAGGGATAGGTGAGGGAACCCGTGTCGTGATAGATGCCGAGCAGGAAGAGGGTAGCATGGATGGGAGAGAAGGCCAGGTCACGGGCCTTGATCTCCTCCAATAGCAGGGTGACCACAGCGCCGGTGGGCTCCAGGTGCCATTCCGTGGCGGCTATGGTGCCCGGTGCCATGTGATGATCCCAAAGGGTCACCGTCAGGTCTGGCCGTGTGGCAAGGGCGCGCATATCGTCGAGGCGCTCCCAACTGGAGACATCTGTGACGATCAGCCGCTCCAGTTCGCTCAGGTCCACCTCCTTGCGGGCCCGCAGTCCCAACAGATCCCAATGTATCGCCACGAAGTCCCGCACCGCGGGTTGCACCTGGCCCGGCAGAATGCGCAGGGCACCTGGATAGAGCAGCCCTGCCGCCACCAGCGAGGCGAGGGCGTCGAAATCCGCGTTGACGTGCGTGGTAGCGGCAATCATGAGTGGAATCAACTCCTCAATTTCACAATGAATTCAAGGCTGCCTGTGGGCCAGCAGCCGGTCGAGGGCGTTGGCAAAGGCCTGACGTTCAGTCAGACCCAGGGGAGGTGGCCCGCCGGTGTTCACCCCGGTGCCGCGCAGTGCTTCCAGGAAGTCGCGTACCGCCAGCCGCTCCCGAATATTCTCGGGGGTGTAGCGTTCGCCCCGGGGATTGATGGCCTCCCCGCCCCGCGCTATGACTTCAGCGGCCAGGGGGATATCACCGGTAATGACCAGGTCCCCTGGCTTCAGGTGCTCGGCAATATGGTTGTCGGCCACATCAAAGCCTTGCCCTACCTGGACCCGGCGGATCAAGGGTGAGGGTGGGGTTTGCAAAGGTTGATTCGCGACCAGGGTAAGGGGAATCCCGATGCGCAGGGCGGCGCGGTACAGAATTTCCTTAATGACGCCCGGACAGGCGTCTGCATCGACCCAGATGTGCATGGCGAACTCCCTGGCTCAGATTGCAGGCGAGATTGAGGAGGGTGGCAGCTCGCGGCGACTTGAGCGGCAGTTCGCGGAAAGGGTGGTACCGCGCTGGGCCATGCCGCTTCTTCAGGCCGATGCTGGGCTTACTCGGGTAGGCACTTGGATACCAGTTCGGTTGCGATCTCCTGGACAAGGGCCCCCTCATAGTCAACAGACACGCAGGTCCCGACCACTACCTGGCCATTACGCTCGTCAAAATGAGTTTTGGTGGTGATCGGGACAATACGGCCACCGATGGTCCAGTCCCCAACCCTGCTGTCCGGAAAGTTATCAACCAGACCTTTGAAATCATCGTTGGACTGGGCCCACAGGGGATTTCCTAAGGCGATCGAGGCAAAAAAGATACTAAAAATCATTGGCTTCATTCTGTACACCTCATTATCTCAAGACCCACGATTCGTCGAGGTAGATCGCGCCTCCATGGGCGTGCCAGGTAAAAATATGGAACCAGTCCCTGTCCGGGTCGCCATTCACCCGTACCTCTTTAAACCGAGCTGCAACCCTCTCCCGACGGAGTCCCGGCACCGGCGGGGAGAACCAGCACCCCATCCGCGTCAGCGTAAAGCATATCACCTGGCCGGAATGCCACCCCGGCAAAGTCGAGGTTCACCTGGGTCTGACCATCGCCGCGCTTCTCGCTCTTGCGGGGGAGAGTGCCCAGCGCCTTGACCCCCAAGGGCATAAGGGCTATAGCCGCGCTGTCGCGGATGTAGCCATGCACCAGTACCCCGGCCCAGCCATTGTCAACGGCCAACTGGGCGAGGAGATCACCTAGCATGGCGCAGCGCGGTGAGGCATGGGCCTCGACCACTAACACCCGACCGGCCCCGGGCTCCCCCAGCATCTCCCGCACCTTGGAGTTGTCATCCGGACAAAGCACCGTGGCGATAGGCCCATGGAAGTTGGTCTGGGCGCCAAAATCACGGAAGAGGGGGGCGCATATTCGGGCGCGATCCCCCCACTTGTCACTCAAATCCGTCGTTTTCAGACTTTGCACACTCATGTTCAGGATCCGCGATGGGTCAGAGGTAAAAAAACCGCCCCCGGGTTGCCCAGGGAGCGGTTTAGGTTCAAGGGGTTTGGCGTGGCCCTGGCATCAGGGTCACCCGGGTCCGCCCCTGGCTCAGTGGTCGAACTGGGCCTCTTCCGTGGAGCCGGTGAGGGCCGTCAGGGAGGAGGTACCACCCTGGATGACGGTGGTCACGTCATCAAAATAGCCGGCACCCACCTCTTGCTGGTGGGAAACGAAGGTATAGCCCTTGCCACGCGCGGCGAATTCCGGCTCCTGGACCTTTTCGACATAGTGGCGCATGCCCTCGCCCTTGGCGTAGTCATAGGCCAGGTCGTACATGTTGAACCACATGCTGTGGATACCCGCCAGGGTGATGAACTGGTACTTGTAGCCCATGTCGGACAGGCGATCCTGGAACTCGGCGATAGTCTTGTCGTCCAGGTTGCGCTTCCAGTTGAAGGAGGGCGAGCAGTTATAGGCCAACAGCTTGTTGGGGTTTTGCGCCATCAGGGCCTCGGCGAACTCGCGGGCGAAACCCAGGTCTGGGGTTCCGGTCTCGCACCACACCAGGTCGGCATAGGGGGCATAGGCCAGGCCGCGGCTGATGGCCTGCTCTAGGCCATTCTTGACGTTGTAGAGGCCCTCGGCGGTGCGGGTGCCCGTGAGGAAGGGCTTGTCGTTGGCATCAAAATCGGAGGTCAGCAGATTGGCCGCCTCGGCGTCGGTACGGGCCAGCACCAGGGTGGAGACACCGCAGACATCCGCCGCCAGACGCGCGGCGATGAGCTTCTGTACCGCCTCCTGGGTAGGGACCAGCACCTTGCCGCCCATGTGGCCGCATTTCTTAACGGCGGCCAACTGATCTTCGTAGTGCACGCCCGCGGCGCCGGCGGCGATCATGTTCTTCATCAGTTCGAAGGCGTTGAGCACACCGCCAAAGCCCGCCTCGGCATCCGCCACGATGGGCAGGAAGTGGTCGATGTAGCCCGCGTCGCCGGGGCCAACACCGCGGCCCCACTGGATCTCGTCGGCGCGCTTGAAGGTGTTGTTGATACGCCGGACCATGGTCGGTACCGAGTCATAGGCGTAGAGAGACTGGTCCGGGTACATGGTCTCGGAGGTGTTGCCATCCGCCGCCACCTGCCAGCCAGACAGGTAGATGGCCTCGACCCCGGCCTTAGCCTGCTGCATGGCCTGACCTGCGGTGATGGCACCCATGCAGTTGACGTAACCCTTGCGAGCACCACCGCGAATCAGATCCCAGAGCTTTTCGGCCCCGTTACGGGCATAGGTATATTCGGGCTGGACGGACCCGCGCAGGCGGACCACGTCGGCAGCGGTATAACCACGGCTCACGTCCTTCCAACGGGGGTTGCTGGCCCAATCCTTCTCCAGGGCCTGAATTTGTTGCTCTCGGGTCATTGTTTTGGTCATGGGTTACTCCGCTTAGTGGTAGGCGCTGTGCTTGCGCAATGGATTTTTTTTTGAGGGAGAGGTAGCACCCCGCAAACCGCAGGGCGACACCTCCGCTAAGCCTAGATGCCCGCCGTTTCATCCAGTATTCGGTAGGCGGGTAGTGTGAGGAATTCTTCGAAGCTGTCCTGAAGGACGATATCCCGCAGGAGTTGCGCCGCGCGATCCAGGTGATTGGCTGCGGGGTCACTGGCGTTGGCCAGTTCGGAACGCGCCAAGTCCAGTTCCTCGGCCAGGGTTTGCTCGAACAGGGTTGGGGTCACCTGGCTACCATCGTCCAGAACCCCGCCGGGATAGCGTACCCATTGCCACAACTGGGCCCGGGCGATCTCGGCGGTGGCGGCGTCCTCCATCAGGTTGTGGATGGGGACCGCGCCTCGCCCGCCCAGCCAGGCGGCCATGTATCGCAAACCGGCGGAGACATTGTTGCGCAGGCCGGCCTCGGTGATGGTGCCCGAGGGCAGGGTGAGCAGGTCCTCAGCGACGATATTCAAATCATCTAGGGTCCGATGGAGTTGATTGGGGCCGGGCATGTACTGGTTAAAGACTTCCAGGGCCACGCTGACCAGGCCGGGGTGGGCTACCCAGGTCCCGTCGTGGCCATCCCCCGCCTCGCGTTCTTTGTCAGCCCGCACCTTGGCGAAGGCGCTGTCGTTGGCCGCCGGGTCCCCCTTGATGGGGATCTGGGCTGCCATGCCACCCATGGCATGGGCGCCCCGGCGATGGCAGGTCTTGATCAGCAGGCGCGAGTAGGAGCGGAGGAAGTGCACCAGCATGGTCACCTGGCCCCGCTCGGGCAGGACCCGTTCGGGGTAGGCATGGAAGCGCTTGATGAAACTGAAGATGTAGTCCCAGCGACCGCAGTTGAGGCCGCAGATGTAGTCCTTTAGCTCGTAGAGGATCTCGTCCATCTCAAAGGCGGCGGTGATGGTCTCGATCAGCACGGTGCAGCGGATGCTGCCATGAGGCAGGCCCAGGCGCTCCTCGGCATAGGTGAAGACCTCATGCCACAGTCGGGCCTCCAGATGGCCCTCCAGCTTGGGTATGTAGAAATAAGGGCCGCTGCCCCGGTCCAGCAGTTCCTGGGCATTGTGGAAGAGGTAGAGGCCGAAATCGAAGAGGGCGCCGGACATGGGCTGGCCGTCAACCTCCACATGCTTCTCAGGCAGAGCCCAGCCGCGGGGACGTACGATGAGGGTGGCCAGGGTGTCGTTGAGCCGGTAGTCCTTGCCCTCGGGGCTCTGAAAGGTCAGGGTGCGGCGGATGGCTTGGGAGAGATTTTGCTGCCCCTCGAGGGTGGCGCTCCAGGTGGGGCCGTGGGCATCCTCGAAATCGGCCATAAAACACTTGGCACCGGAGTTAAGGGCGTTGATGACCATCTTGCGGTCCACAGGCCCGGTGATCTCCACCCGACGATCCTGAAGGTCGGCAGGGGCAGGGCGCACCCGCCAGTCCCCGGCGCGGATGGTGACCGTGCTGGCCAGAAAGTCCAGGGATTCGCCGGCATTGAGTCGTTGCTGCCGGGCCACCCGCGCGGCCAGGAGTTCCCGACGTCGCGGGCCAAAGCGAAGTTCCAAGTCCACCACGAATTCCAGGGCCTCAGGGGTGAGGACCTCCTGAAGGCCATGGGGCACGGGGGCAAGTATCTGGACCTGAGGCATGGGCGTTTCCTGGGGATAGGTGGCGAATTTGTTGTTGGGTCAAGGGGACCCTTGTATTGTGCACTGCAACAAAATGGTGTAAAAAGCTCAGTAATTAAAGTCTAAAATTTCAATACATAGATTTGGAATATGCAATGGTTCGGCGCGACCCGGGGTCTGGGCCCGCACGCTATGAGCCAGCCAGGTGAATTTGAGAGGAGGAGACAGGGTTCATGGGCAACGTCCTGCAGGATCGGGCACACCAGATCGCACGTTCCATTCTGACCGGTTTTGACCGGCATTATTCTTATTTTCAAGAGATCACCAGTTCCGCTCGCCAACGTTTCGAGCGCGCCGACTGGGAATCCGTGCGGGCCGCCTCCGCCAAGCGCATCAGCTTCTACGATTTACGGGTCCGGGAGGCGGTCGACAAGGTGCGCTCCGCCTTCGGTATTGAGCATCTGGACGAACCCCTGTGGCAGGAGGTCAAGCGGGTTTACCTCCAATTGCTTGCCCGCCATAGTCGCCCCGAGCTGGCGGAGACCTTTTACAATTCGGTCTTCTGCCGATTGTTCGATCGCAGATATTTCAATAATGACAATATCTTCCTGGCCTCCAGCGTCAATCGCCGGGAGCTGGCGGACCGCTACCTGGTTTATATGTCCTTCCATCCCGGAGATGGCGGGCTTGAGCAGTGCGTTTGGGAGATCCTCTCCGCCTATTATTTCACCCTCCCTTACGAGGACCTCCAACGGGATACCGAGAGAATTGCCGCGGCCTTCCGGGGTCGCAGCGCCCTTGGTACCTGTAGCCTGGAGGAGATGCGTATCGACGTGTTGGAATCCCCCTTCTACCGCAACAAGGCGGCCTACCTGATCGGGCGCGTGGTGCGGAAGGAAGAATGTCAGCCCTTCGTGATCCCCCTCGTCAACAATGAGGCGGGCGCCATCTTTGCCGATACCCTGCTTACCCAGGGCGAGCAGGTGGACGCGGTGTTCAGTTTCACCCGCGTTTATTTCATGGTGAAGACCCCGGTCCCGGCAGCCACCGTTGACTTTCTGCAGAGCCTGATGCCCGGTAAGTCTCTCGCCGATCTCTACATGAGCATTGGTTTCCAGAAGCAGGCCAAGAACGAGTTCTACCGCGACTTTTTGGATCACCTGGCCAACTCGGATGACCTCTTTCAGATCGCCCCCGGCACCCGGGGCATGGTCATGCTGGTGTTTACCCTGGCATCATTCCCTTATGTATTCAAAGTGATACGAGACCGATTCCCCCCACAGAAGGAGGTTACCCGGCAACAGGTAAAGGATCGCTACCAGCAAGTCAAGAATCACGACCGCATGGGCCGGATGGCGGACACCCTGGAGTTCTCGGACGTGGCCTTCCCACTTCACCGCTTCTCTCCCGAACTGTTGCGGGAAATCGAGGCCGAGGTGCCCTCCCTGGTGGAGGAGGCAGGCGATATGCTGGTGTTGCGTCATCTTTATATCGAACGGCGCATGACCCCCCTGGATATCTACCTCGCCGAGGCCAGTCCCGCGGAGCAGCGCGCCATCCTGGATGACTGGGGTCTGGCCCTCAAGCAACTCATGGGCGTCAATATCTTTCCGGGGGATCTCCTCTTCAAGAACTTTGGGGTCACCCGTCTGGGTCGGGTGATCTTTTACGATTACGACGAGATTTGTTATCTCGATGAGTGCAAATTCCGCAAAATCCCTCAGGCCCGTACCCTCGACGATGAAATGAGCGCCGAACCCTGGTACACCGTAAATCCCGGGGATGTCTTCCCGGAGGAATTCCCTACCTTTCTGACTAACAGCCAGGCATTGCGCCAAATCCTTTTCGACACCCACCCGGAAATATTCGACTACCGCTATTGGCAATGGCGTCAGAAGGACATCGTCAACGGGGTTTTTGAAGACGTTTTTCCCTATAGCCAGGAACTGCGTTTCGAACGCCCTGAGGCCCTATCCCCGACCCCAGGTCTTGACGGTATTTCAGTGAGTTAGACCAGACAGGCGCGCCGATGTCCGGCGGGTTCTCTCGGGTCGGATTTCCCCCTTATCTTGACCTAGGTTAAGGATCAGGATTGGATGCCCCGTCACGATCATGGATGGTATGGGTAACCGGGTGAGTGACATGCAAGAACCAAGCTTCCAACATTGGGTGCGTAATGCCCTTTTCGCGGCGGGCCTGCTGGCCAGTTGCACCCAGGCGGCCATGGAACCGTCCTTCGATAAGGTGGATTTGCGTAACGGCAGGGATATCAATGAGGTTTGCGCCGGGTGTCACGGTGAATTCGGGCAGGGTGGCAAGGAGGGCGAATACCCCCGACTCGCGGGTCTGCCCGCCGCCTTTATCGCCCACCAGCTTGCTCTGTTCCGGGATCGCAAAAGGACCAATCTGGCCATGGTCGAATCCGTCGATCACCGACAGATGCCCGACCCCGACATCCAGGATGTATCCGTTTATCTCGCGGGCCTCGAAATTGCCAGCAGGCTGCCCCCCGCCGATGAGACGGCCCCGGGCTTCAATGCCTACCAACGCCTGCTCGCCAGCAAACGCCTGGTCCAGATTCCCCGCGCCGCAGGCGACATCGAGGCCGGAAAAAAAATCTATCGGCGCGAATGCGCCTCTTGTCACGGTGCCCAGGGTCAGGGTGACCAGAAAGATGCGGTGCCATTCCTCGCTGGTCAATACACCAACTACCTCTGGCGCCAGATCGACAAATTCTTCGACAAAGGGCGCGTTCACGATCCCTCGGAACCCGATGCCGAGGAGCTGCTCGCAGCCTTCAGGGCCGACGAACTCCGGGACATCTTCGCCTATCTGTCCACTCTGGATGACTAGGAGCGTCCATGCCTCGGGCGCGCATCAGGGCAGATCGCTGCGCTTAAAAAGGACATAGCCAAGCCAAGCGCTCAGGGTACCCAGCAAGGTAGGGTAAAAGAGGGCGAAGGCGATATAGCCAGCCTGGCCGAAGGCGTCGAGGATGACGTAGGCGGAGGGGCCGAGCATGACCAATTGGTGGTCGAGAAGGAGCATGGCGGCCGTGCGGAAGACCTGGAGAGGATTGACCAGGGCAATGGCGACGGCGGTCTCCGGGGGGAGTTGGCCGCGGATCAAAACGCCCAGGAGGATGAGGTCGAGGAAGAGCAGCAGGGTAAGCCAGAGGACAAAGGCTGAGGCCTGGGCGACATCGGCGGAGCGGGTTAGGGTGGAGAGCAGCATCGCCAGGCCCAGAAAGCACCAGGCTAGGGCCATGAGGAGGCCGGTGTAATAGATAAAGAGGGTCCAGGGGATCTCGGCACCACGGAACGCCCCCCAGACAATGGCCGCGACCATGGCCAGGAAGACCGGCAGAAAGACCACCAGAAAGCGCCCGGCGAGCTTGCCCCAGTACCAGGCCGCCAGGCCGATGGGCAGGGAGAGCAGATACTCGTAAACCCCAGCCTCTCGATCACCGGCCACCGAGCGCACCGTGGTGATGATGACAAAGACCGGTAGTATGGCCATGGCGAGCTGGATATAGGTCACCATCAGGCGGGAGAGTCCGGTGAAACCCATGATCCGCGACTCGGTGAGCCCGAAGGCGAAGAGCAGTGCCACCAGGCCGCCGAAGATCAACGTGTAGGCGAAGAACCATTTGGCCCGGAGCGATTCCAGGACGTCGGTGTGGGCGGTCAGCCAGAGGTGGCGCATGTGACGGCTCCGGCGCTATTGCTGGATGGAGTCGAGGTAGATGGCGATCTCGCGTACGGTGCGGACCTCCAGGTTCTCGCTGAAGACCGGCATCTTGTGCGCGTCCGCTGCGACCTGGTGGCCGCCATCCACGGCCATCAAGACCCGCTCGGTGACGCTGGGCGGGCCTAAGTGGCGCAGCACGGTCAGGTTGCTGGGGGTGACCTTGAGCAGGCCTTCCAGGGGCCCGCGGCCATCCGCATCTACGCCGTGGCAGTTGGCGCAAAAGAGCAGATAATGGGCCTGACCGCGCTCCAGCGTGGCCTTGTCCGGGATGGGGTCCGCACCCGCCGGCCCGGCCAGGCCGATGGCGGCCAGGGTCGCGGCGATGATTGTCGTTTTGTGGTTCATGACCTTACCTCTGTTGTATCGAAACCTGGTGGGAGGGACCCTCGGCCCGACGTAGGGTCGCAGCGGGGGCGCCGCTCCCACAGGAGACTGGCTTAGCGACCCGGCGGGGCGGCATCAAGTTGCCCACCGTGGATGTTGTACTTGGCCTCGACGGCGAAGATGTGTTGCTTGGCAGCGGCCCAGTCCAGGGTCTCGGGGGCGGGGGCGACTTGGGCCCCGAGCCCATACTCCATGGGCGTGACCTGGCCCCGGACGTACCAAGCCGTGCGGGCGTCGATCCAGGACCCCTCGTGCCAGTCCGTCACCCAGATCTCGGTGCGCGGGTCGTCTCGGAAGGGTTTGTCCTCCAACCAGACGACAGCGCAGCCGATATCGTCGAAAAACAGCACCTTGGAGCGATCCTCTGTCTGAGGTACCCGAATCTGTGCGTCATGCTTGCGGTCGGAGAGCACCATGCGGCAGCGCTCGCAGGCGAAGCGGTCCCACTTCGGTTCCAGCGGGCCGCTGCCGGGGTCGTTCGAGCAGGCGGCAAGGGTGCCAAGCAACAGCTGAAGCAGTAGGGCGCTAATGGCAAGCCGCAGCGAGGTCCCCGCATGGGGACGGCTCCGCACTCGCGCGCCGGCCTTACCATTCCCGGCCTGGGTCCCTGCGTCCTGGCCGGGACGCCGGCCTCGTGCTGGTGTCGAGGTCGGGTGGAGACCAGCGTCAACCATGGGTGTTCTCCTGCTGTGGGGCCGCCGGGTTGGCTTCATCCATGTGGATCTGGGCCAACAGGGCGGCGTAGCGGGACAGGACCCCGAGAAAGCGTAGCCGGTCCGGCCCGGCGACTGAGCCCTCCCAGTCCAGTCCGGCGGCGTCACTGCTGAAGCCCCAAGCGGCGATGGCCCGGGCGAAGGCATCGTCCGGACGCAGCAGGCCGACACGGCAGCGCAGGCGGCTGGCCAGGTCCACCAGGTCGGCCACCCGGTCGTCCAAGACAACGCGGCCCTGGTCCAGCTCGATAACTCGGTTGACCAAGGCGGCGACCTCGTCCAAGCGGTGGCTGGAGATCAGCATGGCGGCGCTGTCCTGCTTCTCCGCCAGGAGCTGAAAAAAGATGTAGCGGGCCCCCGGGTCCAGGTTGGCGGCGGGCTCGTCCAGGACCAGGAGGTCGCTGTCCCGGCCCAGGGCAATGGCGATCAGAAGCTTCTGCTTCTGACCCCCGGACAGCTTCACGAAGGGCTGGCGGCGGAAGCGCTCCGCGTCCAGGCCCAGGCGTGCGGCCACCTCTACCATGCGCGTGGGGTCGGCGTCGCAGACCCCGGCGGCGAACCGAAGCAACTGACCCACGGGCATCTTGAGCGGTGGCGGTAACTGGGGCACGAAGCCGATGCGGGATAGGACTTCAGTCCTATGGGTGCGCGGGTCCAGTCCATCCACGGTCACCCGCCCACCGCAGGTGTATTCCCCCAACAGGCAGCGGATCAAGGTGGTCTTGCCGGCCCCGTTGGAACCGACTAGGGCGACCCGATGACCACGCTCGACCTCCAGGTCCAGGGCCTTGAGGACATCCACACGGCCGAAGCGCTTGCTGACCTGTCCAAAACGAATCATTGAAGCACACCCATCAAAGCACCTTGGCCAGGCCCTTGATTTTGAAAGTCAGGGAGTTGGTGGGGCAGATGTCCACGCACAGACCGCAGCGGGTGCAGTCCGCCGCCACATCGACATGGGTGTCTTGGGCACGGCCCTTAATGGTGATATCGAGCACATGGGGGACCAGACAGACCTTGCGGCAGTCCCCCTCGTGGTGGCAGGACTCCACGTTGTACTGCACCCGCACCGGCGAGGTCAGCCCGACCAGGCCGTAGGTCAGACCGATGGGGCAGACATAGCGGCACCAGGCCCGGCGCGAGACGAAGACCTCGAAGAAGAGCAGCGCCAGGACCCAAAGCAGGGCTACTCCTGGACCATAGATCAGGGCGCGGCTGGTGATACCGGTGGGCGAGATGGTTTCGAAGACCGTATAGCCCGTGGCCGCGGTCAGTCCGGCAAAGATCAGATAGAAGACTGCGCGTACAGCGCGGTGGAAGCGGATGTCACGCACCCACTTACGAGCCGCCAGCTTGAGGTGCAGCCACTCGGCCAACTCGGCGATCAGGTGATAGGGGCAGGCCCAAGAGCAGAAGGTCCGTCCGCCCAGCAGCCACCAGAGGACCAGGACCGTGGCGGTGCCGATCACCAAGTTAAGTACCACATGCTTGAAGGCCAGCATGACCTGGAGGGCCGAGTTGAGATCGGCGAAGTGGAAGCCCACCACCCGCGAGGCGGTCATGGCCCCCTCGACCAACTGGACATCGAACTGATACGAGACTACGAACAATAGGTTGACCACAATGAGCGTGATCCACCGGCGATTCCGCCACTTGTGGCGGTGGGCGGTCCTGGCGTGGGCCGCCTCGATGGCCTCCAGGTGCTCCTTCGTCAGGCGCTCCTTGGCCTTCTGCTCATAGATAAACTTGACCTCCTGGGACTGGCGCTCGGGCAAAGGGCGCTCGACGCCGAGCCCCAAAAGGTGACGCAGGGAGTCAAGGATATAGTTCATGCCGGCACCTCCGTCACCTGGTCGATGTCGATGACGATGGCGGTGGGCTCCACTGGGCAGACCATCTCGCAGACGCCGCAGCCGACGCAGCCGTCTTTGACCACCGGCATTATGCCGACACCTCCGTCGGGCTTGGGCTCTAGGGAGATAGCGTGACGCGGCGGGCATTCGTTCCCGATCTTCTCGGCCACCCGGGCGACCTGTCCGGGCTCGGGCGGTTTCTCCGCGGCGCACTCCAGGATGCGGATCTCGATGGGGCACTGGCGCACGCACAGGTCGCACAGCTCCAGGTCGTAGGGGTGTTCGGCCACCGGGACAGGGGTCCAGCGGTCTACCTCGGCGTAGCGCAACTTGCCGTGAAAATCGGGGCCCCGTGCGAGGCCCTTGAAGCCATGTCCCTTCATGGCCAGACAGGCGTCTGGCCGATCCAGGCGCGCAAAACCCATACGGGTGTCCGCGGGAAAGTCCAGATCGTGGGTCAGGGCACCTGTGGGGCAGGCGAGCACGCACTGAAGGCCGTCGCAGGAGAAGTCGCAGGCTTGGGCGCGGGCGTCGATGAAGGGTGCGCCGACCCCGACGCCATCAGTCAGGTCGGCGAGATGGATGGCTTCCACCGGGCAGACCTGCACACACTGACCGCACTTGATGCAGGCGGCGAGAAATTGTTGCTCGTTAAGTAGGTCTTTGATGGCGCCGGGTGGTCGCAGGCGGGCATTGGCGTTCCCGATCAAGGGGGCCAATCCGGCCAGGGAAACCCCGACCATGCTGATACCGAGGCCCAGGGTGCGCAGAAACTCCCGGCGATTCAGTTCGCGCCGGACTTTGGAGATGGGGGGCTTGGGTTTGGATGTAGTTGCGTTCATGAGGCTTTACTTCCCATCTAGGGCGCCACGCAGGGCCTCGAGGGCATCGAACCCGCCCGTACCCTTGGGTTGGGACGGCGCCTTCTCCTCGGGCACCTCCTCGCCCTTTCCGCCGGGCAGAACCGCGCCCACATCTGCGATGGCCAGCTCGACCTCGGCACCCCAGAGGGGACGCTCGTCGCGCACCATCAGATCGGGGGCGGACAAGGGCGCCAGGCGTTCGAGGAAGTCGAGCACTTCGAGTAGGGGTGACCCTTTGAAGAACTGCGCCGGGGGGACGTCCATCCAAAGACGGTCGGCATAGTCGTAGAGGGCATAGGGGGTATCGCCGATGCCATCGCCATCGCGGTCGAAGCCCTCGTAGTCGTCCCAGTAGTTGCCCTCCCAGTGGTTGCGATTGGCGGTCTTGCCACCCTCCACCACCACCTGGGTGATGTTCCCCTGAAACTTGTTACCGATGAAGGCGTTGCCCTGCCAGTCGTTGAGGAACCTCACCGCCACCCCGTTGTAGGCAATGAGGTTGTCGCGGATACTGTTGCTGGTCCCGGGCTGGTAGGGGGAGACATCGAGATAGAGTCCAACCGCGCAGTAGAGCACCCGATTGCCCTCGATGGTGACATCCGAGGTCTCCTTGAAGCCGATGCCGATCCCGGTGGCCCCGGCGGCGTTGGCGATGAGGTTGTTACGCACCACGACCCCATCGCTGTACATGAGGAAGATTCCCACCGAGTTATCCTCGTAATGGTTGTCTTCGACCCGATTGGTCTGGGAGTACATGAAGTGCAGGGAATAACGCCCGCGGCGGGCATCGTTGCGGGCGATCAGGTTGTCCCTTGAGTACCAGACCACGGTATCGCGGGAGTCGCGGATGATGTTGTCAGTCACCTGGTTGCGGAAGCTGTACCAGATTCGGACGGCATCCCCACGGATTCCCAGGTCCACCGCCTTGGATGAGATGCGGTTCCGCCGCACGACGTTGTCCTCGGATTGCTGGAGATCGACACCAAACAGACAGTCGTCGATCTGGTTGTCCTTGATGACATTGAAGTTGCCGCGCACCTGCACTCCTGAATCGATGTCGTTGTGGGAGTTGCCGGAGTTGGTCAGGCGCAGCCCCTTGAGCGTGGCCCCGCTGGTCTTGAGCAGGACCACGGTGCCGTGGCCGCCACCGTCGATAGTCACCTGCCCTGCCCCAACGATGCTCAAGGGCTTATCGACCACGACCGGGCCCGCGTAAGTGCCTGGAGGCGGAGTCAGGACGGCGCCGGGCTCCGCCGCGTCCACCAGGGCCTGGAAGGGTGGGTATGCCGCTTGGCCCAGAGTGACCGGGGCCCAAGACCACAACAGTGCCGCTATGGTCAGAACACCTGGGTATACGGTGGATGCGCTTCGCTGATCCACTCTATATGCGTTGGCGGTCCAGCCATCGCGTAGGTTAGATAAGGCGCACTGGAGGTGGACATAGCAAGACGCCAGGCGTCGACCACATCGCAGCCGCCATTGCCGGATATTCATATGCGGTCGCCGCTCACCCGCCCCGCAGTGCCTTGCGCCGCAACAGGGCCGCCAGGATGAGTACGGCGCTCATGACCAGCATCAGCCCAAAGCCGATGGCGGGATAGGAGTGGGTTGCAAACTGGGCGACCTTACCCTGGCCAAACACTGTGGGCATGAAGGGCTTCACGGTGAAGGCGCCCATATCGTTCAGAGTATGACCATACCACCAGAGCCAGGCCGAGTAGTCGATCAGGAAAAACAGCGGCAGGGCAATGGGTACCAGCACCAGGAGCCAGTAGAGCAGGCCGCTGCTCTTGCGCGCCCCCCAAAGCAACAGCAGCATGGCACCGACCAGAAGCCAGAAGACGGCGTGGGCCGTCCCGCTCATGGTTGCGGCCATCGGGCCAATCTCGGCTGGGTTGTTGAAGTAACGCCCCAGGCTCCTCTCATAGTGCCACGCAAGCATCTGGCTGCCGGACCCTGTCCATGTCTGCTGATGTCCAGGACGCTCGCTGTCCCTGGTGAAACTGTTCTTGAGGTTGTCCAGGAAACGCTGCTTGTCCGGCGTAGACCCCGGCGCCGCAGGGGCAGGTTTTGCCTCGGGCATGGACTTGGCCAGCTCGGCCTTGAGGCGGGCGATCAGGGCCTGACCGGGGCTCAGTTGTTTGGCCTCGGCCTCGCCGGCGGATTGGTCCATGGAGGTCACCATGGCCTCCAGATAGCCTCGATTCTGATACTGGAGGCCATTGGCGCCATAGAAATACAGGCCCATCCAGCCGGCCAGCGCGGCAAAACCTAGCCCCATCATCACTAGCCGAAGCTGGGCATTGGGAATGATGAAGCCCACCAACATCACGCCCAACATGGTCACCAGGAAGGGCGAGTAGGCGCGCTCGATCACGCCACCGGCGGCGATGGGGTACATGCCCACATAGTGGTTGATGGTGTCCATCTCATGAACACAGTCCAGGGCCTCGGTCTCCGTGATCTCGGCCTTCTCGACCTTTTTGCAGCCGTTGAAGACGCCATTCATCTGGAAGTGGATACGGACCCCGTCCGGGAAGGCCTCCGGCGGGTAATTGGGCGCCGTCAGGGATACCCACCAGATCGGGACCAGATAGATGACGACCAGGAGGACGAGGGCTGCCGCGACGAGGATATAGGCCAGGGGATTGGTCTTGGTTGGGGTGACGGCATTCATGGTGGGCCTACAAGCAGCATTGGGAGGGGCGCACGCGGTGCCCTCCGGAAGGCCCCCTGGGCAGTGCATGACCAGAGGGCCGCTGGGCAATCAGATACGGATCAATCGAAGTCAGGATTCTTCCAGTCCGCCGAAGGAGCCATCTTGTCGGCCGGCGGCTTGATGCGCGAGGCGTAGTCGCACACCGCGAGCAGTTGCTGCTCGGTGAACTCGTGGACCTGTTTGACCATGTCCGGGTTGGCGTTCTTGCGGTCACCGGCCTTGATTTCGCGGAATTGACGCAGGATGTATTCGTAGTGTTGACCCTGAAGCTTCGGGTAGAACTTTTCGGCGTTGCCCTCGCCGGTTTCGCCGTGGCAGCGTACGCAGTTGTCTGCATAAAGTTGCTTGCCGAGTTCCAAGTCGGTGCCCGGCCCGACGCCGTTATCTGGGGTCATGGGGAGCTTGGCCAGGTAGGCGACCACGTCCGCCAGGGCCTGAGGGCCGCCGATGGAGCTTGGCAGGGCGAAGGGGTACATGGTGGGGTTGTTGCGGTTCAGGGCGCGGATATCGGCTAGCTGCTTGATGACAACGGTGCCGTGTTGCCCCGCCAGTTGCGGGAAGGTCCCGTCCTTGCTACCCCAGCCCTCCGGGAGGTGACAGGCGGCACAGACTTCGTAGACGTCCCGCCCATTCTCGGGGTCACCGACCAGGTGCAGGGCCTCGTCCTTCTCGCCACCCTCCTCGTTCCAGGCCAAGGCAGAACCTTGGGCCAGGGCGAATGCAACACCGGCCGCCACTGCAAGGCCCTTCAAAATGACATGTTTGCGCATCGGGAAACTCTCCAGCGTGTGACTGCGATCGACCGGGGATCCGCCCTCGGGCGCGGTCGCCTGATTACACGGGCTAGGCACCTGCCCCGCCCCTAACCTCGCCCATGCTACTCCAGATCGACCGAGTGGCCTTGACAAGGGTCAACCGCCGGCCCAACCCCGGCGATCGAGAAATGGCCTTATTTCAGGGTCGCCACCCAGTCGGCGAGGGTGCGCATCTCCTCTTCCGAGACGAGGTGCATGATCCCCTTCATGGCCGCGGTCTGGCCGTTGTTGCGTGCCCCCGTTTTGATGTCGTTCATCTGGGCATAGGCGTAATCGGCGTTCTGGCCGGCAAGTTTCGGGTAGGTGGGTAGGATTGGGGTGTTGGCGTCCTTGCCATGGCAGGCGACGCAGGTCTTCTTGGCGAACAGGGTCGGTCCGTCATCCGCGGCCTGGGCCAGAGGGATCACGCCCAGCAATGGGGCGATCACCAACAGGGTCTTGTTCTTCATGGCAAAACCTCGGCAGATAAATGGATTTGTCGATTGCGGACAGGGCGAGGGGGGCTCGCGCCCCCCTCGGATACGGGTCAGTCCACCGACTGACCGCTACTGGACCTTCTTGGCCCCGTTCTCCTCCAGGAAGGTCTTGGCGCGCAGGCCAAGGTCGGCCGTCTTGACCTGGTACTGCCACCACTGGTTCGCCCAGAGCATGGCGTTCTGCCAGTCTCCCTTGGCGGCAGCAGCTTCGGCCTTCTCCTTGGACTCCTTGGCGAAGCCCAGTTGGTCGGTGGCATCCTCGACCAGGGCGACGACGGTGGGGAAGTCCTTGAAGTTGTGGCTGGTGATGAAGGCGACCACCATGTCGATAACGCCCTGGGTCTCGATATTGGTTTTGACCTGGGTCTCGTAGTCGGCCTTGGTATAGCTGACGCCCTCCTGCATGCCGGCGGCCGTGGCCTGGTAGCCCTTTGGCTGGACCAGCAGGTAGCCCTGCATCTCAAGGTGCAGCGCCGAGCAGAACTCCGTGCAGTAGTAAGGGTAGACACCAGGCTTGTCGGCCTCAATGGTCACAGAGGCGGTCTTGCCGGGCTCGATCGACAGCTGGACCGGGTGCCCGTACATGGCAAAACCGTGCACCTCGTCCTCGGCCCGCTCCAGGTTGGTCAGGTGGATTTCGACGGTATCGCCCTCCTGGGCCTCAATGATCTCCGGGGTGATGTGCGAGCGGATGACCGTACCCATGACCGTCACCTTGCACTTGCCGGCGGCATCGCAGGAGCGCTCGGTCTTCTCGCGCCCGGCGCGGGTCGCGTAGGGCGACTTCTCGTCGGTGCGGCTATTCCAGCCGGACTTGTAACGCACCTCGGGCTGGAGCTTATCGGCCTTGATGGCGACCACATAGTGGGGTTCGCCCAGGGGCAGCGGCATGTCGTAGAGCAACTGCATCTTGTCGCCGCTGATGTCGATCAACTGGTGGTTCTGCGGGTGCAAGGGGCCCACCGGATTGAAGCGGTCGATGGCCAGCTTATTCATGGCCACCAGGTACTTGCCGTCAGGATTGACGCTGTCGCCTTCCATGGTCATCAGATGGCCAATGTTGTAGTGGATGGACAACTTGTCCAACACCTTGCCCTCGCAGTAGTTCCATTTGGCGACCATGGAATCCACGTAGAGGGAGGTGTAGGCGATACAGGGCTTGGAATCGAACTGGGTGTGGAGGGGCCCAAGACCCAGCTCGGCCTGCACCTGCAAGGCGTCCTGCATGGCGATGATGGGGATACCGTAGGGGTCCTTGCCCTCGAATTTGCCCTCCTTGATGGCCGCCATGATCTTGTCGAAGCTGTAGACGGAGGCGTGGCTGTCGAGTTTACCGGAGACGATCAGGAACTTGCCGTCCGGGGTCACGTCGACGCCGTGGGGGCTCTTGGGTTCGGGGATCAAGAACAACAGCCCCTCGGCCACCGCCTGCTCCATGGGGATCACGGTCATCCCGTTACGCTTCTCGAACTTACCCGCCTTGACCAACTCCGCTGCCTTCTTCCAGTTAGTGACGTGCAGGAAGTCGGTGTCCTTGGAGGAACAACCTGCCTCGAAGGGTGGACGCCCGCGCTCGATACCGCCGACATAGCGCTCGGTACAGAAAGAATTGGTGAAGCCCCAGCCGTAGCTGTCCTTTTTGCCGGCGTCAGACAGATCCTGGCTATAGGGCGGCAGTTCGAAGGTAAAGGAGTTCTCGGGGACGATACGCCCCTTTTCCTTGTCGAAGGCCCAATACGTCAGGCCGCCGCGGTACTTGTCGTTGAACTCCTCCAGGGGGGCGAAGCCAACGTCGCTGTAAGGTGCCGCGTACTGGGTCGCCTCCATCACGTACTCGGTGTTGGGCGTCACAAAGGCGCCGCCGTGCTCGGAGCGGAACAGCGGGTTGACCACGATCTGCTTGGTCTCGAAGTCCTTCAGGTCAATGACAGCCACCCGGGGGTTCGCCTTGTCATTAATGAATAGGTAACGCCCGTCGTAGTCGCCCTCGGTCTCCGAGAAAGCTGGGTGGTGCGTGTCGCCGTAGTTGAGATCCTTGCCATCGATCTTGCCCTGGGCTAGGACGGCCTTGGACTCGTCGTCGAAACCATAGCCCTGCCAGGGCTCGGGCGTGAAGACGCCGATGTACTTCAGGATGCGCATGGAAGGGATGCCGTAGACGATTACCTGCCCGCTTTGGCCGCCGGAGCTGAAGGCGAGATACTCGTCGCGGCCCCCAGTGGGGGTGTAGGTCTTGGCCGCGGCCAGCAGGTCTTTCTCGCTCAAACCTCGGCGTTGCATGGTGTCCTGTAGGGTCTCTGCCGACCAGGCCGCCGAAGCCGCACTCATCGCCATGACCGCCCCGACTGCGACGGATAAACCGCGCCTGGAAACCTTATTCATCGAACCGCCCTCTCGCTATGGGTATATAGGGATAATCCACGTGGTTTGCGGCCCGTGGTGCCTGGGAAACATATCCCCGAAGGCCGCGGCTAGCCTTGACGCAAGTCAAATCGCGAGCACCGATGTGTCGTATGACATCGTTGTGACCTAACCTATCTTTGTCACCGCCCCCAAAAGCTTCTCATGTTTTCAATGGGTTGCGATTTTCAGATGGCGATATTGGTCACTACATTTGTGAGAACTCAGCGCTGGGATCGATGAGGGTCTTCTCG
>WBZT01000429.1_pt1 | contig 34095 bp, 28 predicted proteins | sample 5204241 | NCBI WGS metagenome assembly WBZT01 (sample SAMN12344358, study PRJNA552823) | activated sludge metagenome | biome: Activated sludge suspended growth; feature: Nitrification reactor; material: Wastewater; isolation source: activated sludge from nitrification reactor of wastewater... | reverse complement strand
GCCATCCGGTTGTGCGGCTTTTATGAAATTTAGCCGCTAAAGTTCTTGATTTTGGAATGCGTTTTAGCTAAAGCGTGGTTTGATGCCATCCGGAGAAGCGGGTCTGCAGACGACGCAGGCCCATCGTTTGGCAATCCTAGCCGTCGACGTGGCCAGCCGACAGCCGATAATGATCGGCGTCGCATACACCTTCACGATCCCCCGAAAAATCGAAAGCAAAAACCACGCCGTATTACCTGTGTCGCATAAAATCAATGGCTTGGTTCTGGTTTATGGAAAACCGAAGGGCGAACTGTAAAAATAGTCGACAGTCCTCGGCAACACTCTGCCGTGCTTGGGCTTGGGCGTGACCAGTGCTCCCGGGTACTTGCGGTCGCAGGCGGAAGGCATATCCACCGCGAGGCGTGCATTGCTTCAGTGATCGGGTTCAATATCGTCCTGGTCGTCGTTCTGAAGCGCTCGAAGTTCCTCGGTCAGCGCCTCGATGCTCGGCAGGACGCCCGCCATGGCATCAGGCAGGGCGGTGCGGTAGGTGGAGACCCCCATCGGCGTATTGATGTCACGCAGTGCATACTCGACGACCGTCCCCTTCTTGCTCTTGCAGAGCACGAGGCCGATCGTTGGCGCATCGACAGTCTGGTTGCGCACCAGGTCATCGACGGCGGCGAGGTAGAAATTGAGCTTGCCGACGTACTCGGGCCGGAAGGCGGTATTCTTGAGCTCGATCACCACGTAGCAGTGCAGGCGGGTGTGGTAGAAGAGCAGGTCCATGAAGAACTCGTCGCCCTCCACCTCAAGACGGTACTGACTTCCCACAAACGCGAAACCGACGCCGAGTTCGATCAGGAAATCTCTCAGGCGCAGCACGAGCGCCTTTTCGATGGTGCGCTCGTTTGACGCATCCGTGATCCCGAGGAAGTCGAAGGTGTAGGGGTCCTTGAGGATGTCGCGCGCCAGGTCGGACTGTGGCCACGGCAGCGCACGATCGAAGTTGGTTTGCGCGGCACCCGCGCGCCGGTGAGCGGCCGTCTCGATCTGGAGTTCGAGAACCGACCGGCTCCAGCCGTTTTCGATGGTCTTGCGGATATACCCCTCGCGGGTCGGCCGGTCCTTGACCTGGTCGATGATGACGCAGTTGTGCCGCCATGGGATTTGTCCACCAAACTGGTGGACAATTGCTTCCTCCGGCCACGCTGAGGCAAATGCCCGCATGTAGAGCAGATTGGTGCGGGAAAAACCTCTCATGTCGGAGAACTCGGCACGGAGGTCGCGGGCCAGTTGGTCGATGACCTTCGCCCCCCAGCCCTGGGCGGATTGGCGTTCGAGAATCTCCTTGCCGATGCGCCAATAGAGCAGGACCAGTTCCCGGTTAACGGCGAGGCCGGCCTTGAGTCTCGCCGTGCGGATGGTGGTCTTCAACTCCGCAAGCCATGCGGCGTAGTCGGGAGGGATAAGGGTTGTCACGCTTGGGGTGTCATGGTTTGCGGCGAGTCACTTGATCTGGAATTGTCCACCAGGCTGCTGCACTGTTGCGCGACGGTAGCTCGTTGGGCGGTACGCTCAGCCTTTCGGTGACTCATGCGGAAATCCCTACACCCCCAAAAGTCTGATGCTGACGACGATCGGATATGTATTCGGAATTGTACAGCGGGAAGATTCTCTGCAGACGATTTGTGGCTCGCCAGATCAAGCGCGTTTGCGGAGTCAAGCGTCAATCGACCCGGCACGCCTCCCAGGGTCGGCCCGCCGGCATGGAACGAAGCGCGAAGAACGGCTTCGCCATACATCGCGCCGAACCCACCGCTAGGGAATAGATGGGCCATCCTGGCCAGATCGGAGGCCGTGTCTACCAGACCAGAGAGGATTCGGCACCGGCAACGCCAGTGCTGCGCACTCTTGTCCAACCTGCGCAAATCTGCAATCGACCATGGAGCAAGAAAGGGCAGTAACGTGAGCAGGTTTCACGCGATCATCCTCAGGTCAGCGATGGCACGTTGCAGGCCTCGAACCACGTCAACCCACGCCTTGTCGTGGCTACTCCAAATGTTTCAAGAAAATGTATCTGATGACATTCCCACCTGACGGGTTCGCCCAAACCACCAAAGACTCCCTCAACTCGCACGATGCGCAATCGCTTCAAGAATTCTTAAAGCAGTCTGACGCCAGCCCGGTGTCGCGGGTACCACCGTCTCCGCCAGCCTGATCGCTTCCAGATCGTCAGGCACGTTCCATTCTCGGTTGTCCATTCGCAGAAGGATGCTCCGGGCGAGGCAGTCCACCAGAGAGTCTTGATTCGGTCAATTGGACCTCAATTTCAGATTCCGACTCAATTTCTTCCTGCGATCGTCCGTTAATCAATGCAAGACCTTCTGCTCTCTGGAGGAATAACGTGATCTACGCGTGCACCAACGATACTGATCTCGATGAACTCATCGGGACTCAATGCTGGGAAGGCCAGCGGCTGTCGTTCCATTACGGCCCGCTCGTTCAGGCCATGAAAGCGGGCGAAGAGTTGGTCCTGGAGAACAGTGCCGCGTTGTCGGCTTTCATGCTCGCGAAGGTTCGCCTGATGCTCGGCGCCATGATTATCGAGGACACCTCAGAAGAGATCTACCCCCACGATGGTTTTCGGCTGACGCTCGGGTAAGGTCGGCTGGATCTGCTGTTCGAGCAAGCCACCGGTCTCGAGAAGCGCTGCTTGCAGGCGCTGGATGCCCGCGAGGATCCAGACGCCGAAAGAAGCCGGGAGCCTGCTCTCCGGTTACGGGTTTGCCGGTGCGGCGATGCAATTGTCCGCGATTGGTATGGTATCGACGGCAACGGCAACGGGTTAGACAGCGAGGAGTCGCCCCCACGGCAAGGATCCAGCGGTCGTGCCGACGCCGACGAGCTTGAATTGTCATGCTCCGTGGAAGACTTGCTCCAACACGCATCGGGACGGGACGACGCACTGGCAACCGAGGTTGAGAGCGAGATCAACCAGTATCGTCACCAGGCGCACTGCATCGCGGAGATGCTGGCGACGCTGGGGCATCTGCAACTCCTTGTACACTCCCCGCGCCGGACAAGCGGTGGAGAGCAGCGTGCTTCCCGTCTCACCGCTTGCGAGGCCATCGGCGTCGCACCCGCTGCCACGATCGCTTCACTGGAAGCAGCAGGAGCAAGGTCTTGACGTTTAGGTCCGCTTCCGACCCCAAGCTGCCTCATGACATCTGCAGGTACTATGGCAGCTTTATGATCATCAAGCTGCCGGTCGCGCGAATCCGAATTCGGGCAACTATTCGGCCTTTACGGCTGTTGGGGCAACGAGTTACAGGTGGCCGGTATGGACTGGTTACCGGCCACCTAGCCACGATACTGGCAGCAGCCCATCAATAGCGAACTCGAAATACGGCGGTCTTTTTGATTAATACGTCGACTCTCGGCAATATCCAGGCATGGAGCGTGGCGACCCTGGGCGCCAATGTGAACTCGGAGCCAAGCCGGAAAGCGCGCTGACGGACCCCCTCAGCGCAACTGGGAGTACCCTACAGTCATTGCCTTCAGTTCAAGCTTGCCGCGACATATCGAATTGAACATTCGTTTTATCAATAACATGTTGCCGTTGTAGTCGCTATCGCAGCAAGCTTTTGGGCTCTCGCTTCGTGCGGTCCGTCTGAGATCGCAGCTTTGTTTAGGACGTCCATGATGAAGTCCGGCACACGGTCGCCGCATGCCTGCGCGCCCACGACCGCCAACGACAGAATCTTGCGGGTAGGAGGCTCTTGGGCGGTGATAGCCTGTTGCAGCAGTGGCACCGTCAACCGTGGCGCGACGAGGAGAGCTGCGCAGGCTAAACGCCGCTCCCATTGCCGATCGAATGCATTGGCAAGCGCGCTTATCCCAGCCCTTAGTATTTGCCACCCACTGTGTGCCAACAGGTTGTAGGCCAGGATCCATTGTGCGTGGGCGGTGTCGCGAGGCGCACGGGCATCGTCAGCCAAGACGCTGGAAGCGGCGCCGATGCGGTCGACCCAACTCTCCGCTTGCCGAACCCTGTTCATCGCCTCATGCCTGCTAACTTCGAATGCGCGCGCGACCTCGTCGGCGATGTCTGCGATGAATGCGCCGTTGGGAGCGCTGGCAAGCGACGCACGCCAAGCTTGCAAGAGCTGAGGCCTGCTCGCTTTGTTCATTGTCGCCAACGAAAGCGTGAGCGCGAAGCCATAGGCGGGCAGATCGCGCTTCGATTCGCGAAGCGTGGCGTCAGGCTTCTCCTCGATGTCGGCGGGCATGCCAGCTTCCATTTGTCGCACTGCGAGCGATATGCGCAGGAAAGCTTCGTAGAGTTCGTGGATCTCAGAGGCCACGTGCGAGAAGTCTCCCTGCGACAACATCACGCGAAGCCTAGCGGCATGGTAGCGCATAACGACATACGGATCGGTCGAAGCCTCCACCGTAGAGGTTGTATCAGTCAACCAGGGCTCGTCGATCCCCAGAAGCAGGCAGAGTTCGACGACCAACAGGGCAATCAGGTCTGGGGCCGTCGCGGGCACTTTGCTCAGCACCGCCACGTCCAGCTCGGGGTTACTCGCCGCACCAACGGCGGGCTCCGGGTGGTTGTTGATCGGATCCATAACTTCCTTCCCCATCCAGGCGAGCGTGTACCCGAGGAACTTCTGGGCTGCGAAGAGGCGCGGCTGCGACTGCGGATCCACATAAGTGGACACTTCGCGGCGAGCCGTGTCAGCCGCGCGGAGGGCGCGCCGGGCATCGCCATGTTTGAACCAGCAATAAGTAGCGTCGCTTCGGAAGACCGCCGGCGGCATGACCTTGAAATTGGCTTCTGCGAGAGCGGCGGCGCGCTCGAACCACTGCGCTGCCTCCCCGAAGCGTCCGCACATTGCACATGCGATGGCCGCGGATCGCATCGCGAAGGGATCGCGCACCCCTTGTTTACCCGCACGCTCTGATCCGTACAGGCTCTCGTTCCACATGTGCACAGCTTCATCGTGATCGCCGCGCCGGTAAGCCAAGTTGGCCATCTGCTCCTTGATGATTAGGCTGGGTCCTACTGTCGCCGCTTCCTGTAAGCTCAGCCGGGCTGCATCATGGTCACCAATGTGTTCCGAGAGCACGATGGACAACACGCGCGCCGCAGAAGCGGTGAATCCGGCGGCGCCCCACTCGCTCCCCAACTTGACTGCACGATCAAGGACTTTGGAAAGGCCTTGCCAGTCAGATTGGTGCGCCTTTGTTTCGGCGACCAGCGCGCGGTCGAACATTGAGAAGCCTTCGCGAGCCAGAGGCAGGTCAAAGCCTCGCAAAAGGCGGCGCCGGAAATCATCGGGCATGCGCGACAGCTCGACAAGCAAGTCGTCGACGTCGTTTGCGCTTCCAAAATTGGATTGTGCAACAATGAACAGCATGTGTATGGGGTCGATTATGTCCTGCGGATCGGCGGAGGGAATCTCTAGGTTGGCCGCCGTGATGGTCGAAATGTTGAGGCCCAGGTTCTCCAGTCGCGCGGCATCCTGCATCGACTCGACTACAGTTGCTGCTGAGAAGGAACCCTCCACGGCCATGGCGAGGGCCATCCCTCGAAGTGCGAACATGTGGTCGCGATGCAGGGGCTGAGAAAGCCGTTCGATCTCCCATCTCCACCTCCGGGCGATCTCCGGCAACAGCTCGGGCCGCCGCGCACGAGCTACCCGAAATTGAAGGTAGCGGAACAGTATCGACGCACCTTCGCCGAACGCGATGGCGGGCGCTCCGTCGACCGAACCGACATGGAGCACCAGCTCTAGCGCTTCGGCCAGCCCTTCGGTTCGTTCGATATGGAAGGCCATGGTTGAGACGAACTTGCCAAAGCGCGGCGCATCTTGCGACTGGAAGGCATGCAGAAATAGGCCCATGGCCTGATCCAGGCGAATGCTCTTGGTGGCCATGAACGAGTCGAGCAGCAGCGCATGTGTCTGGCGAACGCGCTCTGCTGACCACAGCTCTTGGGCTTGGCCATTGAGCAGAGGTGTTGGCTTGTAGCCAGCGCGTCCCCGCAGCTCGATCCATCGCCCGGCGAGGCGGTCAAAAGCGGCTCCCGGTTCCGGCAAGCCGAGGTGTCGTCCCAACTCAAGGGCGATGCTGCGCTCGAATGCCACAGTGGTGAGGCTCAAGGCGAACAGCAGATCGCGATCTGGCTGAGGGACAACCCTGCTCGCAGTTTGGCGGGCCACGGATCGTGCCTCCTCGACACTGCGCGGGACCGTAACGAACTCAGCGGCGTCGGTAGCTTTCCAATTTCGATCCCGCAACTCCAGTGCCGCTAAGTGGACGAGTTTCGGATGTCCGCTACCCGTGTGAGCCAGTATCATGCCCGCCCAGCCCTGCGCGATGTCCGGATCGGCGCAGCCCATCGCGTGGAGGTAGTCGATCATTTCCTGTTCGCCAATGCGTAGAACGGGCGCTACCGCGACGCTGGCCGACCGAAACTTGGGGTCAATGGCGTTAATGGGCACGCCCTTGCTGGTCATGACCAGCGTGGCACTTGCGCGATGGCAAGAGTCGATAAGAGCGCGCAACCGTCCCCAAAGCGCGTCCGACACGCCTTGGGCGGCTGGGATATCGTCAAGAACGATGCAACTCGACGGTCGCGTGCCGCGCGCGATCAAGATGGCGTTCTCAATGGCAGCAGCTGACACTTGTTCGTCGCCGCCGCGCAAGTCTAGCCAGTAGGCTGCCGAATCCAGCGCCCTGGCCAGCATGTTCGCGGCCGTGCTCTTGCCCTCGCCCTCGGAGCCCACGATCAGGACGCAGCCGCTCTCGCGCGCCTGCCTGGTGAGATCGGCGACGAATTCCTCCCGGGGCATGTACTCGGCGGGAAGCTCAGGCAACTCGCCGTCAAACACGGGGGCGAAACTCATTGCCTCCGGACTTCCGCCGGAGGCAGCTACCACCATCCCCATGGCCGCAGCGAGTTGGTTGGTTATGGGTACCGGGAGACTCGTGTGGCGCGCAAAGACCAACTGCGCGTCGTCAAGGGTGAGGCTGCGAAGCTCCGCACCCTCCTTGCCAGCCGCCTGCCGGCAGTGCTCGAGAAGCGCTGGGACCGCTCTCTCCGAGATGATTGGCGGGATACTCTCCTTGTCTCCCATCCTTATCGCTAACCGGGAGACGGCGATACGTGCCGCCTCGATCGAGGGCTCCTCGGTCACCCATTCGATCTGGGAGAAAAGTTCCTCGCGCAAGCGCACTCCGTCACAATTGCGTAGAAAGCTCAGGAAGCTGTCCGATCCGCCTTGCTCGATCAGGTGGTCGGCGACCAAGCGAGCCACCGTATCGTCGCCCGCTGCTGCCTTGCGCCAAAGCTCGATACCCTTCTCGGAGCCCAACTGCGAATTCTGCTCCTTGCCAATCCTGCCGCGTGTCAGAAAGCGCAGGCTAATGTGCTTGCGCCCGACATTGCGCTCCCTGAGCGTCCAGTAATTGCGCACCGTGTCACGAACATCGCCTGAGTTCAGAGTGATTGTCGAGGGCGAATTCTTGACTTGTGTGGCTACTGCGCCGCGCGGCCCAATCACATCGTAGTCTTCGGCGCACTCGATGTAGATCTTCTCGTCAGCGCCCAATTGCAGCCACGCCTCGACGGTCCGCACGATCTGGTAGTCGTAGCCCAAAATTGAGTCGATGGCTTGGCGGGCCGGTTCGCCAACCAGCGACCGGCTTTGGTACATCGGTGCCGCTGCGCTCAAATCAGTCTCCCTCGGTGCTTGGTCTGCCGTTCGTCATTATCTCATTTGAACTGCAAGCCGCGCCAAGCTGGATTGGCAACAGCGCGGCTCGTGTTGCCTGCAGATCGCTATGCCAAACGGGAGTTTGGGTGTCTGCCCCCATCGCTCGACAGAACAGCACAAGAATGTGCGCACATGCTGGAAACGCACACACGTCAACAGAGGATATGTGGGTACGCACCCGATAGGTGTTGCGGCTTTTGTACAAGAAGCTTGCTTGGTTTCGTAGCTGCGAAACAGCTTCTCTAAAAGCGCTCCATGTTGAAGCACTCAAGGGACCGGCGTTTGAGATCCCGAAAGCGGAGCCTATTAGCAGACACCGCGGGAGTGTCTGTTTTGGTAATGAGACCGGACGATTTCGACTCCCTTTGTGAACGGCGCCTTTGGCCGAGGAGCGAGCCGAGTGTCATCAATGACCCGAGCGACTGGTTCCAGATCAGTTACCTGCCGTTAACACCTGCTGATTTTTCGAAAGAGCTATGTCTGCTCCTGGCCGTGAGCGGACCAGAGATTTCCACTTGGCATCCAATACCGCCGCGGGGCTGTGGCACGGTCTTACCACGGCAGGATGTCGCCATTCTGGTGGAGGAATCGTCCGGTGGTCTCGATCTTGAGTTCGTCGATGCGCTGCAAGAGCCCGCGAACAGACTCGTCCGGATCGATCTGGCCGTGGCCGCGGGTCATCGCGGTGCGCACAAACCCTGGATGCAAGATAACCACAGCGACCCCTCGCGGCTTGAGGTCGTGGGCGAGGGAGACACCGGCCGCATTGAGCGCGGCCTTGCTCATTCGGTAGCCGTAGTAGCCCCCGGAGGTGTTGTCGCCCATGGAGCCCATGCGACTGGTGATGAGCGCGACCTTCGAGCCCGGATGCAGGCGCGAGGCGAGGGCCCTCGTGAGAAAAAGTGGCGCTACGGCGTTCACTTCGAACTGCGCGCGCACCTCGCCAGGATCGACCTCTTCGAGAGAGTCGGCCATGAGCACGCCGGCGTTGTGGATCAGGAGGTCAATCTCGTCGTGCGCGAGCCGTTCGGCGAGCTTGGACCATGCCAGAGGCTCTGTCAGGTTGATCTGGCTTTCGACACGCACCCCGAGCGCGTCAAGCTCCGGCGAACCCTTGCGACATACCGCAACCACGCTCGCTCCACGTGCCTTGAGCTGTTGCGCGAGCTCAAGGCCGATTCCACGATTGGCACCTGTGACGACTGAAACACCCATACCGTCCCTCCTCTTCGATCCGGCTTGGATAGGCGTAAGGATTCCTTCGTAAGCCTGTCAGTCGCCGAACAGCGCGATGATGGTTTTCATCGACAGGTACAGGCGCGCGGGCCGCTGTTGCAGCGGCAGGAAGCTGAAATGGCGGTAGAAGGCTTCGGCTGCTTCGTCCTTGGCATCCACCAGGACAGCCATGGCCGCGATGTTCGCGGCGGCTTCCACGCTGCGGCGCAAGGCGTCCATGAGCAGGAATTCCCCCATGCCCATGCCCTTCATGCTTTGATCGACGGCCAGCCGACCAAGCAGCGTCACCGGGAGTTGCGGGTAACGCGGCAGCTTTTTGGTCAAGGCATCGGGCAATTCGCTGGCGTCCACCGTCGAGGCGGACAGCGTGTAATACCCGAGCACCTGCGCGGCGGGCGGCTCAATCAGAACGAAGGGCGCGGCGACGCGCTTGTCGGCGTCCTGGCGGGCTTGCTGGCGCAGGTAGCGATCCAGCGGCGCACTGCCGCAGGAAAAGCTGTCGCGGTCATGGCCCTTACCGAGGGGCTCGATGCGATGCGGGGTCGCCGGGGCCGACAATCACCGCCCCATTTGCTGGCGGTAGGCCGCTGCGGCCTGGCGCAGACGCTCATTCGGCGCGGGCGGGTCGAGCAAAGCGGTCACGAACGCGATCTGCTCGGCCCGGCTCAGACGGATCGTTTCGTGTTCCCGAAGGATGCGCGCGGCAGCCTCCTGGGCGCTGGCGACGACGAATTCGCTCAGGGTGCGCCCGGATAGCGTGGCAGCCTGTTGTAGCACCGCTTTTTGTTCGACCGACAGGCGGGCTTCCAGGCGCGCCGCGCGCGTCTTGTCGTCGGTGACTGGATCGCTGGTCTGCATGGCCTTTCTCCCGTGTTTTTGCTTGCCGTCGCCCGTGCAAGCGAAAGCTCTCCTAATGTACGGCAAACGTACGGAACAAACAAGGCCTTTCTTGGGCGTTCCCGCTCGCGCTACGCGCCAGCGGGCCGGGCCTGAAGTCCCGGCCATCCGGTAACGATCCCTGACGCAAAAGCCAGTGAGCGGCGTCAGCTTCGCTCACGCCGGGTGACGGGGCACGGCTGCGCCCTGCCCCGCATCGACGACCGCCCAGCTTAATGGCTGCGCCATCAAGCGTGGCCCTTCTTTTGGACGCTGCTCCAGGCGCGGCGCAAGAGTAAAGCTCCGCCGGCCGGCGAGGTATCCCCGAGCTTCCGCCCCCCGCGGGGGTTGTGCAGGCCGGTTGATTCCCCTCCCCACCGGTCGCCCTTACGCCTACCCGTCCTTGACCTGGTCGAGAAGAATGCAGTTGTGGAACCAAGTTATTTGTGCAGCAGCTTGCTGCACAAATCCTTCTTCAGGCCAGGCCTCGGCGAACGCCCGCATGTACTTCATGTTGCGAGGGGAAAGCCCGCGCATGTCGGGGAACTCGGCACGGAGGTCGCGGGCCGGTTGGTCGATGACCTTCGCCCCCCAGCCCTGGGCGGATTGCCGTTCGAGAATCTCCTTGCCGATGCGCCAATAGAGCAGGACCAGTTCCCGGTTAACGGCGAGCCCGACCTTCAGCCTCGCCGTGCGGATGGTGGTCTTCAACTCCGCCAGCCATGCGGCGTAGTCGGGAGGGATGAGGGTTGTCATGCTTCGGCGGTTACGGTTTTCGGCGAGTCACTTGATCTGGAATTGTCCACCAGGTTGCTGCACTGTTGCGCGACGGTAGATCCGTCGGGCGGCGTATTCCGGGTTTCCGGCAGAGCCCTGGAAAATTCCCACGCCCCCAAAAGTCTGATGGCAAAGCCGGTTGAGTGTGGTTGGGGAGTGCTCGAAAACCGTTCTCGCTCGAAGCGGTGCAGAACGGCGAGTTTAGCGAAGGTCAGGCGGCTTCGAGTACCCGCATCTCGATGTGAAGTCCGGCAGCCGTTGCCATATTCACCAGTGCATCAAGGCCGAACAGGTTGATCTTGCCGCGCATCAGGTCAGAAACACGCGGTTGAGTCACGCCCAAGAGCTTGGCGGCTTGCGCCTGGCTCATTTCGGTGCGGGTAAGGTGGTTCTTCAGCGCCGTCATCAGAACGGAACGTAGCTTCATGTTTTCCGCTTCTTCCGGGGTGTCCTCGATGGCATCCCAGACGCTAGCAAATCGTTGGTTGCTCATTAGCCTAGCTCCTTCAACAAGTCGCGGTAACGTTTCGAGGCCAAATCCAAATCGGCTTTGCTGGTCTTCTCTGTCTTCTTCTGGAAGCAGTGAAGCACATAGACGGCATCAGCGAACTTGGCAACGTAGATGACCCGGAACGTCCCGGCTGCGTCACGAATCCGAATTTCCTTCGCACCTTGGCCGACGGTGTTCATGGGCTTCCAGTCGTCAGGCTCCTGGCCGTTCTGAACCTGATCGAGCTGATGACCAGCCTCGCGCCTGGCCGGAAGCGGAAAAGCGCGAAGCTCATCAAGGGAACTGCCCCGGAACTCGACAGGTCTGGGATCGGTCGTGCTCATACTATACAAAGTTTTGTATACCGCGGCAAGCGGGTATCAGGTCCAATGGAGCAGGCAACCGGCTTATCGTGCTTTACTTTCCGTTTTCTGAAGCGACCCCCAATAGGGCAGGACCAGTTCCAGGTTAACGGCGAGACCGGCCTTGAGCCTCTCCGTGCGGATGGTGGCCTTCAACTCCGCAAACCATGCGACGTAGTCGGTAGGGATGAGGTTTGTCTTGCTTTGGGGGTCATGGTTTGCGGCGAGTCACTTGATCTGGAATTGTCCACCAGGCGGCCGCTCGGTTGAGCGACGGTAGCGCCGTCGGGCTGCGCATTCCGGGTTTACGGCAGCGCCCGGGGGAATTTTCCATACCCCAAAAATCGACCCGGCACGCCTCCCAAGGTCGGCCAGCCGGCATGGCACGAAGCGCGAAGAACGGCTTCGCCATACATCGCGCAGAGGCTGCTGCCGAGGATGGAGATCGGCGATCCGTGCGAAATAGAGTAAGGCAGAACAACAAGGCGCGCGCATCCGTTACGACCGTCCACCTCAAGACGGTTCTGACTTCCCACAAACGCAGAACCGACGCCGAGCTCGATCAGGAAGTCTCGCAGGCGCAGCACGAGTGCCTTTTCGATGGTGCGCTCGTTTGACGCGTCCGTGATCCCGAGGAAGTCGAAGGTGTAGGGGTCCTTGAGGATGTCGCGTGCCAAGTCGGACTGTGGCGACGGCAGCGCACGATCGAAGTTGGTTTGCGCGGCACCCACGCGCCGGTGCGCTGCAGTCTCGATCTGGAGTTCGAGAACCGACCGGCTCTGTCACCGTTTTCGATGGTCTTGCGGATGTACCACTCGCGGGTCGGCCGGTCTTTGACTTGGTCGAGACGGATGCAGTTGTGAAACCACAGCATTTGTGCAGCAGCTTGCTGCACAAATCCTTCTTCAGGCCAGGCCTCGGCGAACGCCGGCATGTACTTCATGTTGCGAGGGGAAAGCCCGCGCATATCGAGATCGACCCGGCACGCCTCCTCAAGGTCGGCCAGCCGGCATGATACGACGCGCGAAGAACGACTGCGCCGTACATCGCGCCAGTCTGCCGATGGAGACGGAGATCGGCTGTCCGGGCGAACTATAGATGCTTGGCCCCTGGCATCAGCGACCCGCCACACCGATCACCGGGCTTTCGCGTGCGGCTCGCTCCCAACCACAGGAACCTTGGATATTGTCCAATCGTGCTTGACACGACTAAGCAAGATCGATAGTTTAGGGCCATGCGAACGACCAAAACTCTCTCGATCACTCTGCCGCCGGAAATGCTCGCCCGAGCCGCGGAGATCGCTCGGCGCGAACACCGCACGATGAGCGAGCTGGTGCGCGAAGCCCTGCGTGACTATGAGCGCAAGAATTGGTGGTCTGAAATGAATGCCTTCGGCCAAGCGAAAGCTGCCGAACTTGGTCTGACCGAGGCCGATGTTGAACAGGCTGTGCACGATGTGCGTCGCGAGCGCGCTGGCCGCGGTCCCGAGACCAAGGCGTGACGGTCGTCGTTGCCGATACGAGCGTCTATGTTTCGGCGCTCGTGTTCGGTGGTGTGCCGCAGGCCGCCCTCATTAAGGCGCTTACGGTTCCCTTCCGCGTTGCGGTCTCCCACGCGCTGAGGGCAGAACTTGTCGAAACGCTTGAGCGCAAATTTGGCTGGCCTTCTTCTCGGGTGGCACATGCCTGCGCACACTTGTGGGGAGGGGCTATCTGGTGCGAGCCGGTTGCCGTTCAAGCCTCGCGCGACCCCGATGACGATCACGTGCTTGGCTGTGCAATCGCTGCATTAGCCAACGTGCTGGTTACGGGCGACAAAGACTTGTTGTCGTTGCATCCGTTCAAAGGCATTACCATCGTGACGCCGGCGACATTTCTGGCGATGCCGTGGACCGGGTCGTCTCAGAAAACGGAAAAAATCGTACGCTAAGCCGTTCCTCAGCCCCACGATGCAAACAGCCCGCGCGAAGGCGGGCTGTCGATGATGCCGGTGAAAGCTGGGCGCTACCCGCAACACCCGCGCTGCGCCTGAATCGGCGGGCATTTCACCGAGCCGAAGGAACAGAACACGCAGCAGTCGCCGGGGTTGGGGCGCAGCAACGCCTTGCAGTTGCAGCACTCGTAGAAGAACTGGCAGGCGTCGGTCGGCATGGTTTCCTGCTGGGCATATCCACAGCGTGGGCACGTCAACACGGACTCCAGGACAATGGGACTCACGGCGCACCTTGCCCGGTGGCGCGGACGCTCAGACTTACCTTGCCCTTGCTGGCAAGGTGCGCAACAACATGAATTGCGCTTGCCTCGCTGATCTTGAGCTTGGTCGCCAGGGCCGTTGCATCTGCCGCGCCCTGGTCGTCCAGTGCCGCGAGCGCCTCACGTTCCAGGCTTTCCATCCACTCGCCGAACAGGGTGTGAAGTTCGGGCGTAGCAAGCGCGGCCATCGACGTTGTCTTGTGGATGGCCGCCAGGATTTCCGAGCACATTCCCATCATCTGCTGCATGGGGTTGCCGGCCTCGCCGCCGGGCTGACTTCCCATCTGCCCCATCATCTTCTGCATCATGTCCATGGGGCCTTCGCCGCCCGAGCCCATCTGAGCCATCATCTTTTTCATCTTAGGGTCGTCTCAGAAAACGGGAAAAAATCGTACGTTAAGACTCGTTGACCAGCCGCCGCAACGCAGCGCCGATCAACGTTCCTTCGCTTTTTGCGTCGTCACTGCTGGATGTTTTCTCCCCGCCGGATGGCATACGCACGCCTCGCCATGGGCGGCGGCCTCCAGTTCGTGCAGGATGCCGCAGTCCGCAGCCACGTGCCCGGCCCCGCAGCTCGCCCGCAACGCCACCAACTGATTCTCCAGGGCGTTCAGGGACTTCAACCGCGCCCGCACCCGTCCGAGATGCTCGTCGATCAGCCGGTTGATCTCACCGCAATCGGCCTCCGGGTGGGCGACGAAATCGAGCAGGTGCCTGATCTCCGCAAGCGACATGTCAAGCGCCCGACAGTGGCGGACGAAGCTCAGGCGTTCCAGGTGTGCCGCGCCGTAGGCGCGGTAGCCATTCGCTGCCCGGGCGGGCGGCGGCAGCAACCTCGCCTTCTCGTAGTAGCGAATCGTTTCGACATCGACGCCGGTCGCCTGGCCAAGTTCTCCGATCCGCATGACACCTCCTCGCACGATTGCTCATGCTAAGCCGTTGACCCCGGAGCGACTACAGGGTTTTCAATGTTGACACTGCCGCAGCGGGCAGGACTCAGGGAACCCTCGAAAGGAGCGCAAGATGAAACCATTGATCACGTTGGGATTGGCCGCGGCCCTCGCGATGCCGGCGCCGTCCCTCTTTGCCGCCGACCCGCCAGCCGGCGCGGGCGGGCAGACGAAACAGGAGGCCCCCGGCACGACGGACTTTGACAAGCAGATGGCGCAGGTGCAGGAGAACATGAGAGCGATGCAGGAGCAGATGGACAGGATCCGCCAGACGGAGGATCCCCAGGCGCGGCAGAAACTGCTCCAGGACCACTGGACCACGATGCAGAACAACATGCAGATGATGCACGGCATGTGGGCACCGGGGATGATGGGGTGTTGCGGCGGGGCGCCGATGATGGGCCAGGGCCGTATGGGCGGCCGCATGATGGGCGGGCCCATGTGGGGGGACTACCGGCGTCTGACGCCCGAGCAACTCAAGCAGCGCCAATTCATGATGGAGCAATACATGCCGATGCAGCAGATGATGATGGATCAAATGATGCAGCATCAGCAGTGGATGTCGCAGCAGCCGCAGCCGAAGTGAGCCGTCCCGGGGTGGTCACTTCGGTGTCATGCCCCGCGAGCGACCGTTGCATTCCTCGTGCAGGACCACCATGAAGCAATCCGTTTTCGTCATCACCCACATGGACTGCCCGACCGAGGAGGCGCTGATTAGGGTAAGTGGTTGACTCTGTGGTCACTACAGGGTTTTCAATGGCGTCAAGGAGCGTGATCATGAACAAAGTGACTGAAGATACCCAGCTCTGCAATGTCGGGGGTGCATGCGCGCAGGACGCGACGCCGTCGCAGGAGCTTTTGCCCGGCGCGGCGGCCGAGAATACGGTTTATCGCATTCCGGCAATGGATTGCGCTACCGAAGAGATGGAGATCAGGCAGGCGCTGTCGTCGGTCGTCGGGGTTCGCCGGCTTGGCTTCGCGCTGGGTACGCGCACGCTTATGATCACGGCCGGCGCGGCCGGGCAGCAACAGGCACAAGATGCAATACGTGCGGCGGGCTTCGAGATCAATCTCGTCGATGCGGGGCAGTCTGGCCAGACGTTGCAAGCCGAGTCCGCTGACGACGATCGGCGAATCGGAGCTGGGCTCGCGCGGCTGATGGGTGCCCTGATCTTGGCGGTGGGCGCTGAAGCATTGGCCTACCTTGCACCGGCAACCCTCCTGGTCAAGGTCGTGGGTATGGCCCTTGCTGCTGCGGCAATCGGCTTGTCGGGTTTGAGCGTTTATAAGAAGGGGCTCGTCGCGCTCAGTCGTGCTCGCCTGAACATCAATGCCCTGATGTCCGTCGCCGTCACGGGCGCATTCGTGATTGGCCAGTGGCCCGAGGCGGCCATGGTCATGGCGCTCTATGCCATCGCCGAGTTGATCGAGGCGCGCGCGGTCGACCAGGCACGCAATGCGATCACGAGCCTGATGGCCCTGGCCCCTGACGAAGCCGAGGTGAGGCAGGCGGACGGAAGTTGGGTGCGCGTCGCGGCGGCCTCGGTGCACCTGGAGGCCATCATTCGCGTGAAACCCGGCGAGCGTGTGCCACTTGATGGTGTCGTGACCGTCGGAAACAGTGCGATCAACCAGGCGCCGGTCACGGGCGAAAGTATTCCCGTCGACAAGCAACCCGGCGATCTCGTCTTTGCCGGGACGATCAATGAAACCGGGTTGCTCGAATGTCGCGTGACGGCCGTGGCGAGCAATACGACGCTGGCACGCATCATTCATGCTGTGGAAGAAGCACAGAGCACGCGGGCGCCCACGCAGCGATTCGTCGACCGTTTCGCGGCGATCTACACGCCCGCCATCTTCGTGATCGCGCTGGCGGTGGCGATCGTCGGACCATTGGGATTCGGCTGGCCATGGCTTGATGCGCTCTACAAGGCGCTGGTCCTGCTCGTCATCGCCTGTCCCTGCGCGCTGGTCATCTCCACACCGGTGACCGTCGTGAGCGGGCTCACCGCGGCTGCACGACGGGGCATTCTGATCAAGGGTGGAACGTACCTCGAGGATGCGCGCAAGATCAAGGCGATCGCGCTTGACAAGACCGGCACCGTGACCGAAGGCAAGCCACGCCTCGTGGCCTTCGACGCCATCGCCGCCGACCATACCGAGCAGCGAACCGGGAGCCTTGCCGCAAGCCTTGCCGCCCACTCGGACCATCCGGTCTCGAAAGCCATTGCGGCCGGGCTCGATCACCCGCTGGAGGCCGTCGACGAATTCAATGCCCTTGCGGGGCGCGGTGTTCAGGGGCGCGTCGGCGACGACGTCCATGCTCTGGGTAACCACCGTTTGATCGAAGATCGCGGCCAGTGCAGTGCTGAACTCGAGGCACGGCTGGCGGAGCACGAATCGCAAGGACGCACTGTCACGCTGCTGGCCTCGTCGACGAAGGTGCTGGGCCTGTTCGCGGTCGCGGACACGATCAAGGCATCGTCCCGGACTGCCATTGCCGAATTGCGTGCGCTGGGGGTCACCCCGGTGATGCTGACCGGCGACAATGAAGCGACCGCACGGTCGATTGCCGCGCAGGCCGGTATCGAGGATGCCCGCGGCAATCTACTGCCTGAAGACAAACTCGCTGCGATTCGCGACCTGCAGCGCCAATATGGTCCTACGGCAATGACAGGGGACGGCATTAACGATGCGCCGGCACTTGCTCAGGCCGACATGGGGATCGCCATGGGCGCGGCGGGCACCGATACGGCGATGGAGGCGGCTGACATCGTGATCATGAACGACGATCTGCGCCGTATCCCCGAGACGATCCGTTTGTCGCGGCGCACGCATTCGGTACTGTGGCAGAACATTACCCTGGCGCTCGGCATCAAGAGCGTTTTTCTGGTGCTCGCTCTTCTGGGGTCGGCCACGATGTGGATGGCCGTGTTTGCCGATATGGGCGCGAGCCTGCTCGTCGTGTTCAACGGCCTGCGCCTCTTGCGCCCGACCGAACGCACGGACTGAGGGACGGAACATCGGTGGAGGAGAAGTATCGTGCATGCGAGCAGCCGCTGCGAAACGGGCGCTGACCAACGCTACCGGTCGCTGTACGGAACCGAGAATCCGATCGTCGTCATTCCCTGAGAGGAACGAGCAAACGTCCGCCCCCCATGCATGCGCGCGATCGCGGCAACAATCGCAAGGCCCAAGCCATAGTTGTTATCCTCGCCATGCTTGCGCGCAGCATCGACCCGGTAGAAACGGTCAAAGAGGCGAGAAAGGTGCTCTTCGGCAATCTCGGGACCCGTATTGGTAACGGATAACGCGACTTCTCCCGGCGCCGCTTCGTGGATATCGACCTCGATCGTCGTGCCAGGTTGCGCGTATCGGGTGGCATTCGACAAAAGATTCGACAGCGCCTGCCGAACGAGACGACCATCGACGCACGCTACGGCATCGCCAATGATCCCGATCGTGAGCCGCGCCTCGAGCAGCGGGGCCTCATGGTACTCGGCGACTTCACGCGCAAGCGCGGCAAGACTGCTGATCGTGCGGGTGCGTGCCTTGACGCCCCGGTCCGCATTGGACAGGAACAGCATGTCGTGCACGAGACTCGAAAGACGGTGTAGCTCTTCGAGGTTTGAACCCATGATGTCGCGAAGCTCAGCCGCGTCACCTTTGCCCTTCAGCGCCAGTTCCGTCTGCCCTATCAGCGTCGTCAAGGGGGTTCGCAGTTCGTGTGCGACGTCTGCGTTGAAACCTTCCAATTGGATGTACGCTCCCTGCAAGCGTTCGAGCACGGCGTTGAACTGCTGAACCAGCGGCTGCACTTCCTCTGCCTGCGCGGCGCCGTCGAGCCGTTCTGCGAGCCGTTCGGGCACGAGACGCATCGCCTGTTGCGCCAGTTCGTTGACCGGCTCGAGCGCTCGACGCACCAGCCACGCTCCTCCCAATGAAATCGCGATCGTGCCTGTCAAGGCGCAGGCGGCCAGTGTCCATGCAAGTCCGCGCAGCAACTGATCGTCGGATGAAACGTCCAACGTCAGTTCTGCCTGCATCAGGGCGAAGGGATGTGTTGGAGAAGCGATCTCGAAGACCACCCGCTTCTCGTTTGCGAGCATGAGGAGGCCTCGATCATCGGCGCCGTAGACCCACTGGCCCGATGCGGAGCGCAGGCGCAAGCGCAGATCGGATCGACCGGCAAAAAAGTCGTCGAGCTTGTGACGCAAGATGGCCAGGTCGCCCGGGGTCGTAAGCTCTTCAACGAGATGTTCAATCACCTGACGATGTTGCTCGAGCGAAACCGCCTGCCGGGACGCCAGACTCAAGTGTGTGGCCACATACACGGCTGCGCAGACCAGACCCAAGCCGACGAGGGTCAGGAGGGCAAGCCCTCGCGAGAGCCACCGGCGCAGCGAACGAGGGGCCGCCGGTTTCATTCTTCCCGGCTTTCGAGCACGTAGCCCATCCCCCGGACCGTGTGCAGAAGCTTCCGGTCGAAGGGATCGTCCAGTTTCCCGCGCAGGCGGCGAACGGCGACTTCGACGACATTGGTATTGCTGTCGAAATTCATGTCCCAGACCTGCTCGGCCAGGACGGTGCGGGAGAGGACCTCCCCCTGCCGGCGCAGCAGCAACGTCAGTAGCGTGAACTCCTTGGCGGTCAGCTCCAGCCGCAGCCCGCCGCGGGTCGCCCTGCGGCGCATCAGGTCGAGTTCGAGGTCTTCGAGGCGAAGCATGTTGAGTTCCGCCGCGGGTGACGCGGAAAGGGCACCCCGGCGCATCAAGGCCTGCACCCGCGCGAGCAGTTCGGACAGCGCAAACGGTTTGCCGAGGTAATCGTCGGCGCCGTCCTGTAGCCCCCGTACCCGGTCTTCGATCCTGTCGCGCGCCGTCAGCATGAGGACCGGAACCTGATTACTCTTGCGCAGTTCGTTCAGGACGCCGAAGCCGTCGACGACCGGCAGCATGACATCCAGCAGGATCAGATCGTATTGCCCTTCGCGGGCGAAGTGCAGTCCGGTGGCCCCGTCATTGGCGACATCGACAACGTAGCTGCTCTCCGACAAGGCCTTGCGAAGATAGTCGGCAAGCTTGGGCTCGTCTTCAATCACCAGGACTTTCATGATCGAATTATGTCAAGAACCGGCTGAGCCGGACATTACAAAAACGTAATGCGGCAGTTCGCAAATTGACGAAGCGGCCTTCGTATAGTAGATTCATGCCTTCACCCTCAAGGCATCGGCAGGCCCAAACCGGTCTGGCGTCACGGATGATTCGACAGGAGTTCCATCATGGTCGCTCGCATACTCACTTCCACTGCGCTCATCGCCAGCCTTCTGGTCGCCCCCACCGTCTCGTACGCGGACGTCTGGCATCGCACGACGACCGAGGTGGGCTGGACGTTTCATCCCGACCATGGTGAAAGCACCAAGACCCGCGCTGACGTGATGCGCGAGCTTGCGCAGGCCAAGGCAGACGGAAGTTACGAATCTTTCCTGCGTGATCTGCCGATGCCGGATACGAACGCGGGCCCCGGCAAAACGCGAGAGCAGGTCCTGCAGGAACTCAAGAACGTGACGCCTGCCGAGCGCGCTTACATGGAGGAACTCTATGGCGCGAACTGAGCCTCCAGTTCGCGCCACGGATTGATGCCACCCCATTTCCAACCCTGAGACCTCCTGTAGAATCGGTGCGTGCGCAAGCTTCTGATCGTCCTCCTCGTGTTTTTTCTGCCGCTGCAGTGGAGCACCGCGGCCGTGGCGGCATTTTGCTCGCACGAAGGCGGTTCCCTGAAGCGCGCTCATCTGGGTCATCACACGCACGATCATGCGGACCGTGACGGCACCGAGCGCTCGGATCACGGGACGAGCAAGGCGTGTGACGCCAGTTGCAGCGCCGATCACGACCACAGCCATAGCCCGCACGCCCTGTTTGCCGCCACGCACAGTCTCGAGGTCTTCCCGGACCGCTCGGGCGACAGTCCCTATCGCTCCCCGCTGTCCGAGCCGCCGCCGGACAACCTCCTTCGCCCGCCCGCATCCCTCCTCGTCTGATTCCGCCGACGAGTTCGGGTTTCATGGATCCACGCATCGGTTGAGCACCGGTCGCGTGGCCGCCCTCGTCGGTTTCCTTTTGATCCGTCTCGCCGGGCGCATTGCCCGAGCGAGCCTGACGCCGTCCAGACGAGGACTCAATGACGAAGATCGACCCTTCGCGCGGCATCGGCCTGTGCGTCGCACTGTGCTTTCCCCTCATGACGTGGGCGCAGAACCCGCCCACTTCCGCGCCGGCCGCGCCAGCGCCAGCATGGCGTTCGCAGCCGGCAGCCGGCGACGCGGCAGTGAGTGGCACCCTGTCGCTAGGCCAAGCGCTCGCGCTGGCCCACGCGCAGAACCCGGAACTGGCCGCATCGCGGCTCGAGGTGGAGGCGATGGCCGGCGCGAGCCAGCAAGCGCACAGCCGCCCCAACCCCGAAATCGCCTACCTGCTTGAGGACACCCAGCGTCAGACGCGGACGACGACGCTCCAGCTCAACCAGACGATCGAGCTGGGCGGCAAACGCGCGGCGCGCATGCTGGCGGCCGAGCGCGGCCACGACATCGCCGCCGAGGAACTCACGGCAAGGCGACTCGCGATCCGCGCGTCCGTCACCTCCGCGTATTACGACGCGCTGACCGCACAGGAGCGCGTGCGCCTGGCCGAGCAGGCCATGGAGCTTGCCCAGCGGGCAAGCCGGGCCGCCGGCCAGCGCGTCAAGGCCGGCAAGGTGGCGCCCATCGAGGAGACCAAGGCCCACGTTGCGCAAGCGGGCGTACAGGTCGAACTGAGTCAGGCGCGCAGTGAGTGGGTCGGTGCGCAGGCGCGGCTGGCGGCCTTGCTCGGCGAGCCCGGCGGCCTGTCGTGGAGGCTGGACGCCCAGCTCGATGCGTTGCCCGCGGTCCCGTCGATGGCCGATCTCGAGCGCTCGCTCGACAACGCGCCGGCCCTGCGCCGCGCCCGACTGGAGATCGACCGACGGCAGGCGCTGACGGAACTCGAGAAGGCGCGCCGAATCCCGGACATCACCGTCAGCCTGGGGGCGAAGCGGTCTGAAGAGTTGGGGCGCAACCAGGCCATCGTCGGCCTGTCCGTCCCGCTGCCGATCTTCGATACGAATCGGGGCAACCTGCTCGAGGCGCTCAAGCGCGAGGAGAAGGCTCGGGAAGGACTCTCCGCCAGCCAGTTGCAGGTGTCGGCCGAAGCGCGGGAGACCCGTGCGCGCCTGGCGTCGCTACGCCAGGAAGCCCAGCTCTTCGCCGAGCAGGTGCTGCCCGGCGCCCAAAGTGCCTACGACGCGGCGGCGAAGGGCTTCGAACTGGGGAAGTTCAGCTTCCTCGAAGCGCTCGATGCGCAGCGCACGCTGCTGCAGGCCCGCAGCCAGTACCTGCGCACCCTGGCCGATACCCACCGCGCCCGCGCGGACCTCGACCGGCTGCTCGGCCTCGACGAATCAACCGAAACCCCGCTCGCGCCGGCAACGGTCCGGCGCACTGGAGAGTGAAATGGCAGAAACCAAACCGAAGAACACACACTGGGCGATCGTCGCCGTGCTCGTCGTCGGGCTCGCGTTGGGTGCAGCGATTCTTGCGACCGATGGCAACAAGGCCGTCACTGACGAACATGGGCATGCCGCCCACCCGGAGGCGCCCGGGCACGCCGAGGAGGAGCATCACGGTCAGGCCAAGTCGACCGACCACGCCGACGATGCCTCGCATGCCGATGAAGAGCACCACGAGGCCGCCGCCGAACCGGCCAAAGGTCCACACGGCGGCAAGCTGCTCACCGATGGCCGCTACGGCATCGAGGTGACGATCTTCGAAACCGGGGCGGAACCTCAATTCCGGCTCTACACGTACTGGGAGGGCAAGCCGCTCGATGTCGCGCAGAGCCAGATCCAGCTCGTCCTCGAGCGGTTGGGACAGTCGCCGCAACGTTTCAGCTTCATCAAGGAAGGGGACTACCTCAAGGGCGATGCGGTCGTGGCCGAGCCGCACTCCTTTGCGGTCAAGGTACAGGCGGACTACGAAGGAAAACGCTACCAGCTCGGCTACGAACAGGTCGAGGCCCGCGTCACCATGACCGATGCACAGCTCCAGGGCGCCGGAATCGAGCTCGCCGAAGCGGGGCCGGCCACGATCGGAACAGCGCTCGAGTTACTGGGAGAGGTGCGCTACAACAGTGATCGTACCGTGCAGGTCGTCCCGCGGCTGGCCGGCCTGGTGGAGTCGGTGGCGGTCAGCGCAGGCGAACGTGTGCGCAAGGGACAGGTGCTCGCCGTGCTGAGCAGTCAATTGCTCGCCGACCAGCGTACCGAATTGTTGGCCGCGCAGCGTCGTCTCGCACTCGCGCGGACCACCTACGAGCGTGAAAGGACGTTGTGGCAGGAGAAGATCTCGCCCGAGCAGGACATGCTGCAGGCGCGCACCGTCATGCAGGAAGGCGAGATTGCCGTACAGAGCGCACAACAGAAGCTCGCCACTCTGGGCAGCGTTGCTTCGGGCGGCAGCGCACTCACGCGCTATGAGCTTCGCTCCCCGATCGACGGGGTCGTGACCGACAAACGCCTGTCGGTCGGCGAGGCGGTCAAGGAGGACGCCGTGGTCTTCACCGTCTCGGACCTGTCGTCGGTATGGGTGGAGGCGCCGGTGTCCGCGCAGGATCTGGGTGCGCTCGCCGCAGGCCAGACGGTAACGATCCGCGCCAGCGCCTTCGACGCGTCGGCGCCGGGCAGGGTCACCTTCATCAGCCCGCTGATCGGCGAGCAGTCCCGTACTGGCATCGCCCGCATCGTGGTGCAGAACCCCTCCGGTGTCTGGCGACCGGGATTGCCGGTGTCCGTCACCGTCGTCGCCGCGGAAACGAAGGTGCCGGTCGCGGTCGCGGTGGACGCCGTCCAGGATCTGCGCGACTGGAAGGTGGTATTCGGCCGCTACGGCGACGCCTTCGAAGCGCGCCCGCTCGAACTGGGTCGCAGCGACGGCCGACACGTGGAGGTGCTGGCAGGCCTGCAGGCGGGCGAGCGCTACGCGGCGAAGAACAGCTATGTCATCAAGGCGGAGCTCGGCAAGGCCGGCGCCAGCCACGACCACTGACCGGGAGCCCCCGACATGAAACAGATCACTGCCATGATTCGCCCCCACCGCCTCGACGCCGTCGAGACGGCGCTCGAAACGCTCCCGCATTGCCCCGGCTTCACCGTATTCGGCGCGAAAGGCCATCCCCGCGGGCATGGGCCGGACCACCGGTTCGTCGCCGATGAATGGAATCCCCACGCCCACGATGTGCTCGTGCTGCTGATCCTGTGCCAGGACGATGACGCGTCCGCCATCGTCGACGCGGTCGCGGCGGCGGCACGCACGGGGCAACCGGGCGACGGGATGGTCGGTGTCGTCGAACTCGTCACCGCGGTCCGTATTCGCACCGGCGAACGCGACGCCGCGGCGCTTTGAGGAGAGGCTCGTGTTCGAACGCATCATCCGCTTCGCCATCGATCAACGATGGCTCGTGCTGCTCGCCGTGCTCGGCATGGTCGGCGTCGGAATCTACAACTATCAGCGTCTGCCCATCGACGCGGTGCCCGACATCACCAATGTCCAGGTCCAGATCAACACCGAAGCACCCGGCTACTCCCCGCTGGAGTCCGAACAGCGCGTGACCTTCCCGATCGAAACCACGATGGCCGGTTTGCCCAATCTCGAGCAGACCCGTTCCCTGTCGCGCTATGGCCTGTCCCAGGTCACCGTCGTGTTCAAGGACGGCACGGACATCTACTTTGCCCGGCAACTGGTGAACGAGCGCATCCAGGAGGCCCGCAGCAAACTGCCGGCCGGCCTCGCCCCGGCGCTCGGCCCCATCGCCACCGGGCTGGGCGAAATCTACATGTGGACGGTCGAGGCGACCGAGGGCGCGAAAAAACCCAACGGAAGCGCGTACACACCGATGGATCTGCGCGAGATTCAAGACTGGATCATCAAGCCGCAATTGCGCACCGTCCCAGGGGTCACCGAGATCAACACGATCGGCGGCTATGCAAAGGAGTTTCAGGTGGCACCCCTGCCCGAGCGCATGGTGTCCTACGGGCTGGCCATCAGCGATCTGGTCACGGCGCTCGAGCGCAACAACGCCAACGTGGGGGCAGGTTATATCGAGCGTCGGGGCGAGCAGTATCTGATCCGCGCACCGGGACAGGTCGCCGGCATCGACGATATCGCCAATATCGTCGTCGGCCACGCCCAAGGGGTCCCGATACGCATCCGCGATGTGGCTGAAGTGGGCCTGGGCAAGGAGCTGCGCACCGGTGCCGCGACCGAGAATGGCCGCGAAGTGGTGCTGGGCACGGTGTTCATGCTCATCGGTGAGAACAGCCGCGACGTGTCGAAGGCGGTCGACGCACGCCTGCAGGCAATCAACAAGACCTTGCCCGAGGGCATCGTCGCCAAGACGGTCTATGACCGCACCATCCTGGTCGAAAAGGCCATCGACACGGTCAAGAAGAACCTGACCGAGGGCGCTCTGCTGGTCATTGCCATCCTGTTCCTGTTTCTCGGCAACATCCGTGCGGCGCTCATCACCGCGATGGTGATCCCGCTGGCGATGCTATTCACCTTCACCGGCATGGTGACGAACCGGGTCAGCGCCAACCTGATGAGCCTGGGCGCCCTGGACTTCGGCATCATCATCGATGGGGCCGTGGTGATCGTCGAGAACTGTGTGCGCCGCCTCGCCCACGCGCAGGCTGCGCTCGACCGGCCGATGACGCGCAACGAGCGGTTTCACGAAGTCTTCGTGGCGTCGAAGGAATCGCGGCGGGCGCTGCTCTTCGGCCAGCTCATCATCATGGTGGTGTACCTGCCGATCTTTGCCCTGACCGGGGTCGAAGGCAAGATGTTCCACCCGATGGCCTTTACCGTCGTGACCGCATTGCTGGGCGCGATGATTCTGTCGGTCACCTTCGTACCCGCAGCGGTTGCGCTCTTTCTGTCCGGCAAGGTCAGCGAGACCGAAAATCGGCTGATGACGATCGCCAAGCGCGGCTACGCCCCGGCGTTCGACTGGGTCATGGCGCGCAAGCCGTTGGTTCTGACGATCGCCTGCGTCAGCATCGTGCTGTCAGGGCTACTGGCGACCCGCATGGGCAGCGAATTCATCCCGAGCCTCGATGAGGGCGACGTCGCACTTCATGCGTTGCGCATTCCAGGCACGAGCCTGAGCCAATCGATCGACATGCAGGTGCAACTGGAGCGCACGGTCAAGACCTTCCCCGAAGTCGACAACGTGTTCGCCAAGATCGGTACGGCCGAGATCGCCACCGACCCGATGCCACCCAATGTCGCCGACAACTTCGTGATGCTCAAGCCGCGGGACCAGTGGCCGGACCCGCAGAAGTCCAAGAGTGAGCTGGTCGCGGCGATGCAGCGTGCGGTCGGTCAGATACCGGGCAACAACTACGAGTTTACGCAACCGATTCAGATGCGATTCAACGAGTTGATCTCGGGCGTTCGCAGCGACGTGGCGGTGAAGGTCTTCGGTGACGACATGGACACCATGAACGAGACGGCAGAACGCATTGCCGCCGTGCTCGAGGGGGTTCCGGGTGCTGCCGACGTGAAGGTGGAGCAGACCACTGGCCTGCCCATGCTGACGGTCCGGATCGAGCGGAATCAGATTGCCCGGCTCGGCCTGAACGTCGCCGACGTCCAGGACAGCGTCTCGGCTGCGCTCGGCGGGCAGGAGGCCGGGGCGGTGTTCGAGGGCGACCGGCGCTTCGACATCCTGGTCCGGTTGCCCGATGCGATTCGCGGTGACCTCGAGGCGATCCGCCGTCTGCCAATCCGCGTGCCCGCCGGCGAGAACGGCGCGCGTGGCTTCGTCCGGCTGGGCGATGTCGCACGCATCGAGTCTGCGCCCGGCCCCAACCAGATCAGCCGCGAAAACGGCAAACGTCGGGTTGTGGTGACCGCCAACGTGCGCGGGCGCGACATTGGTTCCTTCGTCGCCGAGGCGGAAACGAAGATCGCCACGGCGGTGCAGGTGCCCACAGGGTACTGGACGACCTGGGGCGGCACCTTCGAGCAGTTGCAGTCGGCCGCCAAACGGCTTCAGATCGTCGTGCCGGTCGCGTTGCTGCTTGTCCTAACGTTGCTCTTCATGATGTTTGGCAATGTCAAGGACGGGCTGCTGGTCTTCACCGGCGTCCCCTTCGCGCTGACCGGCGGCATCCTGGCGCTGTGGTTGCGCGATATCCCGCTGTCGATCTCCGCCGGTGTCGGCTTCATCGCGCTGTCGGGCGTGGCCGTGCTGAACGGCCTGGTGATGATCTCGTACATCCGGAGTCTGCGCGATGACGGCTTCGATCTCGATGACGCGATCCGGGAGGGCGCGCTGACGCGATTGCGTCCCGTGCTGATGACGGCGCTGGTCGCATCGCTCGGGTTCGTTCCCATGGCGATCGCGGTCGGTACCGGTGCCGAAGTGCAGCGGCCACTGGCCACTGTGGTCATCGGCGGCATCCTGTCGTCTACCGCACTGACGCTGCTCGTGCTGCCGGCGCTGTATCGCATCGCCCATGGACGCGAGAGGCGAATGGCGTCACCCGCGGAGACATTGGCTCCCGCCCATTGATCCTGTGTGGGGCGGAAGGGTACGGACCGCTGCGCTTTCGCCCGATAGACCCGATCCACCCGCGGTTCTCTCCTTCGTCATGGAGGTCGCATGAAACACGCTTCTGTCATTGCAACGGTGATCGTCCTGGTGTCCTTCAGCGTCTTCGCCGCAGGCGGGCATGACCATGACAAGGACCATGTGCCCCGACATGGCGGCATGGTGGCCGAAGTCAATGAAGTGGACTATGAACTCGTGGCTACGCGAACCCTGCTGCAACTCTACCTTCGCGATCATGGGAAGAGCGTTGCCGTCACCGGAGGCGCCGCAAGAGTCACTTTGCTGTCGGGTAAGGAAAGGATCGAAACCGCGCTCTTGCCCGCCGGGGAGAAATTCGAGGTGCAAGGCCACTTCAAGATCATCCCCGGCATGAAGTTTGTGGCCGTGGTTGCCCTCCCCGGGCGGGGTGAGGCAACCGTATGGTTCCGATTGCGATGACTTGACGCACCCATTGCGCTCTACGTGCTGAGCACGTTTCGAGCAGCCGCCTGATCCGCATTCATTGTTGCGCTCCCTGGTGTCGCTTCCGGCACCGGGCGGCCGGTCACGCCTTATGCACACCGTTCAGTGCCGCGTACTGCCTCGTCCCCTTGGCGTCGTGGGCGATTGAGGCTGCGACTGTGCGCCTGTACGGCAGCAGCCTCGACAGCGAAGCCCCATCGCGCGCGTTGCCCAAATCAATTGTTCCAAAGATAACTTCACAGGCGTCAAATCATGCGTTCATTGCATATCATCGGCAGTCGGGAACTGGGCGGCGCAGAAAGCTTTTACTCCCGATTTGTCCCTGCGTTGTCAAATTTCGAAGGGCAGGAGGTCGTTGCCGTAACGCGCCCCGGTGCAATGGTGGCGCAGACCTTGCCGTCCGATTTGACATGTCAGGGCGTACCCATGCGAAGTGGATGGGACCTTGCATCCGTCGTCTCGATTCGGCGGCTGATTCATCGTCTTCGGCCGGATATCGTCCAAACCTACATGGGGCGGGCGACGCGGCTGACACGCATTCCACGCAGTGCGTCGGCTGTTCACGTCGCTCGGCTGGGCGGCTTCTACAAGATCGATGGCTATTATCGGCATGCCGATGCCTGGGTCGGAAACAGCAAGGCCCTGTGCGACTATCTGATCAGAGAAGGGCTGCCTGCTCAGCGCGTCTATCGTATTGGAAACTTCGTCGAGCCACCTGCGCCCACGCCGGCCAGCCTCATCGGCGCATTGCGCAAACAGTATGAAATTCCTGCCGATGCCATCGTGCTCTTCTCGCTCGGACGCCTGATTCCCAAGAAGGGCTTCTCGGACCTCCTTGAGGCGTTTGCAGCGTTGCCGACTCATATCGGCGGACGTCCCCTTTTTCTCGTGATTGCCGGGGATGGACCCCTATGCACGAAGCTGGCAAGCCAAACGGCGGCGCTAAGTATCGAGCACAGAACACGATGGCTCGGCTGGCAGATGCAGACGACGCCGATTTTTCATCTGGCCGATATCTTCATCTGCCCGTCACGCGATGAGCCGCTGGGCAATGTCATTCTCGAGGCCTGGGCACATCGACTGCCGGTTGTGTCCACCGACACGGTAGGCGCTCGCGAGTTGATTCAGGCGGAAGACAATGGGCTCGTTGTTGCAACGGGTCGGCCCGACGAACTTGCAGGATGTCTGCGGTCATTGCTCACGGCGGGGCCGACTGCCTGGCATCGGCTTGCCGAGCGGGGCGCCCATACCGTGCGAGCCCATCATTCCAGGGCTGCCGTCGTTGGTTGCTATGTGGCGATGTATGAGGGGTTGGTGCGTCGATAGCGAATCGGGTGCAGTAGTCGGGGTCGGCTCACGAAAGGGAAAAATCGTACGCTAAGCCGGTCGTAGCGGCCCTAAATTTGCCACGCTCGACTACGAGGAGGTTTGCGAAGCAACAGGATCAATATCGCCGAGTCGCGCGATGAAGCGGACATAGGCTAACTCGCTGAGCAGCTCGATAAGAGTTTGCGTAACGACGATGGCAGGCAATACGGGTATGGCCCCAGGCACAGCGAGAGCAAGCGGCAACACGACAAGGGAATTTCGAGTGCCTGCGCTGAAAGCGATGGCTCGGCCGGCGGGGGCATCAAGGCGGAACAGCCGGCTGATGCTCCATCCGATCAGGGGGGCGATCACAGCAAAGGCGATATAGAAGGGAATCACACCCAAGGCCGCATCGGTCGCGGAGCCGAGGCGCGGCACCACGGCCGCGACGACGACGAATAGGACAAGGGCGGTCGCTGGTACCGGCAATAGACCAAGTGCCGCTGAGGTCTTTTCACCGGCCAGGCTTCGAGCCGCCCATAGTTGCACAAGCCCAGCAAGAGCGAGTGGAACCGCGATCAACCAGACGAAGGCATGAACGAACGGGCCGGGCTGCACGAGGGTTGCGGCATCGTTCCCGAGAAGCAGGCCGAGATAGACCGGCAGCAGCAGCATTTGCACAACCAGGAGCGCAGGGGTTGCCGCCAGTAGCAGCCGCGCATCGGCACGACCGAGGTGCGAGAACGTAACCACGTAGTCAATGCAAGGCGTCAGCAACACCAGCAGCACGCCAAGCCTCACCATAGGGTCCGATGGCAGGAATTGCACCAATACGGCCACCACGAGCGGCGTTACGATGAAATTGGTAATGAGCAGTGCGGCAAGGAACCGGCCGCGACTGAAGGCCCGGCCAAGGTCGGCCAGGGGCACTTGCAGGAATGTCACGAACAGCATGAGTGCAAGCGCCGGGTTGACGCCACCCTCAAGCGCTGCCGTGCCGGGTACGAGCAAAGCGACAAGCGCAGCCAACACAACGGCCGCGAAGTAAATGCCGACTTGGTGCCTCTCGAATATTTCCCGGATGTCTTGCATGTCTGTATTTCGCTCCTTTGTGTCAATTTGAAGCATACCCTAACCTGGCGTCAGACCAGCCGACGCGAAAGCGTCAGGATAGACTTGCTTTCCGAATTGATTGACACACGCCACCAAGGGTCATAAATTTCTTCCTGACACATTGTCCTCAGGAGTACACCTTGAACGGTCAGCGCATCGGCTACGTCCGCGTCAGCAGCTTCGACCAGAACCCGGAACGCCAGCTCGAGCAGGTTTCGGTGGACCGGCTGTTCACTGATAAGGCGTCGGGCAAGGACACCCAGCGTCCTGAGCTGGAACGGCTGCTCGCCTTCGTGCGCGAGGGCGACACCGTGGTGGTGCACAGCATGGACCGCCTGGCGCGCAACCTCGATGATCTGCGCCGCCTGGTGCAAAAGCTCACCCAGCGCGGCGTGCGCATCGAATTCGTCAAGGAGAGTCTGACCTTCACCGGTGAGGACTCGCCGATGGCGAACCTCATGCTGTCGGTGATGGGCGCGTTCGCCGAGTTCGAGCGGGCGCTCATCCGCGAGCGGCAGCGCGAAGGGATCGCGCTCGCCAAGCAGCGCGGAGCCTATCGGGGGCGCAAGAAGTCTCTGAACAGCGAAAAGATCGAGGAACTGAAACGGCGCATCGCGGCGGGCGAGCAGAAAGCCAAGCTCGCCCGCGAGTTCGGCATCAGCCGCGAAACGCTTTACCAGTACATGCGAGAAACCTGACCATGCCTCGCCGTTCGATCCTGTCCGCTGCCGAGCGCGAAAGCTTGCTGGCGTTGCCCGATACACAAGACGAACTCATCCGACACTACACCTTCAGCGAATCCGACCTGTCACTGATCCGCCAGCGGCGCGGTGAGGCCAACCGCCTGGGTGTCGCGGTGCAGTTGTGTTTGCTGCGCTTCCCCGGTCAGGGCCTGTTACCGGACGCTGAGGTGCCGAGGCCCCTGCTGCAATGGATCGAACGGCACCTGCGACTCGATCCGGCATGTTGGCCGCAATATTCCGAACGGGAGGAGACCCGGCGCGAACACCTGCTCGAACTGCGGGCGTACCTGGACATGGAGCCGTTCGGCTTGGGGCACTATCGCCAGGCTGTTCATGCCACGACCGCACTGGCCTTGCAGACCGACAAGGGCATCGTGCTGGCCGGCAGTGTCCTCGACTCCCTGCGGCACCAACACATCATCTTGCCGACACTCGATGTGATCGAGCGCGTCTGCGCCGAGGCGATCACCCGCGCCAACCGGCGCATCTACGACGCCTTGGCCGAACCGCTGTCGGACGCGCATCGCCGCCGCCTCGACGATCTGCTCAAGCGCCGCGAGAACGGCAAGGCGACCTGGCTGGCCTGGCTGCGCCAGTCACCGGCCAAGCCGAACTCGCGGCACATGCTTGAACACATCGGACGCCTCAAGGCATGGCAGGCGCTCGATCTGCCTTCCGGTATTGAGCGCCTGGTACACCAGAACCGCTTGCTGAAGATCGCTCGCGAGGGCGCCCAGATGACGCCCGCCGACCTCGCCAAGTTCGAGCCGCAGCGCCGCTACGCCACCTTGGTAGCGCTCGCCATCGAGGGCATGGCCACCGTCACCGACGAAATCATCGACCTGCACGATCGCATCCTGGGCAAGCTTTTCAACGCCGCCAAGAACAAGCATCAACAGCAGTTTCAGGCATCCGGCAAGGCGATCAACGCCAAGGTGCGCCTGTTCGGCCGCATCGGCCGGGCGCTGATCGAGGCCAAACAGGCGGGCAGCGATCCGTTCGCCGCCATCGAGGCGGTCATGTCGTGGGACGCCTTCACGGAGAGCGTCACCGAGGCGCAGCGGCTCGCGCAGCCCGAGGACTTCGATTTCCTGCACCGCATCGGCGAGCACCACGCCACGCTGCGCCGCTACGCGCCGGAATTCCTCGACGTGCTCAAGCTGCGAGCCGCGCCTGCCGCCAAGGATATGCTCGACGCCATCGAGGTGCTGCGCGGCATGAACCGCGACAACGCCCGCAAGGTGCCCGCCGATGCGCCGACCGACTTCATCAAGCCGCGCTGGCAGAAGCTGGTGATGACCGACACCGGCATCGACCGGCGCTACTACGAGTTGTGCGCGCTGTCGGAGCTGAAGAACGCGCTGCGCTCCGGCGACATCTGGGTACAAGGCTCGCGCCAGTTCAAGGACTTCGAGGACTACCTGGTGCCGCCCGCGAAATTCGTCAGCCTCAAGCAGGCCAGCGAATTGCCGCTGGCCGTGGCCACCGACTGCGATCAGTACCTGCGTGACAGGCTGACACTGTTGGAAACGCAGCTCGCCACGGTCAACCGCATCGCGCTGGCCAACGAACTGCCGGACGCCATCATCACGGAGTCGGGTCTAAAGATCACGCCGCTCGATGCGGCCGTGCCCGACACCGCGCAGGCGCTGATCGACCAGACGGCGATGATCCTGCCGCACGTCAAGATCACCGAACTGCTCTTGGAGGTGGACCAATGGACGGGCTTTACCCGTCACTTCACCCACCTCAAGTCGGGCGATCTGGCCAAGGACAAGAACCTGCTGCTGAGCACGATCCTGGCCGACGCAATCAACCTCGGCCTGACCAAGATGGCGGAATCCTGCCCCGGAACGACCTACGCCAAGCTGGCCTGGTTGCAAGCCTGGCACATCCGCGACGAAACCTACGGGGCGGCGCTGGCCGAGCTGGTCAACGCGCAGTTCCGTCACCCCTTCGCCGAGCATTGGGGCGACGGCACCACCTCGTCGTCAGACGGCCAGAACTTCCGCACCGGCAGCAAGGCCGAGAGTACCGGCCACATCAACCCGAAATACGGCAGCAGTCCAGGGCGGACGTTCTACACCCACATCTCCGACCAGTACGCACCGTTCCACACCAAGGTCGTCAACGTCGGTGTGCGCGACTCGACCTACGTGCTCGACGGCCTGCTGTACCACGAATCCGACCTGCGCATCGAGGAGCACTACACTGATACGGCGGGCTTCACCGATCACGTCTTCGCGCTGATGCACCTGCTGGGCTTTCGCTTCGCGCCACGCATCCGCGACCTGGGCGACACCAAGCTCTACATCCCGAAGGGCGATGCTGCCTTTGAGGCACTGAAGCCCATGATCGGCGGCACGCTCAACATCAAGAACGTCCGTGCCCATTGGGACGAAATCCTGCGGCTGGCCACTTCGATAAAGCAGGGTACTGTGACGGCTTCGCTGATGCTCAGGAAGCTCGGCAGCTACCCGCGCCAGAACGGCCTGGCCGTGGCCCTGCGCGAGCTGGGGCGCATCGAGCGCACGCTGTTCATTCTGGACTGGCTGCAAAGCGTCGAGCTGCGCCGCCGCGTGCATGCCGGGCTGAACAAGGGCGAAGCCCGCAACGCGCTGGCCCGCGCCGTGTTCTTCAACCGGCTGGGCGAAATCCGCGATCGCAGTTTCGAGCAGCAACGCTACCGGGCCAGCGGCCTCAACCTGGTGACGGCGGCCATCGTGTTGTGGAACACGGTCTATCTGGAGCGGGCGGCGAACGCCCTGCGTAGCCACGGCCAAGTCATCGATGACAGCCTGTTGCAGTGCCTGTCGCCGCTGGGCTGGGAGCACATCAACCTGACCGGCGATTACCTCTGGCGCAGCAGCGCCAAGATCGGCGCGGGCAAGTTCAGGCCGCTACGACCGCTGCAACCGGCTTAGCGTACGATTTTTTCCGTTTTCTGAGGCGACCCCTAAAGGGCTTGAAGCTGGGTTTCAGATCGGTCATTTTTTAGTTCCTTCTGTTGGTGTGACTCCCAAGACGGGAGCGAAGGCCAACGAAAGGCCGGGGCGATACGTCCGGCT
>WBZT01000427.1_pt1 | contig 34118 bp, 21 predicted proteins | sample 5204241 | NCBI WGS metagenome assembly WBZT01 (sample SAMN12344358, study PRJNA552823) | activated sludge metagenome | biome: Activated sludge suspended growth; feature: Nitrification reactor; material: Wastewater; isolation source: activated sludge from nitrification reactor of wastewater... | reverse complement strand
GGTGGGGTAGGGGAGACCGTCCTTCCATTCCAGTTCGCAACCGTCGCACTCGTAGCCGACGATCGTATCCTTGCCGCCAAATTCCTCGCCGCGTTTCAAGCCGGTGCCGGCAAAAATCCAATGCTCCGGCCGCTGCACCGTGAACGCGCCGCTCGCTTCCATGAGTTGGCCGTGACTCTTGTGATAGCCGCCCCAAAGAAATCCGACGCCCGTCAGTTGGTTCTCGGGTCGCTTTACGAGGTAATGACTCCACAGGGTTGACAGCGTGCCGTAGTTTCCTCGCGCGCCATAGACCGGATCCCAGTGGTAGTTTTGTTTCCAACTGGTCAGGGCCTGGCCGCCGTCTTCGCTGCGCACCTGCCAGCAGCACACGTTGCCGCTGAAGAACGCCACGTTGCCCCCGTCTGCGATGAATTTCTCCAGGTGATCGCGCATCGGGGCGGACCAGTACTCATCGTGACCAACACTCAGCACGAGGCGGTAGGCCTTCAGCAAGTCGGGATGGAACTCCAGATCGCCGTTTGCGGCAAAGTCCAGGATGATCCCGTTTCGTTCCGCCCACTCCGCAAACGGCAGTTCCCAATGTCCGATCAGGCTGGTTGGCGGACGTTCGTAGGAAACGCGATGCCCCTGGTTGCCGCCGCGGCCGTTGTAAGCATAGAGGCTGTAGCCGCCCCAGTTGTTGTAGGCGTTGTAAGTGTGCGTCGCAAACTGGAGGAGAATCTTTGTGGCCTTGCCCGGTTCGGCCGGGCGCAGAATGAAGAAACAACTGCCTTCCGCCGTACGTGCGTTGCGCTGGGTATATTTCCCACCGCCATCGCGCGCACGCAACGATACCTGATAGTAACCGCTCCGCCAGTCGGGCGGAATTTTCAACGTCACGGACGCCGGCCATTTGCAGCCGTGCGAGGAGGCGTTTTCGGGCACGGGCTGTTCCTTGCCTTCGACTGCGGCGTTGCTCCAGACGGTCTCGGGCTTCGCGCCGAGGCGGGCGATCTCAACGGCGAACGCCGCCGCGCTGGTGGAAACGTGCAGCGTCAATTCCTCGCCCGGCGCGTAGCTGACGCGGCCCGCGTAGCCTTCGACGAACAACGTTCGTGCTTCCTGCCCCACACCGATCGCACCGCTTGCGAGCAGGAAAGTCGGGCCGGCCGCAAACAGTCGCAACGCGTCGCGGCGGGACAATTGAGAGGTCATGCCCGGATTCCATGCTCCAGCGAACGCGTTGGCAAGCGGAAACTCCAGACGTGCCAGGCCCGTGGCTTTTTCCGTTGCCGCCGTCGCACGGCCGAAGTAATCATCTGGCCAACATCATTTCCGACGGCTTGGTTGCTGCCATGATTGTAAAACTGTTGGCCTCACTGCGGTGTGGAATCGGGATTTCGTTCGCGATTGGTTTCGCGGACGGCTGGACCGTCCCGGCGGCGTTCGCCGCTGAAAACAAGCCGGTGGATTTCGCCCGCCAGATTCAACCGCTCCTCATCAAACGTTGCTCGGAGTGTCACGGACCGGATAAACAAAAGAGCGATCTCCGGCTCGATCGTCGGGCGGACGCACTGAAGGGCGGCAAGTCCGGCCTCCCGGGCATCATCCCAGGCAAGAGTGCCGAGAGTGAATTGATCAAGCGCCTCACGACCGCAAGCGCCGACGAAATCATGCCGCCGAAGGGCGAGCCGCTGACCGCGGAGCAAATCGCGCTGCTGCGAAAGTGGATTGATCAAGGCGCGGATTGGCCGGAGGAGAAGCCGCATTGGGCGTTCGTGAAGCCAACGCGTCCGATTGTTCCCGATGTCGGTGGCGATTGGGCGCGCAATGACATTGACCGGTTCATTCTCGCGCGGCTGAAGCAGGAAAAACTCTCGCCGTCGCCGGAGGCGGATCGGATCACGCAATTGCGGCGGTTGAGTCTCGATTTGACCGGGTTGCCGCCGACTTTGGCGGAAGTGGACGCTTTCGTGAAGGATGCGCGGCCCGATGCCTACGAGCGCGCGGTGGATCGGCTGCTGGCTTCACCGCATTGTGGCGAGCATCTCGCGCGCGGCTGGCTGGATCTCGCGCGCTATGCGGACTCGAACGGTTATCAGGTGGACCTGGCGCGCTCGATGTGGCCTTACCGCGAGTGGGTGATCAAGGCTTTCAATCGCAACCTGCCGTTCGATCAATTCACAATCGAGCAACTGGCGGGCGACCTTTTGCCCAACGCCACGCTCGATCAGAAAATTGCGACCGGCTTCAACCGCAACACCAAGTCAAATGACGAGGGCGGCGGCGATGACGAGGAGTATCGCACCAAGGCGGTGAAGGATCGCGTTTCCACCACCGCCGCGACGTGGTTGGGCCTGACGATGACGTGCGCCGAATGTCACTCGCACAAATACGACCCGATTTCGCAGGAGGAGTACTACCGCTTTTACGCGATCTTCAACAACACGGCTGATCGCGGCAACGGAACGGAGCCGAGTCTCGCGGTGCCCGCGCCGCCGATGCAGGACAAACTGGATTATCTCCGCACCCGGATCGGCGAGTTGAAAGCGGAACTGGCCCGGGCTGAGCAGAAATTGCCAGGGGATCAGAAGGCTTGGGAACGCCGGATGGCGGGGCGATTGAATCATTGGGTCACGCTTGATCTAACCAACTCGGTCTCCACGGGTGGGGCAACTTTCACGAACCTGCCCGACGGCTCGGTGCTCGCCACCGGTGTCAACTCGATGTACGACACCTACCAGATCGAGGCCGCGGCACCGCTGCCGAAGATTACGGCGGTCATGCTGGAGGTGTTGCCGGATCCCAGCCTGCCGAAAAACGGCCCCGGTCGCTGGAAGCAGACCGGAAATTTCATTCTCGATGAGATGGGCCTGTCGGCCACCGGCGGCAAGGATGCCCAAGCGGTTTCGATTTTCTTCGGCAAGGCCACGGCGGATTGGGAGCAGCAATATTACCGCGCCGAACATGCCGTAGATCGCAATCCAAAAACCGGTTGGGCGATCGCACCGAAATTCGGCGAACGTCACTTCCTCATCGCCGAGCTGAAAGAGCCGCTTTCGATCGCTGCGGGGACGAAGCTGGGTTTTCGCTTCGATTCGTATCACGGCAACAACCACACGATTGGCCGCCTGCGGCTCTCCGTCACGGCGGAGGCTGACGCAACGGCGTTGTGGCCCGTGCCGCCGGAGGTCGCCCAGGCGCTGAAGGTCGCAGAGCGCAAACGCACGCCGGAACAAAAGAATTTGGTCGCCGCGCATTATCGGAGCGTCGCCCCGAACATCCGCCAGATGGAGCGCGAGTTGTTTCGGTTGAGCGAGCGCGAGAAGGAGGTGGCGAATCGAAAATATTCCTCGCTGGTGATGAAGGAGCGCGACGAACCGCGAACGACCTATGTCCACGTGCGCGGGAATTTCCTGGAGAAGGGCGCAGATGTAACCGCCGGAGTTCCCGCTGCGCTCGGCTCTCTGCCCGCGGGTCAGCCGGCCAATCGCCTCGCGTTGGCGCGGTGGCTGGTGAATCCCGAGAATCCGCTCACGGCGCGCGTCACGGTGAATCGCTTTTGGGAACGAATTTTCGGCACCGGCATCGTCAAGACGAGCGAAGACTTGGGCAAGCAGGGCGAAGCGCCGTCGCATCCGGAACTGCTCGACTGGCTCGCGTGCGAATTCATGGCGCCAAGCGCGACCGCTTACGATGCGCGCAACTCACAGCCCGCGAATTCCAACCCACACGCCTGGGACACGAAGCACATTTTGAAACTGATCGTGATGTCCGCCACGTACCGGCAGAGTGCCGCCGCCGGCGCCGAGCGATTGGAAAAGGACCTCTACAACCGGCTGCTGGCGCGCGGCCCGCGTTTTCGGATGGATCCGGAAATGATCCGCGACCAAGCGCTGGCGGTCAGCGGTCTGCTCAATCCGGAGGTCGGCGGCCCGAGCGTATATCCAGTGCAAGTGCCCAATCTCTGGAAGGAACTCGGTTTCCTTCGCCCCGAGATCGGTATGGACGAGTGGCCGGTGAGCGAAGGCCCGGACCTGTATCGCCGTGGCCTCTATACCTTTTGGCGGCGCGTCTGCACCTATCCAACGTTCGCGACGTTCGACGCGCCGAGTCGCGACGTGTGTGTCTCGCGCCGGCCTCGGACCAACACTCCGTTGCAGGCACTCGCCTCGCTGAACGATCCGGTATTTCTCGAAATGGCCCGCGTGCTGGGGCAGCGCATCATGGCGCGCGGCGGCAGCCTGGATCAGCAGATGGATTTCGCCTTCCGGCTTTGCGTGGCGCGTCCGCCCACGAAATCGGAACTCGAACGGCTGGTCGGATTCTATCGGCAGCAATTGCAAGGCTTCGAGCGCGATGCCAAAGCCGCGGAGCAATTGCTGAACAACGGTGCGGCGGAGCGCCCGGTAAAATTCGACGCGCGCAAGCTCGCCGCCTGGATGATGGTGGGCAATGTCCTGCTGAACCTCGACGAGACGCTGACGAAAGGATGATCATGACGCCCGCTCAATTGGAAAATCTCAAACTCGTCACGCGGCGGAAATTCTTTCAGCAATGCGGCACGGGCATGGGCGCGCTGGCGCTCGCTTCGTTGTTCAACGAAAAACTTTTCGCCGCCCCAGCCGCGCCGGTGGCGACCCCGATCGTACCGCTGGGACCGCATTTCAAACCGAAAGCGAAGAACATCATTTACCTCTTCCAATCGGGCGGGCCGTCGCATCTCGACCTGTTCGACTACAAGCCGGAGTTGGTGAAGCGCAACGGTCAGGCGATGCCCGAGGAGATGCTGAATAACATCCGCCTCGCGCAGATCGGCAAAAATGCGAAGGTGCTCGGCACGAATTATCAGTTCAAGCAATACGGCAAGTCCGGCGTCTGGCTGTCGGAATTGCTGCCGCACCTCTCGACCATCGTGGATGACGTCGCGTTCGTGCAGGGATTTTATTCGGAAGCGTTCAACCACGATCCCGCCACGCTGTTCATGAACACCGGCGCGCAACTCTCCGGCCGACCAAGCATGGGCGCGTGGTTCAGCTACGGCCTCGGCAGCGAGAACAAGGATCTGCCGGCGTTTGTGGTTTTGACGACCGGCGTCGGCCAGCCGTTGACCAACAACGCGTGGGGTAGCGGCTTCCTGCCGACGGTGCATCAGGGCGTGCAGCTGCGTTCCCAGGGCGATCCAGTGCTCTACGTTTCCAATCCGGCCGGCATGGGGGCAAAACGGCGCCGCGAGTCGCTCGATGCGCTGCGCGATTTGAACCAGATGCGCTACGATGTCCTGCGCGATCCCGAAATCGCCACGCGCATCTCGGCGTACGAACTCGCGTATCGGATGCAGACGAGCGTGCCGGACGTGATGGACATTTCCAAAGAACCGGCGGCGATGCACGAGGCCTACGGCACAACGCCGGGGCGCGCGTCGTTCGCGAACAACTGCCTGCTCGCGCGACGGCTCGTCGAGCGCGGCGTACGCTTCGTGCAGTTGTACCATCGCGGCTGGGATCATCACGGCGGGCCGGATGGCAATCTGGTGTTCGACTTGAAAAAGCGCTGTTTGGAAACCGATCAACCGACCGTCGCGCTCATCAAGGATCTGAAACAACGAGGGCTGCTGGAGGAAACTCTGGTCGTATGGGGCGGCGAGTTCGGCCGCACGCCAATGATGCAAGGCGCGCTGCAACCGGACCAGATCGGGCGCGATCATCATCCGCATGGCTACACCGTCTGGCTTGCGGGTGGCGGCATCAAGCCGGGCATCGTACTGGGAAAGACCGACGACTTTGGTTTTTACGCCGTCGAGGACAAGGTTCACGTTCACGATCTGCACGCGACGATTCTCCACCTGTTCGGCATCGAGCACACGAAATTGACCTACCGTTTCCAAGGCCGCGATTTCCGGCTGACCGATGTGCATGGGCAACTGGTAAAGCCGTTGCTGGCTTGATTGGGGTCGCCGTCGCCCACGGTGTGGCCATTTCATGCCACAGGACGCATGGGAGGCGCTGTGCAATTCTATCCGCGCCTGAACCGCGGGAGTCCGACCCGGTGTTTGCCTGACGCGGCAATACCGTGATGGTCGGACTCCCTTTTCCATCGAGAAAGCCGGTGGCCATGAATCTGCGCAACCGACTCCGATTCTTGGTCCACCCAGCCATCGCGGCCTTGCGGCGTTGCGGCGGCGTCCGCCGTGGCCATTTCGTGCCACATGACTTCGGCTCGGGATCGTCTAGTCTTCTCTCCGGGCCGCGCTGGGCAGATCAAGTGTCTGGCGGGAATCTGCTGTTCAGCCTTGGCTGGTTGGCGACTCAGGATGGAAGTGGAATTGGATATTGAACGCACATGCCATGACCAAGAAACTAATCAAGTTTGCCACGCGCATGCTGGCCTGCGTCGCAATATGCGGGCTTACCGTGTCCTCGCTTCGGGCGGGAACGGTTGGCTATTGGCGGTTTGAGAACGGTCCGGCGAACGCCAACGTGCCGCACGCGGGCGCGGACGGGGCGTTCAATGGGAGCACGCCTGACATTTCTGGAAATGGCAACAGTTTGTCCGCGTGGACGCAGGGCGGTTATGCTGGCTACGCCTACCGTGCCGACGTTCCCTTCGGCACCATGCCGCAAGACCTCACCACCAACCGATTCAGTGTCAAGAACACCGGTTCTTATCCGGCCCTGTTCACCTCGGCGGCGGGCAGTAATCCAGCCGGCATCAATGCTCAGACCATTACCCCCGCTCAGTTCACCATCGAAGCCTCCTACAAACCGGAGGCCAGCGGCGGCTATCGCACGGTCGTGGGCCGCGACGCGCGGAATTTCGCGACCAGCAACGGTGATCTGGCGGCTCTTTATCTTCAGGTTCGGCCCGATGACAGCGTCGGGATCATATTCACGGATGTCTCGGGATACACGCACGCGGCGTTTTCACCGCCGGGCTGGTTGTATGGTTTCAACTTTGGCGCGAATCCGGAAGGACTCGGGGCGCCTTGGTATAATCTCGCGGCGGTCAGCGACGGCTCCCGGTTGAATATGTACGTGAACAATATGCTCGTCGCCTCCACGGATATGACGCTCAGCGGCAGCCCCAACCGATCACTTGCCAAGGGCACCGCGAGTGGGTCGGATTGGGTCACGGGCGCGTGGACCGTGGGGCGGGGTTTGTATGCGGGCGGGCATACGGATCGTGCCTACGGTTTTATCGACGAGGTGCGCTTGTCCAATTCCGCCCTGGCCCCGGGCGATTTTTTGGCCGCGCCCCGGCCCCACCTTACCAGTGCTGCTATCGTGGGCGGCAACCTGACTCTCATCGCCACGCGGGGTCAGCCCGGAGCGGTCTGCTATGTGTTGCGCGCAACCAACCCGTCGTTGCCACCGGCTTCCTGGACGGCGATTGGTGTCCGGACTTTCACGACCAACGGCAGTTTCACCTTCACCACCCCGGTCAATTCGGCCGATGCCCCGGGTTTTTTCGCGCTGCGGGCCGCAATCGCAACTCCGCCGGCGGGGGCGATGACCTACTCCCTGGCGGGTAACTGGCCGGACGATGCCCGCGCGCGGATCGTTTACGCCTTGGATGGAGCGATCGCGCAATACAATCGTTACGGTACCTTCAACGTGCATCTGACCGCCAACTACAGCCCGGGCGTGCCCACGGCGCAGGCCGGTTATGGCGGCTGGATTGATTTCGGAAGCAACCCCGCCTACCAAAACTTCCGCACCGCCCTCCACGAGATTTCCCACACGCTTGGGGTCGGCACCACCTGGCAATGGGGTGCGAATCTCTCCGGAGGCGTCTGGATGGGCGCGAATGGCCGGCAGCAAATCGCGGCCTTCGATGGCGCCGGTGCCAACATCAATTCAGACGGGACGCATTTCTGGCCCTACGGTTTGAACTACGATAGTGAAGGCAACACAGAGAGTTATCGTCGCCACGTGCTCATGGTGGCCGCCTTCCGGCGGGACATGGGAATCCAGTAAGCGACCCCGGCGGCGCGGCAACGTCAGGGAAGGCCAAATCCAACTTGCCGGCGGCGTGTGGCCACTTCATGCCACATGACAGCCAAGGAGATGGGATTATAGTCGGCGAAAGATTCAGAGGTCTGAGCCAAAACCTGTGACACAAGCCGCAGGATTTTTGGTTGCAAATCTCCAAGGTTCGTACGCGCGGTGGCGATCGAACCGGTTAGATCTAGAACAGCAAGCATCCATACCCAACCAAAATGAAAACTCCCGCAATCTTGAGGCGCAATCGATTCCTTGGAATCAACATATTGGCCTTGGCCACGCTGGCTTTGTTGCCCGCGGCCGTGATCCAGGCTGCCGATATTTCCTGGTCTGGCGGTACCGCCAGCTACACCAACGCCGCCAACTGGGGCGGGAGCGTTCCCGGGGTGGCGGACAAAGCCATCAATGACAATGGCGCCGGCAACATCGTGCAGATCAATGTCGGGGATCCGGACTGGATCGTGAACGGCATTCTCGCCGGGAAAAGCACCGGCAATGGTGCGTTCGTGCAAAACGGACAGACGCTTAACTTGAGCGGCGCGACCGGCCGCGGCGCAGTTCGTTTGGGGGTGGCGGCGGGCCGTTCGGGGGCTTACACCATCAACGGTGGCACGCTGAATTATAGCGGTGATTTTAACGTTGGTGAACTTGGCACGGCCACGCTCAACGTGAACGGCGGCTCGATCACGGGCAGTGGTAATCTCGCCATCAATTTGGGCAATTCCCTGGACGGGGTTACTTCGACCATGGGAGGCACGAACAAGTCCGATTATACTTGGTTTGAACAAGGATTTTACGCCCCGGATCCGGCGCTCGGTATTCCGGTAGCTGGTACGACATTCTCCAGTGAGACGCTAGCGGACCACTCTTACACCATGCCGGCAAGCTACGCGGCCAAAAATGCCTTTCAGGTGTTTGGCGGCGTTTCCAACGCCACGATCAATTTTACTGCGCCGGCCGCCGCCACCGCCGTGTCCCTCCTCGGCAGTTCCGGCTTCGGCACCTGCAATGTAAATTATACGGTGCATCATGCTGACAACACGACTCAGGCGGGCACCCTTGCGGTGCTCGACTGGTTTGATAATGCCGGCACGATTGCCTGGCGGGCCCGGGCGCGTCTGTCGGCGGACGGACTTGGCTTCCAAAATATCGGCGATGCCCCGCGCCTTCTGACTTTCGACATCAACCTTAACAACACAACCAGTCCGGTAACGAGCATAGATCTGACCTACGTTTCCGGCGGTGTGGCTTCGATCTTGGCCGTCAGCCGCTCGGCGGGTGCGGATTTCTCCCCGGCTGCGGTTACGGGCTACAACCAGGACATCGTTTTTGAAACGGGCGCCCCGATCTACGTTGCCAACACGGTTACCAACGTGCTCAACCAGACGGCTGGCTTGATTAGCATTACGGGCGAGATGTTCGTCGGAAACGTTGGCGCCGGCATCTACAATTTGAGCGATGGTACCAACACCGTGGCAAATTATATCGGAGTTGGACGCAGCGGAGGTAAAGGAGTGGTCAACATGACCGGTGGGGTCCTCAACAAAACCGGTGGCGGGCATCTGATTTTCGGCACCCCCTATCAAAATCTTCCCGGCCATGACGTCTCGGGTGTTTTGAATCACAGCGGTGGGACGATTAATGTGCAGAGCGGTCAGGTCTGGTTCCCGGAAGCCAGCTCCGGCCTCGGTGCGGTCTCGGGCACCTATAACTTGAGTGGTACTGCCGTGATGAATGTGGGCGACTGGGTCGCCATTGGGCGGAACGGCGGGAGTGGCACCTTGAACATGACGGGCGGGACCATCAATAAAACTGGTGGCGGTCAGCCTGCGTTCATCATCGCCGATGGCGGGAGTGCGGTGGGGCAGGTGACCCAGAGTGCCGGAACCATCAATTGCAGTGCTGAATTCTGGATCGGTCAGAATGGCGGCTCCGCTACTTATAATTTGAGCGGTACGGGAGCTCTCAACGTGACCAATTGGTTCGCCATTGGCCGCGCCGGCAACGGTGCGAATGGCACGCTGACCATGACGGGCGGCAGTCTCTATCAAGGTGTTAATGGGGTGTTCATCGTCGGTGACAATTCTCAAGGTTCGTTCCTGCAAAGCGCCGGGCCGGCCACGGCTCGTGAGTTTTGGGTCGCCAACGGTGGTAGCAGCAGCGGGAATTACGATTTGAGCGGCACCGCCTCGCTCACTGTCAACGGTTGGGTCGTGATTGGCCGTGACGGCGTTGGCACCATGAATATGAGCGGCGGCACGTTCACCAAAACCGGTGATGCTGGAAACCATATGATCATTGCCTCCGGTGGTACTGGAAACCTCAACCAGACGGGTGGCAATGTGATCAGCACCCTCAGCGATACCTGGATCGCCGAAAACGGAACCGCCACTTGGACGATCAGCGGCGGCACAGCCACGATGAGTGTCGTTCAGCTTGGTCGGAATGGTGCCGGGTCCGGAACACTCAACCTTTACGGTGGCACCTTTACTGCGAATGAAATTGCGGGCGGCAGTGGTAATGCAATCGTCAATTTTGGTGGCGGCACGCTTGTGGCCGGCGCCAACGGGAATTTGATTCACGATTTGGACGCGGCCAACTTGGAGATCGGAGGCGCCATCATCAATACCGCCGGTTACGATGTCACCGTTGCCTCGGCTCTGCTCGATTCCGGTGGGGGCGCTCTCACCAAGAACGGTCTCGGCAGTCTCACTCTGACCGGCCCTAATGCCTATGTGGGGGCTACGACCATCAATGCCGGCAAATTAACGACGACAACCGCGGCCACGGGAGCCGGCAGCTTTAACGTGGCGAACGGAGCGGGTCTGGGTGTTCGAGTTGCTGCTGACAATGCTCAACTCGCCGCAGCAAGCGTCGGCTTTGCGGGCACAGCGAGCCAGTTTGACGTCGATTTGAGCACGTTTGGAAGTCCGGGCGCGGCTCCGCTTGCCATTGCTGGCGCACTGAATGTAAATGGCACGGTTACGGTGAACATTCTCGCTTCCGGCGCCCTCCAAATCGGTGTGTATCCTCTGATTTCCAGTGGCTCGCGCTCTGGCGCAGGCAGTTTCGTCCTCGGGACGCTTCCGCTTAACACCACGGCCACGCTCGTGGATAGCGGCACTACCATTAGCTTGAACATCACCGATGTGAACGCACCCCGCTGGGAAGGCTTGGCGGGTGGCAATTGGGATATCGGTTTGACCACCAACTGGATTAACGGCGGCAGCGGTCTGCCGACTTTCTTCACTGAAGGGAGCGAGGCGCTTTTCAATGACGAGGCCTTGGGAACAACGAGCGTTAATCTCGTCACTACCGTCCACCCCACGAGCGTCACGTTCAACAACACGAATCTCTCGTACACGCTCTCCGGTTCGGGTAAAATCAGTGGCACTACCGGTTTGGCCAAGCGTGGCACCGGTACTCTGACGATTGCTAACAACAATGATTTCACCGGCTCGACGGTCATTTCGGCTGGCGTCGTAAGCGTTACCAATCTGGCCAACGCTGGCTTGCCCAGCCCCATCGGCAGCGGCAACCTCGTTCTGGCGGGCGGTGCTTTGAGCTACGCGGGCGGGGCTGCCGCCGTCAACCGTGGTTATTCGGTTCAAAGCAGCGGGAGTGGTATTCAAACCGTGAGCAACCTCACTCTGAGTGGTCAGGTTACCGCCGCCTCGGGGGCAAGTTTCACCAAGTCCGGACCTGCCCAACTGACCTACACAACCGCAGGCAGCAACGCCCTCGCGGGGGCGGGTTACTTGGTGACTGATGGTCGTGTGGTATTTGACGGCACGGCTGGTGGCCAGACCAACGCAGTGCAGGGTAATCTCGGGGTCGCTGGAGCATCGGCAAATGCCACGGTTGTGATGACCAACACGGCGGTAACCACCAGCGGAAACATGGATGTCGGAATCGTTCCGAGTTCCACCGGCACGCTGAACATCAGCAGCAATTCGTCGCTGACCGTCGGCTCGTGGTTCACCATGGGCGACACGGCCAACGCGACTTCCACGGTCAACCTGGACGGTGGCTCGATCACGGTCAACAACGGGCGACTTTTCCTTTGTTCCGCACCCGGCACGATATCCACGTTGAACATCAATGGTGGAACAATTACCAAGAACGGCGATTACTTTGCCGTAGTCAATGGTGGTTGGAATGGCGCTGGTGCCCGCACCGGCGTAGTGAACCAAGTGAGCGGCACGGTGGGCGGCGGCGCCGAATTGTGGGTGGGTGATGGCGGCGGAACCGGCGGGAATGACTCCCTTGGTATCTATAACCTGAGCGGCGGCACGCTGACCGTTAACAACTGGATGGGCGTTGGCAGGGACGGCTGCCAAGGTATCTTCAACATGACGGGTGGTACCTTCAACAAGGGCGGCGGTGGTGATCTGGTGATCGGACGTGGGGGCAATGGCACCGTCGGCACCTTCAATATGTCGGGCGGAACGTTGAACAAGGGTGCTAACAATCCTCTGATCGTGGGGCAGGATGGCGGCACCGGCACGTTTACCCAAAGTGCCGGCTCAGTGGATAGTGGCAATGAATTCTGGGTTGGCCAGGGTGGCGGCGGCGTTGGCTACTACTATCTGAGCGGTGGAACGCTCAATGTTCAAAGCTGGGTGGCCATCGGCCGCGGTGGTGGAAACGGCACGGTGAACATGACGGGTGGCACATTTACCAAAGTCGGCGGCGGCAATTTTATTGTCGGCGACAACAGCACCGGCCTTTTCAATCAATCGGGCGGTGCCACCTTGAGCATCAACAATGAGTTCTGGGTTGGCCAGGCCGGTGGCGGCAACGGCACGTTCAACTTGACCAATGGCACGGTGACCGTCGGCAACTGGGTCGCCGTCGGTCGTGATGGTGGCACCGGTGCCTTTAACCTCTTCAACGGAGGTTTGATCGCGAAAGTAGCCAATCCGGGCAGCGCATTTATCATCGCCGCCAGCGGCCCGGGCGTGCTCACCCAGACCGGTGGCACCGTCAGCAACACCGTCAGCCCGACTTGGATCTCTGAAAGCAGCACGGCTACCTGGGACATGAGCGGTGGTTCAGCAATCCTCGGATACGTGCAGTTCTCCCGCAACGGCTCGGGTGTTTCCACACTCAACTTGAATGGCGGCATCTTCGCAGCCGCCGAGCTCGCTGGCGGCAGCGGTAATGCCACGGCCAATCTGAACGGTGGCACAATTGTGGCCCGCGCCAGCACGGCGAACTTCATGCACGACCTCGACGCAGCCAATGTGCTCGCCAACGGCGTCATCGTGGACACCGACACCAATACCATCGGCATTGCGCAGGCGCTGCTCGACGGCTCTGGTGGCGGTGGGTTGACCAAAAACGGCACCGGCACATTGCAGTTGAATGGTGTGAACACCTACACGGGCCCGACGCTGGTCAACGCTGGAACATTGGGTGGCTCGGGTTCGATTGCCGGATCAGTCACCATCGGCGCCACGGCGTCGCTGGCCCCCGGCAATTCCATCGGCACGCTCACGGTGGGTAACAATCTCACCATGGGCAGCAACACCGTGATGGAAGTCAGCAAGAATGGCGGTGTAACTGCCAGCGACCGGGCCGCAGTCACGGGCAACCTCGCTTTCGCCGGCGTGCTCACTGTGGTGGTCAACAGCACGAACCTTCTCGCGGTGGGCGACACGTTTGATCTGTTTGATTGGGGCACCCGCAGCGGTTCGTTCACGGCGACCAGCTTGCCGGCGAACTACACGTGGGACCTCAGCAACCTGGCTGTGGATGGGACGATCAAGGTCACGGGCGTTTTTGTCGCGCCCACGGTGAACCAGCCGGTTTATTCTGACGGCAAACTGGTCTTGACCGGATCAGGTGCCGCCCCGGGGGGCAGTTACACGGTGCTGACCTCGACCAATGTCGCCGCGCCGGCCGCGGAATGGACCACCAATCTATCCGGCACGTTCGATATCAGCGGCGCGTTCTCGAATGCGCTGCCGGTCAGCGTGTCCGAAGCCGCGCGGTTCTTCCGCGTGCGCGTGCCATAACAAGTCTTGGGTGGGGTTGACATGGGGGGCGGTCCTTCGGGGCCGCCCCCCGTTTTCTTGCGAATCATCCCCGGCGCTCCGGTTGCGGTCCTTGGCTATCCGTTGACCAAGACGAGAATCGCAAGCGCTCTCTGCGACCAGCGTGCCGTAACTGTAACGGTTGCGCGCCGATTCCTGATGCCGGTGGTAAATCGCTTTCCGGCAAAGCAAAAGCAAAACGGGCATCTCCATCAGGAGATGCCCGCGGGGAATGGAAATCAAAACCGCTTAGCTGCCCTTGTCCATCTTCTCCCCCGCCTTTTGCCAGCCGGAGATGCCGGCGGACATGTGCTTGATGTTTTTGTAGCCCAGTTTTTCCGCGGCGTTGGCCGCTTGTTGATACGCTTTACACTTGGGCCCGCCGCAATATGCAACGATGGGAGTGTTTTTGTCCTTGGGGAGCGCATCGGCCAGCTTGTCCTTGATGGCGGCGTAATTCAGCGCGCCGGGGACGCGGCCCTTGGCAAAGGACTCGGTGCCGTTGACATCAATGATCACGGCTTTCTTGGATGCGGCGAGCGCCCGGACCTCGGAAATGCTGGCGTCCGGAAATTCTCCCGCGTAGGTGGAAACCGCCATCACAGCGGTGGCGAACAAGGCAATGAGTTTTTTCATAGTTAATAGCTGTCGGTGACGGATGACCATTTAGCCCGGATTGGCCTTCTGGTCAAGTGGGCCACAGCGATAATTGTCCTTTCCGGTTCCCCATTGCCCCGCGTGCGGGGCGCGGCTAGGCTGCCCCCGCCTTGGGCATCACATGAGCGTCGCCATCGAAACCACGAACCTCACCCGCGATTTCGGCACGTTCCGCGCCGTTAATCAACTCAGCCTGCGCGTGCCCGCCGGTTGCTTCTATGGTTTTCTCGGCCCGAATGGCGCGGGCAAATCCACCACCATCAAGATGCTCACCGGCCTGCTGGCCCCGAGTGGCGGTGGCATGCGTCTGCTGGGGGAGGATGCAAGCGATCCGCAACGGGCGCTGGCGGTCAAACGCCGCGTCGGCGTCGTGCCGGAAAATCTCGCGCTCTTCGATAATCTCACCGCGCGCGAATATCTGACATTCGTTGGCCGGATGTACCTCCTGCCACCGGAAACGGTCAAGGCGCGCAGCGAGGAACTGCTGGCCATGATGGACCTGGCGAACGAGGAGAAGAAGCTCACGCTCGAATTCTCCCACGGCATGAGGAAGAAACTCGCCCTGGCCGCCGCGCTCATCCCGAATCCCGACCTGCTCTTTCTCGATGAACCCTTCGAGGGCGTGGACGCGGTCGCGTCGCGCGTGCTGCGCGACACGCTCAAACAGTGCGTCAGCCGCGGCGCCACGGTGTTCCTGACCTCGCACGTCCTGGAGATCGTGGAAAAGCTGTGCAGCGATGTCGGCATCATCGCCCGCGGGCAGCTCGTGCATCAGGGCACGATGGAGGAGTTAAGACGGGACGGTTCTCTGGAGGATAAGTTCCTCGCGGTCGTGAGCGATGATTCGCCAGAGCGCCAGAAATTGAGCTGGCTGGAGGGCTGAGATGTGTTGCGGGCGGCGTTCACTGGCAACCGGGTGGGTCACCTGGCTTGACGGAACACGCAAGCAGTCCTGCGCAGCCGCGTTGTGACCAATCGAGTGACCATGGTGAACTGGAACCAACTCAAAACCATCCTCTGGCTGCGCTGGCGGCTTACGCGCAATCAATGGGCGAAGAATGGCGGGCTGGGGCTGGTGCTCTCCTCGATCATCGCAGTCGCGCTGCTCGGGCTTGGCGGCGCAAGTTTTCTCGGCGCGCTGCTCGCCGGCGCTCTGGCGCTGGGCGATGCCAAGCCGCTGGTGGTGATGTCCGTGTGGCTCGGCGTGACCATTGCGTTTCTGTTCTTCTGGTTGATTGGCCTGCTTGCGGAACTGCAGCGCGCGGAAACGATCGACCTCCAACGCCTGATGCACCTGCCGGTCGCGCTCGGGCAGATGTTCATGGTGAACTACATCGTGTCGCACCTGTCGGTCAGCATCATCCTGATGCTGCCGGCCATGACCGGTCTCGCGCTGGGTCTGGCTTTTTCCCGCGGGCCGCTGATGGTCCTGCTCCTGCCGCTGGCGTGGAGCATGGTGTTCATGATCACTGCCTGGACGTACTGCTTGCGCGGCTGGCTGGCCACGATGATGAGCAACCCGCGCCGCCGCCGCACCATCATCATGGGCATCACGGTGGCCTTCATCCTCCTCACCCAGGTGCCGAACCTCTACTTCAACGCCCTGGGCGGACGGAAACGCATCGGGCGACCGGCCGGCGGCACGCCCGAGGAAGTGCAACGGCGTCGCGAGGCGCAACAAGCGAAGGATCAGGAGCAACTCTCTATCTTGATCACGGTGGAGAAATTTGTTCCGCCCCTCTGGCTTCCGTACAGCGCGCTCGCGCTGGCCGAACATCGGGCGGGACCGGCGTTGCTGGGCACGCTCGGTTGCGCCGCCATCGGTGCGCTCGGTTTGCGGCGCGCTTACCGGGGAACGGTGAAATTCTATCGCGGCGAAACCGGCGGCAAGTCGGCGGCAAAACCGGCCAAAGCGGTTCCCGCGACGGCTGCTCCCGGGAAGCGGGGTCGGAGTCTGGTGGAGTTGCAGTTGCCGGGTGTGCCGGAGCAGGCTGCGGCCGTGGCGGCGGCCACGATGCGTTCGATGCTTCGCGCCCCGGAAGTCAAAATGGCGTGGGGCACGTCCTTCCTCGTCACGCTCATCCTCGGCGGCGGGCTGCTGTTCCGCGGGGCGGCCAAAATTCCGACAGCGGCGAAGCCCTTCATCGTGACGGGCGCGCTCGCGTTTCCCGTTTTTTTCATGCTGGTGGGTTTTCTGGCGAACCAGTTCGGCTTCGACCGGACGGGATTTCGCGCTTTTGTGCTGTCGCCGGCCGAGCGCCGCTTGATTTTGCTGGGAAAAAATCTGGCGACGTGGCCGGTGGGCGGGTTGTTCGGATTGTTGTTGCTGGCGGTGTTGGCGGTGGGATTGAGTTTGCCTCCGCTCGTCGCTTTGGCCGGCGTCTTCCAACTCGCGACACTGCTGTTGTTGGGCAGCCTGGCGGGCAATCTCCTTTCCATTCTGGTGCCGTTCCGCGTCGAACCGGGGACGATGAAGCCGACCAAGATGCCCGCGCTGGCGATGCTCGTCATGGTCTTTTGCCAGATGTTGTTTCCGGTGGTGCTCGTCCCCCTGTTTCTGCCGCCGCTGGCCGACTGGCTGTGGCAACGTGCCGGCTGGCCGGGTTTCGTGCCGGTGAATTTGCTGCTCTCGCTGCTGCTGGCCGGCTTGGCGGCGCTGCTGTATTGGCAGACGCTCGCCCCGGTCGGGCGGTTACTGCATCGCCGCGAAATCAAAATCCTCAACACCGTGACGGCGGAGCAGGAGTAGGCATCGCGGCGGCATCGCCGCCGGCGGGCGTTCGCCCCATCGTTCTCCAGAACAAGACGAGGCTCGCCGCGCACAACGCGAACAAGGCGAAGTTGAATCCGCGCGGCAGCCAGAGTTTCAGTTCTTCACTGCTTCCGGCGCCCAGTGCCTCCAGCAGCCGATGAATCAGGGTGAGGTAAACCAGGCCGGCCAGGATCAGTCGGCGCGGCAAATGGGTAGCGGGTGTGTCCTTCAGGGTGAAACACCAGAGCCAGCCGCAAAGGAAATAGGCGAGGTGACAGTTCTTCGCCGTGACTGCGAGCGTGGACAACAAGCCCAGCAGGAAAATCCAGGCCGGATAATCTGTGAGTCTCGGTTGCCGCCGCCAAAATAAAATCAAGCTGCCCAAAATCGTCGCCAGCGTGAGCGCGCCCAGCAGCGTGGCCGGGATCGGCGCTTGCGGAAACCAATCGGCGAGCGTGCGGAAGGGCAGCCACGCGGTCAGCATGGCGTTGCGGTTGAAGACGCGCGTGTTGTCCTGCCACACGTCCGCGAACACCCCGAGCGGGTGCGCGTGGATGTGCCAGCAGATCAGCAGATGCGCCGCGCCGTGGATGAGGCCGGCCACGAGCAGGGTTTTCCAGCCGCGATTGAGCACGAAACAGAACAGCACGAGGGGCGCGACGTAGTAGTATTTGAACAGCCCCAGGGCCAGCAGCGTGCCGGCGATCACCACGCGATTGCGCTGCTGGCACCAGAGCGCTGCCAGGGTGAGCGACAGCGAATAGACGCAATTCTGTCCCAAGCCGAGATCATTTCGGTACGGCGTTCCCGCGATCCAGAGGCACACGGCGGCCAGGAATGCTGAACGCGGGAGCGAACTGGCCGCCGGCCAGCGGCGCAGCAGGCTGACGAGCCCCGCGGCCGCGGCGAGGTTGAGGCAGAGCCACACGAGTTTGGCGCCCGTCCACGGCAGCAAGGCCAGCGGCAACATCACCAGCATGGCCGAGGGTACGTAGTCCGGGGCCAGCGCGTCAGTGTTTCGACCCAGCACCTCGCGGGCGCGCGGCGTGAGTTCGCCCGCGAGATGCAGCCGATAGGGATTTTCGCCCGCCAGCATGAGCCGCGCGGTGTGGTAGCGCAGACGGAAATCATTCGGTTGCTGCCACGCGTTGCGAATGCCCGCGGCGAGCGAGACCATGGCGATTAGGGCGGCGCCCGCGACCAGCAACGATCGGAGATTGCGCTGCGCCATCATGCTGGTTTCCGGGAAGCCGCAGGCAGGTTGTCCCGGGATTCGCGCAGCGCGAGCCGGAGGTAAAGCCAGCCGCTGCCCAGCAGCGCGAAGAGCACGTCGAGGCAATGCTCGAAATTATGCGCGGCGTAAAGTTCCGCCAGGCTCGTGCGCCGCTGGGCCAGCGACAACACATCCGCGTGCCGCAAGCGCCAGTAAATCCACAGCGGGATGCCCGTGACCAGCACGAGCCAGATCATCCCTTGCCGGAGCCGCTGCGGATGCATCGGCGGCCATTCGGGTGCCCGCAGAACTCTTCTTTCCAGCAGTAGCAGAAATCCAAAAGAGGCCGGCAGCAACAGCACCCGGCTCGTGGCGATTTCCCGGAATTGATGCGCGAGATAAAGCGGGTCGTTGAACGGGCGCAGGCTGGGAACGAAGATCAGGGTGAATCCGGCAAAGGCGACCAACCACACCGCGAGCAGTTTTACCCCGCGCAGCGGGGAGTTTGCTTCACCCTGGCCGGACAGTCCGCGCGTCACAAATGCCAGGGCCACGCTGGAGCCGAGGGCATCGAGCAGATGCAGAAAATGATATTGCCAGTGGGTGCCGTATTCGGAGCGGTCATCGCGCGTGCGGCTTTGCAGCAAATCCACCAGCGCTTCCCGCGCGCCTTCCTGGCTGACGGCGATGCTCACTGTCACGGCGAGGAAACCGATTGCGCCCCAGCCGAGCCGCCGGGCCACGCGCCGCAGTTCGCGCCGGTGGTTTGGCTCGAGCGCCCGCGCTGGCGCGTGGAATTGAAACGCTACGACGGCGCCGGCGGCGATCATGGCGGTGGGCAGGATTTCGCGCAGGAAATGCCGGAAGTAAAAAATCGTCTGTGTCAGCGTGTACGTTCCGTTCTCATGCACCACCACGGGAAATAAATTCACGCGCCCGTGGCGGACGGCCAGAAAGATGTACGAGCCGGCCAGCAGCAGTGCGATTGGCCCCCACAGCCCCAGCGTCAGGCACGCTCGGCGTCCCAAACAAGTTCGCTGCCGGGGTGGATTCATTCCGGGTCGGCGGCCGGCGCGGCGGCTTGCAGGCGCGCGACGGCGTCTTTGCCGAAGCGCATCATGTCGTGCAGGTGGGTGTATTGAAAGCGTCCGTTGCGTCCGGCGAACTGCACGTTTTCCAGGTTGCGCAAGCCCGCCTGCAAACGCCGGATTTTTTCCTCGAAGCCGAGTTCGAGGACCGGATACGCGAACGGCAGGCGTTTCACGCAACCACCCAGTACTTCGTCCGGGCGAAACCACCCGATGTCCGCCAGACTGCTTTGAATCCGCGCCATCAACGGCGCGTCCGCTTCGTGCCACACCGCGTCCTCGTTGAAGCACGGAATCTCGGCACAGAGCATCGTCCGCTCCGGCGGCGCCATTTCCGCGCTGCGGTTCTTCGGCTCATAAACCCGGGTCATGGGAAATTCCGGATCGGGAAAATAGACCGAGCCGTTGGCCGAGACGCGCGGCTTGCGGAGGAACAGGGCCACGAGCACCACGTTGCGAAAACGCAGACTCGCCGCTAATTCCAGCAGCGCCGGCGCCGGCGCGGGTTGCATCAGGCGCAGCCACAAGGGCAGGGGCAGGGTGCTGATTACTTCGTTCACCGGCACGACTTCGCCGCCGTTCAACTCCAGCGCCGCGACCCGGCGCGTGTCGTGAAGAAGCTTCGTCACCTGCGCGCCCAACCGGAGGTTGGTGCGACCGCACGCTTCCGCGAGTTTCTCCGCGATCATGCCGAAACCCAGGCGCGGGTAAAGAAAGCTGCCGTCCAGGTGGCGCGTCTTGGCGTGTTTGCGACCGAGCGCTTCGAGCACAAAGGTGGTCAGGTTCAAACCCTTCAGGCGCGAGCCGGAGATGTCCGGCGAAAGCTGGTGGCACGGCAGGCCCCAGAGTTTTTCGGAATACGACAGCAGAAAACGCCGCGCGAATTCGCGGCCATAGCGGCGCACGGCGTGGTGTTCGAAGTGCGATAGTTCTTCTGCCGCCGCAGTTCGGGCGCGTAAAACATCCAGCGCGCCGCTGAAGCAGGTTCGCACGCCCAGCGCCTCCAGCAGACTCAGTGGCGACAACGGAAAATCCACCCAGCGGCCCGCATGATAAATCTGGCTGGGCACGGCGCATTCGCGCAGATCAGCGCCCAGCAGGCGCCGGATTTCGGCGGTCATCTCGGCGTCCTTGTCGTGCCAGCGGTGCGCCCCGGAATCGAAGCGGAATTCACCTTCGACGCACGTAATCGCGTTGCCGCCCACTTGCTCCCGCGCCTCATAAATGCGGAAGGGCAGGTTCGCTTGGCGAGCGAAGAAACCCGCCGCCAATCCTCCCGGGCCGCCGCCGAGAATCGCCACGCCGGCGGATCCGGCCGGAAGATGTTTCCGAGGCTTGGCGGTTTTCAGCATTGTTTACGGGTGAGCGGGACGACTGGGTTCATCCGGCTGAGTGTACGCGGGCAGTCCCGCTGGCCGCAATCCCGCGGCGCGCTGGAACTCAGCTTTCTTCCGCCCACCGCTCCAACGCTCCGCTTGACTTGCCCCGGCGACTTTGGAAACACTCCCCCGCGTCGTATGCCGCAAAAAAGCAGTTCAAAAGGGAAGATGACTCCAGCCGAACAACGGGAGCTGGATGTGCAGATTCGCTTCATGGAAGGCCTCGTCCGCCGCGATCCCGCGTATGTGGATGCCTGGCAGTTGCTCGGCGACAACTACACCCGCCGGGGCCGTTACGTGGAGGGCTTGGAAGTGGATGAGCGGCTCGCAAAGCTGGAGCCGAGGAACGCGCTCGTCTTCTACAATCTGGCGTGCAGTTACTCGCTCACCGATCAATTCGATCGCGCCGTCAAGGCGCTCAAGCAGGCCATCAAGCTGGGCTATCGCGATTTCAAATGGCTCGCCAAAGACCCCGACCTCCGCAAGCTCCGCAAGCATCCGTCCTTTCAGGACATCACCGAAGTCGTCCGCCAGCTCAAGAACGGCGAACTGTAAACGCGAAGGCGCGGATCGCTTCCGGGCCTGATATCCTCCCATGAATGTCACCGTTGGCGGTCACACGCGGCCTTATCGCACGGTCACTTTTGACGCGCGGCTCAACGCCGTCCGGCTCATCGAGCAGCGGCGGCTGCCGCACGAATTCCAGATCGTCGCCACCCGCGATTTCCGCGAAACCGCCGCGGCGATTCGCGACATGATCGTGCGGGGTGCGGGGGCCATCGGGGCGACCGCGGCTTATGGGCTCGCGCAAGGCGCCCGGGCGTTTCGCGGAGGTGGCCGGTCGAAATTTTCCGCGCACGTTGAAACGGTTTATCAGACGCTGAAGGGTGCGCGTCCCACGGCCGTGGACCCGGTCAACGCGATGAATGACGTGCTCCGCCTCATGGCGCGCGGTGAAACCGTCGCCGAACAGCAGGCACTCGCCCTGGCGGCGGCTGAGGAATTCGCCAACGAAGACGCGCGCCATTGCCGTGCGATCGGCGAGCATGGCGCCAAGCTGATTCGCGACGGCATGAGCGTGCTCACGCACTGCAACGCCGGCTGGCTGGCGTTTGTGGACGTTGGCTCGGCCACCGCGCCGTTGTACGCCGCGCAGGCACGGGGCCGGAAGTTACACGTCTTCTGCGATGAAACCCGCCCGCGCTCTCAAGGCGCCACGCTCACGGCGTGGGAACTCGCGCAACAAAAGGTGTCGCATCAGATCATCGCCGACAACGCCGCCGGTCATCTCATGCAGCGCGGGGAAATAGACCTCGTGATCGTGGGCAGCGACCGTACGCTGGGTCGCACCGGCGAAGTCGCGAACAAGATCGGCACCTACACCAAGGCCGTGCTGGCGAAACGGCATGGCATCCCGTTCTACGTCGCGATCCCGCTTTCGACAATTGATTGGAATCTGAAATCGGGCTTCGACATTCCGATCGAAGAACGCCACGAGCACGAAGTCCTCGGCGCGTGGGGCGTGTTGGAAACTCGGAACTCGGAACTCAGAACTCGGAACGGTAAACGCGCCTACGTGCGCGTGGCCAACCCCACCAGCGGCGCGCGTAACCCGGGTTTTGACGTCACCCCGGCGGAGTTGATCACGGGCATCATCACGCCCGTTGGGATCTTCAAGCCGCGGGAACTCTGGAGGCATCGGCGGGAACTCGGGTTTACCCACTGAGGCGTGACGAAGTGATGGCGCGATTCACCTGCTGAATTCGCCGTCCGGCCACGACTTCTGTTCGATAAGCTGGCCGGCGCGCAGACGCGCCTCCGTCTTGACGAACCCGCTTGGATAGTAGGCGCGGGAAATTCCCTCCGGCTTGCCGTCGGCTAATTCCACCTCTTCGGCCAACGTCCCATCCTCGTGCCACCGCCGAAAGCGGCCCTCCAGTTTGCCGTTCACGATGGTGACCTCGGAGAGTCGCTGGCCGTTCGGATGCCATTTGGAGCGCACCCCATGTGAAATGCCGGCGACGAAGTATTCTACCACCTGCAACTGGCCGTTGGTGTACCAGCCCTCCGAGCGACCTTCCAGCTCGCCGTTGGCAACGGTCGAGCGGGCTTTCTTGGTGCCGTCGTCGTAGGTGTCCAGCAGCACACCGGTGAAGCCGTTGGTCTGGCCCGGTCGATACCAGCGACCGGCGCGCCACTCCAGTTTGCTCCGATGTGTTTCGGAGGAAGGCGGCGCGAACTGGCGATGACGCGTGACGAGGAAGACCAGAACGCCCAATCCTGCCACCGCAGCGCTGATGATGATGGCTTGACGCCGGCGCGCGAAACCCGTGGCGGGTGGATTGCGATTGGTCGCCATGCGGTATCACTACTGAACTTGCACCTTGAAGAAAAAGCGCGAGGACGGCAGCTCGGACGGGATGATGGGCTCGACTTGCAGGGTGCGGACATCTGTGGCGTGATAATTGGGCAAACCGGGACCCGCCGCGCCCTCGGCGGCCATCTTGATCGGGAGTGGCGTCCAGTCTTGGAGGTTGGTGGAACTGTGAACGGTGTAGGTGCGGCCGTTGACGACCATGAATTCCAGCAGCGGGGTGCCGTCCGCGCGCGGAACCAGCTTCAACCGGAAGCCGTCGGCGGGATCGAAGGCATACGTGCCCGCGAGGTATTCGTTCAAGTTGCTGATGCCGTCGCCGTCCGCATCATCGCCGGGCCGGATGTCGGCGAGTGTGCCCCCGCCCAGCATGGCGAGCAACAATCGCTCCCAGGCATCGGGCAAGCCATCGCCGTCCGAGTCCTCGCCGATGGTGAGGTCAATGCGCGTGCTTTGCGCGGGCTTGCCGAGGTTGGCGTAATTCGCGGTCATTTCAATGGGGAGATAGGTCGTCGTCCCGATTTTGACTTTGATGCGAAACGCGATGGTGGGTTTGAGCGCGGTGGGTTTGTAAAGGTCCAGCGTGGTGCCGGCATCCATGGCCAGGCTCACCCCTGGCCTGGCTCGACGTGGTTTGCCCGCGCATAGTCTCGCCCCGGTTCCCGGCAACCCCGAATTCTCTCGTTCCCCGTCACGCCGAGGATGCTCTGCTCGGGTCGATCAAGGCGATCTGCGGAGACGAGAAAGGTCACAAGCAAGCGAATATCCCCACCATGGCTTCTGCGAGGCTTCCCTCGCGCAACGGATATGCCGGCAACGGCATTGCCTGCCGGTGCGGGCGGGGCGGTTCGTTTTTGTTCGTGCTTTCGGCTCTCTTGTTACGCCCGCGCCCCGCCTCAGACAAGTCTGCCCTGGGGACAAAACGCGAATTCAGCCGCGCTGCTTCTGAAGATAAATCGCTCGCTGCCGGGCGCTCTCTCTGAATTCAGTCAGTGTTCGTAAGCAGTATCCCCTCCGGGATCTCTGACTTGCGGGAGACGCCGGTTCACGGGATGCTCGTTGAGTCGCGCACCGTTATGTGAGTGAATTTTCAACCGGGCTTTGGTAGAACGGTGTCCGGGCAGAGGGAACGGGTGCTTTATGCCAGCAGGGGAATCGGAAATTCGGCGGCCGGCGGCCAATCTTGGAACGCCGGGCCGACTCTCTTCACGTGAACGCATCGTCACGGCTTGCGCGCATCGTGAGCCGGACCGGTTGCCCGTGGACTTCGGCGGCTTCTTCCAGACCGGTCTGCACGTCAGTCTCGTTTACAAGATTCGCCAGGCCCTCGGACTCGACGCGCCGGGCACGCCCGTCAAGGTGGTGGAGATTTACCAGATGCTCGGGGAAATCGCTCCCGACCTCCGTGCGGCGCTCGGTGTGGACGCAGTCAATCTGCACGGCTCCGGCACGATGTTCGGCTTCCCGCAGACGCAGTTCAAAGAGTGGCGGATGCCAGGCGGCACGCCGGTGCTCGTGCCGCAGGACTTCAACACGCAATTCGAGCCCAACGGTGATCTGCTCCAATGGCCCGGCGGGGATCGCGCCGTTCCACCCAGCGGACGCATGCCCGAGGGCGGGAGTTTCTTCGATGCCATCGTGCGTCAGGAGCCGCTCGACGAGGAGCGCTTGAATCCGGCCGACAACACGGAGGAATTCGAGCGCGTGGCGGCCGACGAACTCGACTATTACGGCGCACTGGCGGAGGAGCTTTATCGTACGACGGACCAGGCGCTCGTCTGCACGTTCGGCGGGCTGACTTTCGGTGACATCGCACTCGTGCCGGCGCCGTTTCTGAAGCGGCCCAAGGGTATTCGCGATCTGGCGGAATGGTACATGAGCACCGTTTCGCGGCCGGAGTACATCCAGGCGGTGTTTGAACGGCAGACGGAAGTGGCCATCGAGAATCTCAGCCGTTTGCTGGTTGCGGTTGGCGACCGGCCCACGGTAATCCAGACCAACGGCACGGACTTCGGTACGCAGAACGGGCCGTTTTGCAGCGTGGCGAAATTCCGCGAGCTTTATCTGCCGTATCAGCAGCGCGTCAACGGCTGGATTCATCGCCATACCCAATGGAAGACCCTCATGCATTGCTGCGGCGGCATCGCGCCGTTGCTCGACAGCATCGTCGAAACCGGGTTCGATATTCTGAATCCCGTGCAGTGTTCCGCCCGGGGCATGGACGCGCGCACGCTTAAACAGCGCTACGGTGACCAACTGGTGTTCTGGGGCGGCGGCGTGGACACGCAGCGCGTGCTTCCGTTCGGCACGCCGCCGGAAGTGCGCGACCAGGTGCGCGAGCGAATCGAAATCTTCGCGCCCGGCGGCGGCTTTGTCTTCAGCACCATCCACAACATCGTGGCCAGCACCCCGCTGGAAAATGTCCTGGCGATGTTCGAAGTGCTCCGGGAATACCGAAAGTAAACCACCCGCCTCCCACTCTTGATCTGACTCTCCATCTTAATCGTAATCTCCTTCCTCCTATGAACAGCCTCCCCGTCCTTGCCAGCGCGATCTTGCTGGTTGCTCCGCTTACGGCGTCAGCGGCAACCGTCCGATTGGATGAGCTCGATCTCACCGCCATGACTACGGGCTGGGGCCAGCCGCGCGCCAATCAATCCGTCACCCAGAAACCGCTGAGCATCGGCAGCGCGAAATTCGATCGCGGCGTCGGCACGCACGCTTACAGCGAGTGCGTGATCGCCTTGGATGGCCGGGCCAAGTGGTTCTCCGCCAAGGTGGGTGTTGATGACAATGCCAATAACGATAAGGCATCGCTGGAGTTCATTATTCTCGGAGACGGCCGCGAATTGTGGAAGAGCGGGACCTGCCGCTGGCAACAGCCGGTCCGCGACTGCCGCGTGGATTTGACAGGAGTGAAGTCGCTCGAACTCGTCGTCACCGATGCCGACGACGGGTCCGGTTGGGATCACGCAGATTGGGCCGAAGCCAGTTTCGAGTTCGACGGCGTCGCCCCGAAGTCGATGAAGCCTGAACCGGTTTCGGAGGAATTCACTGTGTTGACGCCGCCGCCGACCCCGCAGCCACGCCTCAATGGTCCGCGTGTTTACGGCGTACGTCCCGGTTCGCCTTTTCTCTATCGCATCCCAGCGACTGGCATCCGCCCGATGACTTTTCGCGCGGAGCATCTGCCGGCAGGACTTACGCTCGACTCGAAGACCGGCATCATCACCGGCCGGCTCGCGAAGGCAGGGACACATCGCGTGACCTTGATCGCGAAGAACGCGCGCGGCCAGGCGAAGCGTGAATTCGAGATCGTCGTTGGCAATCAACTGGCCCTTACACCGCCGATGGGCTGGAACAGCTGGTACATCCATTACGACCGCGTCACCGAAGCCACGCTGCGGAATGCGGCGGACCAGATGATCAACACCGGCATGGCGGACTACGGTTATCAGTACGTGAACATTGACGATTGTTGGATGGTGAAGCCGGGCGCGAAAGAGCCCGACCTCGGCGGCCCCGCCCGCGACGCGAACGGTGAACTCCTGCCGAACAAGCGCTTTCCCAACTTGAAAGGGATGGTGGACTACATTCACGCCAAGGGCCTGAAGGCCGGCACCTACATTTCACCCGGCCCGACAACGTGCGCCGGCTTCGCGGGAAGCTGGCAACATGAAGCCCAGGACGCGCGCCGATTCGCGGCGTGGGGTTTTGATTTTCTGAAGTACGACTGGTGCAGTTACGGCGGCAAGGCCGGCGGCAACACCGTGGATCATTTGAAGCAGCCGTATCAGCAAATGTGGCGGGAACTCCAACAGCTCGACCGCGACATTGTTTTCAACCTCTGCCAATACGGCATGGGCGACGTCTGGAAATGGGGCGGCGAGGTCGGTCATTGCTGGCGTACCACCGGCGATCTGGGATTGGAGCGCGGGGCGCGGTTGCCGGGCTTTTACCGCATCGGCCTCAGCAACGCCCGGCATTGGGAGTTTGCCCGGCCCGGAGCGTGGAACGATCCGGACTACATTCTCATTGGTTGGGTGGGCGACGCGCACGGCATGGGCGAAGGCAGGCAAACCACGCTCACGCCCAACGAACAATACAGCTACATGGCCATGTGGAGCCTCATGGCCGCGCCGCTCATCTTCAGCGGCGACATGGCCAAGCTCGATGCGTTCACCTTGAATGTGCTGTGCAACGCCGAGGTCATCGCGGTGGATCAGGATCCGCTGGGGAAGCAGGCCCGGTTGCTGCGTCAGACCCGGCGCGAATTCGTGCTGGTGAAGGAGCTTGCGGACGGTTCGCGGGCCGTGGGGTTGTTTAATCTCGGGGAACTTCCCGCGAAGATCGCGGTATCGTGGGGCGAGCTGGGCCTGACGGGCCGCCAGCGGGCGCGGGATTTATGGCGGCAAAAGGAACTCGGTACTTTCCGCGAGATGTTTCAAGCGGAGGTGCCGCGGCATGGTGTGTCGTTGGTCACGTTGCGGAGGAGATGACAGCATGAAATTTCTCGGTTGCATTCTGGGGATGCTCCTGGCGTGCGCCGGGGCCGCCCAAGTGGCCCCGGATTTTTCGCTCGCCGGCCGATGGCGCTTTGCGCTCGATCGCGCGGATTTGGGCGTGGGCGCGCGGTGGTTCGACCGCCAGTTGCCGGATGCCATCCAACTGCCGGGCACGTTGGCGGGGCAGGGGATCGGCGACGACATCACGACCAACACGCCCTGGACCGGCGGCATTGTGGACAAATCCTGGTTCACCGCGCCCGAGTACGCGAAATATCGCGCACCCGCCAAAGTGCCGTTCTGGTTGCAGCCGGAAAAGTATTACGCCGGAGTCGCGTGGTTTCAGCGCGACATCGAAGTGCCGGCGGACTGGGCTGGCCGCCGCGTGGTGCTGTTCCTGGAGCGCGCGCATTGGGAGACGTGTGTCTGGGCGGATCAACAGTTTGTGGGCACGAACCGCTCGCTCTCCACGCCGCACGAATACGATCTCGGTCCACTCCCGCCCGGGAAACATACGGTCACGATCCGCGTGGACAATCGCCGCATCGTGGACATCGGCGAGAACTCCCACGGCATCAGCGACCATACGCAGGGTAATTGGAACGGGCTCGTCGGCCGGATCGAACTCCGCTCGACCCCGCTGGTGTGGATCGAAGAGTTGCAGGTGTACCCTCATGCCGCGACGCGCTCGGCAACCGTCCGTGGCAAACTGGGAAATGCTACGGGCGGGACGGTTACTAACGACGTGTTCCTGAACTTGATTCCCCGGCTGGCGTCCGGTGGCGGCACGCCGACAATGCTCAGCGTCGCGTGTGCGCCAGGTCTGAACACCTTCGTGGCGGAGGTTAGGTCAAGCTATCCGGTCGTGGTTTGGGATGAATTCACGCCCCAACTTTTTGAACTGACCGCCAGCACCGGCTCGCTGACGAACCACCACCGGGTCCGCTGCCGCACGGCCTTCCGCGACATTGCCACGCACGGCACGCAATTCCTCGTGAACAGCAACGTCGTTTTCTTTCGCGGCACGCTGGAGTGCGCCATTTTTCCGAAGACCGGGCATCCGCCGACGGACATCACCGAATGGTCGCGGATCATTCGGGTGGCAAAATCTTTCGGCCTGAACCTGCTGCGCTTTCACTCCTACTGCCCACCCGAGGCTGCGTTTGAAGCGGCGGATGAATTGGGGATGTATTTGCAGGTCGAAACCTGCTGGCCCAACCAGTCCACCTCCATCGGCGACGGGAAGCCGGTGGATCAATGGCTCTATGACGAAACCGACCGGATCCTGAAGCATTACGGCAATCATCCCTCCTTCGTGCTGATGACCCACGGGAACGAACCGCGCAGCCGTAATCTGACCGCTTTTCTCGTGCAGTATTTGAATCATTATCGTCCGCTCGACCCGCGCCGGCTCTGGACCAGCGGCTCTGGCTGGCCGCAGTTGCCCGAGAATCAATTCCACGTCACCCCGGACCCGCGGATTCAGTCCTGGGGCGGTGGACTGAAAACACGCATCAACGCGCAGCCGCCGGAGACGGTCACGGACTATCGCGAGTACATCCAGCACCGCAGCATGCCGGTGATCAGCCACGAAATCGGCCAGTGGTGCGTGTATCCGAACTTCGATGAAATTTCCAAATACACCGGCTATCTGAAGCCGAAAAATTTTGCGATCTTCCACGATCGCCTCGCGGAAAATGGCCTCCGTGCGCTGGCCGGGGATTTTCTGCTCGCCTCGGGAAAACTCCAGACGCTTTGCTACAAGGAGGAGATTGAATCCGCGCTCCGCACGCCGGGCATGGGTGGTTTCGAGTTGCTCGATCTGCATGATTTTCCCGGCCAAGGGACGGCGCTCGTCGGCGTGCTCGATCCGTTTTGGGAAGAAAAGGGTTACGTGACCGCGAAGGAATACCATCGCTTTTGCAGTCCGGTGGTGCCGCTGGCTCGCCTCACGAAACGCGTGTTCACGACCGGAGACCAATTGGCGGCGGAGCTTGAGATCGCCAATTACCGCGCGGAAACCATTGGCTCCGCCACCGTCGTTTGGAAACTGCTCGCTCCGAGTGACCGGGTTGCGGCAGAAGGCCGGCTCGCTCCGCGGGATTTGCCCGCCGGCGGCCTCACGTCGCTCGGCGCCATTTCCATTCCGCTGGAGGGAATTTCCGCACCAGCTCATGGCCGGTTGGTTGTCGGCATCGCTGGCACTGCCATTGAAAACGATTGGGACGTCTGGCTGTATCCACCGACGAACGCGCCCCCGTCTGCGCGCGTGCTGGTTTGCCCGCAGTTCGACACTGCGGCCCAGCAGCATTTGCGCGGTGGAGGCAATCTCCTGCTGACGATTCCCGGTCCACAGGTTCGTAACTTTGACAACGCGCCCGTGAAGCTCGGCTTTTCCAGTATTTTCTGGAACACGGCCTGGACCGGACGCCAGGCGCCAACGACGCTAGGCATTTTCTGCGATCCGCGGCACCCGGCGCTCGCGGATTTTCCCACCGCGTCTCACAGCGACTGGCAATGGTGGTACCTGATCCATCGCGCCGGCGCGTTGCGGCTCGATCTGTTGCCGCGCGAAACCCAGCCCCTCATCCGCGTGATTGACGACTGGGTCACGGCGCGTTCGTTGGGCCTCGTCGTGGAGGGCAGGGTCGGCGACGGCAAGGCGGTGATTTGCGGCTTTGATCTCACGCGCCATGCTGATGATCCCGTGTCCCGCCAGATGTTCACGAGTTTGGTCCGCTATCTCGACTCGCCGCGGTGCGCGCCGGCGGCGGAGTTTTCCTTCGCCCAGGTACAAGCCCTCATTGCCGACCAACCGCCGCAGGGCGCGCGCGGCATCAAGCGCCTGGTTGCGGACAGCGAGCAGGAGGGTTACGAAGCGGCGTTGGCCGTGGACGGCGATCCCACGACGCTGTGGCATACGAGCTGGGGCGCACATGCGGCTGGTTTCCCGCACGAGCTGACGGTGGAGTTCACCGCGCCGCGCACGCTCATCGGCGTACGATTGTTGCCGCGTCAGGATGGCAATCGCAACGGCTGGATCAAGGATTGTGAAGTCTGTGTCAGCCGCGACGGCCGCGATTGGGATCCGCCGTACGTGCGGGCCACATTGCCCGCCGGGGCTGGGGAACAGGAATTGAAGTTTCCTCGCCCTGTCACCACACGCTTTTTGAAACTGCGCGCGTTGAGCGGGCACAGCGACGGCCCGTGGAGTTCGCTCGCTGAATTGGAATTTGTTGCCACGAATCCCTGAACGGCGCGCGTATGAACTTTACGCCTCTCGACGTTGCCATTTTCACGGTCTTTTACGGGATCGTGCTCGGGTTCAGTTTTTTCAAGAGCCGGGGCGGGAAGAATTCGGCGGACTATTTTCTGGGGGGACGTTCCCTGCCGTGGTGGCTGATCGGTGTTTCGGTGGTTGCGGCTAATTTGTCCACCGAACAATTCGTCGGCATGGCTGGTCAGGCTGCGGGGGACGTCGGCTTGGCCGTCAGCGCCTGGCAACTTACCGGCGTGGTCGGCATCACCCTGGTGGCCTGGTTCTTTCTGCCGCGTTTCCTGCGGGCCGGCATTTATACCATGCCCGAGTATCTCGAATACCGTTACAACGCCGCTGCCCGGGCCATCATGTCCGTCCTCACCGTGATTATTTACGTCACCGTGACCACGTCCGCGGTCCTTTATTCCGGCGCGACGACCCTGGAGACGGTGTTTGGGTTCAAACTCACGACGGCGGTGTGGTTGATCGCCGGCATCGCGCTGGTTTATGTCGTTTGGGGTGGTTTGCTGGCCGCCGTCTGGGCTGATCTATTTCAAGGCGTGGCGCTGCTGCTCGGCGGTTTGATCACCGCTTGGCTGGGATTGAAAGCCTGCGGTGGGCCATCCGAATTTTTCACCCGCAACGCGGACAAACTGCACCTGATCCTGCCGCGCACTCACGGTGAACTGCCCTGGACCGTGTTGCTCGGCGGCATGTGGATTCCGATTTTTTACTATTGTGGATTGAACCAGTTCATCATGCAACGGACGCTCGCCGCCCGGACGCTCCGGGAGGGGCAACTCGGGGTGATTTTCTGCGCGGCGCTCTGGCTGCTCGTGCCCGTCGGGATCGTCCTGCCCGGCATCATGGCGCACCAACTCTACGCCGGCGAAATGGCCAAGCCCGACCAGGCCTATCCCCTGTTGGTTCGTCATCTCATCCCCGACGGAATTCGCGGCTTCATCTTTGCCGCGCTGGTGGGGGCGGTGATCAGTACCCTGGCCTCGGTGTTGAATTCGGCATCGACGGTCTTCACCATGGACGTTTACCGGCAATATTTCCATCGCCATGCGGACGAAAAAAGCCTGGTGCGTGTGGGGCGCGTTTCCACCTTTGTCTGCATGGTCCTGGCCTGCGTCGTGGCCCTCTCGCCGATCTTGAAGGGCGGAGTTTTCAAATTCATCCAGGAATTCCAGGGCTACATTTCGCCCGGCATCGTGGCGGCGTTTGTGTTCGGCTTCGTGGTCAAGCGCACCCCGCCGGCGGCCGGTATTGCGGCCCTGCTGCTGAGCGCGCCCATCTACGGCGGGTTGCAATGGCAGTTTTCCGGAGTGCCGTACCTGCATCGCATGCTTTGGACGCTGGGATGTTTGGTTGCGATCATGAGTGTCATCACCGTTGCCAAGCCACTGGCGGTGCCGCGGATTCTTCCAATTCGTGCGGAGATGGACGCGCGCACGGAGCCGGTTGTTTACGTCTGTGGGGCCGCGGTGATTTTGGCGGTGTTGCTGCTTTTCGTCGCTTTTCGATAAGCGCGGTTGCGCCGTGCGACATTGGCGCTGGGCCAATTGACTCGGCCCGCCGCCCCATCGTGTCCCGATCCGCTTAAAGACCCGCCGCCCCGGTCTGCTTTCCCCCGCACCCAGGTTGCGGTGGCGGGGGACGGCGAAACCAGCCATCAAGCAAATGCCCGAGGCTGAGAATCGGATGTTCCCAAAGCATTTTCGGACCGGCGTAGCGCATCACGGCTTTAATCTGTTCCCGGCGATCCTTTTGATAGCAATGTACCGGGCATCTGGCGCAGGTGGGTTTTTCTTCACCGAACCGGCATCGGTCCAGCCGGAGGTTTACGTAGCTCATCAATTCCTGACAGTCGCCACACAGATTGCCGGCGTGTTTGTCCCGGCAGTAAATGTGCAACATGGCGGAGACGGTTTTCCATTCTCGTGCCAGCCGAGGATTGGCGAACTTTCGAAGTGGGTTTGGCGTGCTGGTCACGGCGGTTGCATTCATGGGTTTGCCTCATTTGCGTTAACAAGTTTTTGGATTAGTTCGGCGCCGGCTTGAACCGCGATGGCGAGCCGTTCCGCGGTCGGGGGACAACTGCCTTTGCGGATTCCCAACCGATGCAATTCCAGAGGATGCACGCTCTCGAAGCCGGCATTGGCGAGCGTGTGCCGGGCGCAATTCAACGGGCAGCCGTCAATGGCGACAAGGTGGTCAGCCTTCTCGGCTTTGAGCAGGAGCGGCTTGACGCGACCTCCGATCCCGGCCAGGCAGGACATCTCGCCGAGTTTCTGTTGCGACAAAGCGCGGGCGGCGCGGTCCGCCAATTCGCCCGCATCGGAACATCCCGAGCATGCATAGATTACGATGCGCTTGGCGGCAGTGGGGGCTCGGTCCTCGTTCATGATCTCCATTGTGTGAAATTTGAAATGACTTGTGGTGGAGCAGGCGCCGGTTCGGACCGGCTCCTGCCCGGAGCGGTTGCTGTTCTTAGGGCGCAGGTTTTGCCGTCGCGGCGGCTAGCGCGCGTTCTTCTTCACTTTGGTCTGCGAAGGACCAACCCGTCTTCAAGCCTAGGACGAACCAGCCGATTCCCACGGCGCCGAAGGCGAAGATCGTGTCGCAGAGGACGCGCAACCAGCGCAGGTTCTGGAGCAAGGGCTGTTGCAGGAATTCCGCCGAGCGGGCGTACCACATGCCGTGTTCCACGCTGGCCCAGGTTTGCAACAAACCAACCGGCAGCAGACTCACAATCACCATGAGGGCCAGGCCGACATTCAACGACCAGAAGCTGAACGATAGCGTGCGCGACTTCCAATGTTCCTGCCGGGTCAGGCCGCGCAGAGAGAACTACATCAAACC
>WBZT01000112.1_pt2 | contig 34240 bp, 39 predicted proteins | sample 5204241 | NCBI WGS metagenome assembly WBZT01 (sample SAMN12344358, study PRJNA552823) | activated sludge metagenome | biome: Activated sludge suspended growth; feature: Nitrification reactor; material: Wastewater; isolation source: activated sludge from nitrification reactor of wastewater... | reverse complement strand
TCTATCTGCCGTTGATTCCCGACCTCGCGATTTTACGCGATCAAGGTGAGCGCTTCGCGCCGTGGCGGCGAAAGCTCTATCGCTGGCTCGCGCTGGGTTGGACGGGCGCGCCGGAGCAGCGTAGGCGACTCCACCGCGCGGTGACGGTGATGTCCATCGTGATCATCCCGGTCGCGGTGTCCATCCACACGGTGACGGCGTGGTTGTTTGGCATGACGCTGCGGCCCGGCTGGCACAGCACCATCATCGGGCCGGACTTCGTGGTCGGCGCGCTTTATTCCGGCGTGGCCGCCGTGCTCACCATCATGGCGCTGGCCCGGTGGAAGTTCCGGCTGGAGAACTACGTGACTGCGGAGCATTTCCGAAAACTCGGTTTGCTGCTGCTGGTGCTGTGCGCGACGTATGCCTACTTCACCGTGAACGAATATATCGGGGCGGTTTACACGCAGGAGAAAACCGAGCGGGATTTGGTCGAGGCGCTCTTCAAGGGAACTTACGCCGGCGAATTCTGGACGATGGCAATCATTGGCCTGGTCGTGCCGGGAATCATGCTGGCGTTGCCGCAAACGCGCACCGTGCGGGGCATCGTCATCGCCTCCGTGCTGGCGAATATCGGCATGTGGCTCAAGCGATTCATCATCGTCGTGCCCACGCTGTCGTCGCCGCTCCTTCCTCAAGAGGCGTGGATTGGCGACAAATCCCCGCCCGGCACGGTCTTCGGCTACGTTCCAACGTGGGTGGAATGGGCCATCACCATCGGCGCATTTGCGGGTTGCTATCTCTTTTACTGCCTGTTCGCGAAAATCGTTCCGATTGTTTCGATTTGGGAAACAGAAGGCCATCACGACGAATCAAAGGAATCTCCTTCGAGGGACATTCCCATTGCCCGCTCCGTCTCCGCGACAACTCTCACCGTGCTGCTCGCGGGATTGCTGGTTGGCATGAGCGCGGGCGCGCCGCGCGCTCTGGCGGACGAAACCAATTCGGCGGCAAAACCCGAAATCGCGCTGTCCGTCAGCAAAGAAGAAGGCAAGCCGACACTCGTCGCCACCGTCAAGCTCAACGGCAAGCCGCTGGAAAACGTGAAGGTAGCCATCTCCGTCGAACGCACGTTCGGCCAATTGCTGCTCGGCCAGGACACGACGCTGGACGACGGCACGGCTGCGGTCGCGTTTCCGAGCGATCTGCCCGGCGGTCCGTCCGGCGAATTGAACGTGCGCGCGGAAATCAAAGCGCCCGACCAATACGCGGGGATTCGCACCCAAGCGCGGTTTGGCGGCGCGCTGAAGTTTCAACCGGAGAGTGAGCCGTTCCCGCGCGCGTTGTGGTCGCCGCGCGCGCCGGTCATGTTGGTCGGAATTTTGGTCGTTTTGTTGGGCACAGTGTGGGGCGCGTATGCCTACGTCGTGACCCAGCTCATTCGCATAAAGAAAGGAAGCGAAGCATGAAACGAACAACCCCAATGCTCGTCGCCGGCGTTGTGGCCGGCAGTCTGGCCGTCGCGTCAGCGCTGGCACAGGACTCAAGCGGCGGGACGAACCAATGGGTCGCTCCCGCGCGCGCCGCCGCCAGGAAGAATCCTGTGGCTGCGAACGAAACTTCAATTGCGTTGGGCAAGAACGTTTACGAGCGCCACTGTCTGAGCTGCCACGGTCCGAAAGGCAAAGGAGACGGTCCTGCGGCGGCGCATTTGGAAAAGCCAACTGGCAGCCTTGCCGATTCCAAGCTCTGGGAGCAGAGCGATGGCGCGTTGTGCTGGAAAATCACCGAAGGGCACACGCCCATGCCGACGTTCAAGCTTGTCACCAGCGACGAGGAACGTTGGCCGTTGGTCAACTACGTTCGGACATTCGCGCCGAAACCCGCCACTCCAAACCAACCGAAAGCAGAAAAACCAAAAGAAAAAGAGAAGCCATGAAATTCATCCACTTCAAATCGAAAGGAAACAAAGCATGAAACGAACAACACCAATGCTCGTCGCCGGCCTTGTGGCCGGCAGCCTGGCCATCACCGCGGCGTTGGCGCAGGACGCAAAAAGCGGAGAGGAGGAATGGGTCGCTCCGGCCCGCGCCGCGAAGAAAAAGAATCCCATCGAAGCCAACGAAGCCTCGTTCGCCAAAGGCAAGGTCGTGTGGGCCAAAGAATGCGCCTCCTGCCACGGCGACAAAGGCAAAGGCGACGGTCCGGCGGTGAAGGATTTGGAGAAGAAGCCTGGCGATATGACTTCGGCCAAGACGCAGGAACAGAGCGACGGTGCGCTGTTCTGGAAAATCACCGAAGGCCGCAAGCCGATGGCGTCTTACGCGCAGACTCTCAGCGAGGAGGACCGCTGGCACGTCATCAATTACCTGCGAACTCTCGCACCCAAACCCTCCAAGTAAACCACCGAACAAAGGAAACTCCACAAAACCATGAAAACCCGACAGAGAACGAAGCATCGTTGCCCGCTCGGAATCGCCGCGCTCTGCGCCGCCTTGCTGAGTGTGACGCTGACCGGCGCGGCTTTGGGGCAGGACACCAACGCGCCCGGCCAATTCGTGACCCGCGAGGAACACGAAAAGGTCCTCAAGGAACTCGACGCCATCAAGAAGAAGCTCGGCATCGTCGAAGAGCAGAAGGCGGCGACGGAGAAGGAGAACGAACAAACGATGGACGAATTCGACAAGGAACTGAAGGCCATCAAATCGCTCGCCACGACGCCGCAGCCCGGCACGACCAAGCCGCTCATCACCGGCTGGGCCGACGTGGGCTTTCAGGACCGCAAAGGCGAAAACTCCACCTTCAGCGCCTCGTTCAATCCGATTGTCCTCTGGAAATTGAGCGACCGCCTTTTTTTCGAGGGCGAGCTTGAGTTCGAGTTGGAGGGGAACGAGACGGAGATTGATTTGGAGTATGCCAACCTTTCTTACATCTTGAACGACTACGTCACGCTCAAAGGCGGACGCTTCCTCTCGCCCTTCGGCACGTTTGCCGAGCGATTGCATCCGGGCTGGATTAACAAGCTGCCCGATGCGCCGCTGCCGTTCGGGCACACCGGCATTGCGCCAACATCTGATCTGGGCCTGCAAGCCAGTGGCGGATTTCCCGCCGGGCCAACGAAATTCAACTATGCGGTCTATGTCTCCAACGGCCCGCGTTTGAACACGGGCGAAGATGAGCCGGAAGAAGCGGGATTGCTTCACTTCGACAACAACACGGACATCAACAACAGCAAAGCCGTCGGCACGCGCATTGGTTTCCTGCCGATCCCGGAATTGGAACTCGGCTACTCCTTCCAATACGCGCGCGTCGGCGCGGGCGGCGGCGTGAACGCTTACCTGCACTCGGTGGACCTGGGTTACGTGCGCGATTGCCCGCAGCTCAAGGGCACGATTGACATCAAAGGCCAATGGGTCTGGTCGCAGGTGGATGACTTCACTTTCGACCCGGACGGCTCGCTGGGTTTCGGGCCGCTGATGTTCGACAACCGGCGCGATGGCGGTTACGCGCAAATCGCCTACCGTCCCTCCCTGCTCAAGAACAGCTTCCTCCAAAAACTGGAGGGCGTTTGTCGTTGGGACATGATTAACAACCCGAGCGGCGCGCCGGCCGAAACCGGCTTCGACGAGGACCGCTGGACCTTCGGCCTGAACTACTGGCTCGGTTCGAGCACCGTCATCAAGGCAGCGTATCAATTCGGCGAACGCCGAACGCCGGGTGAAGGCCGGGAGAACGTCAACGCCATCCTGTTCCAGGCCGCGATGGGATTCTGACCGCGAGGAGAAAGGAAAGACCATGAACAAAATCAAAATTCAACGAATCGCCGTGGGCAGTCTGCTTGGGCTGCTTGCCATCGCAGTGCTTGTTGTCGGCTGCCGGACTTCTCACACAGAACACGCCGCGAGCGGCAAACCGGGGGCGGTCGCTCAAGTTGCGGACTCCGGCAAAGGCGGCGCGCAGCTCTGGGCGCAGAACTGCGTTCGCTGCCACAACATCCGCTCGCCTTCAACTTACAGCGACGCCGAGTGGGAAGTCTCCATGCACCACATGCGCATCCGCGCTAATCTGACGGCGGAAGAACACAGGAAGATTTTGGAGTTCCTGAAGTCCGCGAACTGACCACCCGTCAATGCGCTGGCGTCCGTGAGGGATTGCCCGAACCAAATCGTAGTAACATCTGAAAGCAATGAAGCAGCCTGGAGGAACGCTGACGTGCAGTGCTGCGATGACTTATGTGAAGAGCAAACTGAACGGGACACCCCGCCGCCGTTTGGCGGCCGGGTTGACCTGTCGCGCACACAATGAAAACCACAAGCCCCCGAGCCATTGCGCTGCTGGTTGTACTGGCCGTAACGATTCTTTCGCTTATGACATCATGCGCTTCCACCGCTGGACGCGGGGCGTCAACGGACAACTCTCGCGAGCCGGGAGAGGATGGGTTTGTCCTCTGGCAACGCGCGTGGTGAAACGCGAGAAGAAGACTGGATGCCTGCGGAAATTGTGGAACATTATGGAATTACCGCCACCAGAATTGAAAGCTCGCTTGCTGGCACTTTCGAGCAACCCGGCGGCGGAGAGTGATAACCGACCGCCGAAGAACGCACGTAATCACAATCAACCGTCCTCAATATGAAAACACACATCGCTGCAAATTGTTTGGGCCTCGCTCTCTTGCTGACCGGCTGCGCTTCCACGCCGCCTCTGGTTCTGGAGCGGGTTGGTCCGCCAAAAGAACAGGCGTCGGCCAGAAGCAACGAAGGCAACCTCGTGGTCTATTCGGCATGGTCGCCCCACATGAACATGGCTGATCCCGACACTCCGTTGCGCTCAGACTACACAATTCTGTCGAGCGATGGCGCGGTTTACCGGGAGGTCGAGAATTGGCAGTCAAAGGTTCTCCGCGAGCCAGCCTCCATTTCCCTGCCGCCGGGCCACTACACCGTGGAGGCTGATGCAGCCGAACACGGCAAGGTGCAAGTTCCAGTGCTCATCGTAACTCATCGCACAACGAGCATTTATTTGGACGGCGAGCCGGAGCACGATTTCAGGGGAGTCGCAAAATCGGACCTTGTGAGCCTGCCGAACGGAGACGTCGTGGGCTGGCGCTCGGAGTAGGCCGCAATCCAAACGCGGCAAGGAGCAAACAAATGAGAACCGACGAGGACCGAACCATGGAAGCGCCACGTTTTATCACGTCTCACTTCGGCGCGCGAGCCTCGCCCGAAAGCGATTCGCCGCTGAAAATCGTGGGCGTGTACGCGGATCAGCAGTTGCACGCGCTGGCGATGAGCGTGCTGCATAGCACAGCCCGACACTGCTCGGCGGTGTGCAAACTTCACTCAGACTGGTGGAGCTTTGACATGCTCGAAGCTGCGAGCGAGCGCGAAGCGGCAGCCGATGCCGCGGCCCACGCGGACATGATTTGGTGCGCAGCGAACGCTTGCGAAGTTCTGCCAGCATCCGTAACGACGTGGGCAGAACGGTGGTCCGCGCGTCGAGACGAAACCGATGGTGCGGTGGTGGCGTTGCTGCGCTGCCCGGCCGGTTACACCGTTGAGCAGTCCCCTCCGCGAGTCTGCCTGTGCCGGTTCGCGCAGGCGGCGGGCTTGGAGTTCTTCACCCAGCGGTTCGACTGCGATTGCGGCCGTCTTGCTCGGACGCCGTCGCCATTCGCCCTGCTGAACGGCTGGTTTCCTTTGCCGAGCGAACCTGAACGCGGTCACAGCCATTGGGGCATCAACGAATGAGGAATTCAATCCGACACACTGAAGTCCCAAACCACGAACCATGAAGACCCCGCGAACCTTGTCGTTCCATGTGACGATCTGGCTGGCCGTCGCTGTCGGCCTCGGCATGGCTGCTTACGCCATCTATCAATATGCGACCATGCCTGGCCAGACCGCGCGGGACTTGCTCCTGCATCACTCCTGGCACGTGCTCCTGCTGGGTGCGGTGATTTACATCGTAAGCTGGGTAATGATCGAGTGGGTGCTGGTCCGGCCGCTGGAAGCCATTTACGTCCACCTCTACGCGATCGGCGCGGGCCGGCGCTCACGGTTGGAGATCCAATCGAACGTGCGCGAAATCGTGACGATTGTTGAAGGCATCAATCTCATGCTGCAACGGCTGGAGCAAAGCGCGGACGATGGGGCAATCCAACGCACTCAATCCAGCCTCGCAGAACTCCGCAAGGCCATTGAGGAATTGGAGGTTGCCTCACCGGAAACAAAAGGCGCGACGCTCGACAAGCTGGCTGGATTTGAAAAATCCCTTTCAGCCGTCCTGCAACACATCAAAGCAGCGCCTGGCCCAAGGGATGAGAAACCAGAATGAACGCGTTCCAACCAAGCGGTGCGGCGACACGCAACGGGGAAGAATGAGGGGAAGCGCGGGCGTCGGCGTAGTAAGAACGAGATCATGAACTTGCTCAACATCACAACATCGTATTCGCGCAGCGCCTCCTTTGACGTTCCGGTCGTGCGCACTGCGTTCCGCCGGGAAGGAAAGCACCGGCGAAAGATGCCGCATCACAATACCCGCAGTCATTCACCCCCTACTCAACAGGTCCGTCTGGAATTCTTTCATCCGCAGGCGCGTGATGTGAACATTGCCGGATCGTTCAACGATTGGCGGCCCGGCGCGACCTGGATGATCTCGCTGGGAAACGGACGGTGGGTGAAGGAACTCCTGCTGCCGCCAGGGCGATACGAATACTGCTTCGTCGTGGACGGGCACTGGATGCCCGATCCGAAAGCCTTATCACCATCCATCTCTCGTGGCAGTCACAATTCTGTTCTCGTCGTTCCACACGCAAACGGCAACGGACATTCCCGCAGCTTGTCCTGCAGCCTCAACGACAGGGCACGCCGTGGTGCTGCGCCTCAACCCGGTAAACCGAGAGAGGGGAACACGAGACACACATTGGAGAACGTATGAGCTTTGGAGACACCCTTGATTATCGGCACGAAGGCGACATCTGCGTCGTTTGCGGCAAGGCGCTCAAGCCCGGCGAAGCCCTGGCCACGATGCATAACAGCGGCAGTAAACTGCCCATCTGTTGCCCGCTCTGCCTGGAAGCTTATCAGAAAGATCCCAAACCTTACCTGGAGCGTCTGGCGAAAAGGACGTTCCAGCAGGAACTGCGAAACCTGACCAGGTCCAAAGTTGAAACTTGAGACGGCCAACCCTCGACATCCAAACACGAAAACGGAACAACCAAAGAAACAAGTCATGGCACGAAAACAAACCAAGAACACGGAAACCAAGCTGCAAACCTTCTCCATCACTGCGCCCGGCGCGTCGAGCGTGATGCTCGTGGGCGACTTCACGCACTGGCAGGACAAACCCATCAACATGGTCAAGCGTCAGGGCGGCTTGTGGACCGCCAGCGTGAATCTTCCGCCCGGCACGCATCACTACCGTTTCCTGGTGGACGGCCAATGGCGCGACGATCCCGAGAACGCGCTCCGAGTGCCGAATCCCTTCGGCGGCGAGAATTCCGTTCGCGCGGTGAACTGAAGGCGCTGGAATCCCTTTCACTCAAGCGCGACCGGCGCGCAGCGGACGAACGCTCCACCTTTTGTGGCAGAAGTTCTGCAACTCCCGGCTGAGTTGAATCGGCTACGCCAGCCCGTTTTGAAACAGCGGCCAGTAACCCAAACCTGAAGAAACACCGATTATGAAAACTCCCCGTAATCTGAACCGATTCGGTTGGCTAGCCCTGCTCCTGGGCGTGGCCGCGACTGGCTGCACTTCCACCAAACCATCACCCGTCACGACGACCGACTCTGCCTTGGTCTGTCCGGAATGTCGCACGGTGACCTTAGGGCCGTTTCCTTCGAGCAGCGAATGGCGCGGCGGGCCGCCGGCGATGGTCACCAAGCACGAATGCAGCGGCTGTCGTGGCGTCGTCACACTCGCGTCTGGCCCGGAAGGCTACCGCCATGAATGCACGGTTTGCAAACAGTCGCTCTTCTCGTGTCAGCCGACTCACAGGCCGTGAAACCAGACGCGCCACGCGCCCGCGGGCAGGAAGCACGAGTAGATTCCAGGCAAACTCAACCGGTCCTATGTTTGGTCAAACAGAGTGAAGGGCGACGGTGTGAGCCGTCGCCCTTGCGATGAGTCGAGCAATCGCTGGCGCTACTTGGGATTGTTGCGCCCGCCAAGGCTCTTTCCGCGCACCGATGGCGGCGTTTTTTCGCTGTCGGCTTTTGCCTTGCGAAGTAACGCCTGCTCCGACTGTCGCGGAGAAACCAATATCATGGACCGGTCAGCCCTGCCTCCGAGGACACGAGCCTCCGCGCGGACGAATTGGGTCTGGTTCGCCTTGCGTGGCGACTCTTTTGATTCTCCTGCGGATGCGGCGCTGATCCCAGCCAAAGCGATGAGGGCGGCGAGTAGCAGGGTGTTTTTCATGGTGTCTTTCTTCTTTATTGTTGGTTGTGCGGCCTGCGGCCGCTTTTAATTACGCGCCTTATTACGCCCCAGTCGCGGAAACCCCTCTCCGATATTTTGAAACTGCGAGCCCGAGATGAGCGCAAAGACAGTTGAACGAAGCATGGAGGGTTCGCAACTAACCGCTGGCGCAATTAACGGTGAGTTTCGAGCAAAAAATGGCTAAGGGGGACAAACGTGGTCGCGCGTATTAAGGACAACGAAACAAAGTATGAAAACCATCCGCATCGTCACCCAAACCTGGCTGGAGAGCGAATTCAGCGTTCCGATCGTCGGGACGATGCCGCAGGTTCAAAGAGAAAGGAGATCCCTTGAGCAAACAGAGCAAAACCAAGCAAACCTCCCGGGCCAGAGGTTCGCAGTCCATCCGCCTGGAACTGACCCGACCGCAGGTGCGCGAGGTGTTCGTTGCCGGTTCGTTCAACGACTGGCAGCTCACGGCGACACCGCTCAAATCTGCCGGTGACGGCCGGTGGTTCGTTGAGCTTTCGCTTCCCCCCGGGCGCTACGAATACCGCTTTATCGCCGATGGCGAATGGGTGGACGATCCGGGCGCGAAGGAATTCGTCCCCAATCCTCATGGCGGGGCTAACGCAGTTCTGAATGTTCCATCAACGTAACAACGACCAGGAAAGTGTAATCTCGGTGCTGGACTCCGCCCCTGTTTCCGTTTTCCAGCCACGCAATGGCGAACCGGAAACGCGAGACGCGGCGAATGGCCGCACCCGTCCCATCGACGGCGTCGGCCGCAATCACGTCGCCCTCTCCGAGCCACTGATTGTTGAAACGCCGGACGCCGATCGTTGGGACATGGCGCGGCTGGCGAGCGGCGACGAGCAGGCACTGGACTCGCTCATGCATCGCCACGGCAAGAAGCTCTTGCGCCACATGGAGCGCATGGTGCGAAATCACAGCGACGCGAAAGAGCTGGTCAACGAGGCGTTCACCCGCGTTTTTCGGCATCGTCGCGATTACAATTTCGAGTCGCGGTTTTCGACCTGGCTTTATGTCATCGGATCGCATCTCGCCATCAACCTCCTTCGCTGGCGCTCGCGGCGGCCCGAGTTTGTTCCTTTGGCGGAGACCGCAGGCGAGCAATCCAGCGCGACTGCCGATTCACTGATAGACCCCGCGCCGACGCCCTGCGAGCAGGCCGAAAGCGACGAATGGACCAGTGCGCTGGCCGAGGCTTTGGCGAGATTGCCGCAACAGTTGAGAGTTCCGCTGCTCCTGGTTTCGCTCGATAGCTGCTCGCAAGCAGAAGTGGCCGCGCGGCTCGGTTGCACCGTCAAGGCGGTTGAGACGCGGCTTTACCACGGGCGCAAACGTCTGCGCGCGGAGTTGGAAAGCATTTTGAACCCGTGGCAATGCCGCTTGAACGGCGCGATTCACTCGCAAAGTTCGCGATGAAGCCGTGTGAGTTTTCCTGCGTAGCGCAGGTTTCCGTCGTGCAATATCGGGTGAACTTTTGGCAAGAGACGGTCAAGGGGGCAGGTGGCGTCGCGCGTATTAAACGCGACGACGCCAGCGGGTCGTGCCCATCAGGGCCACTTCCCGTCTCCCTGAAGACCCGCTGGCGCGTTCTTTTCCTCGGACGAACGTGGGAGTGAAAATTAAGCAGCAGGCGAATTTGCCATACATCCAGCAAACCGCCTGCTGCGAGCACGGGAGGATGCGTGCTCAAAATTTGTAAACGACATCCAGCGTGAGTGAAACCGCATCCCGTTTGTCACCCGTTCCGAACATACTCTGTCCGGTCAGGCTGTGATCCCAACGCAGTTCGCCGCGTGTGACGACGTTCTTCCAAATCGAATAATCCACGGTAAACGTTTCGCCCAGAAGTGCCACGTCGTGCGTTCCATCAATGGGCACGCCATAAGCACCGGCCGAACCGGTCGCATATTCCGTGCGGTTCGCGAACTTCAATTTGTCCGTCGCTTGATAGAGCAGATACACGTCCGCGGCGTTTTCGTGCGAGCCATCGAACAATCCGTTGGCGCGGTAGTCGTCCGAGATGCCGATGCTGAGATTCTTGATCGGCGTTGGCATCGTGATGCCTCCATACCAGTTCACCGGGTTCATTCTGCCTGACGCGCCGGTGACGAGGAACGACATGTTCACAGTCGTCCCTTTGAGGAAGCCGAAGCTTTCCGGAGCAGTGAGCGTGAGCAAGCCCGTGTAGGATTTTTCCGATTCAGTCGTCGAACCTCGGGAGTTAATTGCGTTTGAAAACACCCCGTTGTCCGTGACGCCGACTGAAGCGTTGATGCTGTCGTTGAATTTATAGCTCATCAACAGACCGGTGTGGATAATCGGTTCAAGAAAAAAGCCCCAAGACCGGCTGTAATTCGGATTCAAGTGTGATTCCGAAATCTCGTAGCCCAGCAACTCCGTCCACACGCCCAGGCGGAAATCCAAGCCGTTGCCGATCGGCGCGCGCAAGGCGACGTTCGCTTCCTTGATGGCGAAATCGGATGGCGTGAAAGACGAACTGGAGGCGAGCGCAACTGCGTCCGGTCCGAGGAACGTCTGGACTCGATAGCCGGCGGCCCAACGCCCTTCATCCAGCGGCTTTTCGAGCGTCAGGCTGACGACGTTAAGATTGAAACCGTCCTGCTTGTTTGGTCCGTCGTAAGAGCGGCCATACAGATTGTTACCGCTGCCAAACGCCCAAGTCGCCGAGGTATCCACGAATCCACTCAGAGTTGTGGAAGAGACCGCGGTCAACACTGGGTTCATAGGAGATTCCTCCGCGTGCAGACAGGAGGCGATGCTGATGATTCCGGCGGCTGTCAAAGCCGCAATTCTTGGAAGATAAGTGACTTGTTTCATGGGATTCATTTCTGTGCGGCACACGAATCCCCATCTCAAGCCACCAACACGCGGAGGCCGACTAACATTCTAACTGCGTTTGTTTCTTTTCTCTCCCGAGTGCCTGTCGAGAGCGTTCAACGCGCATTTAGCAACCGCCTTGCCGACGCCTCGCTGGCAACGGGGACGATCACACCATCACTCGGTGAACACGAGGGATTGTGGCGCAGAATTTTTTCGTGCGCGCATCGCGAGCGCGCGGGTGTCGTGATTCGCGAAGTGGATTTTGCGCACGCTGAATAAATGCCCGCACGGCAAGAAAGGGTGAGTTTCGAGCAACAACGGGTGTGGAGGCACAACAACGGCCGCGCGTTTTCAGGAAAACGAAACGCATGAACACGATCCGCCTCGCCACTCGTGACTGGCTTGAAACGGCTCATTCGCCGACTCGTGAGGGATACCGCCGCGAGCGTCGTATGAGAGAGCAGAATTTATGAGCTTAAAGAAATCGCGCGACAGAATTCTGTTGGTGGACGATGACCCGGTGAACCTTTTTGTTCTGACGCGAAGTCTTCGCGTTGCGGGCTTTGCGACCGTTTCCGCGGCCAACGGCGAAGCCGCTCTGAAGTTGATGGAAGCCGAGGAATTCGACGCCGTGGTCACGGATGTTCGAATGCCGCGCATGGGCGGCATTGAATTGCTGCAAAGCATCCGCGCACGCCTTCCTTTGCTGCCCGTGATTCTCATGACGGGACTGGTTGAGGACGATATTCGCGAGGCCGCCTCCATCTGGGGCGCAACGGCTTTGTTCCAAAAGCCGGTAAACCGCACCGATTTAATTCTGGCCATCAGAATCCTTCCGCACGAGCCTGCGGAATTTTGCACCGACTGCGAGTTTCACCCTTCTGTCGAAACCGCAGCTTGAATGAGTGTCTGCAACTAGACTGAATCCAAAACTGAAATCCAAAACGAACATGAAGAAACTGACTCTACTTATTGCAACGGCAGCAAGCATCCTCACGACGCCCGCGCTCCTGGCGCAAATGAACCACGGAGGCATGAACCACGGCGACCACAGCGCCCACCAGCACGGCGCGACCGCGCAACCGCCGGCTGCGCTGCCCGCGCCAGTCAAGTCCGTCTTCGACAATTATCTCAAGATTCAGGCGGCGCTGGCGCAGGACTTCGTTCAAGGCATCAATGACATCAAGGCTCTGAAAGACCGCTCGCTGGCCATAGCGGACGCCGTGCGCAAAGACCCGGCGAACACGTTACCAGCGGAGGTCGCGCAGCAGGCGGAAGCATTAGCCAAGACGGAAGACCTCCAGGCTGCGCGCAAAGCCTTCAAGCCGTTGAGCGAATCGTTGATCAAATATCTGGATGGCCACAAGGGCCAGGCCGGGCATTTTGAAAAAGTCTCCTGCTCAATGGCCAACGCGCGATGGCTGCAAAAGGCCGCCACGCCCGTCAGCAATCCCTACTACGGAAAATCCATGCTGCGTTGCGGCCAGATTGAAAGCTGACGCGCTTGATTCCTTTCCGCAAAACGGAAAAACCATAATGCAAAGGAAAGAAGGTGATGCGTAGAGACCACGGCCATTGCACAAAGGCCCGACCAGCCAGCGCCGGTCGGGCCGCCGCTTCTGACAACAAGCAGCCGCAGCCCATCCGAATCGAATTCCACGACGAGCAGGCTCAGTCAGTTTCCATCATCGGCACGTTCAATAATTGGAAAACCGATGGAACACACATGCTCCGTGTACAGCCCGGAAGATGGCTGCGGATGTTGTTCCTCCCGCCGGGCCGCTACGAATACCTGTTTGTGGTGGACGGCCGTTGCGTTGCTGATCCTCATGCGACGGAAAGCGTGCCGAATGTCTATGGCTGCATGAATTCCGTGCTCTCCGTGCCAGCTACGCCACCACGAAACGGCTGCGCGCGGATTATTTGCCGCATGCCTGCGAGGCCGCTGCGAACGCCTGCGAAATTGAGATCCCGGTCCTGCCGCAGCACGAACGCGCGCCAAGACCTTTCCGGTCCGAGGGCAAACACAGGGGAGCGCAATTTCACAACCACGCAACCTCGAATTTCACCGGCAACACAAAACGAAAATAGAAATACACGAAAATGAAACGAACACTACTCAGTTCCCTCGCTGTCCTGACCATCCTTGTGATCGGCCTCGCGCTGACGGGATGCAGTTCGGGTGACTCGCACGAACACGGCTCGTCAGACCAGAAGCCGGCGGAGCACCAGCACTCGCACTGAAGTGCCGCAACGTCCGTAGCGCAGACCTCCAGTCTGCCGTATCTCGGATTCCCAATCCGCGCGCGCCGCGAACGTCCGGCGTCACCGGTTTCTCGGACGCTCTGCCGACTGGAAGTCGGCGATACGGCAGGTTGGAAACCTGCGCTACGGCTGCGGCGCACGCGCGTTTGAAACAGCATCTCTATTCTCTATGAAAACAACTACCAAGTTCATTCTAGCGGCGCTCGGCGTCGGGATTGGCGTTCTGTTCCTGACCGGCTGTCATCATTTTGGCGGCGGCGGCTGCGGTTATGCACCAGCGCCAGCGCCGGTCGCAACTGCGACTGCGCCCGCGAACACGCCCGTCAACTCGTCCATCCCTTCAACTTCCACCCAACCCAATGCACCGACGGGTCACCAACACTAAAGCCGCGGGTGTCGCCGCCGTCTCAGCGGCCCTGCTGTTGTTGGCAACGCGACTCGAAGCCCACGAGGAAGGCGCGCCGTTTTCCGGCGCGATCATTGATCCGCCCATCCTCCATCACGCGCACATCGAAAACGAACAGCGCCTGAACTTCTTCGCGCTTCGTGGTGTCCAGGATGCCAACGGTCGAAAACGAACCGCCTACGAGACCGAGTTGGAACTGGCCTACGGCAGTCCGAACTTCAAATACGGCTTCGAGGTCTTCGTGCCGTTTGCCAACCAGCCCGCGCCCGTTGGCGATGGCCGGGTGACCGGCATCGGCGACATGGAAGTGCGCCCGTTGAAATACGCGCTCTTGATGAAGCCCGATTTCGTCATTTCGACCGCCAGCGGGTTCGGTCTGCCCACGGGCAGTCGCGCGGACGGGCTGGGCGAAGGCAACACGTCCTTCACGCAATACCTGTTTGTGGACAAAGCGCAGGGGAACTGGTCCGTTCTCGCGAACCTCGGCGTGGGAACGAATCTTCGCGGGGAAGAAGACACGTGGTTCGAGTACGGCGCGGGGCTGTCGTATTCCTTTATTCGCGACGTGAAGTTCGGCGACGTCGCTCCGGCGCGTCCGCCGCAAAACTGGGTCGTCACGCCATCCGTGGAGTTGGTTGGGGAACACAGTTTTCGCGGGAGCATTGTGGGCCGGCACACGACCTCGCTCGCGCCCGGGCTTTCGTTCTGGCACGTGCGTTCCGGTTGGCAGATTCGGCTCGGCGTCCAAGTGCCCGTTGCCGGCGCGCGAGAAGCTGATTCGGTGTTCCTGTTCCAAATCGGCAACCATCTGAATTGGGGCGCGCTGTTCGGCAAGAAACAACGCAGCGAACCGGGCGACATCTGACAAATTACAACAATCGCAAGTTATGAAAAACGTATTCAGCAAAGTGATTGGGTTGTTCAAACCCGCGAACACGACGGCGGAGCAAAGCGTGGAAAGCAAGAGCCGACCGGCGCTCGCGTCAGGCCGCTGCTGTCATCATTCGGACACCGTGAAACTCCCAACCATCTGGCCGGCAACTCCGCCGCCGCCTCGGCGCGCGCAGTCCGACCGCAAGTAACATTCAGGATGACCAGAACCACCCAACAAAGAACCTTTTGAGCGCGCTGCGCCGGGCGTTTGCCCTGCCTCGGAGCGCCCCACCTCCGACGCCTTGGCGACAGCGCGCTCTCAAACATTATGTCCAGAGTCTATAACAACATCATCGAAACCATCGGCAACACCCCACTCGTCAAACTCAACCGCGTCACCGCCGGTTTGCACGCAACCGTCCTGCTGAAGTGCGAGTTCTTCAATCCGCTGGGCAGCGTCAAGGACCGCATCGGCATGTCCATGATTCGCGACGCGGAGGAGCACGGCCTCATCAACAGGAGCACCACCATCATCGAACCGACCAGCGGCAATACCGGCATCGCGCTGGCGTTCGTCTGCGCCGCCAAAGGTTACAAGCTCATTCTCACGATGCCCGAAACGATGTCGCTGGAGCGGCGCACATTGCTGGCCATGCTCGGCGCGAAACTGGTGCTGACGCCAGGCAGCGAAGGAATGAAGGGCGCGATTGCGCGCGCGGAGCAGTTGGCAAAAGAGACACCCGACTCGTGGATTCCTCAGCAGTTCGAGAATCCCGCCAACCCGGAGATTCATCGGCTCACCACGGCGGAAGAGATTTGGCAGGACACGGGCGGCGAAGTGGACGTTCTCGTCGCGGCGGTCGGCACAGGCGGAACAATCACCGGCTGCTACGAAGTCATCAAACCGCGCAAGCCCTCCTTCCAGGCCATCGCTGTCGAGCCGAAAGATTCGCCCGTTATCACGCAGACATTGGCCGGACAACCGCTCAAGCCCGGCCCGCACAAGATTCAAGGCACGGGCGCGGGCTTCGTTCCGAAGAATTTGCGTCTGCAGGACGCGAAGGGCCGGTCGCAAATCGCCGAGTGCATCGGCGTCGCGAACGAAGACGCGTTTAACATGGCTCGCCGATTGGCCAAGGAGGAAGGCATCCTCGTCGGCATTTCCTCCGGCGCGAACGTCTGGGCCGCCGTCGAAGTGGCCAAACGTCCGGAGAACAAGGGCAAGACCATCGTGACCATCGCGCCTTCGACCGGCGAGCGTTACCTGAGCACGCCGCTCGCTGCGGACGCCAGAGCGGAGGTGGGAGGCTAAAGGCGTTTTCGCGCCTAGACGGGGGATTCTTTGCACGAAGAAACGACAGCTAGACAAAAGTAAACATCAAACCCGGAGTAAAATATGAAACTGAAACGAAGACAGTTCCTCAAGTTGAGCGCGATGAGCAGCGCGCTTCTCGCCGCTCCAATTCCGTTGTATTCACAGCCCAGACACGGCGGTGGCATCAATCTCGATCCCAGAGACCAACGCGATTTTCACAATCCGCTGCTGCTGCCGGGTAACTCTGGCATTCTGGGAATCTTTGAACCGCAGTCACCGTTTACCATTCGCGCAAGGACTGGTTCAGCCGCTATCCTGCCCGGAAAGAAATCGGGGCTGCTGATCTACGAGGTGAACGCGGGCCGCAAAACGTTCATCAATCCGATTCTGCGGGTGCGGCAGGGCGCGCGGCTGAGGGCACGCCTCAGCAATCAACTGTCCGAGGAGACGATCATCCACTGGCACGGTCTGATTGTGGACGGGCAAAACGACGGCGTGCCCACCGATGCGATCGGGTCAGGACAGGAATACCAGTATGACTTCACCGTCCGCAATCGCGCCGGCACTTACTGGTATCACCCTCATCCGTTCGAACGGACTTCCACGCAAGCCTATTTCGGACAGGCGAGCTTTTTCCTGGTCGAGGACGACGATGAACTGCGCTTGCGGCACGCGCTCGATTTACATCTGGGCCTGACAGAAATCCCAATCGTAATCCAGGACAAACGTTTCGATGACGCCGGCAACCTGATGTATGAACCGACCGACGACGAATGGTTCATGGGCTTCCTGGGCGATACGATCCTCGCCAACCTCACCGTTAAACCTGTTCTGAATGTTGCTCCGCGTGTTTACCGTTTCCGGCTTTTGAACGGCTCGAACGCGCGGATCTACCGGCTCGCCTTCACGCGCGGCACGGTCCAGACGCCGTTCCACATCATCGGCACGGATGGCGGATTGCTCGCGCAGCCAATTGCAGCCACGGAAGTCTTCCTCGCGCCCGGAGAGCGTGTGGACGTTCTCCTCGATCTGGGTCGTTGCCGCCCCGGCGAGCAACTGTTCCTGAAAAGCCTGGCCTTCGATCCGATGGACAACGAAGAGATGCCCGACGGCGTAGCGACCGAAGAACCGGCGATGGGGCTGGCCAACGGCGAAGAGTTTTACGTTCTCAAACTCAGCGTTGGCCGCCAGATGATGCACCACGGGCGTCACAGTTCCATTCCGAACGAGTTGTCCACCATCACGCCGATCAACTTGTCCGGCGCGGCCACGCGTCCGATCGTACTGTCCGCCGGTACCGAACCGGAAATGGCCATGCAATGGTTCATCAACGGCTGGCGATACAATCCCGCCGAAGTGCCGCTCCAGGTCCAACGCAACACCGTCGAGATTTGGGAAATCATGAATGAGATGGACAGCATGCCTCACCCCATGCACATCCACGGATTTCAATTCCAAGTTCTGGAAAGGCTCGGCAGTCCGCAGCAGGTGGCCGCGCTGTCCGGCGCTAACGGATTGCTTCCGACGGACACCGGCTGGAAGGACACCATCCTGACGTGGCCCGGCGAGACGGTGCGCATCGCCATTGATTTCACGCATCCTTTCGCAGGCGAGCAGAATTACGTGTTCCACTGCCACAACCTGGAACATGAAGACATGGGAATGATGATCAACTACCGGGTCGCATAGTCACGAGGGTTAGTCCCGCGCGCGGCGTATGAAACTCCATAAACGTGATGAGAGCAGCCACCGCAACCGAGAGAATCCTGTTGGAGCACGATTCCCCACCTGCGGTCATGCCCGCGGCACGGCCGCTGGTGGTTGCGAGATTCTCAAGCGCTCTGACCGCTAATGAGTTCGACGATGCAATAACGCGATTGCCGTCTGGTGACATCACAACGGAGCGCTGGGAATCAGTCGTCGTTCTGATTCTTGCTTTGGGCGGGATCGTCGCCATTGGACTGGCCGTGTTCAACGCGTTTTGAGTTTCCACGAGCAGTGGTTGAGTTGAGCAAAGAGAATCCGACATGAAACAGATCGTTGCGAACAGCAAACCGAACAAGCGTGAAGAATCGGGAGAATTGGCCGCGTGAATCACGCGACTCCAACGCCGGAAAACGTGGAGCAGGTTTCCAACCTGCCGACGGACGGACGCCTAGCGCGGCGCTTCCGTTTGAAGCCGACGCGACGTGAAAAATATCTCCTCATGACGCTTGCGGCTCTCGGTGTGTCAGCCGCGGTATTGTGGCGGCCAATTCAGCACCGCTGGCTCACCTGGCTGGTGGTGCGCGCCGAATCTCCCTCTCAATCGCTAGTGGATGGATTGGTCGCCGGTGATTCGCATCCGGACATGCTGTTAAACCGACTGTGGAGCACAGAGAAAATTCCACACCGCCTGGCGGTCATGAATTATCTGCAAACGCACCGCTCCTCCGGCAGCGCGCTTCTGGCCGGGGAACTCGCCATCCTGGAAGACGCAGCTCGCGGCGGCGACCTTGAAGCAAAGGACCTGGCGTTCACAGTGCTGGGCATGCGTCATCATCCCGAATTGCGCTCACTCGCCCTCGAACAGTTGCGGGACGTTGATCCGGCAGTTCGCGCATTGGGCCTCCAACAGTTGGCGCGAGCCGGTGACGTGCAGCTTGTTCCTCTGGTGATTCCGTTTCTCAACGATTCCGATCCGCGCGTCGTGGCAGCTGCGGGACAAGCACTCGGCAAATGGACGAACAACAGCTTCGGTATGCGCCTTTCACTCGCGCTGCCGGATTTCAAACGGGACTTGATTCCGAATGCCGACACCGCAGCACTATCACAGGGCGTCGCGCGCTGGATGGATTGGTGGAAGGAACACCAGTTGGACTACGCCGCGACACAAATCGAACTCCCGGCTTCCTCGTCTTGGCGACTGTCCACGCCGGACTTTTCGTTGCAGGACTTGGCGGGCAATCAAGTCCGCCTTTCCTCGTTCCGAGGGAAGACGGTGCTCTTGAGTTCTTGGGCGACCACGGCGACGAATGCTTTCTCCTACCTGTCGGAACTCGCGGCAGTTCAGCGCCAAAACGCCAACCGGTTTGTCATTCTCGGCATTTGTCTCGATGGCACGCCGCTGGCAAACACCGAAGGCTGCGGGGATGAGGATGAACATTCGGGGCACTCCGAACACTCTCACGGTGATGCACACGCCGCGCACGTTCACGCCGGCCACATTCGCAGCCAGGTCGAGCAGTTTGTTCAAAGCCAGGGAATCACATATCCCGTCTTGCTTGATGCCACAGGCAACATCGGCCACCGCTTTAGCGCCTTGGAGCTACCGACCAACGTCATCATTGACCGCACCGGCAACGTGCGCCGGCGCTTCATCGGCCTGCGATCAGGTGCGGTCGTGGAAGCGATGCTGGCCGAAGCGGAGGAAACCGGATCGAGTTCGCGACGCTAGGAATTCTGACGGAGTCGCCCGGCATTGACAGCCCCCGCAAATCGAGAGCAGACGCTCGCCATGATCCGGCGGCCGCGCAAGATAAGATCAGTCCTAAGATCAGTCCTTGGCAAAATTGGGCCGAGGAGTCTGGCGGGCGACTGACGTATCAAGGAGTGATGCGAGAAGAATCTCAACAAACGGACAAAGAGAAAGGCAAGCTATGAAAACATCACGCTGTAACAGGCTGCATCGGTTGGGCGGGTGTGTCGTCGTTCTGGCCCTGTTCGCCGGTTTGGCGGGCGAGTTGAAGGCGCAGGATCTCGAGACCACCAAGGGCGCGGGCGCGCGTCGGCTGCTGGAACTGAACAGGAAGTATCCCAAACCAGCACCCGCCGAGTCGGATTATCAGCCCATGTCGTGTCCAAAGTGCAAAGACTTCACCTGGACTGTGAAAGACAACGAGCCGACCAAAGGCGCGGCGGCCAAGGCTCAATTGGCGGGTGGTGTCCCGACCAAGCTCGTTACCAGCCACTTGTGCAAGGGCTGCGGCGTGGAATGGAAGTCCACCGGGCATGGGAGAGCCAAAGTCACCGTTGCCATTCACAAATGCACTTCGTGCGGCTCTGAAGATGCGGCCTGCTGCAATACGAAGAAGGGCAGCACCATGGCGACCAAGGGCATGGAAGAGAACGTCAAGGTCGCACCGCTCAAGTAGCGCCTCCAATTGTTGCGACCGCCCGCGGTGGGGCGGCTGCCTCTGCCGCCGTAGAGCAAAAAGCGGTGAGTTTTTGGCAAAGGGTGGTTGAGGAGTTTAGCCGACTACAAACGTATTAAGAACAGTTGCGAGAGAACTCGCGCTACAGACAAACAAACGAAAGGCAAACATTATGAAAATAACGACCATCATAGCCGCGCTGGCTGGCGTCGCCTTGTTCTCGCTCGCTGGTTCGGTGTAAGCACAATACAAACCCACCGGCGACGACGGGATCACCGCTTCGCCCAAACTGCGACAGCAGCTCGATGAGTGGAACAGGAATCACAGCCCCACTCCCAAACCCGCCGAAATCCCGAAGATGGCGTGTCCCAAATGCACGGATAAGGTGACCTCGCGCATTGATTACACCGTGCGCGGCGCTAACAAACCCACCATCCAGGTCGTGACGCATCAATGCAAAGGCTGCGGTACGGATTGGAAAGTGGTCGGACACGGCAAGGCGAAACAATCCATCGCGACCCACAAATGCACGGGTTGCGGAGCGGAAGACCTCGCGTGCTGCAACACGACAAAGGGCAGCACTGTCGCGACCAAAGGGATGGAGAAAAAGAACCTGAAGGATCTGAACTTCGAGGTCGCTCCGGTCAAGTAGCGGATGCCGTTCTCCGTCATCCAACACATTCGCTGACATCGTATGCTAAGCGGTTTCATCCTGACGGTCTGGTTCGTGGGGGCGGCGCTGTTTTGCCTGGGCCTTTGCGCCGCCGCCGCCCGCCCGATGCCCAAGCCGAATGCGGCTGAAACTGACAAGACCCAAACGAGTCATCAACTGCGACACTCCTATGCGCCTGCCACCTATCGTTAAGCTCCATCCCGTGCTCTGGCTCGCCCTCGCGCTGGCCATCTTCACCACATCCTGTGCTTCCACCCATGTGGGTCGTCCGATGAATGCCGGCAACAGCGAACCAGTGAAGGGCGCAACCCTGTTGATGGATCACTCCCGATGAAATCGTCACGCGCATCCAAGCTGTTCGGCTCGCTCCTGTTGATGGGAGTGCTGATGAGCGCGTTCGAGAGCCAGGCTTTGCCGCCTCGACAACACGCGGCGCGTGGTGTGATTGAGAACATTGACCACGTGCAGCGCACTTTGGCGCTGGTTGAACCGAAGACGGGCACAAGCCGCACTTTCGTTTGGAATGATTCCACCCGCTTTCGGCAGGACGGCAAGAAGATCGCACACGAAGCTTTGCAGCCGGGAATGACAGTGAAGGGCTATTACCGGAAAGAGGTCGGGCGACTTGTGCTGCGCGAACTCCGCTGGAGCAACACCACGCCACGCGGCAGCGAAACCGCCACGCAACACAATCTTGAGAACGCGCCGCCGCAAGCGGCGAACAATCCCAACAAACCGTGAGGGGGTTCTGGCGACGGCGCGTATTAGGGAGTGTGACCGACAGCGCGTCGCTCAATCGGGCACAATTTGAAAACAAATTAAACCACGAATCACAAAGGGCGATTTTCAATCGTCCGCCACAAAATCAAAATGCTATGAAAACCAAACTGTATCTGCTTGCGGTGAGTGCCGCAGTGCTATCCCTGAACCTTACGACCGCTTCGGCGCAATTGTTCAACTCCGCCGATGTGGCGAACAACCGTGCCATCGCGGCCAGCCCCCGCGCGTTGGAACAGTTCCCCTGGCTCGCGCGTCAAACCGCAAAACCTGCCGTGACGGCGAAGTCGGCGGACACGCGCACCGCTTTGACCGAGGTGAAGAAAAACCGCCCGCTCGCGGCCAGTCCGAGAATGCTGGAACAATTTCCCGAACTCGGACGCCCCGTGCAGCCGTTGCGGAAAACCACTGAAAGCTCCGTCGCCTCGACCGTGATCAAGAACCGCGCATACGCTGCCAGCCCCAGAGCGATTGAACAGTTCCCGTGGCTCGCGCGCGGCGGTGAGAAGTCCATCCAAATTGCGCCGGTGAAATAAGCCGCAGCCAATTCCGCCGCCAAAACTGAAGACCGAAAGAAGCGATTATGAAAGCCACATTGAACGGCATTCTTCTTGGAAGCGCCCTATTGCTTGCGCCGTTTGGCGTCAGTTGGGCCGGACCAAGTCCTGATCTGATGAACTCCATCTCCAGCATCCGCTTGGAAGCCCCAAAAGCATCCGAAGCCAGCGCCATCAAATCGAACGCAAAGAGCGACTGCGCCAAGCGCTCGTCTTGGTCGCATACGCGGAACATCACGGCTGGCCAGAGTACAGTTGCCGTTCCCGAGATCGCCTACGGCCGCAAACAGTAATGCGCGGGGCTTGGTGTGGTTCAGCGGCGATGAAAGACAACGATGAGTAAAGGTGCGAACAAATTCTTCATGCGAGCGGGATGCGTGCTGGGCTTCATTGCCATCGCGCTTTTCGTGCAAGGCTGCGCGTGGAAGAATCCGCACGGCCCGTCGTTCAACGGCACGGTTCAATCCGCTGATCTCAGTACGCATCGTCTCATCGTTACGCCGTTAAAATCTGGAGAGCCGGTAGCGTTCATTTGGAACGAACGCTCCCGGTTTTGGGCGAACGGGCTTCGCGTTGATCCCACTTTCCTCCAAGCCCGAGATGTTGTACGCATTCACTACTGGACCAACTCCGGCGCATGGACTGTCCAACATCTCTATTTGCAGACGCACCGCACAGTTCACTGAGCCACAAAAAAACGCGGAGGGGTTCTGTCGGGCGCGGCGTAATATAAATAGCGCGGAGCAAAAGAAGCTCCCAAAGACAGGAAGCGGAAAATTTTTGCGACTCCGCTGCTTCGTGAAAAAAGTGGCGGAGTCGCAATCGCAATAAGACAAAAACAAAGAATGACAACCATGAAATCAAACCGGTTCTTCTCACGAATCAACTTCAGTCTGCTCGCGCTCGTCACCGCGCTTGCCGCCACGCTCCTGTTCGCCGGCTGCGCAACAACCGAAAGCAACAGCGACACCCGGAACTCGAATTCCTCGAGTCACCAGCACCATCACTGAACCCGTGGCGAGCCAGCCCTCCGTGAACCGACCGAATCCTCGACCGCATGAACTCGCAGAGTAGAATCAAAACCCGAAACCCCCGCTGGCTCGTCACTTCAGCAAGCGCGCTGCTGGCTGCGCTGCTCCTTGCCAGCTGCAAGGGCATCTCGACCCGCAGCGAACGCCAGGCCCGCGGCAACCTCAAAGCTGTGACCCGGGTTTACAGCCCGGGCGAGCGCAAGGCCACTTTGCCCACGCTCGAAACCAACGCCACGCTCGGCACGTTCCTGAATTACGCCATGCTCAACCAGCCGCGCGTCGAGGCGGCTTACTACGACTACGCAGAAGCGGTCGAACGCATCACAGTCGAGCGATCGCTGCCCGATCCGCGCCTGACGCTCGAGTTGGACATCCAGGATGTGGTCATGACGTTGATGCCCGGTCTGATGGCCGATGTTCCGTGGGTCAAAAAACTGCGCATTCGCGCCGACATGACTTCCGCCGAAAGCCAGGCGAGGTATTTCGCCTTTGAAACGGCGGTGCTGCAAACGGCCTATGAGGTCAAGCGGCCATATTACCAACTGCATTTCCTGAACGACCGCATTCGGGTGAATCGCGAGACGCTCCAACTCGTGGGCCAACTGGAGGAAATCGCCCGCGCGCAAACCGCGTCGGGCACGGCCACGCTCCAGGACGTGCTGCGCGCGCAGATCGAGCAAGAGCGGCTGCGCGTCGAAATCGTCAATCTGGAGGATTCGCGCAATCCGCTGCTCGCCCAATTCAAAGCCGGGCTGGGTCTGCACGCCGAGCAACCGAATCCGCCGATGCCGGCGACCTTCGAGTCCACACCGCTGGATTTGACGTCTGAACGACTCCTTGCCACGGCGCTCGTGCGCAACCCTCGCCTCAAACAAATGGAAGCCGAAGTGCGCATGGCCGAAAGCGGCATCCGTCTGGCGCATCAAAGCAAACTGCCTGATTTCAATGTGGGAGTGGAAGCGGACGTGAAAGCGTCGCCTGTAATGTGGCGGCCCACGCTGGGCGTCACGCTGCCCATCTGGCGCGACAAGATTGCGGCGGAGATTGCTTCGGCGCAGGCGCGCAAGAGCGCGGCCCAGGCGCGGCTGTCCGCCGAGCAAATTCAACTGGCCGTCGAGTTCGCGGACAAATCGTTCATGTATCGCGAAGCCACGCGCAATCTCAAGCTGCTCACCGACACATTGCTGCCCAAGGCGCAACAGTCGCTCGAAGTCGCGCGCGCCGGTTACAGTTCCGGCAAGACGGATTTCATCAACCTGCTCGACGCGGAGCGCTCGCTCCTCGAATTCCAACTGGCCGAAGTGGACGCACGCACCCGGCGCGAACTGGCGCTCGCCGAACTCTCCTTGCTCATCGTTGGTCTTCAACCGCCGGGCGCACCCGTGCTTTCTCCTTCCACGAATCTCGAACCAACAACCTCATCTGGGAAATGAAAAAACTGCTCGACCTCATCGGACGAAATCTCTCGCTCATCGGCATCCTGCTCCTGACGGTTTTTGTCGGGGCTGCCGCCGGACTCTACTTCGATGTGCCCGGGCGCATTCAGAGCGCGCGCGCAAAGGAAACCAAAGCGAGTGCGGGCCAGTATTCCTGCCCGATGCACCCGGAAGTTGTCAGCGCCAAACCCGGCAAGTGCCCGAAGTGCGGCATGGCCCTGACGCTGGCTTCTGAAACTCCATCCGCTCACGCCGGCTGCGGTGCGGGCGGGCAGGCCGAATCGCATGGGTGTTGCGCGAAATCACCGGCGGCTGAACTGAATTTGCCGCCGGGCCATCCACCCATTCCTGGACACAATGCCCACGCCGGTTGCCAAACCGCTGCTGAAACGAACACACCCTCTGCAAATTCCAAAGAGTAATTTTATGACTGCCAAAAAACTATTCGTCCTTCCTCTGATTGCGCTGGCGCTCGCGCTGGCCTTTGTCGGCTGCGGCAAATCCGGTTCGTCCGCTGCCGGGGGCAAACAGAGATACCATTGCCCAATGCACCCCACCTACATTGCCGACAAGCCGGGCGATTGCCCGATTTGCGGCATGAAACTCGTGCCCATCAAGGAGGACAAAGCGGCAGCCAAGCCAGCGGCGTCACCCGGGGACGAGAAGATTGCGCAAGTCAAACCCGGCCAGTTTTACTGCCCAATGGGGGCGGAACACGTGCAGGACAAGCCTGGCAAGTGCCCCAAGTGCGGCATGGATTTGGTCGAGAAGAAAGAAGCGCCGGCCGGCCACGAAGGCCACGCGATGGGCGCGGAGGCAGCGCCGAGCGTTCCCGGCCGAATCGCCATTTCGCTCTCGCCCGACAAACGGCAGATGATTGGACTCACGCTCTCGAAGGTGGAGAAGCGCAACCTGACGCGCACGGTGCGGACGGCGGCGCGCGTGGAACACGACGAAACACGCTACGCGAAAATCGCGCCGCGTTTCGCCGGCTGGGTGCGCAAGCTGCAAGTCAATTTCACCGGCGCGCCGGTCGAGAAAGACCAGCCGCTGTTCACGGTTTACAGCCCGGAACTTTATTCCACCGAGAACGAATATCTCGTGGCCTGGCGCGCGGTGAAGCAGTTGAAAGACGACGCGCCTGCCAACCAAAAGGAATCCGCCAACGCGCTGCTCGAATCCGCGCGGCTGCGGCTGGCGCTGTTCGAGATTGGCGACCGCGAGATTAAGGAGTTGGAGGAGCGCGGCAAAGCCAGCGCCGAACTGCTGTTCCGCGCGCCGTTCTCCGGCCACGTCATCGTGAAGAACGCCATCGAGGGCAAGGCGTTCATGGCCGGTGAATCGCTCTATGAAATCGCCGACCTCTCACATCTCTGGCTGCGGGCGTACGTCTTCGAGTTCGAGATGCCGTTGATTTCCGTCGGGCAGGACGCGGTGCTGAATTTTCCTTACCTGAACAACCGTTCCTTCCCTGCGAAAGTCACGTTCATCTATCCGCACATTGAGCCGCAGACGCGCCGCGGCGAAATCCGGCTCGAACTGGACAATGCCAAGCACGAAATCCGTCCGGACATGTGGGCCAACGTGGAAATCGAACTCGCGGCGGGCGAGAAGCTGACCGTGCCCGCCAGTTCGGTCATTGACACCGGCCCGCGCTACGTGGCCTTCGTCGAAGGCAAGGAACAACATCTCGAACCGCGGGAAGTAAAAGTCGGGATGAAGACCGATGATTACTACGAAGTCATTTCCGGCCTGAACGACGGCGAACAGGTTGTCACGCGTGCGTTGTTCCTTGTGGACTCCGAAAGCCAGCTCAAAGCCGCCATCTCCGGCATGGGCGCGGCGGGCGGACACCAACATTGAGATTGTTGACACCTCTTTACCCAATTTATGTCTGATACTGCACAACCGCATTCACCCGCGCCTCACAAGGACTCGCTGATCGAGCGCATCATCGAGTGGAGCGCGCGCAACAAATTCATGGTGTTCATGCTGGTCGGCGCGCTCACGCTGGGCGGCGTCTATACCATGCGCAACACACCGCTGGACGCGCTTCCCGACTTGTCCGACGTGCAGGTCATCGTGTTCACGCAGTGGGAGGGACGCAGTCCAAACCTGGTGGAAGACCAGATTACCTATCCCATCGTCACCAAGCTCATCTCCGCGCCCAAGGTCAAGGTGGTGCGCGGGTATTCGTTTTTTGGCTACTCGTTTGTGTATGTCATTTTCGACGACGACACGGACATCTATTGGGCACGTTCGCGTGTGCTGGAGTACATGCAGGGCCTCGCCGGCAACTTGCCGACCGGAGTGACGCCCACTCTCGGTCCGGACGCCACAGGTGTCGGCTGGGGTTTCCAATACGCGTTGGTGGACAAGAGCGGAAAGAACGACCTGGCGGCGCTGCGCTCGTTCCAGGACTGGCATCTGCGTTATTGGATTCAAAGTGTGGAGGGCGTCGCCGAAGTGGCGACTTACGGCGGGTTTGAAAAGCAATACCAGATCGAAATAGATCCCAACAAGCTGCTCGCCTACAACATTCCCATAACGAAAGTGATGTCCGCCGTTCGCGCCGGCAACAACGACGTCGGCGGGCGCGAGTTGGACCGTTACGGAACGACCTACCTCGTCCGGGGCAAAGGCTACATCAAATCCCTTGAGGAACTGCGGCTCGTCGTCGTGGGCACGGACGACAAGGGCACACCGGTCCTGCTCCGCGACGTCGCCAAGAATATCACGCTCGGCCCGGAGATGCGGCGTGGCGCGGGCGAGTTGAATGGCGAGGGCGAAACCGTGGGCGGCATCGTGGTAGTGCGCTTCGGGCAAAACGTGCTGAACGTCATTGACCGGATCAAAGCCAAGCTGGAGGAGGTAAAGCCATCGCTGCCGCCCGGGGTGGAGATTGTCACCACCTACGACCGTTCGGACCTCATCAATCGCTCCATCCAGACGCTCACGCGCACCATCATTGAGGAATCCATTATTGTCTCCATCATCGTCATCGTGTTCCTCTTGGACTTCGGCGGCGCGCTGCGGGCCATCATCACGCTGCCCATCGCGGTCGCGCTGGCATTCATCCCGATGTATTACATGGGGCTGACGGCCAATACCATGTCGCTGGCCGGGATTGCTATTGCCATTGGCGCGATTTGCGATGAGGCCGTGGTGATGGTGGAGAACGTTCACAAACACCTCGAACATGCGCCGCCCGGACTGGGCCGGAGGGAAAAGCAGGAGATCATCATCCGAGCCTGCAAACAACTCGGCAAGCCGCTGTTCTTTGCGCTGCTGGTCATCACCGTGAGTTTCCTGCCGGTGTTTACGCTGGAGTCGCAGGAAGGCCGGCTGTTCAAGCCGCTCGCTTTCACCAAGACCTTCACGATGGCCTGGGCGGCTTTTCTGTCGTTGACCATCGGTCCGGCGCTCATCGTATTGATGACCGGCGCAAAGGTCGTGCCGGAACACAAGCATCCCATCAGCCGCATCCTGCATCGTCTCTATTACCCGTGGGTCAGCCTGTTAATGACGCGGCGGGTTCTTTCCATTGTGCTGGCCCTGATCGCCGTGGGTTCGGCCGTGCCAATCTACAAGAGGCTTGGCTCGGAATTCATGCCGCCGCTGAACGAAGGCACGCTCCTCTACATGCCCACCACGCTGCCGACCATCTCCATCACGGAAGCCACGCGCCTGATGCAAATCCAGGATCGCATCATCAAACAGTTCCCGGAAGTTGCGACCGTGCATGGCAAGGCCGGTCGCTCCGAAACTTCCACTGACCCCGCGCCGCTGGAAATGTTCGAGAGCGTCATCACGCTAAAGCCGGAAAAGGAATGGCGCAAAGTGCCGCACCCGCGCTGGTATTCAAGCTGGACGCCCGAATGGACGCAGAAGGGCTTGCGCAAAGTCTGGCCCGATAGGCGTTCCATAACACGCGAGGAACTCATCACCGAGATGGACGAGGCGCTGCAGATTCCGGGTCAGGTCAACGCCTGGACCATGCCCATCAAAGGCCGCATTGACATGCTCACCACCGGCATTCGCACGCCCATCGGTATCAAAATCTTCGGCCCGGACCTCGGAGAAATCAGCAAGCTGGGCGAGCACTTGGAATCGGTCATTCGCGGCGTTCGCGGAACGCGCAGCGTTTATGCCGAGCGCACCACGGGTGGCCTTTACCTGGACATCATTCCGAAGCGCGAGATCATTGCCCGCTACGGCTTGAACGTCGAGGACGTGCTGGAACTGGTCGAGACCGCCATTGGCGGCATGTCCTTCGAGCGCACCATCGAAGGCCGCGAGCGTTACTCCATCAACGTCCGCTACAGCCGCGAATTGCGCGATGACGTGGACAAACTCCAGCGCGTGCTCGTGCCAGTTGGCGGCGGCATGGCCGCAGAAGCCAGCAGCGGTGGTGACGGTGCAGCAATGGCTGCCGCAAATACTCCCGCAGTGGCCGGAGATATGCGCCAAATTCCCTTGGGCCAGCTCGTCGAAATGCAGACCGTCTCCGGTCCGCCCGTCATTCGCAACGAGGATGCCGCACTCACCGGCTGGGTTTACGTGGACATGGCTGACCGCGACATCGGCGGTTACGTCGCGGAAGCGAAGAAAGCGGTCGAGGAGAAAATCGAGAAGGCGGGCCTCCTTCCGTCTGGATATCGCTTCGAGTGGTCCGGCCAATACGAGCACATGCTTCGCGTGAAGGAGCGCCTCAAGCTGGTGGTACCGATCACCCTGGTGCTGATTTTTGTGTTGCTCTACATGAACTTCAAGAGCGTGGCTGAAACCTTCATCATCCTGCTCTCAATTCCATTCGCCATGACCGGCAGCATTTGGCTGCTCTGGCTGCTGAATTACAACATGAGCATTGCCGTCTGGGTCGGCATCATCGCGCTGGCGGGTCTCGCCGCGCAAACGGGAACGGTGATGATTATTTACCTCGACGAGGCTTTTCACGCCTACCAAAAGGCGGGCCGGATGAAAACGCAGCACGACCTGTTCGAAGCCATCACCTACGGTGCGGTGCAACGCGTGCGTCCGAAGCTGATGACCGTGGCGATGGTCACGATGGGCCTTGTGCCCGCCTTGTGGGCGCACGGCGCGGGCGCGGAAGCCATCCAACGCATCGCCGCTCCGATGATCGGCGGCCTCATCACCAGCACCATCCTCACGCTCGAAATTGTCCCGGCGATTTACTCGCTGTGGCGCGGTCGCCAGGTCGAATGGGTCAAAGGCCCGCGCCCGCCGCGCAAGAAATGGGAGGATTTGAGCATGCAGTTTGTGGAATGGGAATCGCAGGCGCACCAGGCCGAAGAATCACAACGGTCCGGCGGCTCTGATACCACTGGCAAAGGTCACTGAAAGGTCATGCAAACGCCCGAACACGTTCATGCTCTGTTGAACCACCTGCCCATCATCGGGCTGGCGGTCGCCGGGTTGGCGCTGGTCATTGCGGTCGCCTCTAAAAGCCGCGGAGCGGTATTGGGCAGCTTGGTGCTCGTGGCGGTGATGGCGGCCTCGGCCTGGCCGGTGATCCAGTCCGGCGAGTCCGCCTACAACCGCATTCGCGCCATCTCGGACTCCGAGGGCGCGTCGCTCTTGAAACAGCACATGCTCATGGCAGATCGCTGGGCCTGGGTTTTCTATCTCACAGCCTTGGCGGCTGCGGTTGGTTTTGCTGTCGTCTGGAAACGTCCGGCAAAGCTGAGACTCGCGGGGATTCCCGTGGTCGCGCTGGCTGTCGCGAGCCTGACAACTGGCGCTGTCATCGCCAAACTCGGCGGTGAAGTCCGCCACGCTGAATTTCGTTCCGGCTCGACGCTGGTACCGCAAGACGTCCCGTCAGAGCACCACCATGAACACGAGCATTAAAGCGAGGCAACTCGCGGATTGAATCATGTCAAAGCAACCGGTCAACAAACCCAGCAACAGTCTCTTCGCGCCGCTGGGCGTTGGATTCTTCATCGGCGCTATCACCATCGGCACGATCGTGCTGGTGTGGAATCACGACCGCGAACCTCGCCACCATCCGGCCCACTCTGATTCTCGACGCGACGCGACGCCGAATATCCGCCCGGATATTGATTCGGCGACGTTCTCGGGTTTCAACGCAACGGCATCTCCGGCCCTTGATCCGGCGGTGGCCCGCGTGGCGGCGCGGTTCGCCTGCTCCTGCGGCACGTGCGGCGAGAAGCGGCTGGATATATGCAGTTGCGAAACCGCGCGGATAGAACGCGCGTTCATCCAGGAGCAGTTGCGGAATGGCCGGAGCGAGGCCGAGGCGGCGGAAGCATTGAACCAAAAATACGGCGGCTTGAAATCGTGACCGTCGTGAAGCATGACAGCAGCACATGCAAAAGACATGGCCAAAGACGATCAAAATTTATCAGTCGCCGATGCGGCTGCTCATCCTGATCGCCCTGACCATTTTCTTTACCCACACGTTCGCGATGGCTCTGTTCGCGGTGCTCCCCCATTTTCACATGTGGGTCGAGTCGGTCATCCAATCGAGCCTGCTGCTTCTTCTGCTTTTTCCGGTGCTGTATCTTTTCTCGTTCCGTCCCTTGATCCTGCACATTGCCGAGCGCGAACAGGCCGAGGAAGCGATGCGCCAGTCCGAATATAAATTCCGCAACCTGTTTGAACACTTGAGCGACGCCGCCTTCCTCGTGGACGCCGAAACCGGACGCATCCTCGACACCAACAGTCAGGGAGAGCGACTGCTCGGCCGGACACGCGGGGAAATCATGGGCATGAACCAGTGCAAGTTGTATCCGCCCGGCGAAGAAGACGAGCAGCGCAAACGGTTTGCCGCTTTCGCCCAACAGGAACGACCCGCGGATTACGAGACCAGGATTGTTCGGAAAGACGGCGCGGGCGTTCCGATCCGGATTAGCGGAGTCCCCACGATCCTTCACGGGAGGCGGTTAATCCTCGAGTTCCTGCGTGAGGTGGCTGGCAACGAACACCGGAGAAAGGAAATCTTGTGAGCCTTGAGGACAATATCGGCTACCGCGATGAAGGCGAGACCTGCGTCGTCTGCGGCAAGGGGCTTCGACCGGGAGAAGCGCTGGCCACGATGCATCAAGAAGGCCGCAAGCTGCCCATCTGCTGCCCGCTTTGTCTGGAGGCCTACCAGAAAGACCCGAAGCCTTATCTGGAACGATTGGCGCGACGAGCTTTGCTTCGAGAGCTACGCAAACCGGAAGATGCGCCACCCGGACAGAGTCCTTTGAACGAATAATGTCCTATGTGCGAAAGCGTGGAATGTGAATTGAATGAATTGGCCACGTTGATTGGCCGGCTGCAACGCGGCGAACTCACTCGGCCTGAGTTTCGCAGCCTCAGCGTTCACTACGGCGTTTACACGCAGCGCCAACCGGACCGTTACTTCGTCCGCATCCGCGTGCCCTTCGGCATCGTTTCACCCGCGCAATTGACGCGCCTCGCGGATGGAATCGAAACCCACGGACAAGGTGAATGCCATTTGACGACGCGCCAGGGCATTGAGGTGCATGAGTTGTTGCTCGACCAAATCATGCCGCTCTTGCGGACGCTGGCTGAAATGGATTTGCTTTCGCACGAAACCGGCGGCAACTCCGTCCGCAGCATCATGGTGTGTCCGCACGCGGGCGTTGGGAAAGATGAACCTTTCGATGTGACGCCTTACGCAGAATTGCTGGCGCGATGCTTTGTCCGGCATCCCGGTTTCCAGGCGCTGCCGCGCAAGATGAAGATCGCCTTCTCGTGCTGCGAGCAGGATTGCGTTCGCAGTTTTGCTCAAGACCTCGGTTTTCAGGCGCGCAAGAATGCCAAAGGCGAGCACGGCTTTCGCGTGCTGGTCGGCGGCGGCACGGGAGCGTTGCCGCGCCTGGGCCAGGAGTTGATGGACTTTCTTCCGGCGGAACAGGTCTGCGGTTTCACCGAAGCGTTTTTGTGGGTGTTCAATCGGCTGGGCGACCGCCAGAATCGGCGGCGGGCGCGCGTGAAGTTCCTGGTTCAATCTCTCGGTCTCGAAACGTTCCGCACGGAAATCACCGGCGAATGGACCGAGCTGCAACGAGAACAGCAAGTGTGTCTGCATGTGGGGCAGGCTTCCAGTCCCGCGCCTGCGGGATTCACGGGGGCATCCTTGCCCCGGGATTCGGCCGGCAGGATGCCGCCCGAACCGGCAGACAAGATGTCCGCCTCACGCTGGGATGACAGCGAATTCTTCGGCTGGATCGCCACGCAGACGCAGCCTCAGCAGCAGGCTGGGTTCAGGACAGTTCGCGTTTCACTCGCCAGCGGCTCAATCACCGCCAGTCAACTGCGACACCTGGCCGCACTATCGGAACAGTTGAAGTTGGAAATTCGCACGACGCCCGAGCAGAGCTTCCTGCTCCGCTGGGCGCGCGAAAACCAACTGCCGCAGATTTACCAGGCGCTTGATGCTGCACGTCTCGTGAATCGGCCCGCCGTGAGCCGACTCGTCGCTTGTCCCGGCGCGAAGGCTTGCTCCAACGCGTTCACCAACACGCCCGCGTTGGCACAGGCCATCACTGCCAGCCTCGCCGCATTGCCAGGCGCAAAAGCCGTGCTGGCTCAGTTGCGCATTCGCCTGTGCGGTTGTTCCAACGGCTGCGCGCTCCATGCCACTGCTGACATCGGACTCGAAGGCATGGCCAACCGCGTGCAAAACGAATGGTTTCCGGTCTATCGTCTCTGGCTGGGCGGGCGTGAATGCCAGAGTCACCCGCGCTTTGCCGAGGACATTGGAACAGTGCCAGCGCGCCACGTTCCCGCGTGCGTCGCCGACCTGGCCGGGTATTATCTGGCAAACCGGCGGCCTGAAGAATCGCTGGCCGACTTGTTGGACCGCGTCGGGATTGAACGGTTTGCCTCGTTCGTCAAAAAGCACCAATCAGAACAAACCCTCGATCGGCGTGAGCTTGCGATTGATTGGGGTGAAGCGGGACGCTACCGCCCGCGTGGCGTGAATGAGCCGGGCGTTTGTTGATGCGCTTTGTTTCTTAATTGAGGGTAACTCCCTATTCTCCCCCGATTTGATGGAATCTACGCTCGTCCTTGAATGGCAAAGCTTGAGAGACGACAAAAGAAGCGCGCCGCCATTTTGCGCTGCTGTGCAGCCGTATCGCTGATGAGTTGGATTGCGGCGACGGTCCTTTGCTCTTTCATCTGCCTCTGCCCTGATTCAACCGAAGGACACCACGATCACGGGACACAAGCTGAACATAGCCATTCTCATAAATCGGACGACGGAAACGATTCCGAGTGTCCTGATACGCCGGAGTTCTGTGCCTCTCTCGATTCAACTCATTGCGTTCCCGCCAAACAGGTTTTGACCGAGTTCAAGGTTGAATCCATCAAGACGGTGGATTTGTCATTGCTTCTGCCCGAGAACCCGAACGGGATCGAAAACGCCTTCTCAGGCCGCCAAGCGAAAGAATGGATTTGGGTATTCACGCCCGAGGTGTGTCTTGGTCCGGCCATTCGCAGCCTCG
>WBZT01000189.1_pt1 | contig 34418 bp, 22 predicted proteins | sample 5204241 | NCBI WGS metagenome assembly WBZT01 (sample SAMN12344358, study PRJNA552823) | activated sludge metagenome | biome: Activated sludge suspended growth; feature: Nitrification reactor; material: Wastewater; isolation source: activated sludge from nitrification reactor of wastewater... | reverse complement strand
CTGACCGGCGGCCGGGCACCCGCCCGGGTCCTGACCGTCGGCTGGGTGGTGGCTGACCAACGGTCGGGTCCTCTGGCGCGGGAAGGTATGCCGGCACTTCCTATGATCAATGATTAATTTTTTCAAATCAAGTGTCATGCTTTCCAATTGGTTCATTTTTGTTTTAAAAAAAACCTTGGTATGCGCATTCAATTTTTTTGCAGCAACCTCTGTAACATCCAGATAAATTGTGTAATTTTCTATATCGAAAGTATCACTACGTTTATTGGAATTTTCTAACAGTTGAAGTTCTTCCAGGGAAGGTTTATGTAAGTTGAGAAGATTGGCAAGTTGCGCATTATGACAACCAATAGGCCTGGAAGGAAATTCCGGTTGAGCATAAGCATTAAAACTAAAAAACCCGAAAGTCAGTACTGTAAAGATAAATTTATTCATAGTTGAATGAATTGAGGATCCAAGTTAATGCTTCCGAATGAATTGACTTAAGATTTTGGGCCAACTTTAACTTTAGAAAGTGGTTTTTGAACTAAAATAAAAGCCAGGATACAGAGAATCGAAGCGGTAAAAAAAGGTGCACCCGGAAAATAAAAAGGAGCATCATTGTGCGTAAAGTAATAGAATATTTTAGTCATAAGCAAGGGTCCGATTATGGCTGTAACGCTCATTAGACTGGTTAGACCACCCTGCAATTCACCCTGAGCATCCGCAGGAATCTGATTGGACAAGGTGCCTTGAATGGCCGCACTAGCCAATCCACCAAATGCGAATGGCAGCATGATGGCAAACATAATCCATCCTTTGGAAGCAAATGCATATGCCATATAACATATTGTAACCATGCTCATTCCAATGATAATTGCTCTTCTTGTACCGAGCTTAGGTAAGAGGACTCTAGACAATCCACCTTGAACAATAGCGGTACAAATTCCTACCGCAGCAAGGGAGTAACCTATCATTTTGGAATCCCATTTAAATTTTTCAATGGTATAAAATGTCCAGGTAGATTGAAGGCAAAAGTGAGCCAAATAACTTAAAAACAATACAATCACAAATTCAGATATGACGGGATATTTAAATAACACTTTTAAGGTTCCAAAAGGATTCGCCCTTCGGATGTTAAATGCTCTTCTGTTTTCCTCTTTTAAAGATTCAGGAAGTACAAAAAATCCAAATAAAAAATTGAGTAATACCAGAACAGCTGCACCAAAAAATGGAACCCTTAATCCATAGGTAGATAAAACACCTCCCATTAAGGGACCAATGATAAAACCAATCCCAAAAGCTGCGCCAATTAAGCCAAAATTCTGAGCCCTTTTTTCAGGACTGCTTACATCGGCAATATAAGCACTTGCCACAGAAAATGTTGCGCCTGTGATACCTGCAATAATTCTTCCAGCGAACAACCAAAACAAATTCGGTGCCGTAGCCTGTATGATATAATCCAAACCGAACGCAGCCAGGCACAATAACAGCACGGTCCTCCTTCCATATTGATCGCTTAATCCTCCCATGACCGGCGCAAACAAGAAGAGCATCACCGAATAAGATGCAGCCATCCAACCTCCAATACTAGAAGCTTCACTCAAATTAACGTGACCAAGGGTTTGAATCAATTGAGGAAGAACGGGAATAATTAATCCAAATCCGGTTACATCTAAAAATACTGTAAAAAAAATAAACCATAGTGATCTGGACATAGCGCGAAGATAAAGCGTATTCCAGATTGATCGATAGGTATTTTATCAGGTTTCAATCTATGAAAGGTAGATTCAATTACTAATGAACTTGTTATTCCGGAATCACTTGAAATATTTCAGAACGTAGGATCAACTGAAATAATTTATTGCTTGATAAATTTAAAAGTATGTGTTCCTTTTTCATCTGACAATTTAAGAATGTAAATTCCCGGAATTAAGGTAGCAGTGTTTATTTTGATTTTATCTTGACGCCTGATAAAATAACTTGCCCTTTCTAATTTTCGAAAATGATTATCGAAAAGTTCAATTTCAACGCCGCCATCATCACCTGAAAGATTTTGAATAAATACCGCTGAAGTTACTGGATTTGGAAATAAGTTCCATCCACTGCTTTTATCCACACCAGCTACTGCCCAATTACTCATCCACTCCCTGCCTTGTATATCCTTAGTCCTTACTTGATAATGGTAAAGTATGGATTGGTCTACATCTTCATCTACAAACCGGGTAATATTTTCAACACAGGTATAAATCTGCTCTTCCTTTTTTTGATCTGACTTTCTAAAAATTCTCCAATGCTTAATATCGGAATTTAATTGTGCATTCCAATTTAAAAGAATTCCATTTTTTTCAGTAATTGCAGTAAGCTTTATAAAACTATTGTCTAATAATGAACCTCCAAACAACTGATATTCACTCATTGCACTACAACCCGGAGGAAGATCAAAAGCCTGAATGCCATCATCCCTAAGATAAGCACTACCTTGATTAGCGGAAAATCCCAAACCTCTCCGAGCAAAAACATTCCAAATAATGCAAGCATCTGCACCTCCATAGAGAATACTATCTGCTTTGAGAATAGCATTTCTTGAATCCACAAATCCAGGATTACAAACCTGTAATTTAAGGCCGCTGATAATAAGATTAAATGCCTTGATATTCCCCAGACTAGAATTACTTTTATAAATATCAGGCTCAAATCCAAAATTACTGGTTAAGGCCCAACACATGTCCCAGATCATTGAACACCATACATAGCCAATACCATGTGGTTGTGAAATTTTAACAATATCCTTCAACATTCCGTATGTCGCAGGATTTACATTCATATCCACCGTATAAGGATAAGGTCTTATTCCAACAGATATGTTGGATTGACCACTAGGCCAGGTGGCTACACCTCTGTTTTGATAAGGTACATCGCTCGGTTTCATGGTCATTGCTAATGCAAAAAAGTCGCTCCATCCTTCACCAGCTTGCTCCGCATTAATCAGGCAAGCATTATTATTGGGACCACCGGTCAAGCGAATTGAAATGCCATGGGCATACTCATGTGAAATAATTCCTCCATCAAAATCCGCATCGACCAGCTGGGGTGTACTGTTGGTCAATCGGCCTTGTGCCGGGAGATTATTTAATAAAAATTGATAATCCACCTGTGAAACGCATAAAACAGGAATATTGACCAGGCTGCCATAATTACCTGATGAAAAAACATAAGGAAGCCCAGGAACATTCATTCCAATAATTACTGCAGATGCACCTGCTTGTTGAGCCTTATATGCTTTATAACTTGGTTCACAACCACCATCTTCTATCAAAGCTATAGTTCCTGCCAAATTATTTTGAATGGGATCACATGCATCGTTAATATTGCTGATGTTATCCAATACTTTAATTTCATTTGTCAGCAAACTGGCTGGAATTTTTGCACCAAATGCGGCTCTTGCAAACACGATAGACTTTCCAGATGCATTGTATCTCAATGCTGAACTAGGTAAAATGGTTATCTGAGGTTGCAAACCTAATATTGATTTAAGCAGATCGCCATCGCTCTTGGAAATATTATAAACAGGTATTCCAACGCCGGATGAAAAACCACCCATCACTGAAGGTGCATTATCATCCACATTACATACTATCAATGCTTTGGCTCCGGCATTTTGGGCTTGAGTAATTTTTGTATTAATATTACAAATACCTTTATCAACCAGGGCAATATTGCCATTCATTTGCAGACTATTCAAATATACTTCGCAACCTTGATTAGGGTATCCGGTTCCATCTATAGCAAGTACTACTTTGCCATTCATAGGTGCCAGAATTCCGGGACTAATAGCAGAACCGACGGCAACTATTTTACCACTAACAGGTGACACAATGAGAATGGTATCATATGTAGGAACCTGCCAAATATACATTTGAAGTCTTCCGGGATATCCGTCAGGAGGACATGAAAAATTTGCATTATTGCGCGAAGCATTAATATTATCTAATCCTTCTACAATTACGTTATCGAGATCCAATCCACCTTTGTTAAAGTTATTGTATTGAAAATTTCCGGCAGCCTCATTAAAACCATATTGATACCAGACATCATGTAAAATATTACTCCAATAAAAAAGATTGGTTATACTGGAATTTTTATTTAGCGGTGGAGATAACAGGCTATCATAACTAAAATCAAAATTTAGTGCCGCACCTCCAAACGCTCTGGCTGCGTCACCTCCAGTTGGTAAATTATCTCCATCCATATCTTCATAGGCATCAACATTATTCCCTATGGTTGAATAAAAAAAGTATTGCCCATCGTTATGCCACCCTAAAGGACTGGCATTGGTCGCCTTCGTCCATGGAGAAAAAATAAGCGATCTGTCCCCATGATATGGACTTTCTACCGGAATCGGAAAAGCTCTGTAACAATTATTCGAAACAGGTGATGCTGTTTCCGTTTCGATACTAATTCTTGATGATTCCTCAGATTTAAATGCGTCTAAGCTGCAGTGAACATCCAATGAAATTTCTTCAATAATATGATTGGTTTCTGCATCTATGAAAGCCAGCCATGATCCTTCTCTTCCGTCATTTTCAAATTCTAATTTTTTTGCCAAAAATAATTTTTTGCCGGTATAGTAATAACAAGCCTCCAATCTTACCTTCCATCTTGTGGAATGATTTATTTCATATGTTCTCGATCGGGAACTTCTATTAGGTTGATTCGATAATTCAATGTAATCTGCCTGAAGATTATGTTTCTTGAGATACGATACTAAGATCTGCTCATCTACAAAATTTTGTCTGTAAGCTTTTCTAATGTTGATCGCACAAGGAGCAGTAACATTCGAGCATATTAATTTATTGTCATGATCTAAATGCAGATCATGCACCCTTGGATATATGGGAAGTTGGTTAAAAGATTCCAGAATGTAATAATGACTTAAGTTCATTCGCTCATCAAAATAGGATGACTGAATGATAAAACTGGAATTTTTCCACTCCTTATATTGTGAAGACAAAATTCTTGCAATATGATCATTGATATTCTGAGCCTGAAGAGCCTGAATTATGAATATTGAAAAAATAAATTGCTTCATGTTTTTGTTTATTAATAATTTCTGATTCTAATAAAAATATATTGGACTTTTTACTGAACGATTCAAAAATAAAAATTTCATAAATAAAAAAGAGGAACCCAGATGTTGAAAGCTCAACATAAGAGTTCCTCTTGATATTAACTATTCTTCACTATTCTACAACAATCATCTTGTTGGTTTTTGTGTTCGTCTCAAAATCTACCTGATAGTAATAGACGCCAGCGCCTGGAATTTCTGAACGGTTGATTATCCAATCAGAATAGCCCTTTTCCATTTGTCTAAGTTCCTTGTAGAAAACCTTTCCGGTCAGATCATATATCGTCATTACTACTTCACCTCTCCTAGGTAGAATCATGCCGATGGATGTACTTTGTTTCCAAGGGTTTGGTTCATTCTGCATGATAAGGAATTCATTGGTAAAGCCATTGTAACTTCTAAGTTGAATATTACCTTCTTCTCCTTCCTTGTCCACACTTAATGCTTGCGTAACGGATGAATTCAATTGAAGAAGATCCATCAATCTTCCTTCAACTTTGGATCTAAACTTAACCGTAAACAAGGCTTCATCTTTTTTGGCTGTTTCATTGTTCCAGCTTATGGCTATTCTACCATCTAAGATGTGTGCCGCATTAATATTGTCTTCACTCAATTTTTGTGACTTATTTCCGACAACTTCAAGCATTTCAACCAAGGATGGATTCATTTCTAATGTCATCTGGAATCCTTGAAAATCATTTATATTCTTGGAACCAAAATGAACTTCATACACTTCATTCTGATGTACCGGAATATTTTCAAAACTCAAGTCCATAACCTTGCTGCTTCTCGTAACTATTTTACCACCAAGACCTCTGGTTTTGGCGTTATTGGTAAGATCTCCTATTTTGATTCCAATAAAATTAGCTTTAATGTCAGAACTCAATTTGCTGATATCGTAGGACTCTGGGACGGCCTCGTTCAATGCATTCTCGACATTGGAGAAACTATAATTAGCATTTACAAATCTCCAACTGGTGTTTTTACTTACTGAGCTCGTGATACCGAGAATAAGTTTTCTTAGTTCTGCGATATCGGCTGATGTTACAGTTTTAGAATTGTTTACATCTGCTGCCAACATTTGGTAGCCCGAGGTCAATAATTCTTTTCCAAGGATATGTTTCTGGATTTTTATAATATCTGCAGTGCTGATACCATTTAACCATTCATCATTTCTTTCAGGTTTAATACTGTAACTACCACCGGTACTCATATTGCCAAAGCTATATTCTCCTTCGTAGTTCGTAACCGTCTTTGCCAATCCCGAATTGGTCAATTCCACTTCTACTTGCTCAATTTTATCATTGTTTGTCGAAGTGATTAATCCGGATACATTCGCATGAATATTCTGTGGACAAAGTGGTAACTGATTAGGGTTATCGTTGATAACAATTACGGTCTTAACAAAAGATGTATTTCCATTTATATCTGTTGCCCATAATTCAACATTACGAGGGCCGATACTGTCGCAGGTATATACTCTGCGTGTATCATTGGTATCTTTACTAAAGCTTAATTTTAAGCGATATCCGCAGGTATGATTAGAACCTGCATCCAAATCACTTGCCCATACGATAGCCATTTTGGTATCTGGCGCGCCATCGCCATCTGTATCCATTCCAGTCAAACCAATAGCAAGGTCTCTGTGTGCATACGCAGTAGGTGGTTTGCAATTGATTAGATTGAGTTGGGAGATGCAGGTAGCTGTATTTCCGCAACGGTCTTCCACTTCCCATTTGATTATATGTCTGCCCAATGGCCAGGTTCCACTCGCTGTAGGATTACCTATTTCAGCTCTATTGACATCAAAAGTGCCATCACTGTTAAAATCTATCTTGTATCTGTACAATAGTTCAGAATTATTTGTACAGAAATCTGTTGCGTCAATGCTTAAAGTTACAGGAATAGGATTACATTGAACATCATATGTACATATGGTTGTGTCTCTGCATGGTTTTGTGATAATGGGATCCACTGTATTATTTACCTTGATTATCTGAGTATCACGGAATATCACAATTTCGTTACTATCATTTCTGTAACACCAATCTATAACCTTCCATTCTCTGAAAATCTTATAACATGGATCTCCGGGTACTGTGGCTGAAAAAATATGATCTTCATAATCTACGCCAACGAGACTACATTCGTCGTCTAAGAATTTTGGAAACTTATAAGGGTCATTTAATAATTCAGGTCTTAATTGATTAGGATCACAGATATTACTGGTTTCAAAATCATACGGCCATACAATGCTTAAATCTGTCATTGGATGATGATTTCCAATTCTGATTCGTTGATAGGCACTATCTCGGTTTCCGAAATTATCCACAACAACAAATTTTCTAATAATGGTCCCCATTCCGCATTGATTCATTCCACTGGTGTCGATGGTTTCGATAACATGTGGATCACAATTATCGTAAGCTATTCCATCAAATGGATGACCGTATATTTCATGCCAGTATCTATTGTCAATTACAATGGTATCTCTTAATGATTCATCTGTTACTACCTGACCAAAAGAGTGATTTAAATTGTGAAAATCTATTCCGAATCTACAATCAATATCTATATCTGGAGGAGCGATAATTCTTGGTTTATCTTTATCCTGAACTTCAACCATTACCATACAAATAGCATAGTTGCCAGAATAATCAATAGCCTTCATTCCTACCATTATGGTCTTTCCAACATCGTTACAGCAGAAAGGAACTTCCGGTGCCCAAACTCCTTCTCCTATTAATCCACAATAATCTTTATCCATTCTTCTGACTTCCAGATGATGTAAATGACATTCATCAAAACTTCCGTCGTCAAACACAGAGGCGGGAACCCAATTCTCTCCAGATCCATTTAGGGAAACAACGGTTCTTCGGTCACAAATTGCGATTGGCTCTGTTTCATCTGTAACATGAACAATCAAAGTATCTTCTGTTAAATTGTAACAACCATCATATACTCTGTAGATAATTGTATCTTCCCCTACAGGTAATTGTGCTAAACCACCATTTTTACCAATCAGAATTCCACCTGGATATACCACATCAATTCGCAATTTGTTATGACAGTTATCTACTGCTTCGATGGGTGGAAGATTCACATTGGCATAGCAGCCTTTATGATCTGTAGTAGCTGAAAAATCGTAGGGGCTATGTGTTATTGTTGGTCCCTCGATGTCTTTTATAATGATAACTTGTAACTCACTTCGTGTGATTTCGGTATTACACCACCATTCGCGAACAGTCCAGGTACGCATGATTTTTCGTACACAATTAATCTCACCTAAATCAATATCATCATAAGTAACCAATACATTACATGGCAATAATAAATTTAAATCATACATCACTATAACATTCCCTTCGCTATAAAAATATGGCAAACCGGTATAAGCAGGATTAGGATGTCCATCTCTATCAAAAATGGATCTTGAATCACAATAGAATTCATAAATACCTGTTGGAATGATTAGATCTTTTGCCTCGATTCTTCTGACACATATGGTATCTGTACATTCTGAAACATTACCTGTTGCATCTGTTATTTTTATGTCTCTGTATACTTTTTTGAGAAAAAGATCATCACAAGTAAGATGCTCCGTTCTGTCTCCTGTAGCAGTAACCGAATATCTACTGCAATCATAACCCTCATATTGCAAAGGTAGGTCGTGTTCAAATCGGTAACAATCTAAAGTATCTGCTTTACAAATGATTCCAGGAGCCAACTTGTCTTCTATAAGAATATTGGACCAGCAGGAATAACCATTGAGTGTATCTCTAACTTTTCCAATAATGTGCTTGTTTAAAAAGTTTGTATCAACCGGATTGGAAATTGGATTACCATAATGACTCAATTCAACTACCATGGTATTGGTGCAACCACCGCCAGCGAGTAACATTCCGGGTGTGACCCGAGCTGTACATAATGAATCCAAACTCAAATTGATATCCTTACAGGCCAATGGATAATCGTTGATTACTGTCAATTTGAAATTACAAACTTCTCTTGTACCAAAACAATCTGTTGCATCATAACAAAGATCATATACGCCGGGACCAACCGGTAAAGTCAGATCGGGTCCACAGGTTTGATTCAATTGAGTTGGATCAGGTGTGAAAACAAAATTTGTAATGTTGAAGGTATCCTGAAATCCAAAATTACCTGACTTGACAAAGAATACTATTTCACCATAGTTTGGAAAATTTATTACTTCACTGCCTGAAGCAGAATTTCCCAAAGGTGGAGTGGCTAATGCATGATAGGTATAAGTATTGGCAACAGGGTCGTAAATTCTGTATCCTGCTTCGTCATAAAAGAAGGTTGCTAGAATACGTCTCATCATGGCTGCCCAGTCAAAAGTTACTGTTCCTGCACATGGGATGTACACATGTGCTTCAACAAATGAAGTGTCAAATTTCTGTAATAGAGGGTCTGGAGGCGTTCCATTACTCGTACCAACCATCATGAGATCTCCGGTTGGACTAACAACTGCAAGGCCATCTGTTCCAGCATGTGGATCATGATTTAAACCCTCTTTATAAATGGTTGGAAAAGTTAAGGTACTATGTGCGGAAGGATAAAATGTTCCCAATAGACCTTGATAACTTGTGCAGTAATTATTAACTATTGGAATCAAACCATCCAATAAAGTATCGCAATTACTTGGATCCGGAAGATAAATGATTGTATCTCGACTACAGTTGGAAAGTACATGATTGGGTGCAGGGTTAACGTGAATCGAATGATCACAAAAAGCACCATTGCCGGCACAATCTGTAGCATAATAACCTACTATATAGTAACCTGGTTCTAAGAGGTCACCCGGTCTGGGACCATATGTTTGAACCACATTTATGGATTGAGACGAAAAAATTAAATTTGCTATTGTCAAACTATCGACTCCAAAAATATTATCTGATTGTACTTCAAAACATACGCGATCACCCATTCCTACATTTACTGTAATTGAACCGGTTGCGTAGTTCCCATTTCCTGGTGTAAGTATTGTGGTAGTATTCGTATTGGTTAAAGCGTTCTGCAACATAAATCTTGCTCTATCGCCTATAAATCCATCACCATTGTTCATTCTGGCTCTGTAATTGAAACTCAAGGTTCCTGTACAAGTTGCATAGAAACAGGCCTGAAAGACTCTCGGACCAAGTCCATTGGTTACCCCAACCATTACCATTGAATCGTTGAAAAAGTTCAACTGGCCGTTTGCTCCAAATACGCCTTCATCGTAATAAGTAAACCAACGAGTAAAGGGATAATGAAACATGTTGGTTCTTATACAGATATCTGAAGCTGTTGGAACATCCCAATATACAGCAATTGAGCATTGCGTTGGATCAGTGATATAAATTTCTTGTAAAGGTCCACATGATGTAAGAATAGGAGGTTCAACATCATTACATGGTGGAACTTGAACCTGAGAATTGGCCTCAGACAGAAAGAATTGGAAAAACACTAGGACAAAGAAATACTTACTTAGCGAAGTAATAGTTTTCATATCAATTTTTTTAAAATGAAAGAATTATCGCTAAATACGTAGTGTCGAATAAAGATACCCTGGGATGGATATTCAGGGCAAATATATAGATATTTCTAATATGAAAAAACTTTTTTCAAAATTTTTCTAAAACATGGCTTTAAAAATCATTTTGATGAAATATAAATAATTGATTATTAGTTATATATAGTTTATAAATATCTTTAAATTATAATTTAATTTTTTTTAAAAAGCTTAATTCTTGGTTTAACAAATCCTTTAAACCACTATTTTGTTGTTCAAATTAAAAGCTTTTTATTTGCATTTTTAGCAATTAACCTCTTCTACATGGCTATAATAATAACAGAAGAATGCATTAACTGCGGCGCTTGCGAACCAGAGTGTCCCAACAATGCTATCTATGAAGGCGGTATTGAATGGAGGATTTCTGATGGAAATACCGTTCATGGTAATTTTATACTTGGAAATGGCGAGTCCGTTGATGCACACCAAAAAAATTCACCCATTTCCAACGATTACTATTTCATCGTTCCGGACAAATGTACCGAATGCGTTGGTTTTCATGAAGAACCCCAATGTGCAGCTGTCTGTCCTGTTGATTGTTGTGTGCCAGATCCAGAACATCGGGAATCAGAAGAAGTTCTTCTGAAACGCAAACAAAACCTGCATCTTTAAATTGGTTTGTAAGGTTTTAATACATTAATCCTCCCTCAATATAGGAGAAATCGGGTCTCAAGAGTTTGATTGATATTTGTTACCTTGAGTATATACATACCTTTGGCCAATCCTTGTAAATGCAACTTTCTACAATCCATGGTTTTGCCCTGGCAATTAAGAATTTTATTGCCACCAATACTAAAGATATCTAAGGTGTCAAATTCAAAATCACTTTCTATGTTAATTTCTCCATTGCTTGGATTGGGATAAATCCGCAAAGCAGCACGCTTCGGATCTTCAACAGCAACAGCCCGGAGGTCAACATTTAAACTAATCTTATTACTACCACAAACATTCTTAATGGTTAGGCTTACAACATATAAACTATCTGAGGTAAACTGATGCGTAGGATTAATCTCAGTTGAACTCGTTCCATCACCAAATTCCCAAAGTACCTCTTTGATATTGGTTGAAAAATTCTTGAACTCAACCAATCTGTTATTTCCAATAAAATAATCAAATGCAGCCAAAGGATTTTGATAAGCTATTAATTCCCGGGTACTAATGACATATAAGTTATTTACTTTGGCAGAAACTGTAATTAGTTTGTTTCCAGGTGCCGTGTAGCGAACTCCAAAAATTCCATTTCCGTTTCCAGCCCGAGGGGTCGAATTTGCACCAAAATTCCAAACCAATCCAGGGCCTTCTGGATCAATACTTCCATTAAATTTTACCAAATTTGAAATACAAACTTCCTTTGGTTCCCAATTAATACTCATGGATGGGGTGCTGCTTTCCTTTTCTATAACTTTTATATTATCAATATACAAATTAGAATAAACACCTCGAATAACCGTGAGCTTTGCGATAATTTTTTTTCCTTTGAAGGCAGATAAATCTATAGCAAATGTCCTCCAGTGTCCAGTACTATCCGGAACCCGGGATATCTCAGCGTTAGGTGCAGCTGTATATAATGCAGTTTCCGCTCCACTAAAAAGAACATAAGATTTTTCCGGAGAACAAATTTCCTGTATCTCAATAAAAAGTGTATCGTAATAACCAACAAATGAGTTGCTTTTAAAGTAGGCATAATCCATATAAAATGTTGGTTGAATGGCGTTGGTTAAATCTATGGTTTTAGAATATAACCCAAGGGGAAGATTTGCATAACTGTAATTGCTGTTGGTAAATCCTACAACTTTACTACTTTTTAAATTTTTATCTTTTTGACTCTGTATTTGCCATAAAGAAACAGGTATTCCAGAACTTACAATCCAATCATTGGGAATTTGATTACTTTCAAAATCTTCAATCATTGGATAATCTCCTGTGTTACTGTTAACCAAATTACTTTGGATTTGAAGTTGAGTGGTATCATTCAATGCAAATTCATCCGTTGATAAAGCTACCCAAACCGGAATTTTTTTAACTCCATCAAAGTCTAATGGAATTCCAGCTTTTAGTTTTACAACAACCGAATCTTTGTATTTTAATTTCTTCTGTATTAATTCTGAAATAATTGTATTTCCCTGAAAATATCTTATTTCAAAATTATTAACTTCATTGATGTTACGGTTGTACACAATTATCTCCGGATATACTAATGAAGCTGATCCGCAACTTACAAATCTACGTTCATTCTGCCATTCATTTCTAGGACGTATGCTGAGGTCATTGGTAAGTTGACATTTGACCAAAGTGTCTGGAATTCCAATTGCCTTAGAGCGTCGACCTAATACACCTTCCCTATATCCACTTACAGCGAACCAATTCGAATCATCTCTGCCATTAATTGGAATCGTTATATTGTTTGTATCGGTATGTTGAAATGCTTCCATGGTGTTACCCATTAACTTATATACAAGAAAACTATCCTTACTGGACTGAGCCCAGGTCAGTGTAATTTCATTAGGACAGTATTTTTCAATTTTCAATCCGGTTATCGCATTGGTTATGGTAAATAAGCCGCTTTGTGTCGTAACATTATTTTGACTAAGTCGCAGAACACATGAATCTGAATTAATGGAACTTCCAATGGTCCAATTGGTGAGTTTAGCATCACCAGATACGCTTTTAATCGTTTTCCACGTTATACCACCATCGGTTGATAAATCAATCTTAATAGTATCTGAATGAAAAGAATTAAAATAGATATTCGTTGATTCCAGAGAATTAAATTTTTCCCCTCCGATTGGTGAAGTAAGTAAAAGCTTATCCTCAACAAAATCATTGAGCAGATAGAAGTCAACAGATTGATCCGGAAGAAACTTTCCGTTCACTCTGATTTTATATTTACCCGGCTCCGGAAAAAGTACAATGACTTGCTCAAAATTATTTAAAGTATCTACACCAGGCGCTGCACCATTCGCTAGCGTTGTTGGGTCAGGCGTTGGATTAAGTACCATTGGAAGAATTTTAGTGCCTGAAGGATTAAAAACTTCTAAATCCAAATCATTAATTAAAACTTTTCTGGCTTGAAGAGAAGCTTCTTTCTCTTCCCAGTAAATCATCCATTTTGCGGATCCAATATTAGCCGGTACATTAACTTCAAGTTCAAGCTTTTCTCCGTGAGCGATTTTTAGTTTTTGATATCTATTTTCTTTCAACAAATTGTAAGCCCTGAAAGCATCTATAACACCACATCCGTATACATAATCCGGACCAGGGGTTCCAAGATCTGTTGCAGTATTCATTAATGTTGCTTTGATTAATGCGGCTTCCGGATCTTTTTGTGCATTCATATTTCTATAAGCCTGATATAACAAGGCAGCGGTACCTGCAACGCCAGGTGATGCTGCAGACGTTCCACCAAATACCTGATAAGAATTATCGAGATCTGTTGAATTTTCATTTGTTCCTCTGGCAGAAACATCTGGTTTCATTCTTCCATCCTTGGTTGGACCCCTGCTCGAAGAATTATCTACAATCCCATTGATCATTAAATTGGCCGTTGTTATAACATTTTTACCAATCTTGTGACCTCCGGTAATATTGCCCCATTGATTACCTGCTCCATATCCACAATCGAGGTTGTTGCTGTTACCAGCAGAGAAACAATGCAATAGACTTGGATTTTCATTAGCCTGACGATCAACAATCTGCGTGATTAATGTATATCCAAGATTGCAACCATTGGAATAGGAGGAATTCGTGATGACCACATTGGATGATTGGTGTAGATTGATGGTATTGTCTAAAAAATCATCCTGATAATTTATGACATATAAATTGGACGCAGGAGCCATACCTTCAACCAACGGGTCAACATTACCCGCTCCTGCAATTATTCCGGCAACGCCATCTCCATGAGATCCATTGGTACCAAAGGTCTGATTGTTCAACCTATTTTTAAAATCAATATGCGGTCCTACAGGCCCATCATCGCGCACAAGGACATTGACTCCAGCTCCATCAAGGTTAATGGAATTGCTGCTACTTCTACCAACCAAATTCACCCGATGTAAGCTTCTGCCTTCTCTATCTTCTGGAAGACCTCTTTCAGGTGTGCAGCCCATATATTGTATCCAATGAACATTCTTTAAAAATGCGATTTTCGAAATCGGACAAATGACAAACATTGCCCGATGTTCTTTAGCTATTTTCTCAATTTTAATTCCTTCGGCAACGCAAACTTTCTGTAATTCATCAATGTCTTGTTCCGGAAAATATTGAATGCTAATCTTCGCACTATTTCCTTCTTCCACATTACATAATGAACCATTGAGTATCTCTGTACTCATTCTATTGTCCTCTTTAATCCTCATCAAGGATTTATAAGGTATACTGCGACCATTGAATGAAGGCCCGACGCATACCAAATAAGTCGTACCACCAATATAATCATATATATGCAAACCTTGTTCCTGATAGTCCTTCATTGCCGCTGCATCAGGTAATGTATTGAATTCCATAAAGACATAAGACTTGTTCGCTGAATTCAAAAACAGGGACTCTGGATTCTGACAATAAATCAACTTCACTGTTAGATTAAGCCATAACAGTGGTAAGAAAACTTGTAAATATTTTTTCATACTAATTTTTTAAATCAGGAATATCAACCATTTTCATAATACTGATGTGTTTGACACAAGGATTTCTTACGATAGGTTCAACATTCATTAATTGAGATTCAAGACGGTATAATAAACCATTCTGATTAATCAATTTACCGTATTTATTCAATTCCGAAACTTGAAGCGGAATTATAGATTGAATAAGAAGGTTGCAAGGCTTTGTATTATTTTCAAGATCAGCTAGTTTAATACCTTCCGATAATTTTTCTTCGGGTGAATATGCTTTTAAATTCTTAACAGGAGTTGAGTTGAGTTTCATCTTATCCCAATTCTTATACCAGGTTCCTTGATATACATTGTCAAAAAGAAAATCTTGAACGAACAAGCCTTTGGATTCTAACGATTTTTTATCTGTTTCACTTAAGAGTCTTTTGCATTCTATCATACCGTATCGATAATCATCACAATGCTCTTCTTTCAAATTGACTATGCTATAGCTTGGCTTACAACAAAAAAGCTGAATGACTAAGGCAAATATTAATATCTTATTCATTATTAATATGATCTATTTAAAAAATTGACTCAAATTATCTGCAAAACTACTTTTTCTAAATCCAAAAATCAACCAAATAACGAAGGCCAGTGTAATCGTTAATCCTAACGACAAAACGCCCAACAAAGTGCTTAAATTTCGCATAAGCTTATCTGAAAGTTCATAAATCCCAATTTGTGCATTAGAAATTTCAAATAAACTCAGACAAAGCAATTTTATTAATATATACAGTACAAGAATTAATACGCCTATAATAATTCCAACGGTTTTATTTTTTATGGACATAGGTGTTGCAACAAATAAACTCAGCAGAAAAAAGACAGGGACAATATACATTTCGAACAAATGAATCTCCATGGATTTTGTAGGCAGCGTAGCATATTGCTGTTTGTTTTTTAAAGCATATTCCTTTGCAGCCTGAATTAATACCGGATTGCCATATACTATATAGATATCTGATGCTGACTTACTACTGGCGACCTGTTGAGAGGATATATCAGCGCTTGGAAGAAGCGCAGCAATCCAACCCGTTGAGATCCCTTTGAGCAATTGATTCACAGGTTTACTTACCACTGAAGATTGAAATAACACCAAACATAAAGCATAAAACAATACAAACAGTATGGCAAATCGGCTTATGGATTTCATACTTGTTCTGAATTCTGTCTCTTACTTAAGATCCGGTTCACCCATATCAACCATAGGATAACGCTAATAAGTGTAAAAACGATAACTCCACCGTGCAAATGCATAAATTCAAAGGTTTTAGGCCAATACAAACCTGCATAATACAATAAAGCTATTCTAAAAATATTTAGGACAAATAGGATAAGGAATCCATACATTAATGCCGGTTTTTTCTCCTTAAAACTTATAACCGGAAGTGCAAGGATGGCAATCAAATAAAGTGCTGTAGCTTCCATACCATCGCAGCCTCCATGAATACTTACACTGAATTTTTCACCAAAAATATTGTCAGCCTCTACTCTGGTGTGCTCTCCAATGGCAGCCAACAAAATAGAAGCAAGTTTTGCCTGAATATTTAACAATCCTGGCATCAACCATTTTTCATATAATGAAGAATAGTAAAATAAATAAAATACAATCATTCCTCCGATAAACAGGAGCAAAAATTTAGTAAGGGGTGAATTATTTATCTTCAAGAAATGGATTTTCTTTAACCTGATAATTTATTTTTTTCAAAGAATCGAGCGTACGCAATCCTCTGGGATCTTTTTTTGATGCTTCACGCAACGAATCTGCAACTCGCAGAAGTATTTCTCCTGGAGCCGGTTGGAAAAGCACTACTGATCCAAGATTCCAGCCATCCGTCAAAAGCATGGCTTCTCTGATTTTCAATACATAGGTATTGTTATTCTGGTAAATATAACCGTCTGCATCCAACTTAAAATAGGGTCTGTAATTGTTGACGTAGTTGTTAAAATCAACTGTATCAAATGAAAACTTTTTTAATCCAAATTTTTGTATGGAATCTACGAGACCGTGATACATTATTAAAGCTGAATCTTTCATTCGATTATACTGCGAATTGTCCGACATGACAATTGTCTCATATTCCTTCATTGCGGGCCTAAGATCTTTGTATAGTTTTAATGCTTGTCTGATTTTAGTTGGTGTTTCAATCTGTTCTAAAAAAAAAGTAGAGTCTCTATCAAAAGCAGCTTGTATTAATCCATTGGAAAAAATAGTTGGCGTCATGATCCGTTCAGGCCTCTTATTACAAGCATATAAAGCGAACAATAAGAAGGATAACAATATGGTTAGGCGAATCATGATTTAATTATTTTAGTAATTTAAGTGTTCCATTATTGATTGCAACCAAAATTGCATTTTTATTTTGTTTCCCAATTTTTATGTGCTGAATATCCCTAACATCTTCCGGAAGAAATATCCCACTCTGTTTAACAGATAAGGGTTTAAATTCACCTTTCTCATTGCCCTCCATCCATAAACCAATGGAATTATCCGCAACCGGCGTTTCATATTCTGAAGCAAACCAGTTTCCAGCTACAATCAGATCTTCTTTTCCATCGCCATTAAAATCTCTATAAATTATTCCTTTTACAGGAGCAAATTGTGCTTCAACCGGAAGATTTTGAAGATGGAACGAATCACCTTTTCTAAGTAGTACGACACTTGAAAAATTGTCCGCTTTGAGATTGATCGCCTTACTCATTTTATCACCCAGGATCTTAGAAATATCCGATTCAGCGAAATCCCTGTACGTAGGAAATTTTTCAATAATTCCGGGCATTTGTTCCGATGAACATTGTCTTCCTCTAATCGGAACCATTTTGTCTTTAAGGTGCTTAGCCAGAAAAACATCATAGGTTGAGTTGCCATCGAAATCATTGGCAAATACTTCAAATGGTTTTTCAACACTGGCATGAAATTTATAATTCTGGCCGAGATTCCCAACGATGTAATCCAATTCGCCATCGTGATTAATATCCGCCTCAACGATTCTATTCCACCAACCTATATTTGGTGCGTCAATTGTATAAGTTGTTGAGTCTTTTATGAATTTTCCATCTTTTTGAATTAAAAAAGTAATTGGCATCCATTCTCCAACAACGATTAAATCCGGCTTATTGTCTTTGTTAAGATCTGTAACCAAAGCATCTGTTACCAGACCCAGTTTATTCAAACAAGGTGCAACTTCAGTAGAAACATCTGTAAATACACCATGATCATTGCGTAGGATAAAACTGTTGGATGGGTAAGGATAGTAATTAGGGATTACTCTTCCGCCTACAAAAATATCGCTATCGCCGTCACCATCATAATCAAATGCACGTACACACATTCCACTGATACCAATAGGAGGTAATTTGCCTTTGGAAAAATGTCCATGACCATCATTGATATACAGCCGGTTGTTATAGTAAGAATAATTCGGTGGTTCTTCGGTTCCTCCACTTACAACATAAAGATCCAGATCCTTGTCACCGTCAGCATCAAAAAATACAGCTCCAACATCTTCATGAGATTTGTCTTTTGAAATGTCTGCATTCCTGGATAAAACAAATTTCTCATCATTTGTTTGCCAGTAAATTGCCGCCTCCTGATCTTTGGCGCCTCCTACAAAAAAATCTTCCAGTCCATCTCCATTCACATCACCTGTACATATAGCTGGTCCATTACGGGAGAGTCGATGTGGCAACAATACCTGAATTTGAAAGTCATTGTAGATATTTTCTTTATGGACGAAAGCAGGAATAATATCAGAGGTATGATCTTTAAGAATACCTGATTGTTCGACAATTTGATTGTTATTGGGCTTGGCGTCAGATGCAGCAATTTCTAAGACTTTTCCGGTAGGTTGATTTGTTACAATGGTACTTGTGCCATTATTCCAGTCTACCTTAATTTCCTCTGCAACCGTTGCATTTCCGATTCCAAAGTGCAATATTGGCTCAACACTGGAGGCATATCCTCTTACTGTTTTGAATTGTTCAAACTGCGTTATGTCCTTGGCTTTAACCGTTACTTTAGCACCAATTCCAAAAGTATTTTGCCCTGGTCCTTTCAATCGAATCCTGATGCTATTGTTTTCTTTATTATTGTTTTTTTGAATGAAAGGAGGTTCATCCAGATTGTTGACCACTAAATCAAGATCACCATCATTATCCAAATCAGCAGTTACAGCGCCCTGCGAAAGACTTTCCTTATTCAAACCCCAGGATTGAATCTTATTGGAAAACTTATAGTTTCCTTCATTCCTGTACATGTAATTGACCAGTTTGACGGTAGGATAATATTTTAAAAGATTCATATCAGCCGGAACAGGCTTGCTAGGATCTCTGCTTTTAATGTAATCTTTAAATTGTAAGTCCGCTTTTTTTATCGCATCGTTGTCGAATACATCGCGCTTATACCCGTTTGTAATAAAAACATCTCTTCTTCCATCGTTATCGTAGTCGGATATTAAAACAGCCCAACTCCAATCGGTGCTTTTCATTCCAGTCAAATCCGCAATATCAGAAAACCAACCATTGCCTCTATTCAGATTGACTACATTTTGCATGTATTGTAGGTTCGTGTTGCCGGATGTAAAAAATAAGTCAAATGCTTCACCTCTCACCATGGGTGCCATACTTACTTTATTTCGCCAATAATCCTCAGGCAACATTTCTACGGTCATAATATCTTCCAGACCGTCACCATTGAGATCCATTATATCGGTTCCCATGGAGTAAAAGGAAGTATGATGGGTAATATTTCGAATACTTTCTTTAAAAAATTTACCGGACTGATTTAAAAAACAATAATCATTCTCGTTAAAATCATTCGCAAAATAAATGTCCTCATAACCGTCTCCATTTAAATCAGCAGTTGTTACAGCTAGTCCATACCCAAAACTTTCACCAAATCCCATTTCTTTGGTTACGTCGGTAAAAGTCTGGTTCCCGTTATTTTTAAATAATTTAGATCTTGCGATATAAGGAGCTTTCTTACGACCTTCTACCACGCCCTCAATCTTGATACCAAAAGCATCCGGACGATCTGAAACGATGAGGTCTAGATCATTATCATTGTCCATATCAAAAAAATTGGCCATTAGGGAATAGGAGGTATCCGCTATTCCATATCTTTCTGCTTCTTCGTTGAAAGTGCCATTCTTCTGATTGACAAATAATAAATTCGCTCGCTCCTCAGCAGGTTCAGATGATGCACCCCGGCACACATAGATATCCAGATAATTGTCTCCGTTCACATCGGCCATAACCACACCGGTGTGCCAACCGTGTTTCATCTTGTATATACCTGCCTTTTCGGAAATATCCTCAAACTGAAAGTTGCCCTTATTCAGATACAGTTTATCTGGAACCATATTTCCTACGAAATAGAGATCCGTCAAACCGTCATTATTGATATCTCCGGCAGCGATTCCCGCTCCGTTATATATATAGTGAAAGGTTAAGAAATTGAAATTCGGTGTTTCGGTCAGGTTATTCTGGAAGCCTATTCCCAAACTATTTGGCTCAAGAAATTCAAAACCAGCCTGAGATGAATCTGAACCATCCTTAGCTTCCTGGGAATTCTTACATGAGCTAAGAAGTAATACCAGCAATACCAAAAGGTATACCGATGAATTTAGCTTATGGATCATGTACAAAAATTAAGGATGCAAATTTAATAGGATCGAGCTAAATTAAGCTATTTGTAGGGTTAACTTAACGAATATATAGGAAATGAGTAAAGCCAGAATGGCTCTTCATGTAAACTTTGAGTAGACGAAATAAAGAGGGTGTGCGCCATAAAAGTTCCTTGATGAATCAAATTGGGATGAATGGTTCGCCTATTACCAGAATTGCCGGTAAAAAAAAGGAGTCGAAAACTCGACTCCTTTTAATTTATAATCTCGTTGGATTATTTTTTGTTGAATAACATCAAAACTTGTATCAGATAAGCCATAATGGGAACAGAAACTATCATACCCACAATGTCGGCTGTAGTATATTCACCCCAAATCAGGAAAATCATTCCCCAACCAACGATTGCTAAAATTATAGCTATCCAAAAGGCTTTATCAAATAAAGCCTTATCGAAAGGAAAGTGCATAAATTAATTATACAGTAGCCTTTCTTCTGCTGATGTTATATACAGTTACGATACCAAGTGTTACCAGAACCAGACCGAAAAGGAATAATCCCCATTGAGTCATTGTTGGAACTGGGTTTCCACCTAAAGTTAATTGAGCGTTACGACAGACATTAACTCTTAGAGCTTGTTCTGCAGGACCTGATCCAGCTAAGAAAGCACAAGCAGATTTTGGAGTCCAGTATGCACAAGCAGCACCTCCCCAACCACCTGCAGGGAAATATCTAACATGACACTGAGTACCGAAACCAGTACCTGTTCCATCCCACTCCCATCTGTTGGTAGCGTTTTGAGTAGGTTGGTTAACACCTACACAAGAAGTCCAGTAAGTTGTTCCAAATGCCGGACGGAATGCTGGAGAAAATTCCAATGTAACCGTACCACCAACTTTTACAATTGAAGTGGTAGAATACAATTGAGTTCCAGGAGAAGTACCTGCCTGATTGAAAAACCTTACTTCAAAAAAGTCAGGATTTCCGAATACTTGTTGACCAATATAATCGATAGAAACGATTTGCTGACCAGAAACACCTGGAGCAGGAACGTTGATATCTTGACAAAGCTCAACAGAAGCACCTTGTCCTACGAAGTTAGCGTTTCTTGTTGAAACCAACCAGTTTCCATTGGCACCGAATCCCCAGCTTGGAAGAGCAATATCGCATTGAACTGCAGCTTGTGTATTATTCGGTGTTGAGAAACCTGATAGGTCTGTAGCTGACTGAGCGAACGCCGAAGAACCCAGGCAAGCTAAAAGTAAGAGGTTAAGAATTTTGGATACCTTTTTCATCATGATTTGGTTTAATTATTTTAAATTTTTTAAATGCTTCGTCAACAAAATTTAGTTCATATTAAAAGTATACAAAATACAATGTAAACTGAACTAAATAGTATTAGACAGACTTACGTCTACAACTGCGAAAGTAGAACTACTTCAACCGATGGTATATACTAATTAAGAGGTAATTTTAATATATAGAAAAAAAATATATCTATTAGCATATAAATCAGAACAGTAATCACATACCTTGGCAGTATTAAGTCGTAAATACTCGCAGATATTCCTTTTTAAGTCCTTAAAAGTCATATCCTTGAATACCAGCTTTCTCCATCATATGTTAGGCTTCGTTAGGCTTTCATACAATGTATTCTGAATCTGTATGGTGATACAAAAATACAATCTCTCCGTGTTAATTTTCCAACGAAGGAGAAGTATTTATTTATGAAATGTGCATAAAAGAAATTTCGAAGGTGGTAAAATATTCCAAGCCGACCATTAACTTTGCAGCCCGTTAAACCAAAGTTAGGGTTTAGCACTTTGGAGGAATGGCAGAGTGGTCGATCGCGGCGGTCTTGAAAACCGTTGACTGTAAAAGGTCCGGGGGTTCGAATCCCTCTTCCTCCGCGTTTAAGTTGTAAAAAATAAACAGTAAGTTGTTTTAATCAGAAAATTGACTTATTGATTATTTATTATCTGGTGGTTGTAGCTCAGTTGGTTAGAGCATTGGATTGTGGTTCCAAGGGTCGTGGGTTCGAATCCCATCATCCACCCTTCTTTTAGATTAAATGGCTGATACAAATAGTCAAAGGTTACAGGCAGCCTGAATCCTGATCAACATCTTACAATATTGAATTTCAAGAATAAGTTTGTCTTGTTCAATTACTTGACGATGGTGAACCTGTAAACGCGTGTATCTCCTGAGTCGGTAAGTACCTTCAAAATATAGAGCCCTGAAACGAGTTGAAGTCCTTCAAATTTGCTACAATTATTGCATTGGATATGCATCTTGCCTTGCAAATCATACAAGTACATTTCTTTAACCTGCACACCTGAATTGTTCAGACCGAGGTCAATTGTATTTCCAGATATAATCCACTGTACTTCATTTTGAGGTTCTTTGGATCCAGTGGTTACCACTACAACAGGAACTTCAACCCAATCACTATAGCAGATATGATCCGGTAAATGTATCTTCCAATTAAAGAAACTATAAAAATAGGAGTCCCCATATTCTGAACTGGAAATTTTACATACATCATCTACTGAGAATGGATAGTTGAATCCCTGATTACTTCTTTCCAGTCTAGGACTTTTGGTACCAAGATTTTTAATATTCACATTGTTGTTTGTACTTAGACTGTATAAATTATCTGCCTTACATGGAAATCCAAGGTAAATGCGATTGGCACCAACCTTAATGAGATGCGTAATGCTCGCAATGGCATTGGTATCTCCTCTTGGTCTTAATTCAAAAGTTCGCTCAGCTTGAATATCTGTATAAACCGTGATGCTATCCAATGTGAAATCTTTATATGCTTCAAAATACATATTTGGGTTCAAAAAATTTGCCGGATAGGCTCCTCCAGAATAATTCGGGGATTTCATACCTACCGTCAAATCTTTGAATGGTTCAGCGGTGAAACTCCTTGCCCAAAAAGATCTGTCCCGATCAATTTTTTCCGTTAAAAATTCTTTACCCTTTCCCAATAATGTACTTTCGTCTTTTTCCAAATACCAATCTGTATTGTCCAAATCAGAATGCAGTCTTGCCTGAGCAGGACCAAAAAGAGAATCTGCTTTTACGGATGGAATGATGGTTTCTTCATTGTATCTAATCGTCACGGTATCTGTATAAAAATCTCTGCATAATCCCTGATACCTTGCGAAATATTTTCCGGGTTTATCTACTTTATAAGTGGCGCTTCGATCCAAATTATTCCAGTAAAGATCCGGATATCCCAAAGCTGATAATTCGAGTATTTCTCCTTTGCATAAAATTCCTTCACCGATTAAATTCAATTTTGGGTGCTCCTCCTGATCGATTAATAAAGTGGTGTTTTCTGATACAATGGGACAATTGAACCGATTCAGACCCTGGTAAAAATAAGCACCGGTTTTATCTACCATGATAGTATCATCCGACTGACCATTATTCCATTTCAGGTTACTATATTGAATATAGCTTGTCAGTGCCACCTCTTCACCTACGCACAACTTAACAACTCCTCTTGGATAGATTTTTGTTCTTGGGGTTATACATGAACCTTCTCCGGCAAGATAAAATTCATCAACCGGTAAATCGTAATAACGATCGAGAATTCCGGACGGCCATTGAATAAAAAGAGAATCCATCCTCGTTGCACCACCCAAACCGAAATGAACATTTAGTGATTTTTGCAAGCCATAAGATGTTCCTGCCTGTGCTTCCCTAACCTGAAGTTTTCCACCGGCATATATTTTAATCAAAGCTCCAATTCCATTTGGATTGGAACTTTTTCCTTTTAATCCAAAAGTTACCCAATGATTGGAATTGGCTTGATTTAACCACATTTTATCATTTACAATACTTGGATTATTTATTAATCCAGCATAAGAAGTATATAAATCCAATTTACCATCATCGTTAAAATCTCCCCAGGACAGGGAAGTAAATCGAGGATATTCCAATTGCAATGCTGCACTGCTAAATACGCCTGAACCATCATTTAGCCAAAGCTCTACACCTGTACCTACACTAAGCAAGTCAAGATCTCCATCGTTGTCCCAATCCTCTAATCCAAATTGAAAGGGAGTAGATTGAAGTTCTATACCAGAATCTTTACTGTGATCCTCAAATCTTCCATTCCGATCCTGGATATAAACATTTATGGGACCATAGTGATTAGCTACTAATATATCCGGCAAGTTGTCTCCATCCACATCACCGTTAACAGCTGTCCAACTTTGTTCATCGGATGCAATACCAATGGCTGCAGCCAATTCTGTAAAGCTGCTGTCGGGATTTTGTTGATAATATAAATTAATTCTTCTAGGATCGGCTCGATTGTCTTTGGCTTTTGCACTACATTTTGAAATATACAAATCTCCATCACCATCCAAGTCCATGTCTGACCAAAGGCAACCATAATTTCCTTCTTCATTGACCTTATCCGGCATGGACAGGTCGATCCATTTAAAATTATTTATAAGTTCACCTTTTTTATTTTCAAAAACCCTGGTCTTCGCATTGTCATCACAGATGGTAAAGTCAAGCCAACCGTCTTTGTTGATATCGTAAATACTGGATGACTGAGAATAGAATTGTGTATTCTCAATGGTATCACGTCGAAATCCTTCCTGTGCCTGATAAAAAACCTGAATTCCATAAAAATCTCCACCAATAATAATATCGTTGTACCCATTTTTATCTAAATCGGCCACAGCAATAGACCAGATGGATTGAGAAGAGGTGTAATCTATTTTCTTCCAAAAAAAATAGGCACTTCCGTTATTGATTCCAAGCCACAAAGCCTTTGACTGATCTAAAACAAGTATGTCATCATAAAAATCACCGTTGATGTCCGCCACTCCACAAACAATTCCAGAATGTATTTCCTGTCGGGTTGCTTGCTCTTTAAACTTAATCTGTCCCATTAGTAGACTATGTGTCAAACAACAGCTAAGCACAAGCAACATTCTGAAAGATGAAAGATGTAATTTCATATTAAGAAAATACAAATATATAATTTATTAATATATTAGCGCTTAATTAATTAAACGGAGACCTTGAGCGGCAAAATTAATAGTCTTATTCAATATTATTTCAATTCAGATACAATATATCGGCTTCATTCCCCAGGATTGTATGATTTAGTTACAAAAGTCTTCGAAAACAAAGATTATTATTACGATTTTGATCTGCTGGCGGAGGTATATAATCAACTCATACGATCCGATGAATTGATCGAAAGCACGGAATTTGCCATGCAAAGGTTACAATCGGGTCAAAAAATTGGTTCTTTTGCTCAAAAAGCGCTTCATCCTGTAGAAGAATTACATAAATTATACAAACTGATTAAGTGGTTTTGCCCGTCTACCATACTTGAATTCGGAACTTGTTTGGGTTTAAGTAGTCTGACTATGCAATGTGGAGCTCCCAATGCAAAAGTATATACCGTAGAAGGTAATTCACAGTTTGTCCAAATAGCCCGCCAGATACATACTCATGTTGGATATCCTCAAATACAGACTATTCAAGCAAATTTTGAAGAAGCCATTAGCAACTTCAGGGACAAGTCATTGGATTGTGTTTTTATCGATGGAGATCATACGTATACAGCTACCCACCAGCTCATTAACAAAATCAATCCCCTGTTGGGTAAAAAATCATTGATAATTTTAGATGACATTCACTGGTCTTCAGATATGTATAAGGCATGGGTTGAAATCCGGCATAGTGATTTTGTTCACTGCAGTTTGGAGACCTTGAGATGGGGTTTGTTGTTTACCGATCCAAACCTAAGTCCCATACACTTTAACCTTATTCCTTCTTCATTTAAAATTTGGCAAAAATTCATATAAGCCAAATCAGCTAAATTTTATATCCTTTATTCTACCTTCGAATTGCTTCTAGTACCGCATCGCGAATAGAAAATCAATTGATATCCTTTAAAATATTTTACGAACGTAATATTTGAATCTTCGAACTTGATTTAAAAAAGGAATATCCCTAAATTGTCATTAGGAGCTGCTAGTCCATTGCACAAAGTTTTGAATAATTCCTAATGACAATCGCAATTGAAAATCAATACTTGAGTTTATTTATTGCAAAAGAAATTTTTAAAATACTTCTATCATAAAAACTTCAGCCTAACAAGAAGTCAGTTAAGCTCCAAAACCATATTAGCTTAATTACTTAATGAATCAGATCTAAAAACCAAGATACTTTTTGTACAATTTTTCAGCAACGACAGATTCTGGTTTAAAATGGTTTTTATAAAACATTGGGGTATAATCAAATGGTTCAGGCCTTTCATTAAGGTTTTGAATCATTTTTTCGCAAATAATCCTGACATCAAGATGTCTTTCTGTATATTGGTGATTCTGTACTCTTCTCGATCCTACCTTATCGTTCAAAATAGATTGATATAATACCTCCTCAATATTGTAGATATTGGCATCAAATATTGGACATTCAGGCAATCTCTGATAAGCAATCCCCTGATCATAAACTCCATAATTCATAAATGTAATCACATCTGATCCGGTAGATAATGCTTCTGTGGTTAGTCTGCCACCCCCAGGAATTTGAAGCTGATCAATTACCAAATCAGCACTTCTAAGTAACTTCTGAACTTCAGCAACATTCAAGTTCTGTATTAATTTGAATTCAACATTTTTTAGTTTTAATTTTTGAACTGCATTTAAAATAAATTTCGTCCCCTTTACCGTAGAATTTGTAGGAGCGTGAATGACGAGTTTTCCGGGTCGATTTATTGGATCAGCGCATTGGTAATTTCTTGTATCTATTGACATTCTCCAATGATAAAATGGCCTGGTCTGCAATTGTGCTTGTTCCCGTTTGCTATAGATAATATCTGCAAATTTTTCAGCAGCGCTAATCCTTTTTAGTCTATACTCCAAGCCTCTTTTGCCATAAAAATAGGAAGCGTCATATTGTATTGGATTCATTCCAAGGCTTTCAAATTCTTGTTTCGAAGCATAAAACCAACGTACATCATCTCCACAAAAAATAAAAATAATTTTTTTCCCTGCGTCTTTAATTAATTGAAGATCACTGTAATCTGGGAGGAATGAATCCCAAATAAAAATAAAGAGGTCATGCTGATCAATGATGTCCTTCAATCTACTTCTTGTTCTTTGATAGATGGCTCTTTTTCGGAAATCCGAAAATGGTTTGCGTAAGGCCTTTAAGGCGACATACTTAGTATTAGGAAATAAGTTATGGCGAAGTAATGAAGGAATATGATCTGCAGCTATTTCTGAGTAAACTGTAGAGGCAATGATATTTCCAGGAAAATCATTGAGGTAGATCGTAACCTGATGTCCCATTTCTTCAAATGCATTCTTCATCTCACCCAATTGAGATGCAATATTCACCGTACCCAGTAAGATTCTCATTCTTTACGAATTAAGATATTTTGAAAATCCAGTTGCAAAATCAATCTGTGGATTAATACCTAATGATTTTAATTTATCGATATTAGCTACCAGTCGTCCCGAACCCCTTACCGGTAATTTTTTAAGCATAGCTTTCATAGATAATGCATTTTCCATTACTTTGATGATGTCCAGTAAACTTAAAATTTGAGGTCCTGCAATATTTACAATTAAGTTTTGCTTCAGTTCCATTAGATTTTTTAAGGCATAGGCTGCATCTGAAACATAAATGGGATTAATAACAATCCCCTCATCCCCTTCCAAGACAATATCATGATGGTCAATTATAGAATGATGAAGTCTAGGAATCAGCATGTTGCGCTTTTGATTTTTACCATAAATGAAGAAAAATCTACCAATTACTGTATTGAAAAATTTCTTATAGGGATGTATCAATAACTCTGAAGTTAATTTAGTAACGGCGTAAAAATTATCCGATTGGGTCGATAATGTATGATCTTCACAAACATTGTCTCTGCCATCATTTAGATAGACCGCACCCGATGATGCATATATAAAATTAGAACAACCAGCATTTCTGCCGTATTCGAGTAAATTAAGTGTTGATAAGGTATTGACTTGAAAAATACTCTTGCTTTTTTCCGGAAACAATCTGAAATCTGCTGACTGAGCCAGATGGAATATTACATCGCATGCTTGAGGGAGTGCATCCAAAGAATTATTCTCTTCCAGGTTAACCATACAATATTTCACGTTTGGATGGATAACATCCTGATTTCTATCGCGCACCAATAAGTATAGCAAATGCTCGTCTTTGAGTTGTTGAACCAGCTCCTTGCCCAACAAACCATTTGCACCGGTAATAAGAATTCTTTTCAATTTCTATGTTCTTAGTTTTGCATTTATTACACCATATGTAAGATAAGGCGCTCTCCAATTTTCACCATAATAAAAAATCATTTTTGATTCATTTTTAGACAGATTATATCCATAACTATGCAGCAGGCTTGTATACGTTTCATAATCATCAACATCATGATATACACATAGTAATATTTGGCCTACACTTTTGCGTTTTAGTTCGCCTTCGAATCCTTGAAATAACTTATATTCATTGCCGTCCACATCTATTTTGACGATGTCTACTCTCTTATCTTGAATCAAGTTATCCATACTAATATGATGATCATCGTTGACATCACTAACAAACTTGTTACAAATGGTGACCTTATCTGCATAGGGTCTAAAGGTGTGTTCGAGCGCTGTAAGCCAGCTTTGTTCCGTTTCCACCAGAATACATTCATCGACCTGATCTATCAACTTAAGCGCAAAAATACCTTCAGCCGCTCCGATATCAACAATACATTTTTTCTTTGAATCCGATGGTATAAAATTAAAATAACAGTGTGCAGATGATTGATCTTGTTCAATAAGTAAATTATTCATGGCATTCATTACCTGATAGTTGCTCATTCCTTTTCTGAAAAACAATTTTTTAGAATCAAAATAAACATAAGGTAAACCATCTTCATGAAAAACTTTAATATTCAAAGGGTTGTACTTAAATATAAAGTCATAAGGAAAAATATGAATATTGTAAGATTTTAAAAAATTGAAAACCTCAGGATTTGAATTTGCAAATTCCTTATTGGACTCCAAATAATTTAAAACTTTTATGCGTGCATTTTTTTCAAAATTGCTTGCAGTATATTTTGCTATTCGACTTTTTACTCTGGTAGAAATAAAGATATTTTTAAATCTCTTCCAGAGAAGTATTAATTTTTCCATACTAAGACACTAGTTTTATAAGTCCCATAAATTTACTTAACAAAAACGAATTTAACATTTTACTGATAAAAATGATGCATTTTCCATTTAAATCTTTGATTTCTGCCAATGACTTCAAAGTTGCTTGTTGTTCTTTCTGCACTGTTCCAGCATAGGTTCGAAGCAAAAGGGAATAATTAAGGTAATAATATAATCTGTACCTATGGAGCATTTTTGATGTAAAAAAAGTTAACAATTTAGAATCTACATTATTAAACATTCCAAAAATATTTGCTACGTCCTTTTCTTTCAAACTCTTGCTCTCGCTGTCATGAAAATTTCTCCAAACACCCACCGTAGCATTGCAAAGTCCTACTTTTCCTTTGGATGCCAGAATTAAAAAACCATACAAATCGTTGAAATCATAGAAATCTGATTCGATGGCCAATCTTCTATTATATATACTCGTTAAATGTGAAAATTCTGAACAATAAATAAATGGATTACGGATATAATCCGTTCCACTGATACTTTCAAAGTTGAGATGCGTTGAAGGATTTGTAATTCTATCAACGGAATGACGCGCCCGAACATACACAATTTGTTGATCTTGCTTAGAAATCCAATCCATTGCTGCTGAAATGTACCTATTATCAGTAAGAAAATCGTCTCCATCCATCATCAATATCCAATCACCACTTGAATAGTCATGTAATAACTTTTTATAGTTGTCTAATCGGCCCAATTTCGGATTATGGTGATGGTACTTAATTATAGATTTGCTTATGTATTCTTCTAATGCATCACGAATCATTCTATTTTCTGATTCATCGCTAACTATAATTTCCAGATTTCGATAATCTTGATTTAAAGCACTCTCTACACATTGTAAGATTAAGGTATGCTTATTATAGGAAGGTATAAGAATAGAAACTTTATATGGATACACTGTAAAAACTAGTTTTTTACAAATATTCGGCACCACCATTCAAAGCACAACAAACTCCAGATCATTAACCGATGATTAATTCCCTTATGAATATGTTCATCGAGAATTTTGTGAATGTATGTTGCCTGAATAAAATCTAAGCACTTGGCATCTTTATCCAGAAGGATCATTTTAACATATTCTGCATTTTCACCACGGTACCAACTCTCATCCGGCGAACTAAATCCCTGCTTTTTTCTATTTATAATTTGTTCAGGCAAAAAATCCATCATTGCTTTTCTCAATACATTTTTACCATCATCATATTGCTGATAGATTGCTTTTTTATTACCGATGACATTTTCGTCAAGTCTCTTCCGAAGTTCAAGATTTCCCAATTTATGTTTTACCGGAACTTTTTGAGCAAAATTTACCAAGTCATTGTCTAAAAATGGAAATCTTTCTTCCAAAGAATTAGCCATACTCAATTTATCTCCTACTATCAACAAACCGGATAGAAATGTTTTTATTTCAAAATACAAGGAGTTTTGAATGTGTTCTTCGGGTCTATCGTATTTCAATTTTGTATTAAAGGTAAACACCCGCTCAAAAATCGTTCTGGGCTCTTCAATATTAATTTTGGAATATACTTCGCTGGTAAACAAATTTTGTTTATCATCATCTTGTACCAAACGTTGCCAAAAGTTATAATAATTATTAAAAAAATCTTTTTGCCCAATGGATTGAAAAACCCGGTAATATCTCCAGGGATAACCACCATACAATTCATCTCCTCCGGTTCCTTGTAAACAAACTTTTACAAACTTTGAAGCAAGTCTGCTGATATAATAATTCGGGTAACTCATTCCAACCCTCAGATCTTCCAAATGCCAGACTACTTTTGGAATGCTCCACGACAGATCTCCGGAATTTATTACTTGTTCATAATGTTCAGTTTTGAAAATACTGGACATTAATTCAGCATCTCTTCTTTCGTCGTAATTGGCTTCTACTCCACTTACACTATTCATGTCAAAACCGCAGGTAAAAGTATTGAGTCGTTCCACATGTTTAGAAGCAATGGCAGTAATCGACCCACTATCCATACCTCCGGATAGATATGAACCAACCGGAACATCAGCAACCATCTGCCTCTTCACGGCTTGTTCAAAATAAAATTTGGTTCCTTCAACCGCATCATCAAAACTCATTTTTTCATCCGGCTCTGAAAAATCATAGTTCCACCAGGAATTGTGAACTATGGTTTTGGTATATTGATCAAACCGGATGGTATTGCCCGGAGGAATCATGGCAATATTTCTAAATTGAGTTCTAAACGTAAACAGGTTTTGAAATGTAAAATATTCATTTAGTGCATTATAATCGATTTCCATTGAATACTGAGGGTGTTGCAAAATGGCTTTGATTTCACTGCTAAATACTAACATGTCTTTCGAAAACCAATAGTATATTGGCTTTACACCAAAACGATCTCTTGAAATCAGGAGATAATTATCTTTGAGATGGTATGCACCAATTGCAAACATTCCATTAAGCCTTTTTAGAAAATTTTCACCATAGGCTACCAATCCTTCAACAATTACTTCAGTATCAGTTGTGGATTTAAAGGTATGTCCTCGTTGCACGAGTTCTTCACGGAGTTCTTTATAATTGTAAATACACCCATTAAATACAATGACCCATTCACCATTTCCAGAAACCATTGGTTGACTTCCACGATCAGAGGTATCTAGAATAGCCAGTCTTCTATGTGCAAAGGAGATATGATTCTTTTGAAAATAACCTTCACCATCTGGACCTCTATGCGAGATAGCCTTGGACATTCTTACGAGCAAATCTCGTTCAATCGGTTGACCATTCTGATTATAAATTCCTAGAATTCCACACACAAATTAAGGATTTTGACTTTCTTGTATTGTACTCCATTCAGAAAAAATACCCATTTTCAAAACGTAAGCAATCAGGATATCTAAGCTGTTTTGAATGTAATTTATGAGTGATTTTGCAATAGACATTTCGACAATTCTTTACTTTCTAATGTGATCAAAGTAAAATTCTCTGCAAAAATACTCGCAAATTCATTAAGTATAATGTTTTTGGAAAGGAGAATTACAGCTAATTCTATTGTACAAGAATTATAAATATTGATATATCCTCACTAAATCTTCAATTTATTTCCAAATGATTGAAATTGAATCCTAACTATTCCATACATAAGGTTTAAATGTTTAAGGCTATATTCGACTAACTAAACTTGTGATTTAAAGAAATGAAAATCATTTACAAATCTTCACCGGATCATAGATAAATTTTATTCTTATTGAATTGACAAGTCGCGTGTTTGGATCAAGAGTACCTTAATCATTTTTTGCTAAAAACATAAGAAAGGGCCTGAAAATTTAATTAACCCTAAGTAAAAATATAGGCGTTTAGATCAGCAAAAAAACTACCCAATGAATGAATGAATTTTAGTGAATGGCCATTTTACCTTTTTTGTTGAGATCGCCGGCCTTGAGTTCCCACAAGACTATGGGTGGCAATTTTTTTGCGGTAGGAATGTTGAAAAAATTTCGACCAACTCTTAAGCTGTCAAAATTTTTAGATAGTAAAACTCTTTCCATTGTATCCTTTACGGTCAGCAAAGCGTGATAGTGCTTCTTCCTTAAGACGATATACAAATGAAAATTATTGATTTTTTTGACCGTATCACAGGTTGTATCTACTTTGATTCCTGGCTTAATCTGATCGTATGAAGCAGGTGATTCCTTTCCAGCCCAAAGACTTTCAAAGAATAATATAGCAAAAAATGTATATACTATATATTTCATTATACTATAAAGCTTGCTTGATCGGGATGCTAAAATTAAAGTGTACAAATGTACTCATATTGATTTGTATTCTTAGAGACATTTAACTTTTCTAAGGATAAATTGCTTGTACATAAACAAGTTATCTGCAGATTGGTTATTTATTCAATCAGTTGATTATGAAGAACATGTCATTTCTTACGAATGCTCATCCCGCTTATATTGAAAAAATGTATGCTACCTTTCAGGAGCAACCCGAAAAATTAGATCAACAATGGTTTCATTTTTTTCAAGGATTTGAGTTAGGTCTGTCTAATCAGGAATCGGATTATTCAAACCCATCCAACAGAACCGACATTGAACTAGAGTTAAATATTTTTTCATTAATACAAGCCTATAGGTCCAGAGGTCATTTATTATCCGATACTAACCCAATAAGAAAAAGGAAAGATCGAAAAGCTTTGCTGGAACTTCAGGATTTTCAATTAAGCGATAAGGATCTTGAAATTGAAAGTTTTGCAAGCAAATCA
>WBZT01000423.1_pt1 | contig 34548 bp, 31 predicted proteins | sample 5204241 | NCBI WGS metagenome assembly WBZT01 (sample SAMN12344358, study PRJNA552823) | activated sludge metagenome | biome: Activated sludge suspended growth; feature: Nitrification reactor; material: Wastewater; isolation source: activated sludge from nitrification reactor of wastewater... | reverse complement strand
GGATTTCGATGATGGCGATATCCGAACGCGGGTCACGCCCGGTAATGGTGGCCTCGAACTCGCGCCCGTCGCGCAGCTTGACGCGGATCTTCGCCGCGTTCTCCACCACATGATTGTTGGTCAGGATGTAGGTCTTGTCGGCCGGCATGCCGGATTTGGGGCTGAAGATAAATCCCGAGCCCTGGCCAACCACCTGACGTTTGGAGCGCGGTGTTTCCCGTTGGGGTAGTCCGGGATGGCGATCGCCGAAGAAGCGTTCGAAGAAGTCCTCGCCGTAGGGCAGGGGATGGTTGAAGGGTAGGGTGCCCGGGGACTGATCGGCACCCACCGGACCGGCGCCGCCCTCGGTCTGGATGTTGACCACCGAGGGTGACACCTGCCCGGCGACCGAGGCGAAGGCCTTGCCGCTCTGCCGGAGGCTCTCGATGCCGCCATCGGCGGCCATCACCGAGGCGGTACCGAGCAGGGTGATTAGGATAATGCCCAAGACGGCCAGCGTCCGTGGGCCCCTGCCCCTGCTGGTGGGCAGCCACCGCGGGACAGGCCGGTGCGGTTCGCGGGGTGGCTGGATGTTTTGGATGGGGTTTGGTTGCATCAATCAGGCTCCATTCATGGGTTGGCGCCCCCGCTGGTCATGCCTGACCCACAAACGACGCCAACCCTGGTTAGACTATGTAGGGTAGGGCGGCCAAGACCCGGCAGGCCAGGTAGCAACCCCGGCCGCGGGCTTGTCCGCCACGGGCGCTAAGACGCCAGGACCAGGCAGGTGGTTCCCCAGCTTGAACCCTGGACCGAATGCCTCTTGGATGCCCCGACCATCGAGACGGTCTTGCAGGTCCAGGCGGTTCGGGCCTGTTCGGGTGGGGTACGGCCTGCCCCTGCCCACTCAACCCTTCAGGTGCTTGACCCATGCGACCCCGGCGCTTTCTGATCTCCGCCTCCCCACTCCTCCTCGGCTATCTGTTTCTTATGGGATTCATGACCATGAGCCAAGACCAGTTGCTGTATCTGCCCGACCCCACCCCGCCATCGGCCGCGAATCTGCGTCCGCGCCAGGGGCCGGCCCTCGCCACCTGGCCCCTGGCTAGCGGGCCGGCGTTTCGGGGCTATGTCCGCGCCGATGCCACGGCGACTCAGGGCCGGCGTGGCACCCTGGTGCTGTTTCACGGCAATGCGGGCAGTGCCCGGGATCGGACCTGGTACCTGAAGGCCCTCGAACCCCTGGGACTCCGCGTCATTCTGGCGGAATATCCCGGCTATGGCGGGCGGGAGGGCACCCCGAGCGAGGCGGTCCTGGTGGCGGATGGGCGAGAGACGGTGCGCCTGGCAAGGGCGGCTTACGGCGAACCCCTGTGGGTCGTGGGTGAATCCCTCGGCGCCGCCGTGGCCTCCCAAGTGGCGGTGGCTCCCTACGGGCCGGCCCGGGGGTTGGTGCTGATTACCCCCTGGGACAATCTGCCCGACCTGGCCCAGGCCCTCTATTGGTACCTGCCCGCGCGGTGGCTGGTGCGGGATCGGTATGACACGCGCACCGCCCTACAGGTTTTTCAGGGGCCGAAGGCGGTGTTGATCGCTGGCCAGGACCAGATAGTGCCGCCGGCCCAGAGCCAGGGCCTCTATGGGGCCTTACCCGAGCCCAAGCGGCTCTGGCTTTTTCCGGAGGCCGGCCATAATGACTGGGCCTCCTATGCGGCGGGCTGGTGGGGAGAGACGGTGACTTGGCTGGAGGCGATGGCGCCTCAAGCCCCGAACACTTCGACCATCAGATAGCCGCTATAGGCCACATAGGCCAGGAGCAGCAAGGCGCCGTCCCGGCGGCCAATACGTCCCGGCCTACCCCCATGGCCCCAACCCAGGACGAAGAGGGACAGGGTCAGCACCGTCATAGTCACGATGTCGCGGAAAAAGACCTCCGGCCCGACCGTCATGGGACTGATGGCCCCGGCGATGCCGACCACGGCCAGAGTATTGAAGATATTCGAGCCGATGATGTTGCCCAAAGCCAGGTCGTGCTCTCCCTTACGGGCCGCGACGATGGAAGAAGCGAGCTCGGGCAGCGAGGTGCCTACGGCGACGACCGTCAGGCCAATGATGAGATCGCTGATCCCCAGGCCCTTGGCGATCTCGATTGCCCCCCAGACCAGGAGGCGGGAGCTCAGGATCAGCAGCACCAGACCCGCTAGGGTCCAGAACAGGGCCTGGCGGGTCGTCATGGGCTCGGCAGCGAGTTGTTCCTCTACTTCGCGATCAAGGTTATCCGCTGTCTTACGCAGCCCTTCCCAGATCATCCATCCCATGACCCCCGCGAAGACCGCCAGCAATACCCAGGCATCCGCACGACTGATAGCCCCGTTCCAGACCTGCCATGCCGCCAGGGCCGTGACGGCGGCAAGGATGGGCAGCTCCTTGCGTGGAATCTCAGAGTTGACGGCGATCGGGCTGATCAGGGCCGTCATGCCAAGGATGAGGGCGATATTGGCGATATTGGAGCCGTAAGCATTGCCGAGGGCGATGCCGGGACTACCTTGATAGGCCGCTAGGGCGGAGACCGTCATCTCGGGCGACGAAGTACCGAAGCCCACGACAACCATACCGACAAGGCGCGCCGGCATGCCGAAGTGGCGCGCAGCCGCGGCCGCGCCATCCACAAAGCGATCTGCGCTCCACACCAGGAGTGCAAGGCCGAGGATGAGGGCGACAAGGGCAAGAGTCATGGAGGGCTGCTGAAGGGTTGAAGCATCAAAACATGATAATGCTATTGGCCGCTGCCTGACTGCGTGCCTGGAATGAAAGCAGCCAGTTCTGCTGAACTCGCCCCCCTTGGACGGGCAATCTCAAGGGATAAGGCTGGGGGCCCTGGCAATTTTCAGTAGCCCCGAAAATACCAGCGATTGTCCCAGCCGGGCAGGGGTGGGTTGGGGGGATTGGGGGCGTCCTCCGGGTTGGGTGGGGCAGGTGGCGCCTGGGTTTGCCAGGGATCCTGGCCACGGAAAAGGTCCCGGTCGCGTTCGATCTGCTCCAGAAAGGCCTTGTGACGTCGCTGTTGCTCTAGATGGCGCGATTCCGATTGCGCGTCGGCCCGAGGGTTGCGCTGACGGCGGCGGGCTTCCATGGCCTCCCGTGAGGCGCGGCGGCGTTCTTCCCAGGTCCGGCGCTGGGCGCGGACGGCGTCAAGCCATTGATCGCCAGTCCCGCTATCGTTGGGATTCTCGGTGGCAGAGGGTATCGCTGCCCCGGGGTTCTCCGTGGCACCCAGGGGTGGGGTAACAAACAGAAACGATAGCAAAAGAATAAAAATCCGGACCGCTTTGCTCATGTCGCTGACCAACATCTGGAATGCCCGCGCGACGGCTAAGCCGAGGACTGCCGTGGGTGTAATTTCAATATTTCATTATTTAACAAAATCCCTGATTGACTGCCTTGTCCTGCATCAAGTTATTTGCTTTGGCTGGCGCATTTAAGGTGGGTGCGGGGTAGGAGCCAGGTACGGCGTCTGTCTCAATCCCCTGCCTGCGCCAAACGGCGGTGGATTTCGGTGCGCAGCCAGCGCAGGGAGGTCTCGGCGGTGATGGGGGTATCGTTGCGGGTGGTGATGAAAAATACGTCATCCACCAAGGCCCCTATCGTAGCAATCTTGGCGTTGTGGAGCCGGATGCCCCCCTCCTCGAAGATGGCGCCGATTTCAGCCAGGAGGCCCGGGCGGTCGAGGGTGGCGAGACGCATGAGGGTGCGATGATTGCGCGGGTCAGGCAGAAAGCTGACCTCGGTGGCGGTAGGGAAGTTCTTGAGCTTGCGCGGCAGTCGGCGGACGCCCTGGATCTCATCCTCGGGGTGGGCGAGAACCTTGCGAAGGGCGTCGGTTAGTTGTCGCATGGCCAGTGGGTCCATGAGGGGCTGGCCCTGGTAGTCGAGGACGTGGAAGGAGTTGAGGGCCATGGCGTCGTCCGTAGTCATGATGCGGGCATCGACGATGTTCAGTGCCTGTTGGTCGAGGACGGCAGTAGCCCGGCTGAAGAGCAGGTTGCGGTCCGGGGTATACATGAAGACCTCGGAGCAGCCGCGCGTCGTCACCGGGCGTATGGCAACCAGGGGCAGGTTGCCGGGCGGATTGGTCAGGACCAGTCGGGTCTGCCAGGCAATCTCGTCCGGGGCGTTGTGTTGGAAGTAATCGAGGCTGAACTTGATCCAGAGGTGTGTGCACTGGGTCCGGCTCAGGCCATAGGCGCCCAATTGGCGAAGGGCCTGGTCCTGTTTTTGCTGGATGAGTTCATCCTGGGCCAGGGGGTTTTCCAGGCCCCGTTGCAGGGCGAGGCGGGTGGCCTGGTACAACTCCTTGAGCAGTGAATCCTTCCAGGCATTCCATCGTCCCGGATCGGTGGCGCGCATGTCAGCCACGGTGAGCAGATAGAGATAATTGAGCCGGTCTATATCGCCCACCAGAGTTGCGAATTCCTGGATGACGCGGATGTCGCTCAGGTCCTTGCGCTGGGCGGTCATGGACATGACCAGGTGTTTCTCCACTAACCAGGAGACGAGGCGGCTGTCAAACTCCGGCAGATCATGGAGCTGGCAGAAGTCCCAGGCATCGCGGGCGCCGAGGATGGAGTGATCGCCGCCGCGACCCTTGCCAATATCGTGGAAGAGACCCGCCAGGTAAAGGAGTTCTAGCTTGGGAATGTTCTGGGCGATGGTAGTGCGGAAGGGCGATTCGTCATCGCCCGCGGGGTTGGCGAAGTCGCAGAGGTGTTGCATCAGCCGCAGGGTGTGTTCATCCACCGTATAAACATGGAAGAGATCGTACTGCATGCGTCCGACGATATTGGCGAAGGCCGGCAGATAGGCGGCCAGGATCCCATAGCGATTCATGCGGGAGAGGGCCTCGGCGGGGCCTTTGGGATGGCGAATGATCTCCATGAAGAGGCTGCGCGCGCGCAGGTCGGTACGGATGTGGTCGTCGATGAGGTGGCGGCGCTCCCGGACGAGACGGATGGTGCTGGCACGCACGCCCCGGATCTCGGGTTGGGTCTGGAGCAGATGAAAGATCTCCAGCAGGGATACGGGATTGTGACGGAAGACGCCGGGGTGGGTCACCTCCAGGAAGCCGCCGACGGCCTGGAAACGCCGGTTGATGGCCACTGGCGGTCCAAGTTGGCCTCGCAATAGGATGGCCTCCTGGAAGAGCTGCAGCAGCATTTCGTTGAGCCGGTTCAGCTCGATCACGGTGCGGTAGTACTGCTGCATGAACTGTTCGACGGCCAGGTTGTGGTTGCCGTCATCCACGAAGCCAAAGTCGCGGGCCAGGCTGCGCTGGTAATCGAAGAGGAGTCGATCCTCTCGGCGTCCGGCCAGGCGGTGGAGCTGAAAGCGGATGCGCCACAGCCGGGCCTGGCCCTCGATCAGAGTCAGGTGCTCACCTTCGGTGAGAAAGCCGTGGGCCACCAGGTCGTGCAGGGTGTCGGCGGCAAAATGACGCTTGGCTACCCAGCCGATCATCTGGATGTCACGCAGGCCGCCGGGATTTTCCTTGATGTTAGGTTCCAGGTTATAGGCGGTACCACCGTACTTGTGCCAACGCTGCCGTTGCTCCTCGGTCTTGGCGGCAAAAAATGCGTCGCTGGGCCAGAGGCGGTCAGGTCCGGTGGCGGTACGCATGGCGGCAAAGAGTTGGGCATCACCCGTGATCAGGCGTCCCTCCATGAGGTTGGTCATGACGGTAACGTCGGACTTGGCCTCCTCGACGCACTCGCCCAAGGTGCGCACGCTCTGGCCGACCTCGGTGCCTATGTCCCAGAGGAAGGTGATGAAGGCCTCCAGCGGGGCAGTGAGGGCGGCCCGGTCCTTGCCCTCGTTCTCACCTAAGAGGATCAGGATATCCAGGTCCGACCCAGGGTGCAGCTCCCCCCGGCCATAGCCACCGACGGCGACCAGGGCTATGCCGGTGGCTCTGAGGTTGGCTGGGAGGAGGTGCAGTTCCCAGGCTCGGGTCAGGATGGTATCAACCAGCAGGCTGTGGGTCCTTACCAGGTCGGCGGCGGGGACTCCTTGGTCAAAGGCCTCAAACAGGCGTTGTCGGCCCCCGCGCAGGGCCTGACGAAAGGCGGGAATAGGTTCGGAACCTGTGGCCAGGGCCGCATCGAGCCCTTCTGCGGCGAACTCAACCAGGGCCTCGGCCTTGGCGGCTCCCCCCTTCATGGTAGGCACAGTTCCGCGCGTTCCTCGTGGCGCAGGGTCAGGATCTCGTGGCCGTCAGGGGTGACCAGGACCGTGTGTTCCCACTGGGCCGAAAGGCCGCGATCCTTGGTGACGACCGTCCAGCCGTCCGGCAGCAATTTGATGAAGCGTTTGCCGGCATTGACCATAGGCTCAATGGTGAAGCACATGCCGGCCCGAAGGACCATGCCCGCGCCACGCTTACCATAATGTAGAACCTGGGGTTCTTCGTGAAAGTCGCGGCCAATGCCGTGGCCACAGTATTCCTCCACCACGGAAAAGCGGTGGCTCTCGACGAGAGTCTGGATGGCATGACCGATGTCGCCCAGGGTTGCCCCGGGGCGGACCTGGGCCAGGCCGGTCCACAGGGCCTCTCGGGTCACATTGACCAGTCGGCGCGCGAGGATGGAGGGTTCGCCGAGGAAGAACATTTTACTGGTGTCACCGTGATAGCCATCCTTGATGACGGTGATGTCGATGTTAAGGATGTCGCCCTTCTTGAGTTGCTTGTCACTGGGGATGCCATGGCACACCTGATGGTTGACCGAGGTACAGATGGAGCGGGGAAAGCCGCGATAGTTCAGAGGCGCGGGGATGGCACCCTGCTCCTGGACGATGAAGTCATGGCAGCGGCGATCGAGTTCATCCGTGGTGATGCCGGGGACTACATGTTCCTCGATCATCTCCAGGACCTCTGCCGCCAGGCGTCCGGCCACGCGCATTTTCGCGATTTCGTCCGCGGTCTTGATGGTCACGCTCATGCTGGGGCTGGGACTTCCGGAGTGGCGAATGGTAAGGAGCGTGCGGGAGACAAGCTGGGAGTGGCTTGAAATTGCTCGAATCCAGCCGCTTATGGTATAAAAGGCGGCGCTGATCAGCAAACCGATTCGCCATCTTTGGCTGACGGATGTTTGCCCTAAGCCGCTAGGGCGCGAAAAAATAAAGGTTTTTCGCGCTATTTTTTGGTTCGCGCCACGCGTGGGCCTTCAACGCCACACACGTTTCGTCACCGGGATAACCGGGTGCCCGCTCGCGCGGGTTGTTTCCTGGGGAGACGTGGAGGTTTAACCCAACTCATCGAGGTTTCGATCATGAGCCAAGTATCCATGCGGGACATGCTGGAGGCTGGTGTCCATTTCGGCCACCAGACCCGTTACTGGAACCCCAAGATGGGGGCCTATATCTTTGGGCACCGCAATAAAATCCACATCGTCAATCTAGAAAAGACCCTGCCGCTTTTTCGCGAGGCGCTGAATTTCATGGGCTCCCTGTCCGCCAATGGGGGCAAGGTTCTCTTTGTCGGTACCAAGCGGGCCGCTCGCGACGCCATCCGTGAGGAGGCCATCCGCTGCGGCATGCCTTATGTCAATCATCGTTGGCTCGGCGGTATGTTGACCAATTTCAAGACCATCAAGCAGTCCATCAAGCGCCTCAAGGATTTGGAGGCCATGTTCGAGGACGGTAGCATCAACCGTTTCAACAAGAAGGAGGCCCTCGGTCTGAGCCGCGAGAAGGATAAGCTGGAGTTGAGTCTGGGTGGTATCAAGGAAATGAGTGGGTTACCGGATGCCATCTTTATCATCGATGTGGGCCATGAGAAGTTGGCCGTGACTGAGGCCAACAAACTGGGCATACCGGTGGTGGGCGTGGTGGACACTAACAATGACCCAGGCCCCATCGACTATGTGATTCCCGGTAATGACGACGCCATCCGCGCTGTGCGCCTCTATATCGCCGAGTCTGCTAACGCCGTTTTGGATGGCCGGCGCAGTGCCGCCGCCATGGCCGGGCGTGTGGATGAATACATGGAGACCTCCGCCCCAGCCGAGGCTTCCGCCTGACGTCCTGGCCTCCGCGCCATCCCTAAGTCAGTGGCGATCCCCTTGCCAGTTGTGCAGGGGGACCTCCCCTGAACCCTGTTTTCGCCCCGCGGCCGAGTTATGGATCGCGCCGGGCAATTTCGCGTCACCCTATTTTTGGAGATTTGTTTGATGGAGATTACCGCCTCCTTAGTCAAGGAACTTAGAGAGCGTACCGGGGCCGGCATGATGGAGTGCAAGAAGGCCTTGGTCGAATCCCAGGGCAGTATCGAGGACGCCATCGAGGCCATGCGCAAGTCAGGTCAGGCGAAGGCCGCCAAGAAGGCTGGCCGCATCGCCGCCGACGGTGTTGTGGTTATCAAGGTTGCCGCCGACGGCAAGAGTGCTGTCATGGTCGAGGTCAATAGCGAAACCGACTTCGTGGCCAAGGATGCCAACTTCAAGGAGTTTGCCGACGCTGTGGGCGAGGCCGCCCTGGCCTCTATGGTTGCGGATGTCGAGGGCCTGAGCACTCTGCCGATTCGCGCTGGCGAGGCGATCAGCATCGCCGAGGCTCGCGAGGCCTTGATCGCCAAGATTGGCGAGAACATCCAGGTGCGCCGTCTGGTCCGCTTCGATAATGCCCATGGCCAGTTGTATAGCTACCGCCATGGGGTACGCATTGGCGTCTTGGTGGAGATGGAGGGCGGTGATGCCGAACTAGGCAAGGACATCGCTATGCATGTCGCCGCCAGCAACCCCATCTGCGTCGATGCCGATCAGGTGCCCGCCGAGGTTCTGGAAAAGGAGAAGGAGATCTTCCGCGCCCAGGCCCTGGAAAGTGGTAAGCCCGCGGACATCATGGACAAGATCATCGGTGGCCGCGTCCGCAAATATATGGAGGAGGTGACCCTGCTGGGTCAGCCCTTCGTCAAGGACGTCGAGGTTACGGTCGAGAAGCTGCTTGCTCGCGTCGGTGCCAAGGTCCATCGCTTCTCCCGCGTCGAGGTTGGCGAGGGCATCGAGAAGAAGCAAGAAAACTTCGCCGACGAGGTCATGGCCCAGGTGCGTGGCGACTAGTTAGGTTAGGGGGCAAACACCGGTTTCAACCGGAGTGGCCCCCCAGTCTGAGTCCCTACCGGCCCTGGAAGGATGCCGCCAGGTCCCCCAACCATGTCGCGGCGGCCCACTATAATTACGGGGATTACCCCACAGGAGAGTTCTAACCGTGACCCAACTAGCCTATCGGCGGATTCTGCTCAAGCTTAGCGGCGAGGCCCTTATGGGCGGTGGCCAGTTCGGGATCGATCCCGACATCATGGTCCGGCTCGCCGCAGAGGTGAAGGGGCTGGCGGAAACGGGTATTCAGCTTGCCCTGGTCATTGGTGGCGGCAACATCTTTCGTGGCGAGGGCCTGGCCGGGGCCGGTATGGACCGGGTCACTGGTGACCACATGGGCATGCTGGCCACGGTCATGAATGCCCTGGCCATGCAGGATGCCCTGGAGCGTATCGGCGTCGGCACGCGCGTTATGTCAGCCCTGCGCATCCACCCGGTCTGCGAGGATTTCGTCCGTAGGCATGCCCTGGTTCACCTGGAAAAGGGGAGGGTAGTCATCTTCGCCGCCGGCACGGGGAACCCCTACTTTACTACGGACTCGGCGGCCAGCCTGCGGGCGGTGGAAATAGGCGCGGAACTGCTCATCAAGGCCACCAAGGTCGATGGGGTCTATTCCGCCGATCCCATGAAGGATAGCCAGGCTGTCTTCTACCCGCGCCTGGGTTATGATCAGGCCTTGCGGGAGAATTTGAAGGTCATGGACACTACCGCCATTGTCCTCTGCCGGGATAATCACATCCCCATACGCGTCATGAACATCCATCAATCCGGGGCCCTGATGCGCCTGATCCAGGGCGAAGCGATTGGTTCCCTGGTCGCAAGCGGAGACTGAGATGATCAACGATGTTAACAAGGACGCCGAGACGCGCATGGCGAAGAGCGTCGAGGCTCTGGGCCTCGAACTGGCCAAAATCCGCACCGGGCGCGCCCATCCCTCTCTGCTCGATCACATCCGGGTTAATTACTACGGCAATGAGGTGCCCATCAAGCAGGTGGCTAACGTTACCGCCGAGGATGCCCGCACCCTGGCCGTGGCCCCCTGGGAAAAGGGCATGGTGACGGCGGTCGAGAAGGCTATCATGCAGTCAGACCTGGGGCTCAACCCCAATACCGCTGGCGCCGTGATCCGAGTGCCTATGCCGGCGCTGACCGAGGAACGCCGCCGCGACCTCATCAAGGTGGCGCGTTCCGAGGCGGAGCAGGGGCGGGTCGCCATTCGCAACATCCGGCGCGAGGCCAATAACGAATTCAAGGAGATGGTCAAGGAGAAGATGATTTCCGAGGATGACGAACGCCGGGGCCAGGAAACCATTCAGAAGCTGACCGATAAATATGTCAAGGAGGTCGATCAGGTATTAGAGGAAAAGGAAAAGGACCTCATGGCCATCTGATCCGGCGGACCAGGACGCGAACGCGGCATGGCCATCATCACGAGCGAACAGGTGGACGCTGTTCCCCGGCATGTCGCCATCATCATGGATGGCAATGGTCGCTGGGCGCGGGCGCGTCATCTGCCTCGCGGCGCCGGGCATCGCGCGGGAGTCAAGAGCGTCCGCGCCGTGGTCGAGGAGAGTATCCGCCAGGGGGTCGAGGTCCTGACCCTCTTCGCCTTCAGCAGCGAGAATTGGCGGCGTCCCAGACCCGAAGTCGATTTCCTCATGCAACTCTTCCACACCGCCTTGAGATCCGAGGTAAAAAAGCTAAAGCAGAACGGTGGGCGTTTGCGCGTCATTGGCGATCTCGGGGCCTTCCCCGAACGCCTGCGCCAAGAGATCGCCGAGGCGGAGGTGGCCACGGCGGCTAATACCCAACTAACCTTGCAGATCGCCGCCAACTATGGCGGCCGTTGGGACCTGACCGAGGCGACGCGCCGTATCGCCCAGGCAGCCGTCGCGGGGCAACTGGACCCGGTCACTCTCAATGAGGGCTCCCTTGCGACCCAACTGGCGACCAGCGGCCTGCCGGATCCCGACCTCCTCATCCGCACCGGCGGCGAGCAGCGGTTAAGCAATTTTCTGCTCTGGCAGTCGGCCTATGCCGAACTCTATTTTACCGATCTCATGTGGCCGGACTTTGGTGCCGCGGCCTATGCCGAGGCCCTGGCCGACTTTGGGCGCCGGCATCGTCGCTTTGGCCAGACCTCCGAGCAGGTGATGGGACAGGGCTCCCAGGCTCTTAATTCGGCCCCGGAATCTCCCCACGATCCGGACCGGGTATCGTCGTGGCCCTGACCAGCCTTCAGAGTCGCGTTCTGACTGCCTCGATCCTGGCCCCTATTGTCATACTGGGAGTGCTGGCCTTGCCTAAGGCTGGCTTCGCCGTGGCCCTGGGCCTGATCCTGCTGGGTGGCGCCTGGGAGTGGTCGGCTCTGGCTGGCCTGACGGTTCCAGCCGCCAGGCTGGGCTATGTGGCCCTTCTCGGCGCCACCCTGATGCTGCTTTGGCAATTGCCCGAGACTGGGGTGGTGCCCTTGCTCTTCCTCATCAGCCTCGGGTGGTGGCTGGTGGCGGTCTGGCTCTTCCGGCTTGATCATATTGAACCGGGTTCGGGCCCTGCCCCAGGGCGGATGCTAGCGGGGCTGTTGGTTCTCATCGGTCCCTGGCTGGCCATGACCCAGATACATGGTGCTTCATCCCGGGGTCCGGCCCTGGTGCTTTTTCTCTTGATTCTCATCTGGACGGCGGATGTCGCCGCCTATTTTTCCGGCCGCCGCTGGGGCAAGACCAAACTGGCGCCGGTCCTCAGCCCGGGCAAGACCTGGGCGGGGGTCCTTGGGGCTGGTGCCGGCGCGGCCCTGCTGGGTCTGGCGTTGAGCTATTGGCTGGAATTGTCGCCGCTAGCCACCTTGGGAGCCCTGATCTTGTGTTTAGCCACGACCTTCATCTCCGTGGTGGGAGATCTTTTTGAAAGTCTCCTCAAGCGCCGCCAGGGGGTGAAGGATTCCGGCCACCTCCTGCCAGGTCATGGTGGCCTCCTGGATCGGATCGACAGCCTGACTGCCGCCGCCCCTTTTTTTGTCCTGGGCCTGCATTGGTTAGGAGTCCCAATATGAAGGGGATAGGCATTCTCGGGGCCACCGGCTCCATTGGAATCAGTACCCTTGATGTGGTGGGACGCCATCCCGACCTCTACCGCGTGGTGGCACTCACGGCCAACCGGGATGCCGAGCGCCTGGCCGAGCAGTGCCGTCGCCATCGGCCGTCCTTTGCCGTCCTGGCGGATGACCGGGCTGCGGAGCGCCTGCGCGATCTGCTCGCGGACATGGCCGGGGCCCCCGAGGTACTGGCGGGGCCCGAGGCCCTGGCCCAGGTGGCCGCCTTGCCTGAGGTGGATATCGTCATGGCGGCCATTGTTGGCGCCGCTGGTCTTCTGCCCACCTTGGCTGCCGCTCGGGCGGGTAAGCGGCTGCTCCTAGCCAATAAGGAGGCTTTGGTCGTTGCCGGCGAGATCCTGATGTCCGCCGCCGCTGCCAGCGGCGCTCTCCTGCTCCCCATTGACAGTGAACACAACGCCATTTTTCAATGTATGCCAGCGGGGTATGAGCTTGGCCTCGACAGGGTGGGTGTGGAGCGTATCCTTCTAACTGCCTCTGGCGGGCCCTTTCGCGACCGGACTCTGGCGGAACTCGAGCAGGTGACCCCAGACCAGGCCTGCGCCCACCCCAACTGGCGCATGGGGCGCAAGATCTCGGTGGATTCCGCCACCATGATGAATAAGGGTCTGGAGCTCATCGAGGCGTGCTGGCTGTTCAGCACCCAACCGGAACGCATCCAGATCGTCATTCATCCCCAGAGTGTCATTCATTCCCTGGTGCAGTATGTGGACGGCTCGGTACTGGCCCAGTTGGGCAACCCGGACATGCGCACCCCCATTGCCCACGCCCTGGCCTGGCCCGAGCGCCTGAGCTCCGGCGTGTCACCCTTGGATCTCTTCGCCGTCGGCCGGCTGGACTTCGAGCCGCCGGGGCTGGATCGCTTCCCCTGTCTGTCCCTGGCGATCCAGGCCGCCGAATCCGGTGGCACGGCCCCAACCATCCTCAATGCCGCCAACGAGATCGCCGTGGCGGCCTTCCTGATGGGCCGTATCCGCTTTATCGCCATTGCCCGCCTGGTCCGCGCGACGCTGGAGCGGCTGCCAGCTCAGGCCGTTGGCCGGGATGGGCTGGAGAGTTTGCTTGAGGCGGATCGCCAGGCCCGGGCCACGGCGGAACAATTGTTGCCGGCCCTGGTCGCATAGGGATCATGACAGCCCTTCTCCACACCCTGCTCTCCTTTGTCGTTGTCCTTGCAATTCTCATTGCGGTGCATGAATTTGGCCACTTCTGGGTGGCTCGCCACCTGGGGGTCAAGGTCCTGCGCTTTTCCATCGGTTTTGGACGCCCCCTGGTGCGGTGGGTGAGCCGTCGGGATGGCACTGAATACGTCCTGGCAACTATTCCCCTGGGCGGTTACGTCAAGATGCTCGACGAGCGCGAGGAAGAGGTCGCTCCGGCAGAGGTCCACCGGGCCTTCAATCGGCAAAAACTCTGGAAGCGCGCCGCCATTGTCCTGGCCGGCCCGGTCTTCAACCTCATGTTCGCAATCCTCCTCTACTGGGGCATTCTGGTGACGGGGGATACGGGCAGTCGCGCCTTGATTGGGACCGTGGCGAGTGGTTCCATTGCCGACGAGGCGGGGCTGGAGGCCGGGGACGAACTGCTGCGGGTTGGTGACCGCGCCACCCCGACCTGGGAAGCGGCGGTCTTTGCGCTTATGGCCGAGGCCCTGGACGGCCGTGATTTGCCCGTACGAATACGCGACGCGAATGGGGACGAGCGCAGCTATGTCCTCAATGGCCATGCCCTGGCGGCCCTGCCGGAAGATCCGGCCATCCTGACCAATCTCGGCCTGGCCCCTGCCCGTCCCCTGCTGCCGCCCGTGCTTGGAGAGGTCATTCCCGGCGAAGCGGCCGCGGCGGCTGGCCTCAAGCCCGGCGATCTGATCCTGAACACCAACGACCAGCCCGTCACCAGCTGGGATGACTGGGTTGCCATGGTGCGGGATCATCCCGGCCAGACCTTGAAGGTGATGATTGCGCGTGGCGACCAGGTACGCGAGTTGGAACTGACCCCGCGATCCGCTCCGGGACCTACCGGCGAAATTGGCCGGGTTGGAGCCGGGGTGGAAGTTCCCGAGGAACTGGTGGCGCAATTTCGCGCCGTGGTGCGCCTGGGGCCGGTGGATGCACTGGGGGCCGCTATCGCCAAGACGGGGGACATGAGTTGGTTGATGCTTAAGGTCATGGGCCGGATGGTGACGGGCCAGGCCTCTATCGAAAACCTGAGCGGTCCCATTTCCATTGCCGAGAGCGCCGGGCGCAGCGCTAGCCATGGCTGGACCTATTTCATCAAGTTTCTGGCCGTCGTCAGCATCAGTCTGGGGGTGCTTAACCTGTTGCCTATACCAGTCCTGGATGGGGGGCACCTGCTGTTTTTTCTGGTCGAGGCGATCAAGGGCGGCCCCGTGTCGGAACAGGTCCAGATGCAAGGCCAGCGTATCGGTGTTGTCGTGCTCGCCGCCCTCATGTCCCTGGCCTTCTTCGTCGATATTCAACGCCTATTGAATTGACAGGGCCAGGGCCGGCGTCTTTTGCCAGCTTTTTACGCCCCTGTCTAAGGCATTACTTGGGCGTGGGCCCTCCATGATGGTTTTGTTCGCGATTCCCTTCGCCTATACTAGCCCGTCATGATTTTGGCCGTCACGGCAGGCGGTTTCTCCGCAGAGGGGGATGGGTTTTGGACGTTTCCAAGAGAAGTTTTTCAGGGGTGGTTCGCCATGCCCTGGTCCTGATCATCCTGGCGCTGGGCCTGCTCTTGAATGGGCCCGTGACCACCCTGGCGGATACCTTCAAGGTTACCGACATCCGCATTGAGGGCCTCCAGCGCATCTCCGCCGGTACGGTTTTCAGCCTGCTCCCCGTCAAGATTGGTGACAGCACCACGGAAGAGGTTACGGCCAAGAGTATTCGCGCCCTTTATGCCTCGGGATTTTTCGAAGATGTGAAGGTCGAGCGTGACGGCACCGTCCTGGTCGTCACGGTCCAGGAACGACCGGCGGTCTCGGAGATCATTCTGACCGGCTACAAGGACATCGATGAGGAGGCCCTGCGTGCCGCCCTCAAGGAGATCGGTCTGTCTGAGGGCCGCGTCTTCAACAAATCCATCCTTGACCGTATCGAACAGGAACTTAAAAATCAGTATTTTGCCCGCGGGAAATATGGGATCGAGGTCCAAACCACGGTCTCGCCACTGGATCGCAATCGGGTGCGGGTCACGATCGACATCATCGAAGGCCTGACCGCCCGCATCAAGCAGATCAACATCATAGGCAATGAGGCCTTCCCAGAAAAGGAATTGCTGGGGCTGTTCAAGCTCGGCAAGTCTAATTGGGTTTCCTGGTATAGCAAGAACGATCAGTATTCCAAGCAAAAGCTGGGTGGCGACCTCGAGACCTTGCGTTCCTTCTACTTGGACCGGGGTTTCATCAAGTTCGAGATCAAGTCTACCCAGGTCTCGATCAGCGCTGACCGCAAGGAAATCTACATCACGGTCGTCATCAATGAGGGTGACATCTACCTGGTCAGCGATATCCAACTTGCGGGCCAACCGACCTTGCCGGCCGAGCAAATCTTCCCCTTGATTCACATGCGCCGCGGCGAGCCCTTCTCGCGCAAGGCGACGACTCAGAGTGCAGAGCGAGTATCCCGTCGCCTCGCAGATGAAGGCTATGCCTTTGCCAATGTGAATACCATCCCGGAGATCAACGACGAAAAGAAGGAGGTCAAGGTTATCTTCTTCGTTGATCCGGGCAAGCGGGTTTATGTCCGCCGCGTGAATATGAAGGGGAATACCCGCACCCGCGATGAGGTTCTGCGCCGGGAGATGCGGCAGCTTGAGGCGGCCTGGTTCTCCTCGGCACTGGTCAAGGAGTCCCGCGAACGTCTGCAACGCCTCGGCTTCTTCGACGAGGTCAATATCGAGACCCCGGCCGTCCCGGGTTCCCCAGATCAGGTGGATGTGGATGTCTCCGTCAAGGAGAAACCATCCGGAAACCTTATGGCTGGCGTCGGCTACTCCCAGTCTCAGGGCATTCTTTTCAATACCAGCGTGACTCAAAACAACTTCATGGGCACGGGTAAGCGGGTTTCCTTTGCCTTCAATACCAGCGATGCCAACACGCTTTACGAATTGGGCTACACCAACCCCTATTACACCATCAACGGTATCAGCCGTGGTTTCATCCTGTCTTACCGGGAGACCGATTATGCCAATCTGGATCTTGCGCCCTATTCAACGGATATGGGCGTTGCCGGTATCAACTGGGGTTTGCCCATTTCGGATGTCAGCCGGGCTGGGCTCGGGATTCAATACCAATACATTAAGTTGAAGCCGGGCTATTCGACAGTGGCCGAGGAGTTTGCCCTCCTCAATGGCGATAAGTACAACGATTACGTCCTAAATGCCACCTATACCAAGGATTCACGTGATACCACCGTCTTTCCGACTAAGGGTCTCCTGCAAAACCTGGGCTTAGAGTTCGCCGGGCCCGGTAGTAGCCTGGAGTATTGGCGTCTTACCTATCGCCACCGCCACTATTTCCCCCTGGCACGCAGATTTACTCTGTCCTTGCGTGCCGATCTAGGGTATGGAGACGGTTATGGCGATACCACCACCATGCCCTTCTTCCAGAACTTCTATGCAGGTGGCCCCCGTTCCGTGCGGGGATGGCAGGAGAATACCCTGGGCCCGCGCGAGGTCGGCGGGCAAGGAGCCCCTATCGGCGGTAATGTCAAAATCGTAGGGGGCATGGAACTTTTTGTGCCGCCGCCGATTTCCGGGGACTTTGCCGATACCATCCGGCTGAGTGCCTTCTTTGATTTTGGCAACGTCTGGACAACCAGTTCCATGAATGGCCTGATCGCGCCCGATGGTTTCGCCCTGGATGATCTGCGTTACTCGACGGGTTTGTCCTTGGTCTGGCTGTCCCCCGTTGGGGCCATCTTCGTTAGCGTCGCCTACCCCATTAACGAGAAAGAAGGCGATGATACCCAGGTTTTCCAGTTTGGCCTGGGTTCTGCCTTTTAGGGTGAGTAGCATCATGTCGAGGTTCCGAAGTCTTCTGGGCACTGCCGGCCTGCTGGCGGTCATGGTGACACCCGTTCTGGGCGCGGACTATGTGGTTGGCGTGATCGATCCAGACCGTATCGTGGAGAGATCGCCCCAGTACGAGCAGGCGCGCAATGAGTTGCAGCAAGCGGTCTCCGATCGGGAGAAGAAGCTGCGGGAACAGCAGGAGGAACTTACGGCCTTGCAGGCACGCCTGGATCGGGATGCCGCTCTCATGAGCACCGAGGAGGCGCAGCGCCTTTCCAACGATATCCGGAACCGGGATCGCAAGCTCAAGTACGCCCAAGGGGAGGCACGGGAGGACCTTACCCTCCGTCAGAACGAGATGCGCACCAAGCTCGGCAAGCAGGTGGAGGAAGTGGTGACCGAACTCGCCAAGCAACGGGGTATAGACCTCATCGTGAGCGGCAAGGACGTCTTCTATTTCAGTGAACGCATCGACATCTCCGACGAGGTGGTGGAACGGATGCGGGCCAAGCACCAGGCAAAGTAGGCATAACCTGATTCCCTTTCTCTTGCGGCGATCATTACCTTGGAATATTCCCTCGGAGAACTCGCCCGGCAACTTGGTCTCACGCTTGTGGGAGATCCGGATGTCAGGGTGGGGCGAATTGCGACCCTGAATGAGGCGGGTCCTGGGGACCTCTGTTTCTATGCTGACAAAAAATATCGCTCCGATCTGGGTCTGACCCAGGCTGGGGCCGTGATTCTCGGTCCCGATGACCGCGCTCTTAGCCCCGTTCCGATCCTGATCGGCGAAAATCCCTACCTGGCTTATGCGCGGGCCGGCTGGCTCCTTCATCCCCCCCCAGAGATGCCTGTGGGTCGCCACCCCAGTGCCGTGGTGGCGGCCACGGCCCAGGTGGACTCCAGCGCCTGGATCGGTCCTGGTAGCGTGGTTGAGGAAGGGGTCGAGATAGGCCCCCGCGCCTTCATCGGGCCGGGGTCCGTCATTGGCGCCCATTGTTATATTGGCCAGGAGGCGAGATTGGTGGCACGGGTGACCCTGTGCTCTGGGGTGCGAATTGGCTGCCGTGCGCTCCTCCAACCTGGTTGTGTCATCGGTCGGAATGGCTTTGGTTTCGCGAGGGATGGTAAGCGGTGGTTCCGCATGCCCCAACTCGGCGGGGTGGTCATTGGGGATGATGTTGAGATCGGCGCCAACACCTGCGTTGATCGTGGCGCCCTAAAGGATACTGTCATCGAGGCCGGGGCCAAACTCGATAACCTGATTCAGATCGGTCACAACTGTCGTATTGGCGAGAATACTGCCATGGCCGCCTGCTCAGGCATTTCGGGTTCCACCCACATCGGCCGTGATTGCACCATCGCCGGGGCCGTGGGTATGGCCGGGCATCTGGAGATCGGCGATAACGTCCATTTCACCGGCATGGCCATGGTCACGCGCTCCTTCCCGGAGCCGGGTGTCTATAGCAGCGGTATCCCGGCCATGTCGAACGCGGACTGGCGACGCAACGCCGCGCGCTTCCGTCATCTCGACGACCTGACGCGGCGCGTCAAGCTCCTCGAGGCCGAGCTGGCAAAATTGATCCAGGGAGTGGAACAGGACTCGGAATAGCCGGCCTCCCGCCGCGTCTCTTCCCCTGCCAGCCCTCCTTCACCCAAGGGAGACAGCCTTGAACACGATGGATATTCACGAGGTGCTCAGTCATCTGCCGCACCGCTATCCCTTTTTGCTGGTCGATAAAGTCCTGGATTTTCAGCGCGACGATTATCTCGTGGCCTTGAAAAACGTGACCTTCAACGAGCCCTTTTTTACCGGCCATTTCCCTACCCGGCCCATTATGCCGGGTGTCCTCATCATCGAGGCCATGGCCCAGGCCACGGGCCTGCTGGCCATGGAATCCCGGCCCGATGAGGTCGGCTCCAAGCTTTACTATTTCGTTGGCATCGACAAGGCCCGCTTCAAGCGCCCGGTGGAGCCGGGCGACCAGCTCATCATGACCGTCAAGCTGCGGGCCGTGCGGCGCGCCATCTGGATGTTCACGGGCGAGGCCCATGTGGACGGCAAGCTGGCGGCATCCGCCGAGATCATGTGTACCGCGCGGGATTTTTAGGCATGATCCATCCCACCGCCATCATCGACCCCGCCGCCGAGCTTGACGAGGGCGTGGAAGTCGGGCCCTATGTCATCATCGGGCCCAGGGTAAGGATTGGTCGTGGCACCTCGATTGGTCCACACGCCGTCCTGCGGGGACCCACCGATATCGGTTGCGATAACCGCATCTTTCAGTTCGCCTCCGTGGGCGAGGACCCCCAGGACAAGAAGTACGCTGGCGAGGAGACGCGGCTGGAGGTGGGGGATCGCAATGTCATCCGCGAGTTCGTCACCCTGCATCGGGGCACGGCCCAAGGTCTGGGGGTGACCCGGATCGGCAATGACAACCTCTTCATGGCCTATGTCCATGTGGCCCATGATTGCCTGATCGGCGACAACGTTATCATGGCCAATGCTACTACCCTGGCGGGCCATGTGAGTGTAGAGGATTGGGCCATCCTCGGCGGCTTCACCATCATCCATCAATTCTGCCGCATCGGCGCCCACTGTTTCTCCGGTGGCGGTTCCGTCGTGGCCCAGGACATTCCGCCCTTTGTCCTGGTCAACGGCCATCCGGCGCACCCGCGGGGCATCAACTCCGAGGGCCTGCGCCGGCGTAACTTCCAGCCCGAGGCCATCGCGGCCATCAAGCAGGGCTTCCGTCTGCTCTACAAGTCCAAAAATAGGTTGGCGGAGGCCCTGGTGGCGATGCACGCCCTGCGGAGTCCGGAGGTCGATCATCTGGCGGACTTTGTCGCCAATAGCCCACGCGGCTTTGTGCGCTGAGCCCGCCGCGCCGGATGCGCATCGGTATCGTCGCCAACGAGCCCTCCGGTGATCAACTGGCCGCCGGTGTCATCCGTGCCCTGCGCGAGGCGCAGCCCGATATCAGCTTCATTGGCGTGGCCGGACCGCGCATGGCCGAGGCGGGCTGCGAGACTCTGCTCGACCAGGAACGCCTCTCCGTCATGGGCCTGGCCGAGGTTCTCAGGCACCTACCCGAGGTTCTGCGCTTGCGGCGGCAGTTGGGCGACTATTTTATGGCCCAGCGCCCGGATCTCTTCATCGGCGTGGACGCCCCGGACTTCAACCTGACCCTGGAACGGCGCCTGCGCCGGGCGGGTATCCCCACTGCCCACCTGGTCAGCCCCACGGTCTGGGCCTGGCGGTCTGGGCGGGTCAAGGGCCTGCGCTCCGCGGCCGATCTGGTGCTGAGTATTTTCCCCTTTGAAGAAGACTTCCTGCGTGAACGGGGCGTGCCCGCTCGCTACATCGGTCACCCCCTGGCGGACGAGATTCCCCTCGACACGGATCGCGGCGCGGCCCGCCAGGCCCTGGGTCTGCCCCGGTTGGGCCCGGTGATCGCCCTCCTGCCGGGCAGTCGCGTCAGTGAGATCAAACTACTAGCGCGGCCCTTCATCGAGACGGCCGCCTGGTGCCAGGGGCGGCACCCCGGGCTCGCCTTCGTGGTCCCTCTGGTATCGCCGCGTCTGCGGGGCCTGTTTGAAGAAATTCTGGCGAGGACCGGGCTGAAGATCCCCCTGACCCTGGTCGATGGCCGGGGGCGCGAGGCCATGATGGCCGCCGACGCCGTGCTGACGGCTTCCGGTACCGCCACCCTGGAGGCCCTGCTGCTGAAACGCCCCATGGTGGTGGGCTACCGGCTCGATGCCTTCGCCTATCGCCTAGTCAAGGTGTTCAATCTCATCAAGGTCCCCCAGGTTGCCATGGCGAATATCCTGGCGGGTCGTGAATTGGCCCCGGAATTCATTCAGGACCGCTGCCGGGCAGAGTTGCTGGGGCCAGCCCTCCTGGCGCTGCTGGAGGATGACCCGCGGCTGGCGGAAATCCAGGAAACCTATGCCCGTATTCATCGGCAACTGCGCCGTGACGCCGGTCGCCAGGCTGCCCAGGCTTTGCTGGAACTGGTGGCGGCTTCATGATGGTCCCAGGTTCTTCCACGGGGTTGCCTGTGTTCCTGATCGCAGGGATTGACGAGGCGGGTCGCGGGCCCCTGGCTGGCCCCGTCACCGCCGCTGCCGTCATTCTTGATCCCGCCCGGTTCATTCCGGGTTTGGATGACTCCAAACGCCTGTCCGCCGCCCGTCGCGCCCTTCTGGAGCCCGAAATCCAGGAGTTTGCCCTAGCCTGGTCCGTCGCCAGTGCCAGCCCCGAGGAGATCGATACTCTGAACATCCTCCAGGCGACCCTGCTGGCCATGCAGCGGGCGGTCGATGGTCTGGCATTCCCGCCCGATCGGGCCTTGGTGGATGGCAACCGCTGCCCCAGGCTGAGCTGTCCCGTCGAGGCTATCGTGGGCGGCGATGCCAGGGTACCCGCCATCTCCGCCGCCTCCATCCTGGCCAAGGTCGCCCGGGACCGGGAAATGGCGCGTCTGGACAAACTTCATCCTGGCTATGGGCTTGCAGTTCATAAGGGTTATCCGACCCCAGCCCACCTTACCGCCTTGCATGCCCTGGGTCCCAGTCCCATCCACCGCCGCTCCTTCCGTCCCGTGCGCGAGGCCCTGGAACTATTGGCTTGAAAGGGGCTGATGGGAGGGTGGGCGAGGCGCCGTTTTCGTCCTAGGGTGTCGTGGACTGCAAGGGTCCCGGTGACCCGATCTGATCGGCGAGGTCCTTGAGGGTCAACCCTGACAGGGCCTGGTACCTGACCTCATCGAGACGGGCTTCGATGGTGGTGGGATCCTGGGAGGCTGGGCCCAGGGTCTTCGGGTAGCACCTCGCGAAGTTCAGCACCGTACCGAGGGCAATGGCCTCAGGGGCGCGACGGGGGACATAGCGGCTGGGTTCCTCCGCTGTGCGCAATAAGAATCCGCCGGCCTCCAGCATGTCAAGCGTATTCCGGATGACGTTGCTGGGCAGGGCCAGGGCGTGGGCCAGGCTATCGCTGTCATAGGGTGTCCCGCTGGTGTAATGGCGATGCGCGACCTGTCCCGCAACTGCCAGGACCCAGCGCTCCTGGAGCTGGCAACTAGGCCCTGCGTCCCGGTCGAGGGTCGCCAGGTATTCGGGGTGTTGGAGGTAAAAGGCGATACTGGCGCCAGCCAGGAGGACGAGCCAGGCGATATGAATCCACATCATGAAGAGGATGGGGATGGCGAAGCCGGAATAGATGGCGGTGAGATGGGTGGAGCCGGCCATGAAAAAGGTGAAACCCCAGCCCGTGAGTCGCCATAGGACCGCCGCTGCCAGGGCCCCGACCAGGGCGGGGCGGAATTGGACACGGGTGTGGGGTAGCGAGGTGTAGATGAAGGTAAAGGCGGCAGCGAGTATCAGGTAGGGAAGTAGCCAGCCGAAGAGGGCCATTAGTCTGGAAAGGGGCGTGATGGCCAGCAGGCTTTGGAAGGGGGCGCTGGTCTGGATAGTGCCAGCGAGACCCGAGGCTGATAGAAACAGCATCGGGGCGACCAGGATGACGGTTAAGTAATGGCTGAAGCCATTGGCCAGGGAACGCGGCCGGGCGACGTGCCATATGTAGTTGAAGGCCTCCTCGGTCTTCTGAATCAGAGTCACCGAGGTGTAGATCAAAAGCACGAATCCCAGGGTGCCCAACACGGCGACTTGGGCATTTTCGACGAAGTGAATGAGTTGGGTGCCGATAATCGCACCGGTCTCCCCCAGCGGTACCAGGGCATCCAGAAGCAGGGGCTCTACGCGGTTATGGACGCCGAAACCCTTGAGGACGGAGAAACTCACCGCCAGCAGGGGTACCAGGGAGAGCAAGGTAGTATAAGCCAGACTCATGGCCCACAAACTGAGTTGACCTTGGGTGAAGTCATGCAGCATGGCCAGGGGGAGGCGCGGGAGCCTCGGGGCAAGCCGCGTGATCAGGCCCAGGCTTGGCTCTCCATTTCCAAGTGTCTCCTTTTTAGGGCTGGCGAAGCCTATAGGCTGGGTCATGGCGGCTGGTCCAGAGGCTGTTGGAGGTGAAGGGGCGGGTGACCGGGAGCTAAAGGCTATCCTGGAACAGGCTGTCACTCTATACCGATCAGATGAGAGTTTTAAGCGATAAGTTTTCACCGGCCCCTTGGCAAGGCCAGGCTCTATTCACCGGGTTCGCTGACGGCAAACCAGGGTGTTAATGGATATCAGCGATACCGGTAGATGTACAGGCCGAAGGGGCCCGCCGGGGCTACAATAGAAGGCCATTCGCCCCAATTTTTCCACCATTAACCTGTCTTTGGCAGTTACCGCCAAGCTACTTCGCCTACCTGGACTTAATGTACTAACCATGCTTATGACACGGAAATCTCTCTTAGCCCCGCAGGGGCGCCGCCGAGCCCGCTTGGGCTGGATGCTAACAACGGCCTTGATCACCACCCTGCTGGCCTTGAACGTGACTGTCATGGCGGCACCCAGCGGCGAGACGCGGTTGAAAGACTATCTTAAGGGTTTGAATACCCTCACTTCCGAATTTCGCCAATACACCCTGAGCGCCGATGGCGGGCGCATGATTGAGTCCGAGGGCACCTTCTATCTCCAGCGGCCCGGCCGTTTCCGCTGGGAATACCGGGCACCCATGGAGCAGATCATCGTGGCCGATGGCGATCGGGTCTGGCTGCATGACATCGAGCTCGATCAGGTCTCCCACCAGAGTCAATCCAAGGCCCTGGACGGCACTCCGGCGCAGTTGCTGGCATCCAACGAGCCCATTGAGCGCCACTTCGAAATTTCCACCTGGGACCCGGGCGATGGGCGTGAATGGGTGGAGTTGCAACCCAAGGACCCTGATGGGCAGGTGAAGCGGATCCGCATCGGTTTCATAGGCGAGGCCCTGGATACCCTACTCATGGAAGATAGCTTTGGCCAGATCACCCGCTTCAGCTTTCTGGACACCAAGCGCAACCCGAAGCTGGACCCCAAGCTCTTCAAACTGGACAGGCCCATCGGCGGAGACTTTCTCGAGATCCAATAGATGGCGGCCGCTGCCTACCCAACCCAGGCCGCAGCGCTTGCCACGGCCCCCTTGGCCGAACGCATGCGCCCGCGCTCGCTCGCGGAGTTTCGGGGTCAGGCCCATCTTCTCGCCCCCGGCAAGCCCTTGCGGCGTGCTATTGAGCTGGACCGACCCCACTCGATGATCTTTTGGGGGCCGCCGGGAACCGGCAAGACGACCCTCGCGAGACTCTTGGCGGGGTCTTCTGGCTGCCACTTCATGCGCCTCTCGGCGGTTCTGTCCGGTGTCAAGGACATCCGCGAGGCGGTGGCGGAGGCCCGGCGGGTACGCGCCGCGGATGGGCGTGGCAGCATTCTTTTCATCGATGAGGTGCATCGCTTCAACAAGGCCCAACAGGATGCCTTCTTGCCCCATGTGGAGGAGGGAACCCTGGTCTTCATCGGCGCCACTACCGAGAACCCTTCCTTCGAACTTAACAATGCCCTCCTGTCCCGTGCTCGGGTCTATGTTCTCAAGGCGTTGGAGCTCGAAGATCTGGCCGGCGTCATCGACCAGGCTCTGGCGGACCGGGACAGGGGCCTGGGTGAACTGGGGCTGACCTTGGCTACTGAACAAAGACAGGTTCTGGCGGAGGCGGCGGATGGTGATGCCCGCCGCGCCCTGAATCTGCTGGAGCTGGCGGCGGACCTGAGCGAAGGCGGGGAGATTGACGAAGGGGTGGTGACGGAGGTCATAGCGGGTCATGCCCGCCGCTTCGATAAGGGTGGTGACATCTTTTATGACCAGATCTCCGCCCTGCACAAGTCGGTGCGCGGATCGCACCCGGACGCCGCCCTCTATTGGCTGGCGCGCATGATCGACGGCGGTTGCGATCCTCTCTATATCGCGCGGCGGGTGGCGCGCATGGCGAGCGAGGATATTGGCAATGCGGATCCCCGGGCGCTGGAGTTGGCCCTGAACGCATGGGATGTGCAGGAGCGCCTCGGCAGTCCCGAGGGGGAACTGGCCATTGCCCAGGCGGTGGTTTATATGGCCTGCGCGGCGAAGAGCAATGCCGTCTATCTGGCCTGGAAGGCTGCCCAGGAGGATGCCCGCCAGTCTGGCTCCCTGGAGGTTCCCGTTCATTTGCGCAATGCCCCGACCCGGCTCATGAAGGAACTGGGCTACGGTCATGACTATCGCTATGCCCATGATGAGCCCGAGGCCTATGCCGCGGGCGAGGTCTATTTACCCGACGGTTTGCGACCACGACGCTATTACGCGCCGGTGGACCGTGGGTTGGAGATTCGCATCCGGGAGAAGCTCGCTCACTTGCGGGAACTGGATAGGCTGGCGCGGGCGGGGTCTGGTACTCCTGTCCGGGGGACGCCGTAAATCCATCCCTGGAGGCTCGGGCATGGCATCCCTGCCATGCACGCCCCCGGACAGGAGCACCAGACCCCGCTTGTGAGCGTCTTGCGGCTGGGTACGCTGGGAGTAAGAGCTGCTCGGCCTTGGCGAGGGCCTTGATCACGGGGGTGCTTGAGAGGGGTACTAACAAGGCTGAAGTTTTGCCCTTTCTTAAACACCCCGTGACCCAGTGACTTGGGGTATTGGCTTTTCGGAGGGGTTTGCGCGAATGGGGCAAACCCATCGAAAACTCCTCCTACCCGCCCGGCCACCACCCCCAAAAGGGCAAAACTTCAGATACTCCCAGGGTATCTGCTTAAGTCCAACCCCCACCGTGTGGACGTCCGCTATTTGGAAGAGCGGTATTTTTACCCAACGCCAGACAACGCCTTGGCCTAGAGAAGGAGGGTCGGGTGAGGGTTGGCGGGGGTGTCGACAGCAGGGATGCTGTCGTCAAGCCTACAGGGATGTATTCACGGCGTCCCCCGCCAGCCCTCACCCGGCCCGGGACAGCGAAGGCTCAAGTGTTTTGGCCAAAGAGTCAGTCCGCTAGAAGTATGCCTTGGCGGGCAAAGAGGGCAATGAGTTCCTGGGTGGCTGCCTGGGTGCGGGCCAGGAGCTTGTTTCTGGGCCAGCCTTTGGTGCCCAACACCTTGGGCGGCGTGAGGCGGCCCTCCATAAGGTCATCGGTGAGGGCCAGCGCCACCTCGTCAGGGGTGCGCGTCCCATCCAGATAGCCCATGAGCTGGATCGCGAAGGCATCCAAATCCAGGTTGGTATGGTTGAGGGTGGTGACGCGGCGCGCACCCCCGGCGAGTTGGGACTGAGCCAGGGGCCAGATCCGGGGCCGGTCCAGAGCCGGCGGTGGCTGGTGGCGGGGCTCCGGCTGGGCGGCAATGGCGTTGTGAACGAAGAGGCTAAAGAGCTCCTGCAGGCAGGCATCAACGGCATGGGCCAGGGCGCCACCGCCCGCGGACTCGACGCGCGCAATGGCGGGGGGCAGAACCTCCGCCAGGGTCAGGGAGTCCGGGAAGCGCGCGCTGAGTTCCAGGAGCAGGGCCTTGGTGAGGGGTTGGCTGACCTGCAGGGTGATGCCCGTGGCGGTGAGGAAGGGGCTGTCCTTGACCCGTCGCAGGTCGGGCTTGGCCGCTGGGCGCAGATCGGCGCGGAAGGCCAGACCGGCGAAGCGATCCAGGTCGATGGCGATCTCCTCCGGCAGGTCCGCGTCCGCCCGGCACAGGAGGCTCTGGCGGAAGTTGCGGTTGGTGACGAAATCCAGCCATTGTTCCAATTCCAGGCCGTCATCGATGGGAGCCAGAGCCTGGTCAACGCCCTCGCCATAGGTCGAGGGGAAGAGGGTGCGGGGGTCGGTGTCACAGAGGTAGCGCAGCCCGGCCTTTTCGGCGTCTGCAGCAAAGTCACTGAAAAGAAAAGCCCGATTGTGCTCCGCCAGGTACTCGAACAGCAGGTAGCTGGGGTGGACCTGGTTCAGGTGGGTGATCTCCGCCAGGAGATAGCGGGCGCTATGGGCGTCGAGCCCCTGGAGACTGGCCTGCAGGCGGTCCAGGGCTGTCCGCGCGGCGGCGAGGCGATCGGTGGGGGTCTCCAACCCGCGGCAGGCGTAGCGGAGGATATCCCGCAGCATGCCCCGCATCCGCCAGCCCGGCAGGCAGTTGTAGCTGATATAGAAGATGCCAGCGGGGGCGAGGAGACGGCTGGCCAGTCGCAACAGATGTTGCCGCACCGGGTCCGGTACCCAGGAATAGACACCGTGGGCAATGATGTAGTCGAATGGACCCAGACTGGGGTCCAGTTCGAGGATGTCCCCCTGCCGCAATTCCAGGTTACTCAGGCCCAGGGCCTGGACTAGGGCCTGGGCCATGGCAATCTGCCGCGCCGAGAGGTCGATGCCGAGGCAGCGGGTGCCCGGCAGGCCCTGGGCGAGGGGGATGAGATTGCCACCGCCGGCGCAGCCGATTTCCAGCACCCGGGCGATCGTGGGGGTCGCCGTGTTCAGCCCCAGCAGCCGGCCGAGCACGGCCAGATGATTGGGATGGGTCTCCGGGAAGGCGATGCTCTCGTAGGGGAAGGCGTCGTAGGGGTCCAAAGGGGGCAGTCCTGGGCGTGAGTCGGGTTGGCAAGGGGGGAGGATATTAAACCATGACGCGATCCATCGAACGGCCGGCCCTGGTCATTCGCCCCGGGGTTTCGCGGCGGCTGGCCCTCTTTGTGCTGGTCGCCCATGGGCTGACCCTGGCGGCCATTGCCTTCTTGCCTGTGGCCCTGCTAGGGCGCGTCGGGTTGGCCCTGGCCGTTGTGTTGGGATGTGCGCTGAGCCTGGGCGGGGCCGTTTGGCATCTCTGGCCCTGGAGCTTGAGGGAGGTAATTTGGCAGACGGATGGCAGCTGGTATCTGATCCAAGGCGATGGGCGGCAACTGGACGGGCGTTTGCTGGGATCGACCTATGTCAGCCCGGCGCTGGTGGTGCTCAACTTCCGGTGTGGCCGCTGGAGAAACCGGTCCCTGGTACTGCTGACAGACAACCTGGAACCGGACCTGCATCGGCGTCTGCGGGTCCGGCTGCGCCTGGAGGGGGTGCCGACGGGAAAGGCGGCGATTGCGGTTTCAGGGTCCGAACCCCGCCTTCATTGATAGCACCGCAGGTTCTTAGGGCCTTTCAGGGCCTTGGCACGGCTGTCGAGCTCAGGCCTTCCTCAGCCGGAGTATCACCACCGACAAGCCGATACCGATCACGGCGAGCCCCGTGAGGGTCATGAGCATGGCGTTGTCGTCAAAGAAGGCGATGCCGATGCCACTGCCGATCAGAAAGAGGCCAAATAAGCCCATCTTCCAGTCCAGATGCACCCCGGCCAGGATGGCGGAAAGACCCAGAATGTAAATGGCCACAAAGCCATGCGTTTCAGCCGTTAAAAAGACCAGCACGGTCGGCCAGAAGAGGAGATAAATTACCGCCACTGTCGCCCCCCAGTGGAAAACCTGCTTGGTTAAGTACTGGGAAATGCCGCCACCAGAGGACTGCATCCGCTGCCAGCCGCCATAGATCGCAATCAGGGCGACAGCGGGGATGAACCACTTCCAGAGGCTGCTTGCTCGGTCGGGGTTGCTGTCGGTCATGGCTACCAGCCAGATGGCGACGGCGTAGAGCACCACATAGGGCACGATAGCCAATAGCAGTTGGATCCAACTGAAGGCGCTGGAAGGCGCCACGACCGGGGCATTCGGGGTGGCGAGGGTTTCGGACATGGCGAGGCTCCTCTCGGTTGTCAGCAGGGGAAGCCGCCTGGCCTTGGCTGCGATGGCCATGCCAGGCCCGGCTGCGGCGCGTACAATAATGTTCTGATCATTGCGCGATCGGGCTTGGGCGTCAATGAGAGCAGGGCGGGATTTGTATCGGGGCCCCGAAAATGTCCGGGGTTCAGGACCTGGAGCCATGGCAATGCATATTTTGGTGACGGGCGGGGCAGGTTATATCGGCAGCCATACCTGCGTGGAGTTGCTGGCTGCAGGACACAGGGTCTTCGTGGTCGATAATCTCTGCAACAGCAAGGAGGAATCCCTGCGCCGGGTGGCGGAGATTACCGGCCAGACTCCTGGTTTTGCCCGGGTCGATCTGCGGGATTCGCCAGCCTTGGCGGCGGTTTTCCGCACCCACGCCTTCGATGCCGTCATTCATTTTGCGGGCCTCAAGGCGGTGGGCGAGTCCACCGCGATGCCCCTGGCCTATTACGACAACAATATCGGCGGCACCCTGAGTCTCTGCAAGGTCATGGCCGAGGCCGGGGTGCGCCACCTGGTGTTCAGTTCCTCGGCCACGGTTTATGGTGACCCCGCCAGCGTCCCGGTGCGGGAGGACTTTCCGACCTTTGCCACTAACCCCTATGGCCGCTCCAAGCTCTTCATCGAACAGATCCTGACCGACTTGCAGCAGGCCGATCCCCGCTGGAAAATCGCCTTGCTGCGCTATTTCAACCCGGTTGGCGCACATCCCAGTGGTCGCATTGGCGAGGATCCCAACGGTGTCCCCAATAACCTCATGCCCTTCATCGCCCAGGTGGCCTCAGGCAAGCGGCCGCGCCTGCGGGTCTTTGGCGGGGACTACGCGACCCCGGATGGCACCGGGGTGCGGGACTATATTCATGTGGTCGATCTGGCGCGGGGACATCTCCGCGCCCTGGAAAGACTCGGCGCCAACCCCGGCCTGTTGATCTGCAACCTGGGTACAGGTCAGGGCTACAGCGTCCTGGATATGGTGCAGGCCTTCGAGCGGGCCAGTAAACGGACTGTGCCTTACGATATCGTCGCTCGGCGGCCGGGGGACATTGCGATTTGTTTTGCCGATCCCAGCTACGCCAGAGAAGGGCTGGGCTGGTCAGCCGAACTGGGCCTGGATGAGATGGTGCGCGACGCCTGGCGATGGCAGTCCACCAATCCTGACGGTTATTCCGGGGACTGAACTCCCGTTTCTGCCTGTCCTGGGATCTGCGCAGGTTTGGCCGGTGTCTCCAGGGGCGCGATCAAGTCAGCAAATGCGTCCCGATTCACGTACTGAATCACGACACCCCCTTTTTTATCCATGGCCAGGTCCATGCCCTTATCCGGGTAGAGCCAGTGGGAGACACCCGTCTCAGGCTCCAGGCGTTTCTCCGCCGGGGTGCCGAAGCGCTTTGCGATGATTTCAGCGTCCAGGGATTTCCAGGGCAGGTAGGTAATGGCGGCGATGGGCAGGGTCTCCAGGGTCGCGATATCCGCCGGATCCAGCTTGACCTTCTTGGCCCCGCTACCCAATTGGCTGATGCGCAGGCCACGTTCATACATGGGGGCCAGGGTCGCCGGGTCCGCCTGGATGCCGATGACGAAATCCCCGCGGAGGCGGTTCAGATAGATCTGGTCGAAGAAGGCCTCCACCGCATAACCGACGGCCTGGTGATCGGGGCTCAGCCGGGCAAAGAGGTTGACCTCCCCTTCCTCCTTAAACAGGCGCCGAATCTCGCCCAGGGTCGTCTCCCCAAGGGTGAAGCCGAAGACCCGGGTGCGGCCCTGGCCGTCCTGCTCCACCTGCCAGGGTAGGCGAGGGGTCTGATCCTCGATGTTTTCATCCGGCAGCAGAAGCATGATGCCGATGAAGGCGAACAGGCCGATGGCCAGGATGGAGAGGATCATCTTACGATCCATGCGGGGGAGGCTCCTTGCAAGGGTTGCGGAATAAAACGCGGAGGTGGGGCGGTCTCAAATCGGTAGGAGTCCGGCCACGACTTGCCGGCCCTCGGCCATGAGGATGTTGTAAGTGCGGCAGGCCGCCCCGGTATCCATGACCTCGATGCCGATACCACGCGTCAGGGCGCGCGCCATCAGGATCATGGCGGGGAAGATCTGGCGTACTCCGGTGCCCAGGAGGATGACTTGGGGATCCAGTTCCAGCAGGGCATCGATGTGAGCCTCGGTGAGATCGGCGGCCACCTGTGGCCCCCAAGCGGGCAGGATGCGCCGGGGAGTCAGGACGAGCCCCGAGACAAAGAAGTTACCAGCGATGAGGATGCGGCCCGGTTCGTAGCCCTCGATAAGGTAGCCGTCGCCTGGGTCTGCCTGGGAAAATTTCATGTGGGCAACATACCCCAAGCCTCCTGGGTGGGCAAGGTTTCAGGCAGGCTTCAGGCAGGTGCTTCCGAAACCTTGATTTTATTCCGCCCGGCTTGGCGGTAAACTCCCGCCTCTGTCCTTTATCGCCCCAGCCGTGAGGTTCTCATGGTCGCTCCCAGCCCCGAATTCAGCCGCATTCAGCGCCTGCCGCCCTATGTCTTCAATATCGTCAATGAGTTGAAGGCGGCCGCGCGCGCGGGGGGGGAGGACATCATTGACTTTGGCATGGGCAACCCCGACCAGCCCACCCCGCGCCACATTGTCGATAAATTGATTGAGGCTGCCCAACGCGAGGATACCCATCGCTATTCCATGTCCCGGGGTATTCCGCGCCTGCGCCGCGCTATCTGTCACTGGTATCGCGAGCGCTTTGCCGTGAACCTGGACCCGGACAAGGAGGCCATCGTCACCATCGGTTCCAAGGAGGGCCTCGCCCATCTGGCCCTGGCGACCATGGGGGCCGGCGATACCGTCCTGGTGCCCAACCCCGCCTATCCCATTCATCCCTATGGTTTTGTCATCGCCGGGGCGGACGTGCGTCATGTCCCCCTGGTGCCGGGAATCGATTTCTTCGAGGAGTTGCGCCGGGCCATTCAGAGTTCCTGGCCCAAGCCCAAGATGCTGGTCATCAATTTTCCTGGCAACCCCACCGCCCAGTGCGTCGAGCTGGATTTCTTCGAGCGGGTCGTTGCGGTAGCACGGGAACACGGCATCTGGGTGGTGCATGATCTGGCCTATGCCGACATCGTCTTTGATGGCTACCAGGCCCCCTCTATTCTTCAGGTGCCGGGGGCGAAGGACGTGGCCGTGGAGTTCTTCTCCCTCTCCAAGAGCTACAACATGCCGGGTTGGCGGGTGGGCTTCATGTGCGGGAACTCTGACCTGGTCGCGGCCCTGGCCCGCATCAAGTCCTATCTCGACTATGGCACCTTCACGCCCATCCAGGTCGCCGCCATCACCGCCCTGGAGGGGCCACAAGATTGTCTGCGCCAGATCCGTGGCCAGTACGAGAGCCGCCGCAACGTGCTCTGCGAGGGCTTGGCGGCTGCGGGCTGGGCGATTGACAAGCCCAAGGCCACCATGTTCGCCTGGGCGCCCATCCCCGCGCCCTACCGCGAGATGGGTTCCCTGGAGTTTTCCAAGAAGCTGCTTCGGGAGGCCAAGGTGGCGGTCTCCCCTGGCATTGGTTTTGGCGAGTATGGTGATACCCATGTGCGTTTCGGTTTGATCGAGAATGAACACCGTACCCGTCAGGCTGTGCGCGGTATCAAGGAGATGTTCCGGCGTGACGGTGTTCCGGGTTAATACCAGGTTTCAGCCCATAGCCGTTCTTCCCGGGTACCGCCGGCCAGGCATCCGCCTCCTCATCATTGCCATGGTCCTGGCCTTGGCCGCGGGGCTGTTAAGGAGTGTCCGTGCCGCAGGGGTTCCGGAGCCCAAGGTTCCCGCCCAAGCGGCGGCGCTGCGCTTCTTCGCGGTGGGCGACCTACCCTATCACCGGGTGGAAGAGGCCCCCTTGCAAGCCCTGCTGGCGGCGGTGGCCTCGGAGCACCCCCCTTTTATAGTCCATGTGGGGGATATCAAATCCGGCGCTAGTCCCTGCACGGACGAGCAGTTGCGGAGAATCGCGGCCATCTTTCAGGCCCTGCCGGTACCCGTGGTTTACACCCCGGGGGACAACGAATGGACCGACTGCCACCGCCCTGGGGCTGGCGGACTGGACCCCCGTGACCGGTTGGCGCGCCTGAGGGAAATCTTCTTCGCCAACCCGGCGGTGCTGAGGCTCGCCGCTCTGGGGGTAGTCCGGGCCTCTGAGGAGTATCCGGAAATCTATGGCTTTGTGGTGGATGGGGTCCTGTTCGTGGCCTTGCATATCGTCGGCAGCGGCAACGGTCTCGATGCCGGTTATGCCGGGTCGAGAGCCGAGTTTGAGGCCCGTGACGCCGTCAACCAGGCCTTTCTGAGCCGGATGCTAGACACACCCGCGGGACGTGACGCCCGAGCTCTGGTGATAATGATGCAGGCCGACCCGCTCTTCGGATCCGGTAAGGGACCCGAGGGGTTTCTCGCGTTCAAACAGCAACTGGTAGCCACCCTGAACCGGTTCCCAGGGCCAGTGCTGGTGGTCCATGGCGATACCCATCGGTTCCAGTACGATCACCCCTTGCTCGACCCAGCCAGCGGCGTCCCCTTCGCGCGCTTCACGCGGGTGGAGGTCCCCGCCTCTCCTTTGGTAGGAGGGGTTTGGATCCGGGTTGACCCCAGTGCGGCCGAACCTTTTGCTGCCGAGCCGGTGTATGGGGTCTCGCTGGAGACCTTGGGGAACTGAGCAAGGGACCAGGTCCCCACCCCCCCGGCTGCCTTGGCCCCTGTCAAGCCTTTATTTCTCCAGGATTTCCTGGGAGCCTGCATTCCCTGTTTGTTTCGTGAGGATGCATGTAATACTATCCGTCCGCGAATAACAAATAAGCATGTTTTGCTGAAGCGACCCCCCGAGACGGACTAAAAATCAACAGCCACGATAGTAAGGAAGGACCCCTTCCCCCCACCACTAGCCAAACCTGTCGTAAGGCAAGGACGGAAAGTCACGGATCTCGGCGCTAAACGAGCCAAGAAAGCCGGATTGCAAATTCCTAAATCCTCTTGGGGATCAAGGATGCTGCATCCGGCTTTTGTTTGGCTCCCTGGCCGTACCTTTGATTCCGGGGCCCTACTGGAGTTGGGCCACTGGATTGACAGTGGGGGTTGGGCCAATCCGGTGGATGGTGTCGGGTTGTGCAGGGTTTAATCGGTGGCTTGCTCAAGCTTTACCACCTGCAATACCAGGATGCCGTGGGCGCGAGCATCTTGCCTTGTTTACGAGTCGGCCGCAGAGCGTCATTTTTATCTTCATCAGGGTACATTAAATACTCCTGACCAACTGGACTACTTCCATGGGCTGCAACAGGTTTACTCAATCCGGATATTCAATCAGTCGGGCCAGTAAAGGGCTGCTGGTTAGGCTGCTGTTGGCGCTGGGGTTATTGGCACCCGCGCTTGCAAATGCCGCCATCACGATCGCGCCGATTACCTGGAACATCGTCGGGTTGGATAGCAACAATGTTAACCTATCTTTGTCACCGCCCCCAAAAGCTTCTCATGTTTTCAATGGGTTGCGATTTTCAGATGGCGATATTGGTCACTACATTTGTGAGAACTCAGCGCTGGGATCGATGAGGGTCTTCTCGGTC
>WBZT01000421.1_pt1 | contig 34646 bp, 30 predicted proteins | sample 5204241 | NCBI WGS metagenome assembly WBZT01 (sample SAMN12344358, study PRJNA552823) | activated sludge metagenome | biome: Activated sludge suspended growth; feature: Nitrification reactor; material: Wastewater; isolation source: activated sludge from nitrification reactor of wastewater... | reverse complement strand
CCCACACTCTCGGGCCTCGCGCCCACAACTCCACAGGCACAACAACAGGTGTTTTCAATGGTGCCTGAGATGGGGGGCAGCGGGCCGGTGGAAAAGGCGGCTACCCACGGGAAACGTAACAGAGGCAGCATAAGTGCCAGCAAATTGAGCATAACCCATGACCCCTGTTCGCAATGAAGGATGGAGTGGCCAGTTCCACCGACCCCTGAACGCGGTTGCTACCCATTCGCCTCCCATTGCGGTCATTGATGGTAATGTCACCTCCAAGCTGGCGTAATGCCGTAGTTGAAATTTAACGGGTTCGCTCCACTTCATCTTAGTAATAATCCATATTCACACAGGATAACCCAACGTGAAGAAAGCACTTTTTGCCCTCGGACTAGCAGCGATGAGCAGTGGTGTTACCGCCGAATCCCCCTCCGACACACCGAGTACCAGCCCAAACTGCCCACCTCTTCTGGATATTAGCATCCGCCGGCTCGCTAGAGAGGAGCAGGTGAACCTCTGCGAGGCCTTTCGTGGCAAAGTGATCCTGGTGGTCAACACCGCCAGCAAATGCGGTTTCACCTCCCAATACGCGGATCTCGAGGCCCTTTATCGCCAATTCCAGGACCGGGGTCTGGTGGTGCTTGGCTTCCCCTCCAACGACTTCATGCAGCAGGAACCCGGCAGCGAGGAGGAGATCCAGAAATTCTGCCGCCTCACCTACTCGGTGGAATTTCCCATGTTCGAGAAGGTCAGCGTCACCAAGGGTAAGGCCACTCCCCTCTTCGAGCGACTCGCCAGTGCTGGCGCCCCCTACCCCAAATGGAACTTCTACAAATATCTGATCGACCGGGAGGGAAATTATGTGGATTACTTCAGCAGCATCACCTCGCCCGATAGCGACAAGGTAGTGAGGGCCATCGAAAAGCTGCTTTGACACCCCTTCCAAGTGCTGAGCTTTGCAACAGGCGTGGCAAGTCAGCGCCGAGCCTTGTGCATCCTTTGCAGTGTAACCTCCAGTTCCTGCCTCAATAGATCCAAATCGCTTTTACCCACGAGTCCACGACCATAGCGCAGGCGGGCATAACACTGGGTGAATGACAGAAAACCGGCAGCCAATCCAGGATCCCACCGTGCCAGCCGCTGACCATAATCACAAGGCCCCTCGCTGGGTTTGCGCGAAAGACCCGCACGGGCCAGTTGTGCGCAAAATTTGCGATAGAGCCGCTCCAAGGGGTCAGGTGGCGCGCCAGCCGGCTGGCGCAGTAGGGCAACCAGGAGCAGGCCCATCACCAGGCTGGAGGCCAGGATCATGAGGACGGCAAGGCCATATTCGTGCATATAACCGAGGCCAATGCTGTCCAGCAGGGCTTGTTGGCGGGAACGATCCAGTCCCAGTACCCAGCGGTACCAGTTTTCATCCAGGGCATCGCCGAAGAGACGCAAACCATGGACCACCCGCCCCCAGGCGTCCACGCCTCCGATACGCAGACGCAAGGGGCGTCCGCTGGCCAGGCCGGTCAGCTCGGGACTCGGCTCAATGCGCTCAGGGGCTACAGCGGCGGTGGGATCGACCCGGGTCCAACCCTGGCCATCCAGCCAGACTTCGACCCAGGCATGGGCATCGGACTGGCGCACGATGAGGTGGGCACCCAAGGGGTTGCGCTCGCCCCCCAAATAGCCCATGACAATACGCGCAGGTATGCCGGCAATGCGCATCAGGAGGGCGAAGCTGCTGGCATAGTGCTCACAAAAGCCCTTCCGAGTCTCGAATAGAAATTCATCGGCGGGGTTATCCCCAAGCCGGGGGGGGCTGAGGCTGTAGTAAAAGGCCTCTTGTCTGAAATGGCGGAGCCCCGCCTTGACCACCGCCGCCGGCTCCGGGGACACAGCGCGCCATTCCGCAACGAGCGCTCGCATCCGCGCCGTAACATTGGCAGGTAGCGCAAGCCCAGCGTCCCGCTGGGCCTCGGCTAAATCGCCAGGGTCCTGGGCAGGCGCCGAGGTCACCCGATAAACTCGAGTCTCCTTAATGGGCTCGTCGGCCAGCAACTGGAAGTCATGGGTGAGGTGGGCATCCTTTCCCGGGGTAAACATCGGTAAGTCCAGCGCAAAGAGCCAGCGCTGGCGGCTGGGCTCTAGCGTCACCTCGTAACTCACCGGATCCCCGGTCCGCCCCGGCTCCGCCACCAACCCAGAAAACTGGTCGGACCGGCCGGCCTGCCAACGCCGGCCATCGGTATTCCATGCCACGGGTCCACGCCAGTAAAGGCCCTCGGCCCGGGGAATGGGGCCCTCGAAGCGGACCCGAAAGGCAAGGGAGCCGTCAAGGACCAAGTCGCTTACCGAGCCAGGTTCCAGCCAGTCATTGATGCCCGTGCGAGCCTGGTCCTCAGCGGGGAGCAATGACCAGAGGGGGGCATCAAGGCGTGGGAAGAAGATGAAGAGCACCAAGGTCAGCGGCAGGGCCTGCAGGGTAAGCCGCAGAGCCAAGCCAATCACCTGGTTCGGGGGCCGAGCCAGGCTCCGGGAGCTGTCCCCCAACACCGCCATGTCCAGTAGCAGCAGGGCACCGAGGAAGAGTGCTACCCAGGGTGACTGATCAAAAAGGAAGTGGATCATAAGCCAGAAGGCGAAGAGCATGGTCAGCAACCGCACGTCTCTCGGACTGCGTATTTCCAACAGCTTCAGGGCGAGCAGGAGGGACAGTAGGGCTGACCCGCCTTCCTGGCCAAAGAGAGTGCCGTAATGGCGGTAAACGAGGATGACGCCCACTAAGGTGAGAGACAGAAGCATCCAGCGACCAGGTTCAAGCCGTGGGAACCGCACGGCGACGGCCCGGTAGCCCAAGAGCAGATAAAAATAGCCGAGGAGCCCAGGGGCCAGATAGGGGACCAGGGTCAGGCCCGCGCTGGCATAGACGCCCGACACCGCCGCGATCTGACCAGAGCGCGGCCGTTCGATAGATGCCCGGTGGCGAGGGTTAAGCCCCAACATCAGACCTGTCTCTGGCCTCCGCGCGATTGGAGTCCCACCCGGGTTGGCGATCTTGGCTTGGATGCAACCGAGTCCGGCCTGGGTTATGACCCAAATCTTCCGATGCCAGACGACCTTGACCAAAGAGCGCCAAGGCGCCCAGGCAGAGATGCATCTGGGTCTCGCCACGCCCCAGGGCGATCTCGCGACCTGGCAGACGCAAACCAAAGTCCTGGTCCGCCTGGGTAGCGTCCAGCACCTGGCGACAAAGCCAGCTCAGGCGGGTCTCAATATCCGCAGGAGGCAGGCGCTCCCAAGCGAGCCAAAGCCGATCCGAGCGGTCACGGCCAAACTGTTTCGCGAGCAACCCACGGCCACGGCCATAGGCCTTCCAATCCAGTTGGCGGGGCGAATCACCCGGGCGATAACCCCGCAGGCCGACGAAGTCATCCGCCCCCGGGTCCTTGTCGCCCCGGGTACCCTCACGGCTGGTGGCGGCAGGAAGGGGTGCCGGGGCCTGATCGGCAGGGCTAGGATAGACCACCACCTCCGCTACCGTATCCAGATAACACCAGGAGCGGAATAAACCCAAGGGATAGCGGGTCTCCAGGGTCAGCCGGCCAAGGGGGCAAATACCGCGCCGCAGGGTCGGCAATGCGAGACGCACACTGGCCGTTGCCCCCGGTTCCAAGTCGTTGGATCTCATCGCATGGCCCGCGGTGTACAGGCAAAGATCCATGCGCCGGCGCGGAGACTTGGCGGTAATCAGGATTTCGAAGGTCGCCGGATCGCCAGAGAAGACCCGCAGCCCCCCCCGTGCTGTTACAACCAGCCCCAAGAGGTTGAACCAGGCGTGGTGCATCGACACCAGGACAATGGCAGTGGTCAGGAAGGTAAATAGCAACCCCAGATTATTCTGATAATTGAGCGAGCCCACCAGCATGAGTAGCAGGATGCAGCCGAAAACAAGGCCGGCCCCCGTCGGCAGGATGTAGATGGACCGGGGCAAGACCCGAGCCTGACCGTCCGCGGTTAAAGGGCAGACACGGACAAAGGCAGCCAGATGGTCAAGCGCCCTCCCTCCCAACCTCACCGCACCGGCACCTGTTCCAGGATGAGGGAGGCAACCTCGTAACCGCCACCCAGGCCACCCTCGCCTCCGGCCTCTAGGCGATGGCCAACGCAAGGCCCTAGCACGGCTTGCACATCCTCAGGATAGACAACGCCCCGCCCCGACAGCAGGGCCCAGGCCCGAGCCGCGTGTAACAGGGCCAACCCGGCTCGGGGCGACAGGCCCTGAAGCAAGTTCGGCGCGCGCCGGGTGAAAGCAATAATGTCGTAACAGTAGTCGATGATCGGTCGGGAGACGTGAATATGTCGGGTGGCCAGCTGAAGGGCACGAATCTCCACCCGGCCCAGGACCGGTTGCAGCCGGGCCAGCATCTCCCGCCGGTCCTCACCTGCCATCAGGGCCTTTTCAGCGGCCTCCGCCGGATAACCGATGCGCAGACGCATCAAGAAGCGGTCGAGCTGCGACTCCGGCAGGGGAAAGGTACCGATTTGGTAGGTCGGATTCTGGGTGGCGATGACAAAAAAAGGCTCGGGAAGAGGGTGGGTCTCGCCTTCCACCGTCACTTGCCGTTCCTCCATGGCCTCCAATAGGGCACTTTGTGCCTTGGGGGTGGCGCGGTTAATTTCGTCCGCAAGGACCAGTTCGGCGAAGAGTGGGCCAGGGTGGAAACGAAACCGTTCGGCCGTCCGTTCGAAAATGGATGCCCCGATGATGTCAGCCGGTAGCAGATCGCTGGTGAATTGGATGCGGGCAAATTCCAGGCCCAACAGCCGGGCCAACAAATGGGCCAGGGTGGTCTTGCCGACACCGGGTAGATCCTCGATCAAAAGATGACCACGCGCCAGCAGGCAGGCGATGGCCAGGCGCAGCTCCCGCTCCTTGCCAAGGATAATCTCGGCGCCAACCCGCAGCGCCTCTTCCAGTTGCCCTGCCAAGCCGCTTTCCATAGACCTAGTCACCCGACTGCCCAGGCTTGCCCGGAGTCGCATATAGGCCATCCATCCTGGCGCCCATGTGTGGGAGGGGCTGAACTCCCTGGGAATCCGGGCCTGGCACGGTATATTCTGCACCACTTTTCGCGGTTAGCATGGAAGAACCTCCAATTGGGAGAGGAAACTGAGCGGGAAAGGGTGAGATCGAGCCCACGCCCGGGGTTACTATAGCGGTTTAGGTGGCTTAGCGTCCCCTGGCCCACCAATGGCCATTCAAAAGCCGAGCACCTAATTCGCAACGCTTGAATCCCCATTCCATATAGACACCACCGCGCGCGTTAGGACACATCATGATTAAGACAAGGGTTCTTTATGTTCGCTGAGGCAGTTTACGGCGTTATCGTGGTCGGTGGCGGCCACGCGGGGACCGAGGCGGCCTTGGCGGCGGCCCGTATGGGCGTGCCGACCCTACTGGTGACCCACAACATCGAGACCGTCGGCCAGATGAGCTGCAATCCCGCCATTGGCGGTATCGGCAAGGGACATCTGGTCAAGGAGATCGATGCCCTGGGTGGTCTCATGGCCCGGGCGACAGATCGGGCCGGCATCCAATTCCGCATCCTCAACTCCCGGAAGGGACCGGCAGTGCGGGCAACCCGAGCCCAGGCGGACCGGATACTCTATAAGGCAGCGGTGCGTTCGGCGGTGGAAAATGCCCCAAACCTGGATATCTTCCAACAAGCGGTGGATGATCTCCTGGTCGAGGAGGGCAAGGTTGCCGGGGTCATCACCAAGATCGGCCTGGTCTTCCGCGCCCCCTGCGTGGTGTTGACGGTGGGGACCTTCCTCGCCGGGCGCATCCATGTGGGCCTGGTCAGCCATGAGGGCGGACGGGCTGGCGACCCGCCAGCCAATGCCCTGGCGCGCTGCCTGCGGGCACTTCCCTTCCGGGTGGCGCGGCTCAAGACTGGGACCCCGCCGCGCCTCGACGGCCGTACCATCGATTACTCCCTACTGGAGCAGCAGCCTGGCGATGAGCCCGTGCCCGTATTCTCCTACTTTGGCCGCCCGGAAGACCACCCACCCCAAGTTTGCTGTCACATCGCCCATACCAATAACCGCACCCACGACATCATCCGCGCCGGGCTCGCGCGTTCTCCCCTCTACTCGGGGCTCATCGAGGGGGTGGGTCCACGCTATTGCCCCTCGATCGAAGACAAGATAGTCCGCTTCGCCGACAAGGCCAGCCATCAGATCTTCATGGAGCCTGAGGGTCTGACGACGCGGGAGGTCTATCCAAACGGCATTTCCACCAGCCTACCCTATGACGTCCAGGAGGCCCTGGTCCGGAGTCTCCGGGGGTGCGAGCAGGCCCGCATTACCCGCCCAGGCTATGCCATCGAGTACGATTTTTTTGACCCTCGGGATCTTGACCCCTCCCTGGAATCGCGCCACCTGCCCCAACTCTTCCTGGCGGGCCAGATCAACGGCACTACCGGCTACGAGGAGGCGGCCGCCCAGGGCCTGCTGGCCGGGGCCAACGCCGCCCTGCGGTTTCAGGGCCGCCCACCCTGGTGGCCACGCCGGGATGAGGCCTATCTCGGCGTCCTGGTCGATGATCTCACCACCCGCGGCACCGCCGAGCCCTACCGTATGTTTACCAGCCGCGCCGAATATCGGCTGCTACTGCGCGAGGACAATGCCGACCTGCGCCTGACGGAAACGGGACGCCGCCTGGGCCTGGTGGGCGAAGAACAATGGCGCCGATTCGAGGAAAAGCGTGGGGCCATCGCGCTGGAGCAACAGCGACTGCGGGAGACCTGGCTCAGACCCGCCGCCATCGACCCCGAGCAAGTCAGGACGATCCTTGGGGACGAACTGCGCCGCGAGACGCGTGCCCTGGATCTACTGGCCCGGCCCAAGGTCGGTTACCACGAGCTGATGGCCCTGCCCGGTCTGGGCCCTGGCGTGACGGACCCCCAGGTTGCCGAGCAACTCGACATCCAGGCCAAGTACGCCGGCTACATCGACCGCCAGCAGCAGGAGATCGAGCGCCAGCGCGCCCAGGAAGAGACGGCCTTACCCCCGGATTTTCCCTTCGACCAGGTACGCGGCCTCTCCTCCGAGGTCCGCGAAAAGCTGCTCAGGGTCCGCCCGTCCACGCTGGGACAGGCAGGGCGCATTCCTGGGTTGACCCCGGCGGCCATCTCCCTGCTGCTCATCCATCTCCGGCGGCGCTCGGCATGAGTCTCCCCCTTACACCTGGGTGGGTAATCCCTCGGAGGCAGACGTCATGACAGGAGCCATGACGCCCCCCCGTGCCCGACTCGACGAGGGGCTGGCGGCCCTCGGTCTTAACCCGAGCGCTGACCAGCGGCGCCAGCTCATTCAGTTTATCGACCTGCTGGCTCGATGGAACCGCGCCTACAACCTGACCGCCGTACAGGATCCACTGGCAATGGTGTCCCGCCACCTGCTCGACAGTCTGGCCGTATACCCCTACCTGCTGGGCTCATCTGTGCTCGACCTGGGGACGGGTGCCGGGTTACCAGGCCTTCCTCTCGCCATCCTGGATCCGGAGCGTAGATTCGTCCTCCTCGACAGCAACGGCAAGAAGGTCCGGTTCGTCCGTCAGGCCAAGATGGACCTGAAGCTGACGAATGTCGAGCCGATCCAGGCGCGGATGGAGTCGTATCGGCCAGGGGAAAAATTCGCTACTATCATCACCCGCGCCGTCGCCGACGAGCAGAGCTGGCGGTTGACGGTCATGCCGCTGCTCGCCTGCCCTGGCCGCCTACTCTTGATGAAGGGGCGGCGCCCAGACACCGAGCTTGCCAGCCTGACGGCCACCGGCCCCGTCATCCACCGGTTGGAGGTTCCCTTCCTCCACGCCGAACGTCACCTGATCGAGATCCGCCAGGACTAAAACCCCTCTATGGCCAGAACCATCGCTATCGCCAACCAGAAGGGCGGCGTCGGCAAAACCACCACCGCCGTCAACCTGGCCGCGTCCCTGGCCTCCATGAGGCGCAGAATCCTGCTGCTGGACCTGGATCCGCAAGGTAACGCCACCATGGGCTGCGGCGTCAATAAGCGTGATCTGACCCATTCCGCCTGCGACCTCATGCTGGGTGACTTAGAATTCAGGGATTGCATCATCCGGGTTGACGAACCGGCGCCCGGCTTCGACCTCATCCCCGCCAATGGCGACCTGACCGCCGCCGAGGTGGGACTCATGCAATCCGCCCAACGAGAGCGACGCCTCCATCAAGTTCTGGCGGAGCTGGGCGAGACCTACGAATTTGTCATCATCGACTGCCCCCCGTCCCTCAACATGCTAACGGTTAATGCCCTGGTGGCGGCCCAGGGGGTCTTGATTCCCATTCAATGCGAGTATTACGCCCTGGAGGGCCTGTCGGCCCTCCTCGATACCATCGCCCAGATTCGCGCGACCCGCAACAGCGGGCTGGCCATCGAAGGCATATTGCGTACCATGCATGACCCCCGAAATAATCTGGCCAACCAGGTCTCGACTCAACTCGTCACCCACTTTTACGAGGAGGTCTATCGCACCATTATCCCCCGCAATGTGCGTCTGGCCGAGGCCCCGAGTCATGGCCAGCCGGCCCTCCTCTATGACAAGGCCTCGCGGGGCTCGATCGCCTATCTCGCACTGGCCAGCGAGGTGATCCGTCGCCACCAGAAACGCCAGGCTGACGCAGCTTGATGGCGATGACGGCACCCATTAATCAACCCCCAAACGAGGATTGACCCGGCATGAACGTTAGGAAAAAGGGGCTTGGCCGTGGTCTGGATGCCCTGCTCGGCGGTCTCAACGACCGGGAGGCCGGCGCCAGCGACCTCGCCGACCCAGCCGATACCACCAGCGATGCCGCTGATTCCAGCGGCACCCTGACCAGTCTGCCCCTGCACCTGATCGAACGGGGTCGGTTCCAGCCCCGGCGGGACTTCGACCCCGAAGGCCTGCGGGAGTTAGCCGAGTCCATTACCGCCCAGGGCGTGATCCAGCCCATCGTCGTGCGCACCCTGGAGGGCGGGCGTTATGAGATCCTCGCCGGCGAGCGCCGCTGGCGGGCCTCCCAACAAGCGGGCCTCAGCGAGATCCCCGTGGTGATTCGCGAGGCCGACGATCAGTCGGCCATGGCCATCGCCCTCATCGAAAATATCCAGCGCGCCGACCTCAACCCCCTGGAAGAAGCATCGGCACTGCAGCGGTTATTGGGCGAGTTCGGACTGACTCATGCCCAGATTGCCGAGGCGATAGGCCGGTCACGCGCCAGCGTCACCAACCTGCTTCGCCTTCTGGAACTGAACGACGACGTCAAGCGCGCCCTGGAACGGGGCCAGTTAGAGATGGGGCATGCCCGCGCCCTGCTCGGGATCAAGGGCCCGCGGCAAAGCGCTGCCGCCAGTCAGGTCACCAGCCGGGGCCTCTCGGTCAGAGAGACGGAACGTCTGGTGCGGCAGATACAACAGGAGGAGGAGGGCCGGTCTGCTCCCACCACTAGGCCGGCGGCCGTGGACCCCGACGTACGCAGGCTCCAGGACGATCTTGCCGATCGACTCGGCGCCCCAGTACAGATCAGGCCTGGCAACCGGGGTGGCGGCCACCTGGTCATCGCCTACCACAGCCTTGACGAATTGGATGGCATCTTGGCCCATATCAAATAAATCATGTTTAGGGCTTGCGGGGGGATCGATTCCGTTTCAACATCCGAGCACCCTGCGGGAGGGGCAAACTCTGGCATTGATCCAGGCATAGACGGCACTTATAATGCCAGGGCTTTAAGGTCTGGGGGTCGTGGCAAACTGGTACCTGGGGTCACGGCATGAACTCGGTTGGCAGCAACCAAATCCAAGTCCCCCTGCGCATGCTGGTAATCCAGTTGGTGCTAACCCTGAGCCTCGCCTTGTCGGGTCTGGCCATTTCACATGCCGCTGCCCTGTCCATCTTGGTTGGCGGCGGGACCTGCACCCTGGCAACGGCCTTGTTCGCGGCCACCGTGTTCGGGCCCTATCGGGTTGGCCGGCCTGACGCCCTGCTAGGAAAGATCCTGGGGGCTGAGCTTGGTAAGCTGATCCTGGTGGTCGGGATTTTTGTTTTTGCCTTTGCGAAGGTGGATGGGCTGGTCGTACCAGCCATGCTAGCCGCCTATTTCGCCGCGCAGGTTCTGCCGGCGATGATCGCGCCCTCTTGGGGCGCCGGTTCGAAACCTTGAAGAGAGACTGTCGATGGCTTCCGAAGCTCTAACTGCGCAAGGCTATATCCACCACCATCTGACGAATCTCACCTTAGGGGTGACCCCCAAGGGTTGTCTGACCATCGCCAGCAACGCCGAGGAGGCGCAAGCGATGGGATTCTGGGCTATCAACCTGGATACCGTCTTTTTCTCCATCCTGCTTGGCGTCCTCTTCTTGTGGTTCTTCAAGAAGGTGGCGGACAACGTCACCTCGGGCGTACCGGGGCCCATGCAGAATTTCGCGGAGTGGCTTATTGACTTCGTAGAGGAAAACGTGCGCGGCTCCTTCAGCGGCACTAATTCCCTCATCGCCCCCTTGGCCCTGACCATCTTTGTATGGGTCTTGCTGATGAACCTCATGGATCTCCTCCCCGTAGACTTGGTCCCCTGGCTAGCCGGCCACATCGGCATTCATTTTCTTAAGTCCGTACCGACTACAGACCCGAACGCCACCTTCGGCATGTCCATCATGGTCTTTATCCTCATCATCTATTACAGCATAAAGATCAAAGGTATTGGCGGATTCATCGGCGAATTGGCTCTCCAGCCCTTCGGCAAGTGGGGCATCCCGGCCAACCTGGTACTGGAAGGTATCACGCTCTTCTCCAAGCCTATTTCGCTGGCCCTGCGACTCTTCGGAAATCTCTACGCGGGCGAGATGATTTTCATCCTGATCGCGCTCATGTATGGGCACAACCTGGTCTTAACCATCAGTGGTGGCGCCCTGCAACTCGCCTGGGCCATCTTTCATATCATCATCATCCTGCTGCAGGCCTACATCTTCATGGTGCTGACCATCGTCTATCTGGACATGGCCCATCAAGAAAGCCACTAACTCCCACCCTTCTCAACCCAGACCCACCCAACCTCTAGAGGGAAAATCATGGAACTCTCGCAAGCCCTGGTTTACATCGCCGCAGGTCTTATGCTCAGCCTAGGCGCCATCGGCGCTGCCATCGGTATCGGCATCCTCGGCGGCCGCTTCCTGGAGGGCTCTGCCCGTCAACCCGAGCTGATTCCGGTCCTGCGTACCCAGTTCTTCATTGTCATGGGTTTGACGGACGCCCTGCCGGTCATCTCGGTCGCCATGGGTCTCTATTTGATGTTTGCCGTCTAAAGGGGGATCCGGCCCCCGCCGGTCCTACTTTTCTCGGCCATCACGAGGCAAAGGCATGAATATCAATTTGACCCTGTTCCTCCAGATGATCTCCTTTGCGGTGTTTGTCTGGTTTTGCATGAAATTCGTTTGGCCACCTATCGTGGCTGCCCTGGCAGAGCGCAAGATCAAGATTACCGAAGGGCTGGCAGCCGCGGAACGCGGCCACCAGGAGCAGAACCTCGGTCAACAACGTGCCAAGGAACTCATGATCGAGGCTAAGAAGCAGGCCGCCGACATCGTTGCGCAAGCCCAGAAACGCGCCGCCGAAATCATCGAGGAAGCTAAGAATGGCGCACGCGGGGAGGGTGATCGGCTGATTATCGCGGCCAAGGCGGAGATTGACCAGGAGACCAATCGCGCACGCGAGGCGTTGCGGGGCAAAGTCGCGGAGTTGGCAATGGCCGCCGCCGCCAAGATACTGGACAAGGAAATTGACGCCAGTGCTCACAAGGCCCTGGTGGAATCCTTCGCAAAGCAAATCTAGGACGCGATCATGGCTGGAGACATCACAACCCTAGCGCGCCCCTATGCGGAGGCCGCCTTCGCCCGCGCCCAGGAGTCCGGAGAGATCCCGGCCTGGTCAAACGCCCTTAACCTGCTCGGGGCTCTGGCAGGCAATCCGGCTATGGCGGAACAAATCGCCAATCCGGAAATACCGCGCGACTTGCCGCGGGACATACTGCTCGAGCTGGGCGGCGAAACCTTGCCTACTGAAGCACGGAACCTGGTCAAACTCCTAGCCGAAAACAAGCGTCTATTGGTGCTACCCGAGATCGCCAAGGTCTTCGAAGAACTGGAGACGCGAAACAAAGGGGTCCGCCAGGTCCACATACGCAGCGCCTATGCCCTTGACACCCAGCAACAGAGGCTGCTGGCAAGGGTGCTCAAGGTCAAATTAAACGCGGAAGTGGAACTGACCGTCGAGAAGGACACCTCCCTCATCGGGGGAGTCGAGATTCGCGCCGATGATCTTGTCATCGACGGTTCCGTGCGCGGCAAACTCCAAAGGCTGGCCGGCGAATTGCAAATTTAACGGAAAAACAACATGCAACTGAATCCATCCGAAATCAGCGATCTCATCAAGCAGAAGATCGAGCAATTCGACCTTAGGACCGAGGCCCACACGGAAGGGACTATAGTCAGCCTATCGGACGGCGTCGTGCGCATCCACGGCCTCTCCGACGCCCAGTATTATGAGATGCTGGAATTCCCCGGCAACGTCTATGGCCTAGCCCTGAACCTGGAGCGCGACTCCGTAGGTGCTGTGGTACTCGGTGACTACACGGGTCTGACCGAGGGCGATTGGGTACGCTGTACCGGCCGCGTCCTGGAAGTCCCCATCGGACCCCAATTGCTGGGGCGCGTGGTCGATTCCCTGGGTAACCCCCTGGACGGCAAGGGTCCCATCGGGGCTACTCTGACCTCCCCGCTCGAGAAGGTGGCCCCGGGTGTCATCGCCCGCAAATCTGTTGACCAACCGGTTCAGACCGGTATCAAGGCCATCGACGCCATGGTGCCCATCGGTCGGGGCCAACGTGAACTCATCATTGGCGACCGCCAGACCGGCAAGACGGCCGTGGCGATAGACGCCATCATCAATCAAAAGGGCACGGGTGTTAAGTGCATCTATGTGGCCGTCGGCCAAAAGAACTCTTCCGTGGCCGGCGTCGTGCGCAAGTTGGAGGAATTCGGAGCCATGGATCACACCATCGTGGTCCACGCTGGCGCCGCCGACTCCGCTGCCATGCAATTCATTGCACCCTATGCCGGTTGTACCATGGGCGAATACTTCCGCGACCGTGGCGAGGACGCCCTGATTGTCTTTGATGATCTCACCAAGCAGGCCTGGGCCTATCGCCAGGTCTCCCTACTGCTACGCCGCCCCCCTGGACGCGAGGCCTATCCGGGTGACGTCTTCTACCTACACTCGCGCCTGCTCGAACGTGCCTCCCGCATCAACGCGGATGAGGTGGCCAAACTCTCCAATGGCGCTGTAACTGGAAAAACCGGTTCCCTGACGGCCCTGCCCATCATCGAGACGCAGGCCGGTGATGTCTCCGCCTTCGTGCCGACCAACGTCATCTCCATCACGGACGGGCAGATTTTCCTGGAAACCGACCTTTTCAATGCAGGTATCCGGCCCGCCATCAACGCGGGCCTCTCGGTGTCCCGAGTTGGCGGCGCCGCCCAAACCAAGATCATCAAAAAGTTGGGTGGGGGTATCCGCCTGGCCCTGGCCCAGTACCGTGAGCTGGCGGCCTTTTCCCAGTTCGCATCAGACCTGGACGAGTCCACCCGCAAGCAATTAGAGCGTGGCGCCCGGGTTACCGAACTCATGAAGCAGACCCAGTACTCACCACTCGGCGTGGGACAGATGGCGGTGTCGCTCTTTGCCGCCAACATGGGTTATCTCGATGACGTCGATGTGCACAAGGTCGTTGATTTCGAACAGGCTCTCCAGTCCTACATGAAAACCTCCCAAGGCGTCCTGCTGGAAAAGATCGATGCCAAGGGCGACTATAACGACGATATCGAGCAGGGCCTCCACGCGGCGATCAAGGACTTCAAGGCCAATAACACATGGTAGTAGCCCTTGGGCGATCCGCCGCCTCCCCACCGCCCTCGCGGCGGAACCGGGTGGGTGGCACCCTCACGCATCAACCTTTAGTCGGTTTCTCGCCCTGTTTCCATATCGAGGCAAGCAGGATGGTGGATCGGACGATGGGAGCTTAGAGATATGGCCGGCGCCAAAGAAATACGCACCAAGATCGCCAGCATCAAAAGCACGCAAAAGATCACCAAGGCCATGCAAATGGTCGCGGGAGCCAAGATGCGCAAAGCTCAGGAGCGCATGACCGCCTCCCGACCTTATGCGCTGAAAATGCTGCAAGTCATCGCCCACCTGAGCCACGCCTCGCCGGAATACCGGCACAGCTACATGTCCGTGAACCGGGAGCACAAGCGGGTCGGGTACATCATCATCTCCTCGGACCGTGGCTTGTGCGGTGGCCTCAACACCAATCTTTTCCGTAAATTAGCTATCGAAATCCGGGACCTGCGCAATGCGGGAGTCGAAACTTCCTTCGCCGTGATTGGCGGTAAGGCCTTGGCCTTCTTCCGCCGGTTTGGCGGCAAGGTCATGGCACAAGTCACCCATGTGGGTGACAAGCCCCATGTGGAGGACTTGATTGGCGCCGTACGCGTACTCCTGGATGCCTACGAGGCTGGCGAGATCGATGCTATCTACGTGGCTTACAACGAATTCGTCAACACCATGACGCAAAAGCCGATGATCGCCCAACTGGTGCCAATCCACGCCGAGAAAATCGAAAGGATCAAAACCCACTGGGATTATATCTACGAACCCGATCCAAAGACCGTGCTGGATGCCTTATTGACGCGCTATATCGAGTCGCTGGTCTATCAGGCGGTAGTGGAAAACGGGGCCTGTGAGCAATCCGCGCGCATGGTAGCCATGCGCGCAGCCACCGAAAATGCTGGCAGCCTCATCAACGAACTCCAGCTGGTATACAACAAGGCCCGTCAGGCGGCAATTACCCAGGAAATCGCGGAAATCGTGGGCGGCGCGGCGGCGGTTTAGTCCTGTGCCCCAAGGGCATCACACGATGCCCATCCGAATCGACATGCATCCAACCGCCGATAGGCGAGAACGAGGAAACAGATATGAGTTCCGGTAACGTGGTGGAAATCATCGGCGCCGTGGTTGACGTGCAGTTCCCACGTGGCGAGATGCCCAAGGTGTTTGACGCCCTCATGGTCGATAGCGTCGGCCTCACCCTTGAGGTCCAGCAGCAACTGGGGGACGGCGTCGTGCGTGCTATCGCCATGGGTACGACCGACGGTCTCCAGCGCGGCCTCAGCGTCAGCAATACCCATCAGCCCATCCAGGTACCCGTCGGCAAGGCGACCTTAGGCCGGATCATGGACGTCCTGGGTCGCCCCATCGACGATAAGGGGCCGGTGGCTACCGAGGAACGTTGGGGAATCCATCGCCAAGCTCCCGCTTTCGAGGATCAAGCCTCCACGACCGAGATCCTGGAAACCGGCATTAAAGTCATCGATCTCATCATGCCTATCTCCAAGGGCGGCAAGATCGGACTCTTCGGCGGTGCCGGTGTGGGTAAGACGGTTACCCTCATGGAACTGATCCGTAATATTGCCGTCGAGCACTCTGGCTTCTCCGTCTTTGCCGGCGTTGGTGAGCGTACCCGCGAGGGTAACGACTTCTACCATGAAATGACCGACGGCGGCGTCCTCGACAAGGTGGCTCTCGTCTACGGCCAGATGAACGAGCCGCCGGGTAACCGCCTGCGGGTCGCCCTGACCGGGCTGACCATGGCGGAGTTTTTCCGCGACGAGGGCCGCGACGTCCTCATGTTCATCGACAACATCTACCGTTACACCTTGGCCGGCACGGAGGTATCCGCACTCCTGGGCCGCATGCCCTCGGCGGTAGGCTACCAGCCGACCCTGGCATCCGAAATGGGCACCCTCCAGGAACGCATCACCTCCACCCGTACAGGGTCCATCACCTCATTCCAGGCGGTGTACGTACCCGCGGACGATCTCACCGATCCATCGCCCGCCACCACCTTCGCCCACCTGGACGCCACCCTGGTGCTCTCCCGCCAGATCGCCGAGCTGGGTATATACCCGGCCGTGGACCCGTTGGACTCCACCAGCCGCATCCTGGATCCCCATGTCGTCGGTGTCGAACACTACACAGTAGCACGCCAGGTTCAGGGCACACTCCAACGCTATAAGGAACTCAAGGACATCATCGCCATCCTCGGCATGGACGAACTGTCCGAGGAAGATAAGATGACGGTGTCGCGAGCTCGTAAGATCCAGCGCTTCCTGTCCCAGCCCTTCTTCGTTGCCGAGGTATTTACCGGCTCCCCAGGCAAATACGTCTCTCTCAAGGATACGATCGCGGGCTTTAAGGCCATTTCCAATGGTGAGTACGACCATCTGCCGGAGCAGGCCTTCTATATGGTTGGCGGTATCGAGGAAGCCGCGGCCAAGGGTGGCAACGCCTAAACTGCGGGGTAATGACCATGGCAATGACAGTGCATGTGGATATCGTGAGTGCCGAACGGGCTATTCATTCCGGTCTGGCGACCATGGTGTTCGCCCCCGGCGAGATGGGCGAACTCGGTATAGCGCCCCGCCATACCGCCCTCATAACCCGGCTAAGGCCGGGCGAGGTTCGTGTTCAGAAAATGGATGGCGAGGTGGAGCATTTCTTTGTCTCTGGTGGCATGCTGGAGGTTCAGCCCCATGTCGTGACCGTTTTGGCGGATACAGCCATCCGGGCACGAGATCTGGACGAGGCAGCGGCGGCCGAGGCTAAACGCCGCGCCGAGGATGCCCTGGCAGGAAAGACGGCCGAATTCCAATATGCCAAGGCCCAGGCCGAACTGGCGGAGGCCGTGGCGCAGTTGCGCGCCATTGAGAGATTACGCAAGACCAAGGTCAGCTAAGAACCGCCCCCCGTCACCCCTCTAACCACAGCCCCCGCTCAACGGGGGTTGCGTATTTTAGGGTATTCTGTTGACCTATTCGAAACCCCATCATCAGGTTAAGCCGCATGTCAGCCGAACGTATCCAAAACGGTAAATACGTCAGCCTCACCTACAGCATTTACGACGAATTAGGCTCGGTCATGGAGCACAGCGACCTGCCCGTCGGCTTCATCCTGGGTGGGTCCCGGGAACTCATCGGGGGGATGGACCTTGCCATTAGGGGAAAAATGGCGGGAGAGGAGATCGAATTCGATTTAGCACCCGAGGCGGGGTTTGGCAGCCACGACCCCACTCTGACCTTTACGGACGACCTCGACAATGTGCCCCCCCAGTTCCGTCATCTCGGGGCCGAGGTACAGATGCAAAACGAGGCCGGCGAGGTCAAGGTTTTCTATGTCTCCCACATCGAAAACGGACGACTGACCCTGGACGGTAATCACCCCATGGCCGGCAAATGCTTACGGGTCCACGTCCGCATCCATGAGGTGCGCGAGGCGACCCGCGAGGATTTAGCGAGTGACGACCAGTCATGCGCCATCCCCGGATCGCTTCACTGAGGGGGTCAAGCCGCAATGAAGCTAGGCATCGCCATTCTCGCCGCCGGGCAAGGCACCCGCATGAAATCCAATATGCCCAAGGTGCTGCATAGCCTGGCAGGACGACCCTTGTTGCGCCATGTCTTGGATACAGCACAGGAACTCGGCGCCGCGCGCATCTGTGTCGTGCAGGGTCATGGCGGCGAGCAGGTACGCCTAGCCCTGGCGGATATGGATTGTGAATGGGTCTCGCAAATAGAACGGTTAGGGACAGGTCATGCCCTGATCCAGGCTATGCCCAAACTGGCTGATATGGATCGGGTACTGGTGCTCTATGGCGACATCCCCCTCATTCGTGCAGAAACGCTCAGAAAACTCATCGCCACAACCACGAATACGCCACTAGCCATCCTGACAGCCACAGTCGCTGATCCTTCCGGTTACGGCCGCATGGTCCGCGGGCATGACGGACAGGTGCGGGGCATCGTCGAGGAAAAGGACGCCATCAAGGCCGAACTGGACATTCACGAAATCAACACCGGCTTTCTGGTAGCTGATCGAGCCAGCCTGGACGATTGGCTATTAAGACTGAATAACAACAATGCCCAGGGTGAGTACTACCTGACGGACATTGTCGGCCTGGCAGCGGCGGAGGGTCGGTCCATTGCCACCTGCCAGGCAGAAAACGAGGAGGAGATCCTGGGCATCAACGACCGCATGCAACTTGCGGACCTGGAGCGACGCTATCAACACCGCATCGCCAAGGATCTCATGCGCTCAGGTGTAACCCTCCTTGATCCCAACCGCTTCGATGTGCGAGGTAAGCTCAAGGTCGGGCTTGACGTGACCATCGACATCAATTGCCTCTTCGAAGGTGAGGTAGAACTGGGCGACGGCGTTAGTATTGGCCCCAACTGCCAGCTCAAAAATTGCGCCATTGGGGCCAATAGCCGCGTCTTGGCCAATTCGGTCATCGAGGAGGCGAGAGCCGGGGAAGATACCCAAATTGGGCCCTTCGCCCGTCTGCGACCCCAGGCCGAAATCGCGGACGGGGCCCATATCGGTAACTTTGTGGAGATCAAAAAGGCCCTGATCGGTCCTGGGACCAAGGTCAGCCACCTCACCTACATCGGCGATGCCCGCATCGGAGGTAACGTCAACGTCGGCGCGGGGACCATCACCTGTAATTACGACGGGGTCAATAAGCATCTGACCCAGATCGGCGATGGCGCCTTCATCGGCTCAAATACGGCCTTGGTGGCCCCGGTAACGGTGGGCGTAGGTGCCACCATTGGCGCCGGCTCGGTCATCGGGAGAAATGCCCCGGCCGGGAAACTCACCCTGACGCGGTCTCCCCAAAGAACCATTGATCATTGGATACGGCCAGTTAAAAAAATCAAATAGTCCAGGGCGGAGGGGGAAAATCCATGTGCGGCATAGTTGGCGGGATTGCGCAACGAGACGTAGCGGCGATTCTCCTGGAGGGTCTGCGCCGACTCGAATACCGGGGTTACGATTCCGCTGGCATGGCGGTCCTGGCTGCCCCTGGCCAACTTGGTCGGATACGCGCCCTCGGCAAGGTCCAACGCCTCGCCGACGCCATGGAAAAGCACCCTTTGCCTGGCAAACTCGGCATTGCCCACACCCGATGGGCTACCCATGGCGAGCCCGCTGAACGCAATGCCCACCCTCATGTCTGCCGTGACCGTTGCGCCCTGGTCCACAACGGCATCATTGAGAACCATGGTCTCCTGCACCAGGCCCAGGAGGCCAATGGCCATATCTTCACCTCAGAAACCGACACCGAGGTCCTGGTCCACGCCATCTACGACCAACTGACCAAGGGCCTGCCCCTCCTGGCAGCGGTGCGCGCCACAGTGACCACCCTAGAGGGGGCCTATGCCTTGGGCGTCATCGACACCCAAGACCCTGACCACCTGGTCGCCGCCCGCCAGGGCAGCCCATTGGTCATTGGCCTGGGCTTTGGCGAAAACTTCATTGCCTCGGACGTCTTCGCTCTGCTGCCCGTCACCCAACGCTTCCTTTTCCTTGAGGAAGGCGACCTAGCCGAGATTCGCCGCGACCAGGTGCAGGTTTTCGACCGAGACGGCCGGCCGGTGACGCGACCTGTGCGTGAATCGACCCTCTCCGCCGATGCCGTCAACCGCGGCGAGTATCGGCACTACATGCTGAAGGAGATCTTCGAGCAACCACAAGCCCTTGCCGATACCCTGGAAGGCCGGCTGTCGGGTGACCATGTCCTCCCTGAGGCCTTTGGACAGGACGCCCCCGACATCCTGAAGACCATCCGTGCGGTCCAAATCGTGGCCTGCGGTACCAGCCATCATGCCGGCCTGGTAGCGCGGCACTGGATCGAATCCACAACCCCCATCTCCTGCCAGGTCGAGGTGGCGAGCGAGTACCGCTATCGCCGCCATGTGGCTCCGGACCATGCCCTCTTCGTCGCCATCTCCCAGTCCGGGGAGACCGCCGATACCCTGGCCGCCCTGCGTCTGGCCAAGCGCCTAGGCTATGCCGCGACCCTGACGATCTGTAACGTCCCGGAAAGCTCCCTGGTGCGGGAGTCAGATCTGACCCTGCTCACCCACGCCGGTCCCGAGATTGGTGTCGCCTCCACCAAGGCCTTCACTACCCAACTCACCGCTCTGCTCCTACTGACAGCCGCCATCGGCCGTTATGCTGGCCTCATCGACACCGACGAGGCCGAACTGACCGCAGCCCTGCGTGCTCTGCCCCACCGGGCCCGCGACTTTCTAGCCCTGGACGCCCGCGTGGCCAGCATCGCCGAACAATTTGCGGACAAACATCATGCCCTCTTCCTGGGTCGTGGCGACCAGTACCCTATAGCCCTGGAGGGCGCCCTCAAGCTTAAGGAGATCTCCTACATCCACGCCGAGGCCTACCCCGCCGGTGAACTCAAGCACGGACCCCTGGCCCTGATCGATGACTCCATGCCCGTCATCGCCGTCGCCCCCAACAACGGCCTGCTGGAAAAGCTCCGTTCCAACCTTGAGGAGGTCCGCGCCCGGGGAGGTCAGCTCTATGTCTTCGCCGACGAGCGGCTGGCCATGACATCACAACCGGGGGTAACCATTATTCCGGTACCCCATGTGGACGGGCTGATCGCCCCTATCCTCTTTACGATTCCCCTCCAACTCTTGGCCTACCACGTTGCCGTTCTTAAGGGTACGGACGTGGATCAACCGCGCAATCTGGCCAAATCTGTGACGGTCGAGTAACCCTGCAATCCCTCCTAGTCGACCCTCAGCAGAACCTGCGACGACCCCTATCTGGCCATGACAATACGTGCGAAATTTGCCACCGGATTGGCCTTCATCCTGGTCATCAACCTGGCGGCGGGTCTCTACGCCTTCTCGCTCTACCAGCAGGCCACCAGCCAGGCCGCTGAAGTCCGGGAGGCCAGTTCCGAGATCGTGGCAACCGCCCTCTCTACCCAGGTGCGTTTCAAAAAGCAGGTACAGGAATGGAAAAACATCCTGCTGCGTGGTCAGGAACCAGAGCTCTTCAATCAATACCTGGCCCAGTTCGAACAGGAAGAGGAAAGCACCCGGGACTCCATGAGGGGCCTCGTCAAACTGCTGGGAGAAAACCAGAAAGCTCGCGAAACCGCCGGCCAGTTTCTGGAAGCCCACATCCGACTTGGAGAAGAATACCGCGCGGCTCTCGGACAGCACCGATTCAGTGACCTGGATACCCCCCGGGTGGTAGATCATCAAGTGCGCGGCATCGATAGACGACCCACGGACCTGCTAGACGAGGTGGTCAACGCAGCCCTGGCCCATAAGGACCAGATCCTAGAAGAAATCGCTGTCAGTACGGAACGGGTGGAGCACCGCATCTTTTTCATTATGGTTAGCATCATGACCGGCGCCGTGATGCTCCTGATCCTGCTGGTTGATCGTACCATCGGCCAGCCCATCGCTACCGCCACCGCCATCGCCCGCCGGGTCAGCGCGGGTGACTTCTCGACACCCATTCACGTCACGGGCGATGACGAGAATGCCCAAATGCTGTCAGCCCTCAAGACCATGCAGGAGAATCTGGCCGAGTCGCGAGAGAGCCTGCGCCAGAGCGAAGCCCACGCTCACCTGCTGTTAGAATCCACCGGAGAGGGCATCTTCGGCGTCGATACCCAAGGACGCTGCATCTTCTGTAACCCAGCCGCAGCTCAATTTCTGGGCCATAACACCACGGCGGCCCTGGAAGGTAGAAAGATGCATGACATCATGCACCACCACCACCCGGATGGCAGCCCCTATCCCGCCGCTGACTGCCAGGCCTCCAAGATCTTCCGAGATGGGAGCCCCGTGCATGTGGATGACGAGGTCTTCTGGCGGGCGGACGGGAGCTCCTTCCCTGTGGAATATCACGCCAATCCTATCCTGCGCGACGGCGCAATAGTGGGGGCCGTGGTCAACTTCTCGGACGTCTCGGAGCGCCGCCAGGCGGAGGTAGCTCTCCGCAATGCCCACGACGCTTTGGCCCAGGAGCGTTCACTACTCACGGAGCGGGTTCGGGAGCGGACCGCCGAATTGGATCGGGCCAACGCCGAACTCGGCCGCACTGCCCGCGCCAAGGACGAGTTTCTGGCAGCGATGAGCCATGAATTACGCACCCCCCTGACAAGCATCCTCGGCCTATCCGAAACCATGGGGGATGGCCTCCTGGGCGTCCTCAGTCCCCAGCAAGCCAAGGCCGCCTCCTCCATCCACGAGAACGGCGCCCACCTGCTGGAACTTATCAACGACATTCTGGACATGTCCCGGGTCGCCTCCGGCCGCATGACCCTCCGCCGGGATCAGGTCCCGGTCAATCAGCTCTGGGACGCCTGCATGCGCCTCATCCGCCCCCCTGCTACGGCCAAGGGGCTGCGCCTGGAGACCCACCTCGATCCCGCGGTACAACTGGTGAATGGCGACAGCCGACGCCTAAAGCAGATGCTGATCAACCTGCTGGGCAATGCCGTAAAATTTACCCCCGAGGGAGGCACCATCGGCCTGAACGTCGTGGGGGAAGCCGACCAGCGACAGGTACGCATCCGCGTCTGGGATACAGGCATCGGCATCCCAGCCGATCAGCTCGAACGCCTCTTCAAGCCCTTCGTCCAGGTCGATAACCGGCTGTCACGTCAACATGGCGGTACCGGCCTCGGCCTGGCCCTGGCCTTTGGCATGGCCCAACTCCATGGTGGGACCATCGAGGTTGGAAGCGAGGTTGGCAAGGGCAGTCACTTTGATCTTATCCTGCCCTGGAACCCGCAGGCCCAAAAAGCCATCGAGGTGCCGGAGAAGGGAAGGGTCAGCGAAGAGGTCAGCCCCCCCGCTCAGTCACTGGTACCGGCCCGAGTGCTGCTCGCGGAAGACAATGCCGACAATCTGGAAATGATCTCCCACTATTTGCAACTCCGCGGCTTCGAGGTCCATGTCGCTCGAGACGGTTTGGAGGCTGTCGTCGTGGCAAGGGCGTGCCTGCCCGACATCATCGTCATGGACGTGCAGATGCCGGAGCTCGATGGCCTGGAGGCTACCCGTCGCCTGCGCGCCGATCCGAAACTGCGCCGGACCCCCATCATCGCCCTCACCGCCCTGGCCATGCCGGGCGATCGGGAACGCTGCCTCGACGCCGGCATGGACGATTATCTCAGCAAGCCCCTGGGTCTGAGCGAACTTCACAAGAGCCTGACGAGTTGGCTCAAGCGCACACGCGGTTCATAAGAGAGAGCCGAATGGGATCGGCCGAAAGGCTGGAGTCAGGGGGTCTGGCCCGATTCGCAAGGCAAGGCCATCAGTTCCTGATAATCGCCAAGGCCAGCGAGTTGTTCCAGAACATCCACCTTCAGGAGACGTACACGCCGACCCTGAACGGCGATGAGACCGCGTTCGCAGAGGTCTTTTTCAATTCGAGAGAAGGTCTCCGGCTTGATGGAGAGACGCGAAGCAATGACGCCCTTCAGCGCATCCAACTCAATAACCTGGCCCTTGATCGGGCGCCGGGCGACCAGATAGCTGGCGAAGCGGCTCGTGGCCGAATGCAGGGTGAGGTTATCGATCTCCCGCACCAAGCTCCGCAAACGCTGGCTTAGGGCACCGAGCACGACCATGCAGGTATCGACAGACTCTCGCATCATACGGCTGAAGTCCCTGGCATCCATGCCAATCAACTCGGTCGGGCCCAGCGCCGCCGCGCAAACCGGATAGCGCGGCGCATTCAGGAACATGAGAGCCTCGGCAAAGGTCTCCCCCATCCCCGTGATTTCGATGACCTTCTCGGCCCCGTCTGGTGACAGTCTAAACAGCCGCACCTGGCCGGAGATCACCAGATAGAATCGCTCGAAAGGATCACCCTGGCTGAAAAGCATCTGGCTGTCTTCCAACCGCAGGCGTGCGGCACGGCGTGCCACCCGTTCCAATTGTTCAGGGGACAAGTGGGAGAGCAGCAAGGCCCCGCGCAATTCCTCGATCATCATCGCCACCAAAATCCATCCCGAAGGGTTCAGCCGCTGAAACGACTGAAATGAAAAGTTTGCTCACCAAAGTTTAATCTTGGAAGACATACATGTCGCGATTTCTCAAGCTCCATGGGCTGGCCATACTGGTGGGCGGAGTTGGACTCATCATGTCATTGGGCGGCTTCTGGGCCATGCACGTCGAACTCTTGGCGCGCCATCAACTGGAATTCGAGTGGCTGGCACACAACCGCAACCGGGTTCTGAAGAAAGGTATCGAGGAGAGATTGGACGCCGTGCGGTCCCTTCATGACCTCTTCCGGGTCTCTGAACAGGTCGATGAACGGGCCTTCGGACTGTTCGCTCGCGGACTCTTTGAGCGCTACCGGGGCATCCACGCCCTGGCCTGGGTACCCTTGATGCCGATCCGCTCAGGGCTTTCACAGGAGGGGGAAGACAACCCGGATGTGTCAGATCAGAGGCCTCCGGAGCCTGGCGAAGCTGATCCCGGTGATGCCCGCTTGAAGGAGTGGCCCCAGGGCCGCTTTCCGGTCCAATACCTAGAGTCGGAGCGTGAAAGCGGCCTCATGCTGGGTCAGGATCTGGGAGTTCAGCCCATTTTGCGGACCCTTATGGCGCGGGCCCTTGCCAGTGGCGACATGGTGGTGAGCGGCCGCATCCCACTGATCCAGGCAGATAACCCGCAATACGGCTTCATGGCCTTCATGCCCGTATTTGGCCCAATGGCCACCCCGGCCGGGGAGCGGGAGCGTCAGGCAGCCCTCCAGGGCTTCGTGGTCGGTGTCTTTCGTATCGCGGACATCGCCGACACCGCCATGGGCCTCCTGGAGCCCCGAGGGGTCGAATTTCTGGTGCTCGACCAATCGGCCATGACCGGGGAGGAACTGCTCGACTTCTACGCCAGTCGGCTCAATCGCGACCCCACCCCTGCCAGCACCCAATGGCGAGGCTGGGACCTCGATCCCGCCCCACGCGTCACCGAGACCTTTAAGGTGGCCGACCGGCTCTGGTCCATAACCTGTTCTCCGACCCGCAAGTTCACCACCGAGGGCTTCGTGGAGGGGCCTTGGATCGTCCTGGGGAGTGGCCTAACCCTGACCTTGGTCATGGTCCTCTTCATCCTGCACTTCCGCGCGGCCCTGCGCCTAAGGTTACGCATCGAGGAGGAGTTGCGGGCATCGGAACAGAAGTTGCGAATTCTGTTCCATCAGTCGCCAGATATCATTATGACGGTGGATCGTGACGGGGACCTGCTCATTCTCAACCGGCCCCTACCGACCATCCCGGCGAATAGGAAGGCACAGCGAGCGGACGCCTTTCTCCCGATTCGTTCTCGGGAGCACTTCAGCCAAGCCCTCGCCCGGGTTCTGGCCCTGGGAGAGCCCGAGGGCTTTGGTTACGCGGGAGATGACTCGACCTGGTGGGATCTGCGCCTGGTGCCCCTGCGCGAGGGCGCAAAGGTGACGGCAGCCATGGTGATCCTGACCGATGTTACGGAGAAGCGGGTGCTAGAGGCCCATGCCATCCGGAATGCCCGCCTGGCCTCGCTTGGTGTTCTGGCCGCCAGCGTGGCCCATGAGATCAACAATCCCAATAACGCCATCCTCTTCAACGCCGCCATCCTGGCGCGCAGTTGGCAAGACATCCACAAGGTCCTGGATCGGCATCGCCGGGAATACGGCGACTTCAGCCTCGGCGGGATGCCGGTGGCCAAGGCCCTGGAAGGGGTACCGCGACTCCTGGAAGGCATCACCAAGGGCGCCCAGCGCATCGAAAAGATCGTTGGCAACCTCAAGCACATGGCACGCCCGGACGCGGGGGATCTGGACCATGACGTGGATCTCAGCGAAATCCTGCCAATCGCTATCTCCCTCCTGCAAAGCCAGATCCACAAATACACGGCTCATTGCCACCTCCTCTTGCCCGAGTCCCTGCCCAAGGTGCGCGGTAATGGCCAGCAACTGGAGCAGGTCTTTATCAACCTGATCCTCAATGCCCTCCAAGCCCTCCCTCATCGCAACGCCAAGGTGCGGGTCAAGGCGTCGCTGGAACCCGAAGGGGAGTTCGTACGGGTGACGATCGAGGACGAAGGCCAGGGCATGACCGAGGAGGTCCGGCAACGGGTGACGGAGCCCTTCTTCACGACCCGGGTAGCGACGGGTGGTACTGGCTTGGGGCTTTCCATTTGCGCCCGCATCATTCAGCATCACTCAGGCCGCATGGAGATCGCATCGCAGCCAGGCATTGGCACCCAGGTCAGCGTCTGGCTCCCGGTCGCAACGGCCTGAAATCAATATCCAGGTGAGGTAAGGCATGGAGACTCGACAAAAATGGCCGGTCGTCCTAGTGGACGACGAGGAAGATATCCTCTTCGGGGCCGAATACCTCCTGAATACCCACGGCATCACCGCCGTCCTCGCCCTCAGCGATGGTCGCGACCTCTTGCCACTCCTGGAGCGGCAGACGGCGGGGGTCATCGTTTTGGATCTCCTCATGCCCCAAGTCTCGGGACTGGAGTTACTGCCGCGGTTGACGCGTGAATATCCTGAGATCCCCGTGGTCGTCATGACCGCCTCCCAGGAGGTGGAAACGGCCGTGTCCTGCATGAAGGAAGGGGCCTTCGATTACCTGGTCAAGCCCGTAGAGGAAAGCCGCTTCGTTTCCAGCGTGCGCCGAGCCCTGGAGATCCGCCTGTTGCGCCAGGAGATCGGCTCACTGAGAACCAGCCTCATGGGCGAGGGGATAGGCCACCCGGAGGTCTTCGCCCCCATCATCAGCCGCAATCACCAGATGCAGCGCCTCTTTCGTTACGTCGAGGCTATCGCCGATTCCGGGGAGCCCGTCCTCATTACCGGGGAGACCGGCACCGGCAAGGAACTCATCGCCCAGGCCATCCATCACATCAGTGGCCGCAGCGGCGAGATGGTCTGCCTGAACGCCGCCGGTCTGGACGACAACCTCTTCTCCGACACCCTCTTTGGCCATGTGCGGGGCGCCTTCACGGGTGCCGACCGGGAACGGGAAGGCCTGATTGCCAAAGCGGTAGGCGGCACCCTCTTTCTGGACGAAATTGGCGATCTGAAGCCCGCTTCCCAGGTCAAATTGTTACGCCTGCTGCAGGCCCAAAGCTATTACCCCATCGGCTCGGACGTCCCGCGCACCGCCGATGCCCGCATCCTCGCCGCCACTAACCAGCCCCTGCACCGACGCATGGATCGTGGCAAATTTCGTCAAGACCTCTTCTTTCGCCTCTCCAGTCACCCCATCGAGCTGCCCCCCCTGCGCGAACGCCTGGACGACCTGCCGCTTCTGCTCCAGCACTTCATCGACGAGGCGGCCCAATCCCTGGGCCGCCCATCGCCCCGCATCCCCGGGGAGTTGCTCACCCTCCTGTCCCTCTACGATTTCCCCGGCAACATCCGCGAATTGCGGGCCCTGGTCTTCAATGCCATGGCCCAGCACCGGGGCGGAGCCGTCCTGGCCCTGGACAGCTTCCAACAAGTGATCAAACGCGATCGCTCCAGCACCGAGCCGTCCCTTGCCCACCCCGACGATGGCCTGACACTGGCCATACCGGGCCGGTTCCCCACACTCAAGGAGGCCGACATCTTCCTCGTGGAGGAGGCCATGCGCCGCGCCAATCACAACCAGGGCATTGCCGCCATGCTGCTCGGCATAAGCCGCCAGTCCCTCAATCGCCGCCTACAGGTGATGCACCGCGACTAGCGCGTCTCGCTCCCACCTCCCTCGGGGGTGCAGCAAATGCTGCAGAGCAGACATGCTGACTACCTGAGGTAACCCTCTTATAATCATTGGTCTTTTTGTCAGCAAGCCACAAAGAGTCCCAATCCTGACCAGCAGTGAAGGTGTGGGAGGCCTACAGAAACACCTTGCTTAGTTACCGATTAATCGATGAATATGCCCAACCTGAAAATTGGGCACGCAATTTGCTAATTCCAACTCTTTCGCCGCCCCCCACTGTTCCCGCCTGGGAAACCGGACCTGGCGTCGCGTGATCAAAACCTATGACGGGAGACTCGCGGATGATCGCAACCGCCTTTGCCAAAAACTTTAAGACAGACATGGGGGACTTTTGGGGTGGCCTCGCGGCCATGCTGGTGGTGCTCCCCTCCTCAATTGCCTTCGGAGTCACCATCTATGCCGCCATCGGGCCAAGCTACGCCTCCCTCGGCGCCATGGCCGGCATCATCGGCGCCACTGTGCTGGGCCTCGTCGCCCCGACCCTAGGGGGCACCGATCGTCTCATCACCACACCCTGCGCCCCAGCGGCCGCCGTACTCTCCGCCTTCGCCATCACGATGAACCAACAAGGCGTGCCGGCTGACGCCATCATCCTGCTGCTCATCCTCTTAGGCGTCATCACCGGTCTGGGCCAAATGATGCTCGGCTTTGTAGGTATCGGCCGCCTGATCAAATTCATCCCCTACCCGGTGGTCAGCGGCTATATGTCCGGCGTGGGACTCATCATTCTCGGCAGCCAGATCCCAATATTTCTCGGCACACCGGGTAGCCATTGGTGGGAAATCCTGGTAACACCAAACCTCTGGGACTGGCGCGCCGTCGCCGTCGGGGGTGCCACGGTTTTCTTCACCTTCGTCGGTCCTAAGCTCACGAAGTTGATACCCGGCACCATCATTGGCATCCTGGCCGGCCTAGTGACCTACTTCGGTCTGGCGGAGATGGTGGACCCATCGCTTTGGCAACTCGAAGGCAACCCCCTGGTAGTAGGCCCCATGGGCGCCCAGCAGGATGGCTTAATCGCCGCCATATCCGGACACTGGCGGGACATCGGCGATCTACGCCTGGGGCAGGTGGCCGGGCTCTTTGGCATGGCCGCGACCCTGGCGGTGCTGCTCTCCATCGACACCTTGAAAACCTGCGTCGTAGTCGATCAGCTGACACGCAGCCGCCATGACTCCAATCGGGAACTGGTCGCCCAAGGGGTCGCCAACATCTGCTCCTCCTCCGTAGGCGGTGTCCCCGGGGCAGGCGCCATGGGCCCCACCCTGGTCAACCTCAACAGCGGTGGCCGCACCCGGATTTCGGGCGTCCTCGAAGGCGTCTTTGCCCTCGTCGCCGCCCTCCTGCTCGGCTCCTTCCTGGCCTGGATACCGGTGGCCGCCCTGGCGGGGGTCCTGATCGTTGTCGGCATTCGCATGATCGATCGCGAACCCCTGCACTTCATCCAATCGCGGGCCACGGTCTTTGATTTCGTAGTGGTCCTGGCCGTTATCCTGGTTGCCCTGACCATCGGGCTGATCGCGGCCTCCGGCACCGGCGTGGCCTTGTCTATCCTGCTCTTCGTGCGCGAGCAGATCGGCGGCGCTGTCGTTCGCCGCAAGGCTTACGTCAACCAGATGTCTTCCACCTGGAAACGCACGGAATCGGAATTGGCAATCATCGAGAAAAAGGGCGACCAGGCCGTCATTTTCGAACTCCAGGGCAGCCTCTTTTTTGGCACATCTCAGCAACTCTATTCCCAACTTGAGCCTGAGTTTGGCAAGCGCCAGTACATGATCCTTGACCTGCGGCGCGTCCAGTCCATGGACGTTACCGCCGCCCACCTGCTGGGTATCGTGCGCGATGGCCTACTGGAGAAAGACGCTCTGCTGATCCTCTCCGGGATTCCGGAAATGCTGCCTAATGGCCGCAACCTACGGGAATTTCTTGAACAGACCGCCGTCATCCTCCCGGATAAGGCGCTGATGCGCGTCTTTCCGACCCTGGATAACGCCATCGAATGGGTCGAGGATCGCCTCTTGGGTGAACGGGATGCCCCTCTGGCTGTTCTGGAAGAGGAGGAACCACCCCTTCAGTTACACGATATGGAGATCTTCAGCCAAAGAAAGGATGAAACCCTGCAGGATCTGGAGACGCGACTGGAGGAGCGCCACTACAAGGCCGGGGAGGTCATTTTCGCCATAGGCTCCCAGGGCGACGCCATTTACTGGATCCGGCGTGGCGCGGTGCGCCTCTTTGTGCCGGTCGGCGCCGACCAGACCCGCCATATCGCTACCTTTGGGCGAGGCGACTTTTTTGGCGGCCTGTCCTTCCTCGACGATCGTCCGCGCACCAATGAGGCCGTGGCGCTGACCGATTCCGATCTTTATGCCCTGTCCCGTAAGAACTTCGACCTCTTGGCCGAGGAGCACAAGCGGCTGGGTTTCAACATGCTCCAGGGCTTGGCCCGGGCCCTGGCCCTCCGCCTGCGGCACGCCGAAAACGAGTTGACCATGCTGCAGGAGGACTAAGCCTGCGCCAGGGCTGCGGACTGATTCACCCGTGCACCAAAGTAACCAGGCTCTCAATTCCTCTCGGCACTGGGCGGGGTGCAGCAAATGCTGCACCCCCATGGTTTCCAAATACGGCACAATCACCTTGTAATGGTTACAAATTTGTAACAATTCTTTGGGAGGCGACGCGGTCCTGGTTGCACCCCGACAGCCGACGCGACACCTGCATAAATCTGATCTAACCAATTGATACAAATATCATAACGTCCAAATAGGAATTTGGGCACGTTATTTGCCTTCTATCTTTGAAATACGGTTGCGGCCCTTACCAGGGGCCCTCACTTCCCTCCACGGGTGCTGGTTCTCATCTGAACGGGTACCAGGCTTCTCCTGGAACCCTTGGGGGGTGCCTTGCCCGCCGGGCCGGAAAAAGAACCGACCCACGCCTGGTTACGATCTACACTCCGCCGCCGGCCAGCCGCAGGCTATCGCCGGCTTTACTTATTCCACCGCACTACGGGTAATAGTCATGAAAGAACCCAAACTCGCTCTATTTGGAAAAACCAAGGCCATGGAGGCCATGATCGACAACTTCCTCGACAAGGTTTCCGAGGGGGGGCTGCGCTTCGAGCAGGGCATCGCCACCTATGTCGATGGGGCAACCCCGGAACGCCTGACCGAGCAGGTGGCCCAGATGCGCGCCACCGAGGCCGAGGGCCACCGACTGAGGCTTGCCATCGAGACCCAGCTCTACACCGAAATGCTGATTCCAGATTTCCGCGCCGACGTCTTGAGCCTCCTGGAGGATGTCAATTTCCTCCTGGGGATGACCGAAGACATCTTCCTGGCCATCACGGTCGAGAAACCGGACATCGACCCGGCCTACGCCGCGGACTTCAAACTCCTCGCCAGTACGGGGGTCAAGACCATCGAGTCGGCGGTTCTGGCGGCCCGGGCCTTCTTCCGTAACATCTCCGCTGTGCGCGATCACCTCAGTAAGGTGTCCTTCCATGAGGAGGAGTGCGACCAGATCGCCACCAGCCTCAAGCGGGCCATCTTCTCTTCCGACCTCGGGCTGGACCGCAAGATGCACCTGCGTTACTTCGTGGACAAGATTGATCACTTGGCGGACGAGGCCGAGGACGTCGGCGACTGGCTCGCCATCTATTCCATCAAACGCGCCCTTTAAGGGATTTTGGCTGCCGCCAAGCCCCAGGGCTACCGGCGGTGAACCTTAGACGTTAGCGAGGGACTTAGATGGATATCGCCATCCTCATTTTTCTTTCCAGCGGCCTCTTTCTAGGCTGGTCGCTGGGCGCCAACGACGCTGCCAATGTTTTTGGCACGGCGGTCGGCAGCCGCATGATCCGCTTCACGACGGCGGCTATCATTTGCAGTGTCTTCATCATCCTCGGCGCCGTCTTCAGTGGCGCCGGCGCCGCCCACGGTCTGGGCGAATTGGGTAACCTCAACGCCCTGCCCGGGGCCTTCGTCGCCGCCTTCTGCGCGGCCCTCACCGTGTACTGGATGACCCTTGCCCGGCTCCCGGTTTCCACCACCCACGCCGTCGTGGGCGCCATCATCGGTTGGAACTGGTTCAGCGGCTCCATTACCGACCTCACCTCCCTGACCACCATCATGTCCACCTGGATCGCCAGCCCGATATTGGCGGCCATTTTCGGCGCTTCGCTCTACAAGCTGATGGCCTGGGGGCTTTCCAAGGCGCGTCTGCACCTGCTGCGCTTGGACAGCTATACCCGTATCGGGCTCGTTATCGCGGGCGCCTTCGGCTCCTACACCCTGGGTGCCAACAATATCGGCAACGTCATGGGGGTCTTTGTCAGCTCATCGCCCTTCACCGACTTCACCATCAGCGGAGTTACCTTCACCTCCGTGGATCAGCTCTTCCTGGTGGGCGCTGTCGCCATCGCCTTGGGCGTCTTCACCTACTCCAAGGGCGTCATGATGATGGTCGGGGATGGCCTCATGCCCCTGTCGCCGGTGGCGGCCTGGGTCGTGGTCATTGCCCAATCCATTGTGCTTTTCCTCTTTTCCTCCATCAGCTTGGAGCACTTTCTCGCCAGCCAGGGACTGCCAACCATCCCCCTGATCCCAGTCTCCAGCTCCCAGGCTGTGGTGGGGGCGGTCATCGGTATCGGGCTCCTGCACGGCGGCAAGGGCATCCGCTGGAGAGCCTTGGGCAGTATCGCCTCGGGCTGGGTCACCACCCCCATCATCTCCGCCGTCCTCTGTTTTGTCAGTCTCTTCATCCTGCAGAACGTCTTCAATCAGACGGTCTATCACGAGGTGCGGTACGAGTTGAGCGCCTCCGTTCTGACCCACTTGGAGCAGGAGGGTCTGCCAGTGGCCGAATTGGCGCCGTTGAAGGATCGGGTACTGATTGGCGGTCTGCGCTTCCGGGATCGACTTCGCGATGCCGCCCAACTTCCCCGCGACCAGGAGGAAAAGGTCATCGCCGCCGCCGAGATCCATAACATCCGCATCGACGCCGACAAATTCCCGAAGCTGGACCGCGCCTACCTGTCACCGGAGCAGGTCAAGGCCCTGGAAACCCTGAAGGGCCAGGAGTTCCAGCACCGCTGGCAGCTCTACGACGCCCTGGCGAGCCTGACCCCGGAGTGGAAAAAGTTGGAGAGCAACAAAGTCAACAGGCCCTTCAACAAAAAGCTGACCCAGCAACTGGGCTATATCTTTGGCTACTTCGAGATGACGGAATAGCCCTCGCCCAGGCATTAGGTATGCTAGCCTAAGTGAGGAACGGGGTCCCGGTGGGCGTGTGCGTCCGCCGGGACCCTTTCCATAGGAGGGTTAGCGGGTTGCAGCCGGAGCAGGGGACGGTGCCCCGCTGGCTTGGCTCCCTACCCACTGCGTGAGAGTTGATATGACAGTTCACGGACGTGCGCGCCTCCTACTGCCTACAGCCGCCCTGCTCGCCCCGGGGCTAGCCGCCGCCACGGAATCCCCCCATCACCTGGATCTCACCCATCACTGGGTCGGATACTCCAGCCTCCTGCTCTTTCTCATAGCCTATCTCTTTGTCATGGCGGAGGAGTTCACCCATCTCCGCAAATCCAAGCCGGTCATCCTGGCGGCGGGCATTATCTGGGCCCTGATCGCCTTCGTTTATGTCCAGCACGGCTTACCCGCGGAGGCCGAGCAAGCGGTCCGCCACAACATCATGGAATACGGGGAGCTTCTGCTGTTCCTGCTGGTGGCCATGACCTATGTCAACGTCATGGACGAACGCAACGTCTTCGAGGCATTGCGTTCCTGGCTCATCGGCCGCGGCTTTGGCTATCGCCAGCTCTTTTGGCTGACTGGCATCCTGTCCTTCTTCATGTCCTCGGTGCTGGATAATCTGACCACAGCCCTACTGATGTCGGCCGTCATCCTGTCGGTAGGGGCAGACAGCCCTAAGTTCGTGGTCCTGGCCTTCATCAATCTGGTGGTAGCCGCCAATGCCGGCGGCGCCTTCTGCCCTTTCGGCGACATCACCACCCTGATGGTCTGGCAGAAGGGCATTATCCCATTTTGGGGCTTCTTCCAGCTCTTCGTGCCCTCCCTGATCAACTTCCTCATCCCGGCAGCCATCATGCACTTCAGCGTACCCGCAGAGGTGCCCAAGCCCCGGGAAGATAAGGTTTACATGCGGCGCGGGGCCAAGCGCGCCATGTTTCTATTCTTGCTGACCATCGTCACGGCCGTGAGCTTCCACAACTTCCTGCACCTGCCGCCAGTCCTGGGCATGATGACGGGCCTGGCCTACCTCAAGCTCTTTGCCTACTTCCTCAAAAAAACCGGCGAGATGACCCAATTCCGCGACGAGAATCTGGAGGACCCCTTGCCCTTCGACATCTTCCGCAAGCTGGCCCGGGCCGAGTGGGATACCCTGATGTTCTTCTACGGCGTGGTGCTGTGCGTCGGTGGGCTGGGCTTCATCGGCTATTTGGCACTGGTGTCTCAGATCGTTTATGTCGATATGGGCCCTACCACGGCTAATGTCCTCATCGGCATCCTTTCGGCCTTCGTGGACAATATCCCGGTGATGTTTGCTGTACTGAATATGGCGCCGGATATGGCCGAGGGCCAATGGCTCCTGGTGACCCTGACGGCGGGGGTGGGCGGCAGTATGCTCGCCATCGGTTCCGCCGCAGGTGTCGCCCTCATGGGTCAGTCGAAGGGCATGTACACCTTCTTCAACCACCTCAAGTGGACGCCAGTGATTGCCCTGGGGTATGCCGTCAGCATTTATGTCCACATGCTGATCAACGCTGACATTTTTTAACGTGAAAGAACCCGAGCTTGGGCCAAGCGCGATTCTGGCGTGACGCATGCCGGTGCGCAAAGTGCATTAGAAGGCGGTCAGACTACAGAGCGACTTAGGCGGTGGCGATGT